>JAEEGL015990421.1_pt1 | contig 10210 bp, 9 predicted proteins | sample 9134231 | NCBI WGS metagenome assembly JAEEGL01 (sample SAMN16246548, study PRJNA631951) | gut metagenome | biome: gut microbiome; feature: rumen; material: fiber-attached | host: Bos | place: Iran: Karaj | collected 2018-10 | reverse complement strand
TTGATATCGGTACGGGGGCCGGGTTTCCGGGCATCCCGCTAAAGATCATGGTCCCGGAGCTGTCGCTGACGCTTCTGGATGCTTTGGAGAAACGGTGTGATTTCCTGCGGGCGGTCGTGTCGGAGCTGCGGCTCGACAGACCGGATGCACCGGTGAAGATCCTGCACGGGAGGGCGGAGGACTATGCATCCGCCGCGACTCCGGATTCCCTGCGCGGGCAGTTTGACCATGCGACGTCTCGTGCGGTGGCCAAACTCAATATTCTGTGCGAGTATGCGGTCCCGTTCCTGAAAACAGGCGGGCAATTTATAGCATATAAACTGGATGACGGAGGGGAGGAGCTGGCGCAGGCCGCGCATGCAATGGAAGTCCTCGGCGCAGCTTGCGACCGGACGGAGACGTATTCCCTTCCGGATACGGAACCGGAAAGGGCACTGCATTTTATCAGAGCGGTATCTCCGACACCCGGCAAATATCCGCGACGAGCGGGCGTACCGGGAAAAAAGCCGTTGTAGATGAGAGAAGAGAATGCAGCGAGATCAGACGGTTAAATTGGCATACTCATATTGCTTCCGGTACCGGAGGATGTAATCCGCATCAAAAAACCCGTTGAGATATTCCTCTAAAGAACGAACTTCATCCGTAAACTCCGGAAGAATTCGAGCCGGCAATATCTGATAACATAAACGCATCTACCTGATCCAACATTTCAGGATTTCAAACAATTCATCGATCAATTCCCGGTTCTTTAAAGTCCTTCCGAAAAAGGAGCTCCAAGTTCGAGATTACGGGCAATATTTGGCATGGTGCTGTTCGTCTATAGACAAAGTCTTAGATGGTTTATGGATAAAGAACTTAATACGATCCGGAAAATAGTTTTTTGAGTGTTTGATCCATTCTTCCGGCGAAGTAATTTCTCGTACATTCATTACCCACACCCCCATCAACCAAACCGAAATGATATCACACATGAAAACGGATTTGAAGACCATATGTTTCATGTGAAACAATCTCTTCATTAAAACAAAATACACAATCTTATGTTTCACGTGAAACATAAAAATACTATATGTAGAATAACGTCGGAAATGTTTCACATGAAACAATGCAAATATCTTCATCGAATGTGGACATGTTGAGATCAATAGTTGAGAAAGAAAAAATAAATCGGTTGCACATCTCACCAAAAAAGAATAGAATAATGAAACATCACAATTTTGAAAAAGGAGAAGCGTATGGGAAGAGCAATTGCGATCGCCAACCAGAAGGGCGGTGTCGGTAAGACAACCACCGCGATCAACCTGAGCGCCGCGCTCGCCGATCTCGGCAAGAAAGTGCTCGTGATCGACACGGACCCGCAGGGAAATACCACCTCTGGGTTCGGCGTGAAAAAGAACGAACTGGAATCCACCATCTATGAACTGATGCTCGGGAAGAAGTCTTTTGAAGAATGCATGATCCCGGGTGTGTATGAGAACCTGGATCTCCTGCCGGCCAATGTGAATCTCTCCGGAGCGGAGATCGATTTCATCGACATGGAAAACCAGCAGTATGTGCTCCGCGACAGGATCGCCGGGAACCGGGATCAGTATGATTTCATCATCATTGACTGTCCGCCGTCTCTGTCTATGCTCACGATCAATGCGTTGGCTGCGGCCGATTCCGTGCTGGTCACGGTGCAGTGCGAGTTCTACGCGCTGGACGGACTGGGCCAGCTCTTCCGTACCGTGAACCTGATCCGTTCCAGCATGCATCCGGATCTGGAACTCGATGGTCTTGTTTTCACGATGTATGACCAGCGGACCAAGCTCTCTTATGAAGTAGTGGAGAATGTCAAGGCCCACGTGAAAGAACATATCTATAAGACGATCATCCCGCGCAATATCCGTCTGGCGGAAGCGCCCAGTTACGGACAGCCGATCAACACGTATGAACCGAAATCGGCCGGCGCCGAGGCCTATCGCCTGCTGGCGCAGGAAGTGATCGAACGTAAGATCTGAACCGACAGATAACAGGAAGAGGAGAGGAAAGACATGGCGAAAAAGAGAGGTCTCGGGGCCGGCGTTGAGAATTTGATCCCGGCGGGAACGGGGATCGCAGCAAACCTGCCGGAAGGGCAGGTCGTGCAGCAGATCAATATCACGAAGATTGAACCCAACAAGGACCAGGCGCGAAAGAAATTCGACGAGGACGCACTGAGCGCTCTGGCTGAATCGATCAAACAGGAAGGTGTGATCGAACCCATTCTGGTCGTAGCCAGAGGTGATATGTACCATATCGTTGCCGGCGAGCGCAGATGGCGGGCGGCACACCTGGCCGGGATTCGCAAGATCCCCGCGATCGTGCTGGAAAACAAAACCGATCAGGAACTGGCGGTCATCAGCCTGCTGGAAAACCTGCAGAGGGAAGGCCTGAATGACATAGAAGAAGCCCAGGGTTATCAGCAGCTGATCGAGATGCATGCCATGACACAGGATGAAGTGGCAAAGAAACTGTCCAGGAGCCGTACGGCAGTGACGAACACGCTGCGGCTGCTGAAGCTTTCTCCGGAAGTCCAGCAGATGATCGTCGATGAGAAACTGACTGCCGGACACGCCCGCACACTGATCCCGATCGAGGACCCGGCCGAACAGCTGCGCCTGGCCGAGCAGATCTTCGATGAAAACCTGAGCGTCCGCCAGGCCGAGAAGCTGGTCAAGAGCCTGAACAAGCCGAAAAAGCCCCGGAAGACCAAGATCAAAAACCACAATCTGGAGGCGGTCTATCAGAAGCTGGAGGTGGAACTGACCGAAGCTGTCGGCACCCGCGTACAGATCCTGAGTGACGGGGAAGGAAAAGGAAAACTGGAGATCGATTTCTACAACAATGACGACCTGGAGAAGATCGTCGACAGACTGAGGATGCAAGCGTGAAAGAACAAGCAATCGTATTGACCAGCACTATTGTTCTGCCCGGCAATCTGACGCTGGAGATCCTGGGACTTTTTGCCCTGCTGCTCATCCTTTCGATCGTTCTGCTCGTATTTGTCCTGAAGCAGAAGAAAGAGATCGCGGATCTCGACAGGCGTCTCAGGAAACTGACGCGGGGCAAGAACTCGCTCAGCCTCGAAACGGAGATCATCCATCTCTTCGAGGCAAACGATGTCCTGACCGAAGACGGCGCGGACCTCAAGAAGAAGATGGCCCGCCAGCAGAAGATGCTCGACACCTGTTTCCGCAAGATGGGCATGATCCGGTACGATGCCTTTCAGCAGATGGGCGGCAAGCTTTCCTTTGCGCTCGCGCTGCTGAATGAAGAGGAAAACGGACTCATCCTCAACTCCGTCCACAGTCCGGACGGCAATTATACTTACATTAAGGAAGTCCACGACGGAAAATGCGAGATGGATGTCGGTGTCGAGGAACAGCAGGCGCTGGACCGCGCACTGGCACAGGAATGACCGACCCGGTCAAAAACCGCGGATAAACAGAGAACACCTGTCGATCAGATAAAGGAGGAAATAACATGTTAGACATCAGGTTCGTCAGAGAGAATCCCGACGCAGTCAAAGAGAACATCAAAAAGAAATTCCAGGATGAGAAGCTGCCTCTGGTAGATGAAGTCATCGCGCTCGATAAGGAGAGCCGCGAGACCCAGAAGGAAGCCGACGAGCTGCGCGCCAACCGGAATAAGGTCTCCAAGGAGATCGGTGCCCTCATGGCGCAGGGGAAAAAGGACGAAGCAGAGAAGGTCAAGGCGCAGGTCGCCGCGGACGGCGAGCGCATCAAGGAACTCGAGCAGAAGCAGCGCGAGGTCGATGAGAAGCTGCGCGAGAAGATGCTCGTGATCCCGCAGATGATCGATGATTCCGTGCCGATCGGCAAGGACGACTCCTGCAATGTCGAACTCGAGCGTTTCGGCGAGCCCTTCGTCCCGGCATTTGAGATCCCGTATCACACGGATATCATGGAGCGCTTTAACGGCATCGACCTCGATGCGGCAAGACGTGTCGCGGGCAACGGCTTCTACTACCTGATGGGGGACATCGCGAGACTCCATTCCTCGATCCTCTCCTATGCGCGTGATTTCATGATCGGACGAGGCTTCACCTACGTGATCCCGCCTTACATGATCCATGCCGCCGTTGTTGAGGGCGTGATGAGCTTCCCCGAGATGGACGCGATGATGTACAAGATCGAGGGCGAAGACCTCTATCTCATCGGCACGAGCGAGCACTCGATGATCGGCAAATTCATCGACCAGCAGATCCCCGAGGAGGACCTGCCGCAGACGCTCACCAGCTATTCCCCCTGCTTCCGCAAGGAGAAAGGTGCCCACGGCGTGGAGGAGCGCGGCGTCTACCGCATCCACCAGTTCGAGAAGCAGGAGATGATCGTGGTCTGCAAGCCCGAGGATTCCATGATGTGGTATGACAGGCTCTGGCAGAACACCGTGGACTTCTTCCGCAGCATGGACATCCCGGTGCGCACGCTCGAGTGCTGCTCCGGTGATCTCGCGGATCTTAAGGTGAAGTCCTGCGATGTGGAGGCCTGGTCTCCGAGACAGAAGAAATACTTCGAAGTGGGCAGCTGCTCCAACCTGGGAGACGCGCAGGCCAGACGTCTGCGGATCCGGATCAAGGGCGAGAAGGGCAACTACCTCGCGCATACACTGAACAACACCTGCGTCGCGCCGCCGCGTATGCTCATCGCGTTCCTCGAGAACAACCTCAACGCGGACGGCTCGGTCAATATCCCCAAGGCTCTGCAGCCTTACATGGGCGGGCAGGAGATCTTAAAGCCCGCGAAGTAAGAAGCACCGGTTAACGGGAACAGACAAGGACAGAGGGAAACAGCGTGCACCAGTACTTACGGGCCATCGGCTTCTCTGAACTAAAGGGAAGAAATGCCCTACACAAGATCATCGGCGATGCCGTGCAGGATGCCGACCGCCGCGCCTACACCACGGGGGAGACCACCGTGCCGGGCGTGGACGATCCGCTGCTTGCGCAGTTCGAACGCGACTTCGGCGCGGGCATCGGACTGGCCGTCTGCGGCGAGCTCGACGACGGCGACCATTTCATCTATGACTATTACTATCCCTACTTAAAAGGGAGCGGTGTGAGCACGGCCGAGGAGGTCACGGTCGAACGCCACGCGGCGCAGGATTCCTATGCGGGTGTCTGCGATGAACTGCGCGTGGGCGTGACCATGATCTTCTATCTGCAGAACAAGATCTCCTATCTCAAGGCCGCGCAGGGACAGCCGCTGCCGCCGGCGGGGACTTCGGTCTCCCTCTCGGCGCTCTCCCTCTCCGGCACCATCGTCATGCCGATCGCCAAGACGAACGAACAGAAAGAAGACATGCGTCGCCGCGCCGTCGGCCGCAACCAGGTCATCGCGGCGGCACGCGGCGGAGACGAGGACGCGATGGAGACGCTCTCCCTCTACGACATGGATATGTACACCGCGCTCTCCAAAAAGGCGCGCAAGGAGGACATCTACACCCTGGTGGATACCTGCTTCATGCCCTACGGCGTGGAGTGCGACCAGTACTCCGTACTGGGCGAGATCGTGGATTTCCGCAGGACCACCAACTTCCTCTCGAGAGAACACGTCATCGTCATGCGGCTCGTCTGTAACGAGCTGCTCTTCGACGTGGCGATCAACGAAAAGGATCTCTACGGCGAGCCGGCGATCGGCCGCCGCTTCAAGGGCAACATCTGGATGCAGGGCTTCCTCAATTTCCCGACGGAACCCTCCGTCATCGACATTTCCCTGTGACCATGAAACAGGAACTCACGACCCTCTGCTACGCGGAATCGGCGGGACATCTCCTCATGCTCCACCGCGTGAAGAAGGAGCATGACATCAACAAAGACAAATGGATCGGCGTCGGCGGACACCTCGAATGGGGCGAAAGCCCGGAGGAAGGGATCCGGCGGGAGCTTGCGGAAGAGACCGGCATGCAGGCCGGTGCGCTTACCATGCGCGGCGTTCTCACCTTTGTCTACGGAGAGATCACCGAGATCATCTTCCTGTTCATGGCGCACGACCTGACAGACGCGGACGGGCGCGCCGTTACCGTCGATACGCCGCTCCCCGCCTGCGATGAAGGTGAGCTGGCCTGGGTGGAATGGGACCGCGTGAACGATCTCCCCATCTGGGAGGGAGACCGCGCGTTTCTGAAGCTCCTGCGCGCGGGTGCGCCGTTCTTCTCCATGAAACTGATCTACGACGACGACGGGAACCTCCTGGAAACCCGTGTGGAAAGCGGCTCTCCGGATCTCTGAAAATTCTTCACGAAAATACTTGACAACCCGATTCAATGTGATATCATATTGATATCACGAAGATGCGACGCGGCATAGGGCCGTGTCTGATCCGTGAAAAGGAGCGGAATCATGAAAGAAAAAGTATTGAATAAAGGCAGCAACGGATTTGGTATGATGATCCTCTGGATCGTCCTGTATCTCGCGGCGATCCCGCTGCTGATCATCGGAGTGGATACAACGCCCCTCCTCTTTATCGTGGCACTCCTCTGGCTCTGCCTCGGCTGGATCCCCTTCCTGGGACTCAAGGTCCTGGGCCCGCAGGAGGCGCTGGTGCTCACGCTCTTTGGCAATTATGTGGGAACCCTCAAGGACGCGGGCTTCTACTGGGTGAATCCTTTCTGCGTCGCCGTGAACCCCGCCGCATCGACCCAGCTGGGTCAGAGCGGAGACGTACAGGCCAAGACTGGCCCGTTAGTTATCTCCTCCTCCGGCTCCACGGAGATCAAGATCGCGGGTAAGAAGATCTCGTTGAAGATCATGACCCTCAACAATGCAAAGCAAAAGGTCAATGATGTGCTGGGCAATCCCGTGGAGATCGGCGTCGCCGTCATGTGGCGCGTGGTGGATACCGCAGCGGCGGTCTTTACCGTGGACAACTACAAGGAATACCTCTCCCTGCAGTCCGACGCGGCGGTCCGCAACATCGTGAAGCTCTATCCTTATGACATCGCGCAGAATGTGGACACCACCGGCGACGGCCAGGCGGACGACGGGAGCCTGAGAGGCTCCACCGAGACCGTGGCCCGCAGGATCAAGGAGGAGATCCAGTCCAAGGTCGAAGCGGCCGGCATCGAGATCATCGACGCCCGGATCACGTATCTGGCCTATGCGCCCGAGATCGCAGCCTCCATGCTGCAGAGACAGCAGGCCAGCGCTCTCATCGACGCCCGCAAGATGATCGTCGACGGCGCGGTCGGCATGGTCGAGATGGCACTGGATAAATTAAAGGACGACGGCGTGGTGACGCTGGATGAGGAGCGCAAGGCGGCCATGGTCTCCAACCTGCTTGTGGTCCTGTGCGGCAACCACGATGCGCAGCCGATCGTCAACAGCGGCTCGCTGTATTAAGGAAACGGGCGGATGGCAGAGAAAAAGCAGGTGCCGCTGCGCCTGAATGAGAGCCTGTACGAAGCCCTCGCCGCCTGGGCGGAGGACGACTTCCGCTCCGTCAACGGGCAGATCGAATATCTGCTGACGGAATGCGTGAAGCAGCGGAAAAAGGACGGGAAATACGTCGGGCAGCAGATCGACGAACCGCCGAAACTGGATGTCTGAGAAAACCGTATCCGGGAAACAAAGACCGGGCAGGAGAGAGATCTCCTGCCCGGTTGTTTTCAGTCCGGGATCACCAGGCCGCCGACCCGTGCCTTGACGGCCAGCTCCAGGCGGGAGCGGAACCCGGTCTTCTGGATCATGTTGGTGATATGCATCTTGACCGTCCGCTCGGTGATCCCCAGCTTTTCCGCGATCTCCTTATTGGACGCGCCGTCCGTCAGCTCCCGCAGGACCTCTGCTTCCTTCTCAGTAAACTCCGTGCTGACGGCATTGCCGATCCGGATCACCGGGGTACTGTCGGGATAGATGGATTCCCCCTGCATGGTGCGCCTGATGATCTCGAGGATAGGCTGCTCCTGGATCTCCTTATACCAGAAGCTTTCCACGCCGATCCGCCGGGCCTTGTCGATATAGGTGATCTCCGGCATGGAAGTCACGATGAGGATCTTTGTCTCGGGCCGCGTATCCTTGATCCGTTTAGCGGCGGAAAGCCCGCTCTGCCCGGTCTGCATGACGATATCCATGATCACCAGATCCACATACTTCTGGGCGGTATACGCCACCGCGCTGTCCGCGTCCGGAAAGGACGCCACGAGTTCAAAGTCCTCCGCCGCGTTGATGATATTCTCAAAAAGCTGTCTGGTCATCAAAAAGTCTTCCGCGATCAGCACTCTGTATGGCTTCATCCGATCTGTTCCTCCATAGTTTCCGTCATGCCGGCAGGATGAGAGTCAGCCGGAATCCGTCTTTCCACGCGAGCTTCATGGACCCGCCCGCCTCCTCGACGCGCTGCCGCAGGTTCTTCAAACCGCCCTTTTCCACGATCTCTTCCGAGGGGCAGTCTCCGTCATCCGTCAGCGTGATCACGACCTCCCCGTCACCGGATGCGATATTGACACAAGCCGTCTTTCCGGTGGAGTGCTTGATGATATTGGTAATATGTACCGAAAGAGCGGTATTTAAGATCTCCCGGATCCTGTCCTGACCGGGGATCTCGCCGGTGATCCTGACATCCACGCCCATACTTTCCGCTTTTTGGATGAAATAGGCCGGATCCGCGTCCGGGCCCTCCGGCACACGGTCCTCCGCCGGGGCGATACCGGACATCTCCGCGATCATGCGGTCCCACTCGGAGGTGATCATCTTTCTCGTGACGGATCCCCGGTCCAGCAGACAGGCTTTTGTCATCAACAGACACCGGCCGAGATTATCATGGATCCGGGTCCTGGCGGCAAGGACTTCCTTTTCCAGATACAGATAGGAGGCGATCTGCGACAGACCGTATCCGTTGGCGGAAGAAAACAGCCCGGACTGCGGTGAGAGCCGGGCGGGGCCTGCATAATACAGCCGCACCTGCCAGGTGTCATCTTCCTCATAGAGGGAATACTCTGCGCCAAGCGCGTCAAAAAGTGCCGTATCCGCCAATGCTGCGAACGAAACAGGTTCTCCCGCCCGCGCGGCGTCGGAGAGGTCCATGTCTGCCTCCACCGTCAGCGTAACGGAGACGGCCGTGTCCGTTCTGCCGGTCGTAAGCTTGATAAAGCAGGCACTCACCGTACGCCAGATGATGTTCTTTAAGAGCTCGAAGATACCGGAAAGGAGAAGCGGCGGCACATCCACCGCTTCGCCGCTCTCCTCATAGCCCGCGCTGATCCGTGAGAAATCAAAGAACTCCAGGGTCTCACGGATCGCCAGTGTAAGCTCCATGGTGCTGAGTAATCCCGTTTTGGCGGGGAGGAGCTCCAGGTTGGCCCGCCTCTTGATATACGTGCCGATAAAGGTGATCCGTATCAGTCCGTTGCGGAAATGGTCATCATCCGCATCCCGGATCCCGTCCAGGATATCTTTCAGCTCGGCAACCTCGCCGCCGACCGTGTCCAGGACGCCCTCGCTGATCCATGCCCTGTCCCTGGCCAGGGACACCGAAGGGATCAGGCCGATGGCGATCAGGGATTCCCAGAGACCGATAAAGAGCAGGACATAGACCTCCTGGATATTATAGAGCGGCACGCCGTTCAGCTTCGGAGAGGATCCCCCGCAGATGAGATAATACCAGAGCCACAGGATCAGACCGATGGCCTCAAAGACCAGAGGGAGCTTCCAGTGTATTTTATAAGAGGAAAGCAGACATTTTCTGTAGGTGATGATAAAGGCAGCCAGCATGAGCGCCACGTACCAGACGATGATCAGGTAATACAGGATCCCCACGCTGCTGTATTCCTGATCTCCTTCATACCGGAATCTGATGACAAGATGATGGAGATCATTGGTAAAAACCAGCAGGAGGAGCAGGGCACAGGCAATCCAGAGCACCGGCAGAGTAAGCCTGCGCTTTTCCCGGTTTCCGCCGCCGATGGCCAGACTGATCATCAGGGACAGGAGCGGCGTGATGATGGTCGGGATATAGTACCCGTACCGCATGAGATGATCGGAAAAGGAGTAGGCCGCTACCAGATTGTAACGGATAAACCGGAAGAGGAATAAAAGGGTGAGCAATAACCCGCCCAGACGCATCGTCCGCCGGATGTAGGCATCCGGGAGCTCGTCTTTCAGAGAATAAACCCAGAAGAGGATCAGGGCGGTATAAGAGATCGTTTCGATATAGGATATGTGCAGATAATA
>JAEEGL015444566.1_pt1 | contig 10210 bp, 5 predicted proteins | sample 9134231 | NCBI WGS metagenome assembly JAEEGL01 (sample SAMN16246548, study PRJNA631951) | gut metagenome | biome: gut microbiome; feature: rumen; material: fiber-attached | host: Bos | place: Iran: Karaj | collected 2018-10 | reverse complement strand
CGCGACGGCCAGGAGGGCAAGAACGGCAACGGCTTCAAGCTGGGTGGCGGCGGCAGTGCCGGTGGCGCCGCTTTCGACCAGTCGGTGGGCGCCCATGTAGTGACCAACTGTGTGGCCTTCGGCAACCTGCACAAGGGCTTCGACCAGAACAACGCCTACGAGGGCATGTATCTCTTCAACTGCGTGGCCTGGGGCAATGAGTACAACTATCGCTTCCCGACGGAGCTGAAGTATGGCATGATGGACATCCACAACTGCATCGGCTGGGGTGCCACCGCCCAGAAGAGCGGCCACAACGTGGGCAACCACGAGTTTCTGTCGCCCGACAAGGACGGCTACCAGGACCCGACGGCAGGCACGACCTACAACTCATGGACGACCATCGACGGCTGCAGTCCCATCAAGGAGAGCTACAAGCCCGACGGCGGCGACTATACGCCTGCCACGAGGGACCACTCAGGCGAGTTCCTGTCGCTGAGCGTTGCCGACTTCATGGCTGACCGCGAGGATGACGGTTCGCTGCCCAACAACAACTTCGCACGCCTGAAGCCCAACAGCATCTTCAAGGACATGGGCATGGCCGTCATCGGCTTCACCCCGGAGCGCAAGATGACCGAGGCGCAGTGTGCCGCCGCCGGTCTGGAGTATATCACGGCTGACGACCTCTACATCCCCTACAACGACGCCGCACCCGACTTTGGTGCCTATGAGACGGACGGCGTGCCTGTCGATTACACCATCCCCGAGAAGATTACCCTGACCTGTACGACGGCCAACTCATCGCAGGAGGTCGTTGACGGCAACGCCATTGCCGACATCGTTTACGAATGGAACGAGGCTGGCACTACGGCTACCGTCGAGGACATGGCAGAGGGCCTGACCTATAGCGTCGATGGCAACAAGCTGACCATCAGCGGAACACCGAAGAGCGGCTGTACTTTCAAGGTCACCGTCTCCGGCAATGCAGAAGAAGGCGTGAAGCCTGTCACTACAACGGGTATCATCACCATCGTCAGGCCCTTCAAGGTGCTCACTGGCGACTGGTACCACTTCCAGGATGCCTGGGATGCACTGCCTATTGACCTGCAGGGTGTACTGGAACTGATACAAGGTGACCAGACTGCCACAACCATCGACCCCGAGATGGAAGAGTCATCCTCTGGCTTCGGCAAGGGTGCCCTCAGTATGGGTAAGAGCAATGGCGGCATGACGCTGAAGCTCGACAACGGTGTGCTGGAGCTGAAGATTAACCTGTACTTCACGGGTGGCAGAAAGTTCAAGATTACCTATACGCTGGCCGACGGCACCACTGAGAGTGTGACGACGGATAGTTACAAGAAAGGTTCCTACGGTGAATACGACATATTGGTAAATGCCGGTCTGGCCAATGAGGACGACCGTGTTAATGTGCGCAGCATCACCTTCCAGCAGAACGGAGCCAACGGCGGTGCCCGCATCTACGACATGCTCATCAAGGTGCCTGCCGGCAACGACGTGCCCACCGGCATCACATCGGTCGGCAGTCTGACAGCAGGCAAGGTCGTGAAGGTCATCAGCAACGGGAGCCTCGTCATCAGGAAGGGCGACGTGAACTACAACATTCAGGGACAAGAGGTAAAAGGTGAGAGAGGTGAGAGGTAAGAGGTGAGAGGTGAGAGGATAGTTTGCACGCCCAGATGCGAATGATGACAAATGAAGCGGAAGAGCTGTCCTCTCACCTCTCACCTTTGAAAAGAACTATCGAAACTTAAAGTAATATGAAAATTATGAAAACTATTCTATTGACAGCATTATTATTGATGGCACTTGGCTGGCAGTATGGCCATGCCCAGCTGTCGCCAATGGATGAGAACAGTCCCGTGGGCTGGGCCTCGATAGGCAAGGAGTGCACGGGCAGCAACAATCAGAACCCCGTCGTGGTCACCACTGAGCAGGAGCTGCGCAACGCTCTGCAAGCATGTAAGGGCGGCAAGGCGTCGAAGACTATCTACATCAGCGGCAATATCGAGGTGAAGGAGAAACTGCGCTATGACAAGGTGGCCAACTGCACCATCTACGGCCTGCCTGGGTCGTCGCTGTACAACAGGGACCACAACGACAATGCCGACAACGCCGGGTTCTTCTACTGCCAAGGCTGGGAGAACTGCATCTTCCGCAACCTGACGCTGCTCGGAGCCGGTGCCTACGACATCTCCGCCTGTGACAACATACAGCTGGTGGAGTCGAAGAACATCTGGATAGACCACTGCGACATACAGGACGGCGTGGACGGCAACCTCGATGCAAAGACGCGGTCGGACAACATGACCATCTCGTGGTGCAAGTTCTCCTACCTGATAGCCCCGTGGCCCAAGGCGGGAGAGAGCGACGACCACCGCTGCTCGTCGTTGTGGGGCAGCAGCGACAAAATTGGCAACGACGAGGGCTACCTCAATGCCACCTTCGTCAACTGCTGGTGGTATCACGGCTGCGGCCAGCGCTGTCCACGCATCCGCTTCGGCAAGGTGCACATCGCCAACTGCCTGTGGGAGAACGGTACGACGGATGACCCCGCACAATACTGCATCGGCATTGGCCACAGCTCGAAGATGTACATCGAGAACGGCGACTTCTCGCACACCGTCCTCAAGTCGGGAGAAGAGGACATGCGCGGCCATAACAAGTACTACCTGCAGAGCGACAAGAAGTACCACTTCACCATGACCGGCTGCATCGGCGAGGGTGATGCCGTGGAGATAGGCAGGGGCTACACGGGCACCGTCTACAACCCCTACGATGACGCCAACTACCATTGCAAGGTCTATCCCGCCGATATGGTGTACGATGTGCTGACCAATCCTGACAACGGTGCCGGAGCCACCCTTGACGAAGAGCTGCTGACCACTCGCGGCAATGCCAACTACGGCCAGACGACAGCCATTGAGACGGCAACGGCAGCCGACGGTGCACAGGTGGTGGGCATCCGCTACTATAACATGAACGGTGTACGGCTCGCCACTCCTCAGAAGGGTGTCAACATCATGGAATTCGAGATGAGCGACGGCACGACACGAACGAACAAACTTTATAGGAGTGAGAGGTGAGAGGATAGTTTGCACGCCCAGATGCGAATGATGAAAAATGAAGTGGCAAAGCTATCCTCTCACCTCTCACCTCTAAAAAGAAATAAAATAAAGTAACATGAAGCAGCTAACCATATTGTTTTGTGTGGCGCTCTGTGCACTCATGGCGCAGGCAGCCGAGAAGCTGACCGAAGACTTCTCCTCGCTTCCTACGGGGAGCCTCAGCGGTGACCACACCCTGCCCAGCGGCATCTGGACGTTCAACAGCATGAACGTCACGACGTCGAACGGCGTGAAAAGCCTTAAGTTCAACAGCACCGCCAGCACCGTCGCCACCCCCGCCCTCGACAACGTAGCGAAGATTTCGCTGGGCTACCGTTCCGGTGGCAGCAACAAGAATGTGGTCGTCAGCTATTCTACCGACAACGGCTTTTCCTGGACTGAGTTAGACCGGTTCGTCATCAAGAGCAGCTCATCGTCGTTTGCCACCTACAGCAAGAAGACGGGCACGGAGGAGATGACGGGCGTGCGCTTCAGGATACAAGGCGACAACAACGTCTATATGAGCACCTTCACCGCCGTCTTCTCTGATGGCGGCGCCACGCCTGTCGACCCTGACGACCCCACCTACATCGTGGAGGGTGTATGGGTGCCCACCAAGCCGTTGCCTGCTGCCGTCAACACCTATTACATCTCGCCGGCAGGCAATGACCAGACAGGCGACGGGACCGAAGACAAGCCGTGGTACAACCTCGCCGTAGCCTACGCTGCCGCACAGCCTGGCGACCACATCGTCTGCAAGGGCGGGACGTACAGAATCAGCAAGTATGGCACTGACGGAAAGCTCACCGTACGCATGAACAAGAAGGGCACCGAGCAACGGCCCATCGTCATACGTTGTGCGGACGGCGAGAAGCCCGTGCTCGACTTCGAGCAGCAGCTACTCGACTGCAACAGGCAGACCTCCAAGGTGGGCGACCGCGGCATCCTGCTCACAGGCGACTACCACATCATCTTCGGCATCCACGTCACGCACGCCGCTGACAACGGCATCAAGCTGGAGGGGTCGCACAACCGCATCGAGCGCTGCGAGTTCTCGTACAACCTCGACACAGGACTGCAGCTCGGCTTCGGCCATCAGTTCAGCGCCAGCTTCCCCGGCATCAGCCGCAACGACGGCACCTACTGCGCCTACAACGACATCATTGACTGCGACTCGCACCACAACTGCGACTGCGACACCAACTACGGCAGCGATGCCGACGGCTTCGCCTGCAAGATGCACAACGGCATAGGCAACCGCTTCATACGCTGCCGCGCATGGCGCAACAGCGACGATGCCTGGGATCTGTACGAGACCGACTACGACGTGGTGATAGCTGAGTGCTGGGCGTGGCAGTCAGGAAAGGCTGAGGACCACCAGTGGGTGAAGGAGTATCTGAACACGTCGGCATCGTTCTCAGGCAACGGCAACGGCATCAAGCTGGGCGGCAACGGCGAGGGCGGCTCGTCGAAGGGCGTCCACTATGCCTTCAACTGCATCTCCTTCGGGCATAACAAGAGCGGGTCAGTGAAGGGCTTCGACTGCAACAGCCACAAGGACGGCCACGTGCTGGTGGGCTGTCTGGGCTTCGACTGCGGCTACGACTATATGTTCGAGTCGGGCGGCTCGGATGCCAAGACCGTCTATTATAACAATGTGTGTCTCGGCAGGCAGGAGATCATCGTGGGCCGCGACGACTACAACGCCCTGGCTGCCGAGATGTCGAAGAATGGCTGGACCAACCACCTCACGACCGGCATCAGCTACGACGACTACCTGTCGCTCGACGAGGACGATGCCTTGATGCCGCGCGACATCTACGGTGGCATGCCGCGCCGCTTCGGCCGTCTGGCAGCCGACAGCAAGATGGTTGATGCGGGCGACGCCTCGTTAGAGGAGGCCATGCCTGTGTGGCAGCAGCTGGTGAAAGACTTCCCCTTCCAGCAGCGCACCATCACGGGTAAGGCTCGCGACCTGGGGCCCTACGAGCGTCCCCGTGGCACCTCGGCGGTCATCCCCACGCTCCTGGAGGGGGGCAGTGAGCGGCTGGCCGTCCACAAGGTCATCGCCGACCACCGCCTGGTCATCGCCAAGGATGGTCAGCGGTTCAGCGTCACGGGCCAGCGGGTCCGCTAATGCCCGCCCGTTATTCTTCCACGAATCTATAGTCCGTATTAGACCGTGGCCAATATGCAAGTGGCACGCCATGAGACGCTCACGGACGGACAGGCGCAGAGGCGCCCTCTTCTTTGAGTTTCCCCGAATGTCATTCGGGGCAAAGGAAGAAGGGGGCGACCATGTGCTCTTGAAAGGACTCTCAGGAGTTGGGGAGTAGCTGGAAGTGACGGAGAGCATGAAGGATGCCGTCATCGTCGACTGAAGATGTGACATAGTCAGCTTCCTGCTTCAGCGACTCAAGAGCGTTTCCCATGGCGACACCTATGCCGGCGGCCTTAATCATCGAAGCGTCATTGCCGCCATCACCAAAGGCCATCGTATGCCGAGGGTCTAACCCCAAGTGAGCGGCCAAAGCCAAAATGCCTTCTCCCTTGTCAGCTCCCTTTGCCGTAATGTCAGTAAAAACGGGATGCCATCGGCCTGAGGTGCAGGCAGGGATGCGAGCCATCAGCTCCTGCTCATATTCCTCCGTAAAGAAAGGTGTCAGCTGTAGTATCCGTTGCTCAAGGACCATCTCCAGGGGCTTTGCCAGGTTCAGGTTCTCTACGGCTATCTCACGGCGGAAGACCTTGTCGACCTCGCCCACGGGGTCAAGCACGGCCACATCCTTCTCGCCCACGACAATCAGCCCGTAGCCCTTTTCCTGCGCATCGCTGACGACCACCTGCACCGCTTCTTTGGGGATGTCCCTGCATCTGACCACCTCATTGCCTACAAAGCATAAGGCACCGTTGATGGTCACATAGCCGTCAATCAAATGCTCAATAGCGCCCAGGTTAGTGATAATCAGTGGCGGGCGGCCCGTTGAGATGAACACCTTGTGCCCATTGGCCCTGGCCTGCGTCAGGGCCGACACCGTGGATGCCGGTATCTGGTGCGTCCTGAAACTCACCAACGTTCCGTCAATATCGAAAAAAAGAGCAGTGCGTACTGGCTCTTGAGCAGTGCGTACAGGCTCTTGGGCGTACTTGACTCCCAACTCCTTACTGAAAAACCTTTTGAACTCACTCTCGAAGTTTGGCGTCAGGATGTCTTTCCCCATTGCCTCGCGAATCTCCTGCATTGTCCAGAAGCGGCCGCCGTCGAGCTCTTCTGCCGACGGACGTATCTCACCGTCGTAGGTGGTACGGTTGACATACACCAGCTCCCTCTCACGCTTGCTGTCAAAGACATACTTGCCCATGGGCTCTGGCACGAAGTCGGCGATGCCCAGTTCTTCACGCACCTCACGGCGCAGCGCCTCATCGGGCGTCTCGCCGTAGTCCATGTGCCCACCTACGGCGGTGTCCCACTTCCCCGGCTGTATGTCTTTCCAGTCAGGCCGCCTCTGTAGGTAGAGGTCACCCTTGGCGTTGAACACATGAAGATGTACGACGGGGTGCAGCAGCCTGCTGCCGCTGTGGCACTCGCCTCGTGTGGCGCAGCCTGTCACCACGCCCTCTTCGTCAACTATCGGAAATAGCTCTTGCAGGTTATCCATCACTCCTTACTCCTCAACTCCTTACTCCCCATCTCCTTACTCCTTACTCCCCAACTCCTTCAGAACGCAACATTCATGCCCAGGTTGATGCTGGCATTCGAGCTGAGTGGAACGCCCTCCTTGGTCTGCTTGCCCAGGATGTGGTCCATGCCCACGAAGAGGTTGAAGCCAGCGGGATGGATGTTCAGCACCCAGCCGGTACTGACGCAGAAGCTGTTCACCGCCAGGTTGATGCCACCGTCAATCCACTTCAGCGGTACCCAGTTAGCGCTGAGCCGCCCCTCCGTCCACGAATACTCGCCAGCGAAGTGGTGCTGTCCCAGCAAGCCGAACGACAGCTTCTTGTACATGGGCAGCTGATACTCGGCACCGACGTTCAGCGTGGCTGCCAGCATGGTGGTCTTGCTGCCCTTGTCGCCCTCGTTCCTAAGGTTGATGAAGTCGGAGAGCTGGTCGGCGTAGCTGTCGCTCTGCTCTTCCATCGTCGTCCCAGGGGCTGCCCCCTCGTCCTTCACGGCCACGTCGTGGAAGCCGTCGAAGGTGAAAGAGCCCTTCTTCTGCCTCAGCACGTGGTTGTTGTTCCAGCCAATGAAGCCCAGGTCGGTGAGGGCAGCACTGAGCCGCAGGCCCTCCACGGCTTCCAGCTTATACTCGGCACCCAGGTCGAGGCCCAGGCCGAAGCCCCCCACCCCTGCACCGTCGACGTCAGTCTCGCCCAGGTCGACGTGCTCGTTTCTGGTGCCGTCCTTGTAAGTGTCCTCGGTGTCGTTCACGAACTTGATGCCCTTCATGTTGATCTCTGCCAGCGCCTCGCCGCTGGTCAGCAGCCACTCGTTGCCCATCAGACGTGCCTCCAGGTTCTTGACCTCCAGGTCGGCCCGTGCCACGCCTAACAGCACCTTCACCTTGGCACCCACGCGCAGGTCGTCGTTGATGTTGCGCGAGTGTCCGAGTGCTATCTCGCCAAACGCCATGGCGCGTGCGCCGAAGTCGAAGTGATAGACATCGTTGGTCATGTTCTTTGCAAAGCGAATGAGGCTGCCCGGCAGGTAGAGTCCCACGTTGCTGCGTACGTTCATCTCAATGGTGCTATAGCCACCGAAGCTCTTGAAGCCAGCTGACAACAGCGTGACGCGCGTATCCACGGCGACGCGGTTCTTGCCATCGGCAAAGCCGTCGAGCGCCTCGGCCGTCGACACGTCGGGATGGAGGAAGGTGCGGTCGAACTTGCCCGTGGCAGGATTCTTGAAGAGGACGTCGCGCACGCCGAAGTTGCCTTGCATCTTGACGTTCAGGTTGCCCAGGCCAGGTATGACCGACACGTAGCCCTGGTCGTTGCCGAAGGCGGGGTTCAGGTCATGGCGGTACTTATAGTCGCGGGTGAAGTAGGCTGAGTTCAGCTCCTGGGCCGTCACCGTGGCTGCCGCTGCCATCAGGCCAACGGATAATAATATGTATTTGCAGTTGATTTTCATAGCCGTCAATGATTTTGCATGTCATCCATTAGTCTTTATTGTCTTCCATGACCACCTTACCCACCAGCGTGGCTGTGATGTTCTCAAGCTTGATGGTCTGCGTGCTCTTGTTCAGCGGTATGGCCTCGGTAGAGGTAATGACCGCACGGATGCGGATGCCGTCGAGCTGCTTCAGCGTCTTGGGCTCCTTCTGCAGAATCTCGGCCGTCACGCCCTGGTTCGTGCCGGGTTTCACGGTGGCCGGGTTCCTAACTTCAAGCAGGGTCTTCTGTGGAGTGTTCAGGTCACTGCCGTCGGCACGTATCGGGAAGACCTGCAGGTCAATATTGGCCGGCACCTTGTTGTCCACGTCGAAGGTCACCTTCACCTTGGCATTGTTGCTGAGTTCGATGTCCTTCAGGTCCTCGCTCCAACCGTCGATGGTGTCGTTGTAGACAATGACCGAGCCGGGGTCGAGCGCCATCCGGGCCTCCACCTCATAGGCTGTGGTAATGAGATAGCCGTCGTAACCCAGCAGGAAGGTGCTCACCTTGGTCTGGTCGGCCTGCGCCTTAGCCTTGAAGGTTATCTTCTCTGGTATGCTCTTGACGAGTTCCGAGAGGTCGCTGACCACAATCACCTGCGTGTAGTCCTCATAGGGCGTCGGCTTGGGCTGGCGGCAAATCAGGGCCTTCGAGTGGGTGTTACGCGGCACGTTGATGCCGTTCACTGCCACCGACCGCTGGCTGCCATCCTTGAAATGGGCTGTCAGCGTGCCATCCACGAAGCCGTCAACGTCCATATTGCTATTGACGTTTACTGTTATCTGCGGGTCATGGATGCTGATGTTCACTTGGGGGTCGTCGAGGAAGTCGGGTACGTTGCTAATCTCAACATCGCCAAAATCGTCAAGGTCAATGGCAGGGTTGAAGCGGCCCCTGGCACTGACGATGTTGATGTCGCTGATATTGGTGACGCCCTCGACCTGCATGTCGGTGACGTCGCCCACGCCCTTCACCAGGTCAGGATAGGTGGCCACCATCTTGACGTTGCCCTTGATGACCACCTCGTCGCCATCAATGGCAATGATGTCATCGGCATCACCCTTGCCAAAGGTCAGCGAGGCCACCTCTGCGGTGACGCTCAGCACCTCGCTGGTGGGAATGCCGCCGAACACTATCTTATTGCCCACCACGGTGCCCCGCGACACGCTCTTAAGGGTCATATAGTCGGGGAACAGGACATCGACGCTGGTGAAGCGGGGCAGGAAGGCCTGCAGGTTGCTGTTGAACGTGAGTGTGAGCTGCACCGTTCCTTCGATGTCCACTTGCTCCAGGTCTACCACCTCAGCCGGCTTGTCGCCACGGTAGTCGAAGAAGCTGAGTTCCTTCACTATGCTGCCTGCCGTGCCTGGTATGGTGGTACCTATGGGCAACAGGTCCAAACCGGCCGGCTCGGTCTCAGGACCCACCTTCTGCGGGATGTTCGATGCCGACTGCTTGGTGATGGTGATGCGCTCGATATAGGGCCGGGCTGGGTCCACGTCGTCGCCCACCTTGAAGAACGCATAGTCGTCGTTGGCCAGCGTAGTGATGCAGTCGCTGTCATCGATGTCAATGATATCACTGAGCTTAATCTCCGTGGTCGAGTTATTGCCGGGCAAGGTGACGCCCTCGTCACTGCCGAAGGCCACCGTCCCGTCAATATTCCCCATGTCGTAGTTGTCGTCCATGCAACTGGCGACAGCCAGACCTCCCACCAATAGCAATGGCAGGAGGGCAAAGGAATGTTTCTGCTTCTTGTTCATTTTTTGTTGAGGGTTTAGAGTTGAGAGTTTAGAGACTTTAGAATTTTGAGTTGAGAGTTAAGGGGTTTGGGTTGAGGGTTGAGAGTTTAGGGTTCTTGCGTCCCGTTCTTCGACGAGCGAAGCGGCAGAGCCGAGCGGGTAGCAAGCGTCCTTCGGCCGAGCGGAGAGACTTTAGAGTTATGAGTT
>JAEEGL015263440.1_pt1 | contig 10210 bp, 8 predicted proteins | sample 9134231 | NCBI WGS metagenome assembly JAEEGL01 (sample SAMN16246548, study PRJNA631951) | gut metagenome | biome: gut microbiome; feature: rumen; material: fiber-attached | host: Bos | place: Iran: Karaj | collected 2018-10 | reverse complement strand
TCTCACGAAATACTGCTTTACACGCGAATCTGTTATCGGTGTTGCCGATCTTTTGGTTGCCATAGTGCATAAATCAGGAACTTCGTCAGTCAATCCATACAGATAAAACGCTGTATCCATCGTGATGACAGCCCTTGGAAACTTATATGACAACAACGCAAGTTCAGGAACATGCTCCTTCTTCGAATAGATCCCCTTATCCACACGAAACAACTCGCCGGCATCTATTTTCTTCTGAATAAGGTAATCCGAGCCATACTCCTTGAGACATTCCGAACGTGAGATCATCATGCCACCCTCCCATTTTTTGAAAATTCTATGCAATTCTTATAGTTTTGCATAGGTTTATTCAAATGATACCACTTGTTCTTCAAAATGTCAAGAGGGGTCCTCCCTGCCTCCTTAGTTCTCAACAACTTCCATGCTGACCGGTTCCTTATCCGGATACTTGTCCTCGATAAGAATTATGCGTTGATTTTTGCGCATGCATATGATACTATAACAAGCATAGCCAAAGAAAAGAATACATCCGCCCGGCTTGTTTTTCAAAACTATATGCCGGAAAGATGGGAGGAAAGTATTGATGGGGAGATTCTGGACTTTTAGGTATACGCTTTTAAACGCTGCTTACTTCGTTGCGTTTTGTACGATACACGCACTTGCTGCGGTGTATCTGCTTGCCAATGGTTTTAATAATACTGAGGTTGGTGTACTCCTTGCGGTGGCAAATATCCTTTCCGCGATAGCCCAGCCTGTATTTGCGGGAATAATTGATAAGCCCGGAGCGCTTACCAACAGAAGATTTATTATCATTTCCGTTTTTGTGATCATGGCCGGATCTGCCATTCTTATGATCACAGATAAGAATAAACCGATAATCTTTATTGTATATATCATAATATATATGATCCAGTTTGCATACCAGCCCGTGATGACCGCCCTTTGCTTTGAGTATCAGAAGGCGGGCTGCAAGATTTTTTACGGACTTGCCAGGGGACTCGGATCTGCAAGCTTTGCTATAACAGCGTTCTTTATCGGCGGCATAGTAGAGGATATGGGAGTTGGTATCCTTCTCATCATAAACATAGTAGCGATGGTGATATCAGCTATAATTGCTTATACATTTAAGATGCCTAAAGCGTCAACAGCGGCAGATGAATCAACATCTGATGAAGCGGATGGTAGTACCGGTAATTCAGATGATTCAGCTCAGGGAAAAGCACATAATAATTTCTTTGATTTTATTAAGACTTATCCTGCATATGCATGGTTTTTGGTCGCTACTATTTGCTTCTTTTTCGCACATAATATGATAAATGATTTTATGATCCAGATCATCAGATCTCTCGGCGGAGGAGAAACAGAACTCGGATACGCCAACTTCCTTCAGGCGATACTCGAGCTCCCTGTTATGGCCCTCATCGGACTTGTGTTAAAAAAGATTACTTCGAATACTTTACTTATTGTTTCCGGTGCTGCGTTTTTCGTAAAGACTCTTATACTCATTTTTGCAACGAACATGGCGATGATGTATTTCAGCCAGTCGTTCCAGATTTTCGCCTATGCGGTTTTCATCCCTGCCGCCGCATACTATGTGAGTGGTCATATGGCCGAGCTTGATCAGGTAAAGGGACAGGCATTTATTACGAGCGCCATAACCGTAGGAGGTGTGTTTTCCAACCTGGTCAGTGGTTGGATCCTCGACAACCTCGGCATCACGGTTATGCTTGTCACCGGCGCTGTTGTCTGCGGCGTGGGTGTGGTAATAGCATTCTTCAGTATGTCTTCAGCTGCCAGTCGTCAACGTACCGCTGCGTAATGAACTTAGGTTAGGATGTCAGGGTTACACTCCGGCACCTCCATATACTTCCCCTCTACCTCTCGTACTCATCGGCCTCCCAGCCCAGCATCTCCGGGTACTCCCAGAAGAGCGAGCTGAGCCGGAGCACCGCCAGCACCATGCAGCAGATAACAGCGCCGGGATCCCAGGTGATCCAGACCAGAACGATGCCGATCGCCAATGCTACTGTCATGATGTTCAAGATCCATTTTTCACTCATCTTCTCTTCCTCACTTCCTGCAATTTGATTCTTCCCGAGTCCTTGTTTCACTTTTCGCTTCCACTTCCTGCAATTTGGTTTTTCCCGAGTCCTTAGTTCATTCTTTTTCTTCCAAGAATCACGAAAGCCCGCTTTTTTCGCGTTTCGATGGGGCTCCCCCTCTGTCTGCCTCTGTCTGGCTCTGTCTGGCTACATTATACTTCAGGTAGGTGTCCCAAAGTAAGGACAGTTGAAAGAAGCGTTGGAGGATCAGGAGGCAGAGCAAGTTGTGATTTAGGGGTGTGCCGCAATCCGGTTTCCGACCTAACAGCCATAATCACAGTTTAGGTCGGAAATAATCCTGTGGCGACGATTTTCAGATTTTGTGCCGCAAGAGCATTTCCGACCTAAAGTTAGTTTTTGGCATTTGGGTCGGAATTTTATGGCAAGATTGGTTGCTGATAGTCTCTTTGAGAGGCTTATGAGACTGGCTTGCACTCCTAAACCCTAGATTTTTTCCGACCTAACAGTCAAAAATCCTGTTTAGGTCGGAACTCGGTTTGCGGCACTTTTTTTCAAATTCTGACGAGGCGAAAAAATTCCGACCCAAACGGCTAAAATGCGGTTTGGGTCGGAATCCGGCTTGCGGCACGCTGGATTTAGCGCCCCCACCGGCCGAACGAGCTACTGCATTCCGGTCATGGCGCCAACTAAGCCGGGCCTTGCGGAAGAACCGCGGCTGGCGACATGACCGGAACGCCGCATCAAAAACAAAAAACGATGGTCACCGCGGTGCCATCGTTTCATTATGTTTTATTGAGTTCCTGTCTCAACCGATTCAATACCTTCTTTTTATTCGCGCTCCACTCCGGGGCGATCAGGATTTTCTTATCCCCGTCTCCGGTTAGCCTATGGATCACAACCTCCGGCGGGATGAGCGCCACGCACTCCTTCACAAGTTCGATATACTCCTCGAATTCGAGAACCTTCACTTTCCCCAGACGATACTCCTCTGCCAGATCCGTCCCCTCGAGGATATGCAGGAGTTGGAGCTTGATACCATTTGCTCCGCTGTTCACAACATAAGAAACAGTCTCTTTGATATCTTCCGTCGTCTCTCCCGGCAGCCCGAGAATAACATGTGTGATAACCTGAATCCCGCGCTGCTGCAACTCCCTTGCCGCCCGGTCATAATCAGACAAAGGATATCCACGTCGGATATACTCCGCAGTCCGCTCATGGATTGTCTGCAGTCCGAGTTCTATCCACACCGGCTTGGTCCGGTTCAACTCTTCCAGAAGATCCAAAACCTCCTCGGGCAGGCAATCCGGCCTCGTCGCGATCGAAAGGATAACGATATCCGGATGGCGGATTGCTTCCTCATAAAGTTCCCGCAATCTGTCAACCGGCGCGTATGTATTGGTAAACGCCTGAAAATAAGCGATGAATTTGCCGTCTTTGATCTTGTCGCCAACCAGCTTCTTCCCCTGCTCAATCTGCTCCGTGATACCAAGCGCCGGATCTCCGGCAAATTCTCCCGAGCCGCCCAGCGAGCAGAAGATGCAGCCTCTGTCGTCCTTGGTTCCGTCACGGTTCGGGCAGGTAAAGCCGCCGTTCAATGCAATCTTGTACACCTTACAGCCAAATGTAGCCTTTAGATAAGAGTTAAGAGATGTGTAGGAAATCATAAGTTCGTCCGCCCATCTTATCAGTATCCGCCCTCAACCGGCACGCCGTCTGCACAACCATCAGTATCCACCTTCAACCGGCACGCCGTTCACGGTCAGGTCGTCCGTCACCTCGATAACCAGGCACTTCCTGCCGTCGATAACCCGTGCCTCTATGATATCCGTGTGGTTCGTGTTGACGCGGAGCACCATGTTTTTGTTCCGCACCTCCAGACTCCTGGTCGGAGCCACGTTGTCGGCGAAAAGCTTCTCCTCCACCTGCATGGTCGGGACATACGCCCTCGCCGGTGAATAATCCACATCCTCATCGATGGCGCCGGTCTCATTCCTCCGGTTGTGGATCCGCTCCATATCAAACTGATCATCAAACTTACGATCAAACTTCTGCAGCCGCTCCTCCGACACGCCGCTTCGCTCAAACACACCGCGCATCGTATCTTTGTCAAAGTACACCGCATTCCCGGCGGACTCCGCCTTGATGTCATGCACCGTTTCCTTCAGATTCTCCTGGATAGACAGCACGGTCTCAAAATCCGCCTCGTCCCCAAGCACATCCGACACAAACTCCGTGAAGCCTTCCTTCTGCTGCTTGGCCGGAAGCGTCGTCGGCACACCGAGCGCTTTTTCTAGAAACGCATCCTGCAGCATATCCGTCTTTTTATTCATATACAAGAGTTCCGTATCGTCCGCGCTCCTCTCATCGAACGCCGGATATAGGAACCCGGTCTCCGGCAGCTCCACCGCAAATACCTGCTTCAACGTATGGATCTCCGCCAGATCAACATCATACCCAAGCCCCGGCTTCGTCAGTTTCATCGGACATATACTGCAAAGAATATACTTATATATCTCGTCCGACGCGTCATCCAGCCCGACCCCGTCCGTGGTCACACCCGGCACATCATATGCCTGAAAAATAACCAGAATCAGATAATTCCCGACATAACTGTAGGTCTCGATCACCTTGTCATAGAAGGCTTCCAGCGCGGACTCATCCTCGAGCTCGGAACGGAGCATTTTTTTCAAAAGCCCCTTCCCCATGGACGCATCATCCCCGCTCTGATCCACGAAACTCATATCCAAAAGACTCTTGCCCGGCGTACCGGACAGCGTCTTTCGAAAAATCTCCAGATACTTATGCATCTCCTCCTTGGGGATATCATAGAAAAGTTCGCTGAAAGTCTTGACCTTTCGTTTTTCACGATCCACATAGCAGCCCGCCAGCCTGTGAATCCCCTGCTCCTCGATGGAATCATACAGGGATTTGATCTCGTTTATCTCGCTTTTTATCATTAGTTGTCCTCCTCGTAGTTTACTCTGCAAAACCTGATGTCTGTCCACATGGTCCTCTACTCTGCCGGACCTCTATCCCAATAGTTCCTCTATTCCACCGGACCTCTATCCTCGTATTTTTCTAAAAATGAGTGTTCCTCACCGGCTGTCTTATACCCGGGAAACATGTCAAGATTCACCGCGTGAATACTTCTGAAGATACTCTTTTCGATGTTGGGATTGTCCTTTTTCAACTCACGGATCAGCATTTTTACTTCCTGCCTTTTGGACTCTCCTTCGGCATTATTCGTAAGCGTGTATTTCTCGGTAAAACGGCATGCGCACTGGATAAACTCAAGTTCGTTGTAATGCATCCATGCCAGAATATCCTCTTCGTTGATGCAGTACATCGGGCGGATCAGTTCCATCCCTTCAAAGTTCTGGCTGTGAAGTTTGGGCATCATCCCCTGCAACTGCGAACTGTAAAACATAGCCATAACCGTGGTTTCGATCACGTCGCTCAGATGGTGGCCCAGGGCGATCTTGTTGCATCCCATTTCCTTGGCCTTGGCGTAGAGCGCGCCCCGCCGCATCCTGGCACACAGGTAACACGGGTTGTTGTCCGTATTATTCGCGACCTCAAAGATATCTGATTCAAACACCGTGATCGGTATATGCAAGAGTTCCGCGTTTTCTTCGATCTTTCTTCGGTTCAACTCGTTATACCCGGGGTCCATGACCAGGTATGTCAGTTCAAAGGGAACATCGCTGAAGCGCTGCAGCATTCGAAACAGCACCGCCATCAGCATCGAATCCTTGCCTCCCGAGATGCAGACAGTGACTTTATCTCCCTCGTTGACAAGTTCGTATCGCTTCACCGCTTCCACAAAAGGGTTCCACAGTTTCTTTCTATATTTCTTGCTGATGCTTCGTTCCACCAGCTGATATTTCTCGAATTCTCTCATGAATATGCTAACCTTTCCCAACTCAAGCAGTCGTCGGACACATCCTCATTCCTGCTTTCGCACTGCGTGCCGCACACCGGGCTTCGGCGAAGACATTTCCGAAGCCGTCCTCGAGGATTCGATTCTGTCAAATGGTCTTTCCTACCTCAAGACCAGAGAAAAAGAATCCGCTCCGAAATTGGTTAACGCGGCAAATCATATATCCCATTCAGTTCCCGGATCATATCCGTCATCTGCTTTACCGCCTCATCCGGCCCGGTGATGCGGATCCCGTCGCCCATGCCGGCGACCCATCCGAGAAAAATGGGACTTATCGCCATATCGATCTTGGTCTCGAAGTGATCTTTGTCGATTCGTATCATCGGGACGTTCTTCCCGAAGCGGTCAATGATGACACCGGCCATCTCGTTCTTGCATAGGAGCGTTACCTTCAGGACTTCTCCGTCGTACATCCCGAAACGCTTCTCCGTGTATGTCGCCATGTTTCTGTCGCCGAAAGCCGCTGCCCCGAGGCGTTTGTCCTCTGTTATGCGGATGTCCTTCATCTTGTCTACCCGGTAGTGACGGATTCCGCCTTCTCTCCCCGCATCGTAGCCAATCAGATAATAATTCTCGTCGTCCCAGACAAGACCCCATGGTGAGACGACATAGTCAGCACCGTCCCTGCGAAGTTCCTGTTCCTTTTTCTCCGTCCACCGAAAGTACTTGAAGCGGATCTGGACATCATCGGCGATGGCGCGATGGATGTTGTCGACGTTGTAGTAGATACTCTCGTTCATCGTCTTGATCCGCCCGGCCACAAAGACCTGACGATCCAGCGCTTTGGCTTCATAGTTGCTCGCCAGTCCCTCGATCTTCTTGATCAACTCACCGGACTTGCGACCCGTGATGAACTTAGACGACTGGACAGCATCCACGAGAAGTTTCAACTCCGGCATCTCAAAGTCGCGACTGAGCAGGCGGTACTGATAGGCTTTCCCGATCTTCTCCCCCTGGATGTCCGCGCCATAGAGGTTCAGTACCTGGATATCATTATAGATAGCCTTTCGCTCCGCATGCACACCGTAAGCATCCAGCGCCTTGATGATCTCGCTCATACCGATGGCGTGATCCTCATCCGTCCGCTCCTTCAGGATGTCATACAGATAAAAAAGCTTCAGTTTCTGAACATCTCCGGTAGCCATGATCCAACCTCCATGTGACAAATCTCAGTATGCAAGCGAACCGAACAAGGCTTACACCTGCCCCACATTCTCCTGCGTGTCCGCAATCGGATCGGGCCCCACATTCTCCTGCGTGTCCGCCATCGGACCGGGTCCCACATTCTCCTGCACATCCGCAATCGGCGAGTGACAGTAGGAACACTGTCCCCGGCTCCCTGCGCGGATCCTGGTTACACCTCCGCACTTCGGACAACGAACCTCCGCGAATCCCGCTCCCGTCTCTCCGACCATCGCGTCATTGATGATAATAGCGGGAGTTCCTTCGAACTGAAGGGTGCATCCCTGAAAATAACCTTTGCGAAAAAGCTTCTCGAGTTCCTTCAAAACTTCTTCCTGACTCTTGCCGGTCTGGCCTGTCAGCTCACGAATCTCGACGATGCCGTTTTTATCACCGGAAAGGATGGTCTCATAGCGAAGAGCCGCGTTGACTTTCCGGCTCATCACCAGTCCAATACATAAGAGCACCAGGCCCGGTATGATCATCGCCGCAAATATCGGAGCAAAGTATTTATACTCAAGATTCTTACTCATCTCGGGCAAGGGCATTACCAGAGCGTAGATCGTGCCAAAAGCATACAATCCCGCGATGGCACTCCCCGCGATGATAAAACCTTTGCTCTTTTTCCGCTGCGATTCAAAAAGCGGCGACAGATAATTGTACTTGATATACGTTGGATACATGTTCTTCCCCCTCACTCCGTAAACAACGGTGTAGAAAAATACCTTTCTCCCGTGTCCGGCAGGATCGTCACAACTGTCTTTCCCGGGCCGAGCTTTTTGGCTAGTTTCATGGCAGCCGCGACATTCGTTCCGGATGAGATGCCGCAAAGAATCCCCTCCCCGGAAGCGAGCAGCTTGGCTGTATGGATAGCCTCCTCATCAGTGATCACACAGATCTCATCATAGATATCACGATTCAGGATACCGGGGATGATACCGTCTCCGATTCCCATCTGCATATGGGTACCTATGGTGCCTCCGGCGAGGATCGCCGCCTTTTCCGGTTCCACCGCCCAGATCTCGCAGGCAGGATATTTTTCCTTGATAACCTCCCCGACTCCCGTCAGCGTTCCCCCGGTGCCTATGCCCGAACAGAAGCCGTGAATCGGAGTCTCCACCTCTTCGAGGATTTCACGCACGGTTCCGTTTTTATGCGCCATGGTGTTGTTCGGATTGTCAAACTGCTGAGGCACAAAAACATCCGGATTCCCATCACGCATCCGAAGCGCCATCTGGAGACACTCATCGATTGCTTTACCGATATCTCCCGCGTCGTGAATGAGCTTCACGGTTGCTCCGTAGTGGCGCACCAGCTTCGCCCGCTCCTCACTTACGGAATCCGGCATGATGATGATCGTACGATATCCCTTTACCGCTGCCACGAGGGCAAGTCCGATCCCCTGGTTTCCGCTTGTCGGCTCCACGATGATCGTACGGTCAGGCGAGATCTCCCCTGCTTTCTCCGCTTCCTCGATCATATTGAACGCGGTTCTCGTTTTGATGGAGCCGCCGATATTCACTCCCTCATACTTAACCAGGATTTCAGCACAGTCTTCTTCCACGATGTGCGAAAGTCGGATAATCGGGGTGTGTCCCAGTGCTTCCAAAATGTTGTTGTAGATCATTGTTCTTCTCCTGTCACTTATACCACGCATTAATCTCATCTGACAATCTATCAATATCATAAAGTGCCGAGTAATCCGGGATCTCAGCCGTATCCTTGTCCCCGGTATACATGTCCTTATACTCCACGGATATCTTCTTCACCGATCCGTCGGCGTTCTTCGGCATCAGGTCAATATCGACCGGGATACCGTCATCATTATTCTTTTCACCGGTGGCATCCATCAGCATGCTACGACTTGACGATAACTGGTAGGATATGCCATTTGCCAACGCAAAATCCTGAACGGCGCAGGCACCGCCGCCGCTCTTTTCTCCGATGATCGGAATCCCGGCCTGTTTCGCCAGATCCGGAAAAAAATTGCCACAGGAAAAAGAATCGACACTCGTCACCACGGCAAATCGGAATCGATCTTTATAATTCACGGAAGCATCTTTTTCATCGATCACTCCGTCAAAATTCCTGTCAACCTGGTAGTGTACCTTTTCCCGACTTCCGGTCAACGTATTCTTTTGGTGTAAAACCGCAAAAGAGTCATCTGCCATCAGACTGATCATCGTCATAACCTCATCGGAAGATCCGCCTCCGTTATTGGATAGATCCAGCACGAAGTTTTTGATCTTCGGATTCGCCGATGCTTTCTCCAGCGCATCCAGGAACTGCACAATCGGCATGTCCAGTCCGTCCGGTATATCCGGAAGCGTCCGGCTTTCCACCGGCTGCTTTAAATACTCCTCCATCAGTTGAAAGCTGTCTGATGTACCGGGACCGAAGGAATCAAGTACACATACTGCGGTATCGCCTTTTTCCACGTATTTGGATTTGTCCGTTTGCTTATCCGCGATCGAAGGATCGAGACCGAGTTTCTGATTTCTCAATGATTTTCTGGCCATCCACAGTATGTACTGATTCATTTGCCGGAAGTAATATTGGGAATAATAATCCATCAAAGCGTTATTCTTGCCTATTGCACTATTATACGCATCATTTAAAGCTTTTTCTCTCACGTCCTCTGATTCTTCCGGAAAGTATGACCATAGAGAGGTGTGACCCCCGTCGTCCATTAGCGCATGGAGGGTTACCATTCCGAGAATGAATTCGCCCGGATCCGTCGAAGTGAGCAACTTCTTTGTCTTCTTTCCGAACGGTTCACCGTCTATCTCGAGCGCATCCAGCGCGAGATCCATACTCTTTTTTTCCTTCAGCAAAGAATACAGCGGTGTTGACGGCCTCGGATTCCCGTAAAAATGATCCAGAGCAAACATCAACTCATGGTAGGTGAACGCCGTCAGATCCGGTTGCTTTTTACGATTTACAAGGTTATCCAAAAGCGCGTCCTGATAATCCTTCTCATCCCTCTCTTCCGCAGGCTCCTGGTTGAGGTTGTCTTCCACATAGA
>JAEEGL015116997.1_pt1 | contig 10210 bp, 7 predicted proteins | sample 9134231 | NCBI WGS metagenome assembly JAEEGL01 (sample SAMN16246548, study PRJNA631951) | gut metagenome | biome: gut microbiome; feature: rumen; material: fiber-attached | host: Bos | place: Iran: Karaj | collected 2018-10 | reverse complement strand
ATTGCCGACCACAAAATCGACTTGGTTATCAATATCCCCAAAAACCAAACCAAGCGCGAACTTACCAACGGCTACAAGATCCGCCGCGCCGCCATCGACCACAACATTCCGTTGATGACCAACGCACGTCTTGCCAAAGCATTTATCAGCGCATTCTGCCAAAAGGATATCAACGATTTGGCTATCAAATCTTGGCAGGAATATATGGGTAAATAATCTGTACCAATGATAATTAAAAAGAGGCTTCCAAATGGGAGCCTCTTTTTCTTTTAAATATTAATCAATAATTCAACTACTTTCTACTTAGTACGCACACCTTTTTATATACATCGGTTTTTCCATCGGGAGAGATAGTCTTGATGTAAATTACATAGATTCCGCTTTTGCAGAGAGAGCCATTATCGGAAACTCCGTTCCAATAAAACGAGGCAGACGAGCCAATATTAGTGCGCGAGGCGAGAGTGGTGCGCAAAATACCATTAGAATCGTAAATGCGAATATCCACGGCAGTGTCGTCGGTAGCGAACGAAAGCTGAATTTCAACCTCATCTTTGTATCCGTCGCCATCGGGTGTAAATAGTTCGTTTACAATGGTTACGCCGTCGGGCATATCAGTATCAGGCGTTTCAATGTGAGAGTTTGGCAAACCCGGTGTGGCATAATCTACAGCCGATGTGGCAAATTTCCATGCGGCAAGGTCGGTAGAATTTTGGTTAAGGCCAACACGTTCGATAGAAACGCCTTGAACATTGATTTCTAAAGTATTAGACTCTGTGCGATTGTAATACATCGAATCAATTGCAGTGCCTGACGGTGAGCGCAAAACTATGCTGCCTTGAGTATTGGCAAATGCTGGCAGTTTGGTATCTTGAACAAACAATCCGCCGCAAGTGTAACGCTCTTGAATTTCGGTGGTATCTTGCGTTATTACAGCATAATGCTCTGGCAAAAGGAGATAATTGCCATTGATAACCGATTGTTTTTGAGCTCCCGAATTATCGTAATATACTATAGAATATTGATTTAGCGGAATGGGAAATTTAGTATTGTTGTAAATTTCTACAAAACGTTTTGCACCCGAAAGCGGATAATAAAGCACTTCGGTAATGAGTAAATCAAAACGTTCGGTGTTGTGATATGCAAATGTAGATGATATAGTGTCGATATTGTTTCCATAAATATCCTTTACATGTGCAGCCGAAGCATTATGAATAGCATCGGGAGCAAAACCTTGATCAAAACTTACAAAAGCGGTACTGCCATTTACATTAACCGTGGAATGAGGTTGCGATTCGGCATAAAAAGCTGCATTATCGTCAAGGTTTAAGGGGTTGTTAAACTCAAAACAAAGTTGATAATTGCTTGCCGCATACACATTTAACAGTTTTAATCTGTAATATTGGAAATTAACTGTGGTATCAGCAGAAAGATTGCCTGCAAAATCGCTCAACGAATTAACTTTTAGCACATTATCGCCTTCGTTTAAAGCAGTGGAGAATACTACCGACACATTATTGAGATTTGCAGAACATTCTGTGGCAGAATTGCCATTAAGCAAAAATTTGGCGGCATCGGCAGTAATGTTTTTTGAGAATACAATATTAATAGTGTTGTTGTTGACCACCGAAGTGGAGATTACACGCGGCGGAATATTGTCGGTTACAGTGGTAAGCGTACTATTAACACGTCCCGGAGTACCGCCCGAAATATCAAGAGATGCAGTCCAATTGCCATCAATAGTGAAAAGATTTTTAGGGTCGCGGCGTTCGAGCGAGTATCCTCCCGATGATTTTGCCTTATCGCCATACATATCAAGAGTATATGTAAGAGAATCAACGATATAACCCGCTTGATTAATGAGCGTAAGTTTGCGGTCTTTGGTAATAATTTTACTGTCGTCGAATTTTGTTACGGTAGGCGCGTAAGAATCCAACTCATTAGAACGGCAAATCAAAAGATATTCACCTGCAGCAATTTCTGTTTCAGGGAAATAATACCTATAGTCGCCCGCCAACAGAGCGCAGTTTTTAAGACTGAATGAATATTTCGACGAATTAAACAATTCAATATACTTGGCTGCCGGAAGGTTGGCAGGTGCGGGCGAAACATCGCACATAATTTCGTTGATAACAATGCCGCCATATTGAGGAAGATAAAGAACTGCATTAAAATCGGGCATAACGTTGCCCACAGTTTGCTGTATATTGGTGGCAGAAAGTTCTAAAACAGTGTTATTAAATGCATTACGGTTAAAAAACAGCGTAACATCCACACCCGAAAAATGTATCGAATCGGGATTGGTGCCATTCAACCTATAATTATTGACATCCATAGCCGACTCAGCGTTGAGCCTGCCATCAATTTTTACATTTATCTCACCATCGCCAACAATCTCAGCGTCAAACATTTTGGCATCTATAGTATTGCCAGTATGCTCAAACGATAACGCCAAAGGACGGATGTTAAAAGCGCCATTGCCCGTGGTGGAGTGTTTATATTCAATTGTAGTATAATCGGCGATATACATCTGAGGCTCAGGCTCTTGGTAAAGAGGTTCGCCGTTGATAGTCCACTCACCTTTTGAGGTACGCGTTATGGTCAACACCTTATTATTAATGGTATTATCAAACATAATGTCGGTGGTGGCAAGTATATCTAAATCCTTACCCGAATACTTTAAAAGGCAAAGTTGCGGGTAGATACCTGTTTTGAGACCCGTACCGAAGGCAAACGCAGAATAATTGTCGCCGCCGGGTACAGTATCATTGGCAAAAAGGTAAATTTTAAAGTTGTTGACCGAAGAATTTTTTACAGAGCACAGCACCGAATAACTCCAAGTGATAGAGCCGGTTTCGGGATAAAGGTTTGACAAAGAATGATAAATGTGATTTGTACCTGCAACGGTAGAAGTATCGCAAAAATATACAACACCCTGTGGCAGAGTATCGTTGGTAATATCTTGCCACGAGTTGTTCACATCTTTCCAACTCTCAGGAAGGTTTTTCCATTGTTCTAAGTAGTTGGTAGATTGAGAAAAGGCGGCAGAGGACATAACCAAAGCCGCCATAATAACCAATATATAAAAATAAAGTGTTTTCAACTTATTCGGCTTTCTGCTCAGATTCGGGAGCTGCGGCTTTTTTCTTAGTACGTTTGCGAGTTTTCATACCGTCGGCATTTTCTTTTTCTTCTGCAGCGGGCTTTTCGGTTTCGGCAGGTTTTTCAGCCTCGGGTTCTTTGTCGTCAACAAGACCTTTAGAAAGAAGCAAGTTGTACCAAGTGAAAGCACGGCGCATGTCAGAAACATACACACGGTCAACGTCGTAATTAGGAACGGCCTTGGCAAACAACTCTCTTACTTCGGCCTCAGAGCCTTTTTTGGGAGCAAACGATGTAGCTTTGCCATCGAGCACTTTGTAGAGGCTGCGATAAACGTCGGCAAGCCTTGTGTCGCCATCGGTAGTGTATATCGAAATATCTTCGAGTGCGCTGATTTTGGCTGTAGCGAAGGCCAAAGTGCGAACGCCATCGGCAACAGATTCCACAATAATACCGTTAACTGCCTGTGCCACATGGCGATATAATCCCGGATATGTGGCAATTGTAAGAATTCCTTTTAAATCCATGTTTGTTTTAATTTTCTGTAAAGCTGTTAATTTATGCGGCAAATTTAGAACTTTGGCGGTGAAAAAAAAAGTTTTCGCACCAAAAAAGCAAAATTTAACGTCAAAGTTTAAAGATTACGTTTTAAACCTTTATATTTGCCGAAAATTTTAATAGTAAATTTTAGACTCAGTATAATTTTAATACAATGAAAAAGAACCTTCTCGTTTCTGCCAAGGCATTTACATTGGCATTAGCATGCACCATGGTGATGGGCTGCGCAAACAACGCAAACAACAATTCGGCTTCTGCTCCTGCAGCACAAACGTCTGACATAGCGTATGTTAACATGGATAGTCTTATCGACAAATACGACATGTACAACGACCTCAGCACTCAATTGATGGCAAAACAAAACCAATTGGAACAAGAATTGCAAACCAAACAAAAATCAATTGAACGCAAGGCTATGGACCTTGAAAACCAATACAAGAAAAACCTCATTACCCCCACACGCGCTCAAGAAGTTCAGCAGAATCTTCAAGTAGAGCAGCAGCGTATGCTCCAATGGCGCGACGAAAAAATGATGGAACTCAACGACGACCAAGCTAAAATTTCGCGTATGGTTTACGACAGCATTCAAAACTATATCAACGAATACAATGCCGACAAACGTTACCGCTTCATCCTCAGCAACAGCGTAGGCGGCGTGCTCCTTTATGGCGACAAGAGTGCCGACATTACCGAAATCGTTCTTAAGGCTCTCAACAGCCGTTACAACAAGAGCGGACAGACTTCTAACATCGATTCGTTAGCAACAAAATAGTTTTACCATAGCAACTCATTCTATTTTATGTGGCGGGCAACCAATTGTCCGCCTTTTTTTGTAATTTTGTGCCGATGAAATGCTTTGATACATATTACAGCCGTTTTCAGGTATACCCAGCGCATATTGCCGAGCCGCCTGCGCCAGAATTGCGCACTATTGTGGTGATTCCGAGTTACAAAGAACCCAACATCAAACCTACGCTTCTATCGCTGCTTAGCTGCACCCCTACCCTATTCCCCGTAGAGATTATTGTGGTGGTAAACTCGTCGGAAGCGGCTCCCGAATCGGCATTGCAGCAAAACCTCATCACTATCAATCAAGTAGATGAAATTAAGGCACAAAACACCCGCAGCGACATCCGCATACACACTATCCACCGTCTCAACCTGCCCAAGAAACACGCCGGAGTGGGTTTTGCCCGTAAAATAGGTATGGACGAAGCTGTTAGACGTTTTGACCTACTTGAGCGTCCCGACGGTGTTATTGTGAATTTTGATGCCGACAGCACTTGCAATCGCGACTATCTCAAGATTATCGAAAACTATTTTATATCCAACCCCAAGAAAGAGGGCGTGTCGATATACTTTGAACATCCACTGCAAGGCTCAGAATATCCTCAATCGTCGTACCGTGCCATTGCCAAATACGAACTTTACCTGCGATATTTTGTTGAGGCTCAGAGGTATATACAATTTCCTAACGCATACCACACCATAGGGTCGGCGTTTGCAGTTAGGGCTTGGGTATACGCTGCCGAAGGCGGAATGAACAGGCGTCAGGCAGGCGAGGATTTCTATTTTCTCGAAAAGATTATCACCCGCGGACGGTATGGCGAAATCAACGATGCCGTAGTTTATCCATCGCCGCGTGTCTCCGACCGAGTTCCCTTCGGTACAGGTGCTACTATGGGCAAACTTAGCTACGGAGAGAGCGAATATATGGTGTACAATCCTATCACGTTTGGGTGGCTTAAACGTTTCTTTGCCTCGGCTTCCAATATCAAATGCCATCAAAAGCCCGACACCGACACCGTTTTAGAGGAGTTTTTAGTAGCCAACGATTTTTACAGTCAAACCGACGGCATGGTAGAAAACAGCACATCCGACCGCACTTTTATGCAACGTTTTTTCACTTGGTTCGACGCTTTTCGTATGATAAAGTTTCTCAACTTTGCACACGAGCAACATGTTAATAAAGTGCCAGTAGAAAAAGCAGCGGCAGATATGGCTGTTATGATGGGAAATTGTAATATACCAACCGACACGATAGAACTGTTAAAATGGTATAGACTAAAAGAGCGGTTGTTTGCCAGCCACTAATGATTCTAATGATTACACGGCAACTTAACTGTAAACGTTGACCCTTTGCCATATTCTGATTGCACATCAATAGTGCCGCCGAGAAGTTCTATATAACTTTTGGCAATGGCAAGACCAAGTCCTGCGCCGTTGGTGGTGCCCACTTTATCGCTGTTAATTAAACGTACAAACCGACGGAATATCAGCGGAATATTTTCGGGAATGATACCACAACCGCTGTCGGACACCGAAAAAACCACAAAATTGTTTTCTACCGACAAATTCACCTTCACAAATCCTTGTTGGGTGTATTTTAGCGCGTTGTTGATCAAGTTGGTAAAAATCTGTTTTAACTTAACTTCATCGCTGCAAATAACAAGCTTGGTGGATTCTGAAGTGTAATTAAACTCAAATTGAATATTTGTGTTAGATTCGGCTTGTTTTTGAATTATCTTAAACACCTCGAGCACAATTTGATAGATATTCACATCATTCATTCGTGCCGAAATTTGCCCAGTATCAATTTTTGATATTTCCATTACATCAGTAACAATGCCCAAAAGCTGCTTGGCACTATTGCGAATAATGTCGATATAGAGCATTTTGTCGTTTTCGTCCACATCGTCGTCTTTGAGCAGGTCGGCAAATCCGATAATGCCGTTCATAGGCGTGCGAAACTCGTGGCTGAGGTTTTCGAGAAACGAAGTTTTAAGTTGGTCGCTCTCTTCGGCACGCTGTGTGGCAAGCATAAGTTCTGCATTTGACATACGCAGTTCCTCGTTAAGTATTTGATACTGGTCGTTTTGCTCTTTGATAAGGTTGTTTTGCCTAACGGTTTCAGTAATATCAAACACCGACACTAAACCTGCAAAAATATTGTTTCGCGAATCGAGAACAGGCACTGCTGCCATAAAAACCGAAATCCTTTGTCCCGAAGATTTTAGAACCTCAAGGTCGCGACATTCTGCATAATGTCCTGTTTTTAATGCCATTACAATTGGCAATTGCTCTAATGGATACTCTTCGTTGGTTTGCGCCTTAAACCAATGCTTATGAGTTTTTTCGCTGATACTGTCAGGAATATCATCATCGTAAGCAAGTATCTCTAACGCCTTGGCATTAACACTGATAATTTTACGCGTCTTCAGCTCTATCATATAAATACCCACAGGCACATGCTGCAATAGAGCTTGAAGAATATTGTATTGTTTGGTAAGCTTTTCTTCGTTGATTTTCAGCTTTTTATTAAGTTCCGATAGTTTTTTGTTGGTTTTTTGCAAAAGTTGGGTTTGCTGCAAAAGGTGGTGTTCTGATTCTTTTTTAACATTAACGTTAGTGGCAGTACCACTAATAATTAAAGGAGTGCCGTCAACGCCGAGGGTTTCGAGCGTACCGCGAAACCAAAACCAAACCACATTGCCATCATTATCTCTTAGCCTAAACTCGTCGGTACGGTCTTGAAATACAGGATTGATAAAATCTCGGTAAGCAGCAGTTACCACCGGTTTATCTTCATCAATCACAAGGTCATAAAACTCTTCAAGAGTTATCGACGAACGGTTAGTAGGATATTTCAAAAGCCGGAGCAGCGAAGGGAAAAAATAAAACGAACGTTTAGCAAGATTAAGTTGCCAAACTGCGTCAGAACCTGTTGCAACCGCCTTTTCAAGACGAGAGATACGTAATCTAAGTTCGTTTTCACATTCGGCATACCGCGAAACGTCATAAAACATAAAAAGGAATTTCTCGGGTAGACGCATTACTGTAATTTCGGCATATTTAAACCGCTGACTTTGAGAATAAAACTGAAGGCGGATTACTGCGCTATCGTCTTTCATGGCAGTGTTGATGGCAAAATCTATCTTGGCAGTAATACTTTGTCCATCTGGTTGAATATCAGGAGCAAAATCTTCAAATCTACGATAAAGCACTTGATCAATATCGTCTAATTCAAAAAACTTGAGTGCGGCATCGTTTGCCCATATTATCTTATCAGAATAAGTAAACATGGGGAAATGTGAATTTGGATAATCAAACGATATGTCGCCACTATTTGCCATAGCTATTAAGTTTTTTGAAATGTCAAAGTTTTGTTGCTGAGTATAAGCAGATTGTTGATAGCATCAGCAACACTATCAGTTGTAATAGGCCTGGTAATAATGGTGCGTCCCACTATCGGAGCAGATGCCAAAATACTTGCCTCGGTATGCGGTTGGGCGATGATTATTATCGTTACCGAAATATCAATTTGTGGTAGTTCTACGGCAAGGGTATTGGATCCAGGCAGGTCGAGGTCGAGCAAAACAAAAGCCACATCGCGGTTGTCGTTGTACATTTCGTAGGCCTGACGGTAGGTACGTGCCACAAGTGTTTTGCATCCACAAGTATCCAAAAAATGTGTAATTAATTGAATATCATCATTGTTATCCGAAATAAGCAGAATATTACCATCAAACGGATTTGTGTCTACCGCTTTGGATATTTGCGAATACAAATCGGTGGATAGTTGCGGCATTTGAGCAGGAATATCAAATGTAAAGGTGCTCCCCGCTCCCACTTGACTATCAACAGAGATTCTGCCACCCATCATATTAAGCAATCCCTTACAGATACTTAGTCCTATTCCAAGACCTTGATAATGACGCGATAATGAATTATCTACTTGATAAAAACTTTCAAATATCTCGTTGTAGCGGTTTGGAGGTATTCCTATTCCATTGTCGGTAACCGAAAACAACACACGGCTATCGGTAATGCGGTAATCTATTGCGATTTGCCCCGATTCTGAAAACTTTACAGCGTTATTTATAAGTTTTAGCAGCACAATTTTCAGCCCTTCTTCATAACTTGTAATATACTTTTTTTCTTTAAAATTGCACCCAAATTTTAGCGTCAAAGGCTTGCCCGACTGTTTGATAAGAAAATCGGCATGCATATTAATACCATTGAGCAGAAAATTTAGGTCGAATGGCTGCGGTGTAATAGTAATATCGCCCGACTGAATTTTAGAATAGAGCATAATGTTGTCGAACACTTCGAGAAACCTTTTAGAATGAGTTACAAGGTTTTCGGTATGCTCAGCGCGACGTTCGGGCGAAAGCGTTGGGCGGCAAAGCATATCGGCACAACCCATTATAATATGTATAGGCGTGTGAATTTCGTGACTTACACACGCCACAAAAGCCGATTTGTAGCGGTCGCTAACCTCGGCACGGGCACGGGCTTTTTGCAACAGTTCGCGATTAGCAGATATTTGTGCAGAGGCTTCGGCTATTTGCACGGCATCGTCGTTAACCTTTTGCTCCAACACCGATGCGGTAGATTGACGTATTTCTAACTCTTTTTGCAACAATCGGTTTTGATTGTTAGCCTCGCGCAATGCCTCCTGCGATTCTTGAATAGTTTTTCGACACATCATCACCTCAGACACTAATTTATCTTGTTCGTTGAGCACCTCTTGATCTTGTCCGCGCTGCCAAATCATCATTAAACAAAAGGCAAGCAGATTAAACAGCAGCAGCACCGTTATTATGCCCACAAGCTGCCATTTGAGCGAACTATCTGCCACAGTAATAGTGCTTATAGAAATCCGCCACCATACCAAAGCAGCTATCAACACATGAATAGCAACGGTGATAAGCACGAAAACTATTGGTCGCGATTGTAGCAATTTGATTATATGATGCTTGCGTTCTGAGGTCATAACCTACTTTTTATCGTTGCTTTGATGGAAACACAGTTCCAAATTTGCCTTTTTTCATAAGTTTGCTTGCCACAAATCCTATTAGCACAAATGTTGCCAAAGTTACTCCTGTGGCTATTGCAGTGTGGGTAAAAAACTTGTCTTGAAGCATTTGTGTGGGTACAATTGTGCCGCTAACATAAAAATAGTTGTAACAGAAAAATGCTGCGGCGGCTATTATGCCGGTGATCCAAAACCATACGCGACGTTTTTTGGCATCGGTGGGATTCTTGCCGCCTTGGTAGGCTATCATACTACTAATCAATATGGCTATACCCACAAACACAAATGCCGCAACTATGGCTAAAATATAGGTGTTGGATATTAATCCATCTACCTGCATTATGTTTTTGTACTCGTAATTCATATTAGTAAGGTAATGTGTATAAATAATAGGTGTAAATAATTTTATCTTTTGGATTGGCGGCGTTGAGCGCACCAAGAATGCTGTTGTACATACTGCGGTTTTGCTTTACCTGCTTGCCTTCCCAAATAAACTTGTCGAGGTTGGCGTTTTGCGAATTTACCGATACGTCGCTCAATATCAAATCTATACGCAAGAGATTAAAATCGGTGTTTGACAATCCAGTTTCTGAGAAATTTGAATTCAACTTGATGCATACCTCGCCTTTTTTGGTGGTGTTGTAGGTTTCGGCAAAGTGTTTTTCGTCAAACTTAAATAGGTCGGGAATAAACTTGGTAGGCTGAACGGGCTTAAACACAGTATCGTACATAAGT
>JAEEGL014007487.1_pt1 | contig 10210 bp, 8 predicted proteins | sample 9134231 | NCBI WGS metagenome assembly JAEEGL01 (sample SAMN16246548, study PRJNA631951) | gut metagenome | biome: gut microbiome; feature: rumen; material: fiber-attached | host: Bos | place: Iran: Karaj | collected 2018-10 | reverse complement strand
TTCATAATTCGGAATTAGGAATTAGGAATTGCGGAGTCTGTCTGACGGCAGATATATCTGAATGATTTGTTCTTAGTAATCGCTGTTAAGCGATACAATAATTCCGCATTCTGCATTCCGAATTCCGATTTTTTTAATATTAATTTAGGAGGTAATTACAATGGGTAAGGTATCCGTTGCTGAAATTAAAGAACTCATGAAGTCCACAGGCGTTGGTATGATGGATTGTAAGAAGGCTCTCGAAGAGAACGATGGCGATATGGACAAGGCTATCGAGTTCCTCAGAGAAAAAGGTCTTGCTACACAGGCTAAGAAGAGCGGCAGAGCTGCTGCTGAGGGCGTAGTTACAGCTGTAGTAAAGGGCGAAGTTGGTGTTCTTCTCGAAGTAAACACAGAGACAGACTTTGCTGCCAATACAGATGATATCAGAAACTTTGTTGCTAACGTAGCAAATACAATCATTGAAAAGAACCCTGCTGATGTTGAAGCTCTCAAGGCTATGCAGATCAGCGGCGGCAGCAATACAGTAGGCGAAGTTCTTACAGAACTCGCAGGCATGAAGATCAGAGAGAACATCGTTATCCGTCGTTTCGTAAGACTTGAGGGCAAGCTTGCTTCTTATATCCACAATGGCGGCAGCATCGGCGTTCTCGTAAAGATGGACACAGATCTTTCTGCTGATCAGGTTGCAGTTATCGGTAAGGACGTTGCTATGCAGTCAGCAGCTCTTAATGCAGCTTATCTCTGCCGTGAGCAGGTTCCTGCTGAGGTTCTCGAGAAGGAGAAGGAGATCATGCTCGCTCAGATGTCTGAGGATCCTAAGATGGCATCTAAGCCTGAACAGGTTCGCGTAAAGATCGTTGAAGGTAAGGTTGGCAAGTACTACAGCGAGAACTGCCTCCTTGAGCAGGCATTCGTTAAGGATGATAAGCTCACAGTTCAGGGTTACGTTGACGCAGAGGCTAAGAAGCTCGGCGGCTCTATCAAGGTAACTGATGTTATCCGTTACGAGCGCGGCGAAGGTGTTGAGAAGAAGGAAGACAACCTCGCTGACGAAGTAGCTAAGATGATCAAGTAATCGACGTTCAAAATATGCGGCAGCCCCATTCCTTGGCTGCCGCTTTTTTATTAAATGGGTGATGTATATGAAAAAAAGTATTCTTTATAAGATTTTAGCTGTTGTTCTGGGTATCGCTGTTGTGGTTGTGGGAATGAAAGATGTACAATTATACCTCAGCGGCAAGGTGCTCGACCTTAACACGGCAACAATAGACGATTTTGGCAAGGAGATAGTTGTTGAAGGCAATATAAACTATGTTGTCGGCTGCTTTGCTGTTTATGAGGAGAAAGATAAGACCCTCGGCATCACAACAAGCAAGCGCGAGACTAACTATTACATAGTTGAAAACCTTTCAATGGATTATCTGAAAAAGCTCTTTACTGAGGACGAGGATATCGCAGAGCCTGATAACTATTTCGCTTACGTTGTTTCGGCAGGTTCTGATGATATGAAGGCAGCACTTGATGCTAACGCTAACGGCTGGGTCAAGTATTTTGACGGTAAGACCAATACCATGCCCGAGCCTGTTCATTTTGAAGGAAAGCTCTGGAGACAGCCGACAGAGGAAAAGTATAAGAATTATAAGAAAGAGGCTCTGGATGAATGGGGCTTTGATGATTCTGAGATAGCCGAGCTCAAGGCTATGGACAGCAGACCAGGAAAAACATCAATTTTAGTAGTTGTTATCGGAGCGCTTATAGCTCTTGGCGGACTCGCTTTTATTATTGTTCCTTTTATCCTCGGAAGAAAAAAGAAAAACGATGTTGATTACTATTGATAACAATTAATTGGACAAATATTCCACAGAATTGAACCTGTATTATTGTAAGATGTTACAATAATACAGGTTTTTTTTCGTATGGTTTTCCCTTGCAGTAATTTGGAAAATATGTTATAATAGTTTTAATTGAATGATATTGTTCAGAATAATGAGGTAAAGAATTTATGAATAGTAATATCAGTAAACTTGCAGGCTCTGTTGGGAGAGTTATTGTCGGTAAGAAGGATACTGTTATAAAGCTTATTGCAGCCCTTCTCTGTGAGGGTCATGTGCTTCTCGAAGATGTTCCGGGCGTTGGAAAGACTCAGCTCATAACAGCTCTTTCACGTTCTATAGGCGGAAAATTCAACCGTATCCAGCTTACTCCCGATGTAATGCCTTCAGATATCGCAGGCTTTACTATGCTTGATTCGAGCAGAGGGGATTTTGTTTACCGTGACGGTGCGGTAATGTGTAATTTTTTATTGGCTGACGAGATTAATCGTGCTTCGCCGAAGGTACAGTCGGCACTTCTTGAAGCTATGGAGGAACGTCAGATAAGTCTTGACGGTGTTACACATAAGTTACCTCGTCCGTTCCTTGTAATGGCAACACAGAACCCTGTTGAAACTTACGGTACATTCCACCTTCCTGAAGCTCAGATGGACAGATTCTTTATGAAGCTGTCTATGGGATATCCTTCAATGGATGAGGAATTTGAGATACTTGGCAGAACAGAGGATCACAATCCTATCGCAAATATAACCGAATCTGTAATGACTGTTGACGATATCGCCGCTATGCAGGAAGCTGTAAAGCGTGTTAAGGTAGCAGACAGTGTAAAGCAGTATATAATAAATATCGTTTCATCTACCCGTCAGGACAGAAATACCGTTCTCGGTATAAGTCCTCGTGGAAGTATCGCGCTGTTCAAGGCAGCAAAGGCATATGCTTACATCTATGAGCGTGACTATGTTACTCCCGATGATGTAAAAAATACAGCTGTATCTGTACTTGCACACAGAATTATCCTTTCTCCGCAGGGCAAAACGACTTTTGTCACAGGTGAGGCGTATATAGAAAACGTCATCAGGAACTGTCCTGTTCCTGCAATGGGCTGATGGCTAAGCATATAAAAAGCATCGTAAGTGTTATCGCTGTTGCTTTTCTTGTATATATTTTCACATTCTATATAGATGGCGAAATGGGCGTTATCCTGCTTGCATTTGTTGTTTTTGCACCTCTTGTATCCCTTTTCTTTGCGCTTTATGCTCGGAAGAGAGTCAGGGTTACGTTTAACTGTGATGCATATGTACAGAAAGGCAGCTATCTCGAAGTAGAAGTTACTGTCAGAAAAAACGGCGGTTTTCCGCTTGCTATACTTGAAGTATGTCCGTATGCAAGCGATGTGTTCGGACAGAGGGTAAAAAAACGCAAGCTTACGATGTTTAATGAAGAAAAGAGAACTTTTACCTTCAGTCTTGATGCTTTGATCGGCGGAAACGGCGAAGTAGGCATATATGCTGTATATTCATGCGGATTTCTCGGATTTATGAGATTTCCTGTTAAGACAAAGCTTCCCGATCCTGCTTCTGTGGGTGTTATTCCGCAGATACCGGATATCAAATCTTCTTCACAGCTTTTCCGTTCTATCGCAAATGTGGTGCATACCAGTGACGAGGAAGAAGAAAATGATACAAGTATGCTTTTTTCTTCCAATACTTCTCCGGGATATGAACACCGTGAATACGAGCACGGCGATCCGCTGAAGCGTATAAACTGGAAGCTTTCATCCAAGAAGGCGAAGCTTATGGTAAGACTTGACGAAGCTGTAGCTTCGGTGCAGCCTGTTATCGTGCTTGACCTTTTCCGCAGAAGCAGTGTTCCTGCGGAAAACGCAGTCAGAGGAGAGGAACAGCTCATTCGCTCGGTTTTCGGACTTCTCTTTATGCTGGTAAAGCAGGGTATAGCCTGCAACTTTATATATCGCAATTCTTTGGGCGACAGTGTTGTTGAAAGCGTGGATAATCCCGATTATCCCAATCAGCTTCTTCTGAAAGTTCTTTCGACAAGAGTCGTGACTGATAAAAGAGTAGATCTTTCGGGGCTGGGCTCATCTGTCTGTGCCTGTATTATTGCAACTACAGACGCAGGAGCCGGTTTCTCCGCTGTTGCGGATCAGATAGAAAGTAATGAAAATGTAAGTATAATCGGTCTTTCCGTAGCGTCTGCGAATTCCACATCGCTGCCGCTGTGGTATCTTGACGAGGAAAATAACTTTAAATTGGTATAAATAATGAAAGAAATCAAAAAGACAAATTTCAGTCTTGGATCATTTCTGCTGAGGACGCTCCTCGATCCTGTTCTATGGTACACAGTGCTTATAATGACTGCTCTGATGTATCATTACCGTGATCGTGTTGATGATGACCTTGAAAGCTATCTTTTTGCCATTGGCTGGGGAGCTGCGACCTATGTGATCGGCTGGCTGGTTTTCAGAGTATTCGATTATATGCAGAAGCATCATATTATCGGCTTTGTGATATATGCGATGCTTTCGGCTGTTTTCGGTTTTTTAGCCCGTTCGGCTATTGAAAAGGGTCATGAAAACTATCCTATCTCATGGATGCTCTGGTTTCTTACTCCTCAGGATTCTGTTGATTACAACAGCTGGTATACGTTTGGTTTTTTTCTGTTATTCTTCTTATTTATGGCTTCGGTAATATATTATTTCACTCACGTGAGATACAGGATATTTATGAATTTCCTGATATTTATAATACCGTTTGCTATTTATGGTAAAGAATATGAGAAAATGCCGACGCTGTTCATAATATTCCTTGCAGTTGGATATATACTGCTTATGGTTTATTACAGACAGCTTAAGGACAGCGAGGATACGGATTTTATCGACAGAAAGCGTTCATGGAAGGTGATTGCGTCATATGCTGTAGCATTTGCGTCCATAGCAGCGATCTTTCCAAAGCCTAATATTACGGCAAACAGAACATATATCGAAACCCTTATCAATGCTGAGCAGCTCACCGACAGACTCGATGCAATGCTTAATGCATTCAGAGATACCACATCGGGACAGCAGTTCAGATCAAACCAGAACTGGGGAGTATATGATGCTGTTGCAAGTGAGCCGCTGCGTATAAAGACTCAGACTTTTTCAACCTATAGTTTTGAAAATGATCAGTGGAGCCTTAAACGCGTCGATAATTATTACTATGACAGGACCGTAACAGATTCCGCTCCTGTGAATATCAGTCCAAGAATGGGGCTGGCTGATGCTTTTCTTGAAGCAGCAAGGCTTGACAGTGATTTCGCAGAGCGATACGGGCTTACGGAATATGTCAGCGAAGGACTTGATGTTCCAGAGCTCAGACACGTAAAGTTATACAGTATGGGCGGGATCATAGGTGTATCAAACGGTGCTGAAACCGCTCCTGTTCCACAGTTTGCTGTCAGAATGTCAGAATGTACGAGAAAGGGGCTTATGGTAAGATATCACGGCGGTGTTATCGGAGCTATGAAGCGTTCAGGTGATAAGGACAGATGGGACGAGTTTTCAACTACAGAGCGCTTTGGCTTTGATTACAGTGCTGATACCTTCTTCCTCAGCAATAAGAACCTTGATTTTATTGCTCAGCTCAATAAGTATGACTATGATACCTTGCTTGATGATACAAATGATGTTCTGAGTGAACACTATGATGATACTGATAAGAGCGAAGATTTCGATCTTATCTATGATTATTTCAGCGTACAGTACAATCTTAATGGTGATTTCTATGATTATCTCCTTGATTACGGTGATAAATCGGATATAAAGGAGCTTGCAGAGCAGATAACCGCAGGCTGTGAAACAGATTACGAAAAGGCACAGAAGCTTGAAATGTATTTTTATGACAATGATTATAAATACGATCTTGGTTATAGAAAGAAAAAGGGCGAAAATGCCGAGGATTTCCTTTTTGAAACAAAAACTGGCGTATGCTATGAATATGCTACCTCTATGGTGCTTCTTGCAAGATCGCTGGGAATACCTGCAAGGTACTGTGAAGGCTATAATATGAACAGGCAGGACGACGAACTGACGTTCAAAGATGCAAATTATTATATCACCACGCAGGATGCTCACGGTTTCCCTGAGCTCTACATCAGGGGATACGGCTGGGTAAGCTTTGAACCTACAGTCACAGATGGTGTGGTTGAAACAACAAATAAGAGTTCCGCAACGGCAATGCTCTCAAAGGCAGGTCTCGGAATTCTTTTGGCAGGCTTGCTTGCGCTTCTTTTCCTGTTTGTATATCCGTGGCTGTCACATAAGATATTCGTATACAGAAGCAGAAAACGTTCTCCAAGGGAGCTTGTCAGGGCTGTAATGCACAGGATATGCAAGGTATATGATATCGAGGACGTTAATACGTCCCGGGAGGTCTGTGATCTTGTACATGAGACTACAGGTGCGGATATCACAGAAACCGCAGTTATTTTCGACAAGTCTGTTTACGGTGACAAGCCTGTAGATGAATCCGAAAAAGAAAAAGCTCTGACGGAATACATAAAGGCGTATGAGGCGTTCAGAGAATATAAAAAAAGAAAGGGCATAACAAACCGATAGTCTGAACGGAGGTTTTATTATGCAAAAGGCAAAAGCAAAAGGAATACTATGTTTCCTGCTTACACTTCTTATGTTTGCAGGAGTGTTTGCGGGAATATTCACCCCTCGAAAGTATGCCTTGGCGGCAGAAGATTTCCGTATGTGGCGTCAGCTTGACGATCGCTGGGGAAATACTGCTATGGGCGGTACGACTGTGCGCAAGTCTGGCTGTTATATCACTTCCATAGCAATGGTGGCAGTTGCTTCGGGCGCACGTGATACAGACAGTTTTGATCCCGGAGTGTTTGCCAAGCAGCTCAATGATATGGGAGCTTTCAGCAGCGGAGGTGCGCTTATAGCATGGGCGTCGGTAAATAAGGCTGTTCCCGAGATAAGTATTGCAACAGCAAACATCAGCTTCAAATCGGGAGATCAGAAGGGCAAAGCTGCCGAAATGAAGGGATACCTTGATAAAGGTATGTATGTAATATGCAATGTCGGCGGACATTGGGTATATGTAGACGGCATCATAGGCGATGACGTTTATATGGCTGATCCCGCAAAGGACGATATCCTTATGTTTGAAGCCTATAATAATTCAGGCATCTATTGTTATCAGGCTTTGAAGGGCAAGAATCCATACAGCGGCTTTACTCCGCTTAAAACAAATTCCAAAGAGGCATCTTCTTCAACTTCATCATCAACTGCAACTGCTACAACTGCTGTTACTACATCGACAGCTGCTGCTTCAACAACAAAGTCTGCGGTTTCAACTGTAAAGACTTCGGCAGCAACAAGTACATCGGTTGCTAAAACCACTGTAACTTCTGCGAAATCAACTGCTGCGGCAGGCACCTCAAAGGCTGCTCCAAAGGAGTACAAGGCAGGCGAGTATTACTGCACATCAGCTGAGAGCGTAAGCGTATTTGCAGATGTCAAGGACGCGAAGTCAGTTATCGCTGTTCTTGAATACGGCAATGTGGTGAATATCATCAGCGTTAACGGCAGCTACGGCGAAGTCATGATAGATGGCAAAAAGGGCTGGGCTGCTCTTGATAAGCTGGGATATGCAGGCGATGCAAAAAAGCTTTCGGAAGGCGATATAAACGGTGACGGTTCAGCTGATGCTTACGACCTTGCGCTTTTGAACGAATATATCATAAGCCGTGAAAAGCTGCCTGATGGGATTTCCGTGCTTACAAGCTGGGAAATAAAGGCTGCCGATCTTAGCGGCGACGAAACGATAAATAATACAGATGTGCTGTTATATCTCATGCGCATCTGCAATTAAGGAGAAATATTATTAATGGAATGGACAGAAGTCAATATCTACACTACTACCGAAGGAATAGAGCTGCTTTGCTCAAAGCTGACCGATATAGGTATAAAGGGCTTTTCTATCAAGGACTCTGAGGATTTCAAGGAGTTTCTTGAAAACAAGAACGGTCAGTGGGATTACATAGACGATGATCTTATGGGACTTTCGGAATGTGAGACCTGCATAACAGTTTATATACCTTCAAACGGACAGGGAGCAGAAATGCTTCTTGCAATAAAGTCTATGCTTGCTGACATGAAGGCGAACGACAAGGACGGAGTTTACGGCCGCCTAGAAGCAGAAATGACAAGTATCCGCGAGGAGGACTGGGCTAACAACTGGAAGCAGTATTTCAAGCCCTTCAAAGTAGGCGAAAAGCTTGTTATCAAGCCTTCGTGGGAGGACTACGATAATACTGACGGCAGGATAATCCTTGAAATTGATCCTGCATCAAGCTTCGGTACAGGCAAGCATCATACCACAAGGCTTTGTCTTGAGGTGCTTGAGAAATATCTCAATAAAGGCGACAAGCTGCTTGATATGGGATGCGGAAGCGGTATACTTTCAATAGGTGCTATGCTTCTGGGAGCAAAAAGCGCTGTAGCTGTAGATATTGAAGAGAATGCTGCTGTTACAGCTCTTGAAAATGCGGTGAAGAATCATATCTCACCCGATGTATACAAGACGTATTTCGGCAATATACTCACTGACAGCGAGCTTGCTGACAGGATAGATGATAAGTACGATATCATTGCGGCAAATATAGTTGCAGATGTGCTTATAGCTATGAAGGACAGCTTCCGCAGATACCTTAAAGACGGAGGTATACTCATAGTATCGGGTATCATCGAGGAGCGTATGGACGAGGTCATAGATGTTCTTGTTTCGGCAGGCTTCAAGGAGCCGGAGCCTGAGGTAAGAGAAGGCTGGGCAGCCGTTAAATTAACAGTTTAATATTATGCAGAGCATATATTGATAATTATTTTTAAGGAGAATAGAAAATGGGAATTTTTAAGAAGAAGAACAATCAGAAGGAAGAAAACATACCTGCTGCTGATCCAAAAGCTGCGATAAAGCAGATGGTTCTTGAAGGTCTTAATGCAAAGCTTAACGGTACTCTTTATGATGATTGTGTTATCATGCCAAAGGGCTTTACAATAGATGTTCAGATAGGCAGAATGGAAGAGAATGAAGGTATAAAGATCCTTCAGACTATCTTCGTTATAACAAACGACGACTTTGACGAGCCGCTCATCGAGCCAGTTGATTCACAGGGACAGACTGATGAAGAGGCTGCAAATATGGCTGTTGAGATCTTTAACGGCGGTGTATGGCATCCACTCGATCAGTCAATGACTAAGAAGAACCCTCAGCATATCTCTGTTGACTTCCTCAGACAGCACTACGATTTCGATATGTATGCTCAGTCTGTTGTAAGAATAGGCGTAAAGAACAAGCAGCCCACAATGCTCATCAACTTCATCAGAAATGAGATACCTAAGTATCTCGGTTCAAAGAAGTATTACTGGCTGAGAGTATATCTTGCAAAGTACAAGGAAAAGAAGATAATAGAGGTGCGTATAAACGGTTCTGTATGTGTAGAGCTTTCTAAGTATTTCGAGGAATACGTTGAAAAGGAAATGGACGCAGAACAGACATTCGTATCCGAAAAGCAGTATGCTATATTCGTTCAGCGCGAGGACGATCAGTGTCCGTTCAAGAAGGATCTTGTTATGAAAGCTTCAAGGGAAACTATAAAGCTTATGTCGAATATCACATCGGCTGAGGAATATCAGGATATGCTTAAAAAGCTTCAGGAGCTTACAGAAGGTGACTTGAACCTTGCTTCAGAGATAAGAGTATTTATACCTGAGATATTTGCTAAGCTCACACTTGGCTATAAAGAAGGCGACAGCCTCTTCCTTCTCGAAGGCGAAGGCGAGGAGCAGCAGAGCATAGAGTTCAAGAAAACTCAGCTCCGTTCATATTTCTATATGCAGCAGGCAGTTCTTGAGTATCTCGGCGGCAAGCCTACTCAGGAGGAGGTATCACGCATAGTTACCAACAGCGTGGCATTCAGAGAGCTCAGAAATGCTATCGAGACAGCTAAGGGGCAGGGCAATGAGATCAAACCTGATGATCTTTACGTTCCCGGTACTTCTTACAAGATCGGTCACGAGGGCTACAGAGTCTGGTAAAAATAAATATTCTTCCCCTGTGCGCAGCAGGGGAAGTTTTTTAGGAATTATTGCAAAAAATGCTTGACAAAGAGCTGTGTTTGTGATAAAATATTATTGCCGCTTGTAAACAGGCTTTAAAGTTGTGCCTACAACGCCTGTAACAGCGAGTTTATTGAAAAGGCAGGTGCCACAATATGTACGCAGTTATTGAAACCGGCGGAAAGCAGTATCAGGTAAACGAGGGAGATATCATCTTCATCGAGAAGCTCGCAGCTGAGGCTGA
>JAEEGL013065579.1_pt1 | contig 10210 bp, 7 predicted proteins | sample 9134231 | NCBI WGS metagenome assembly JAEEGL01 (sample SAMN16246548, study PRJNA631951) | gut metagenome | biome: gut microbiome; feature: rumen; material: fiber-attached | host: Bos | place: Iran: Karaj | collected 2018-10 | reverse complement strand
GACAATCACCTGAAGCTACAGGCCGGTGGACTGCTGAACGCCTCGCTGGGTTTCATCTACAACACCGGCAACGGCAATAACCCCGCCCAAGCCCGTGCCCATCTGAAAGTCATGCCCACTGGAGTAGCCACCTATCATTTCAACCTGTGGCACAAGCAGTTTACCGCCCGCTACGAACTGGCCCTACCCTTCTGTGGCAGCATGCTCTCGCCTAACTACGGACAGTCGTACTACGAAATCTTCTCGTTGGGCAACTATGACCACAACGCAGTCCCCACGACCTTTGTCTCTTCACCAGAATGGCGCCAGATGCTGACCCTCGACGTACGTCTGTGGAAATCGGGCACCCTACGCGTCGGCTACTTAGGTAACATGCAGCAGGCCAAGGTCAACAACCTGCGCCAGCACGTTTATACCCACCGACTGATTATCGGAATCTCGCAGAAGCTGCGATTCCTAAAGGAATAAAGACGATGCTTTATAAAACAGAATATATCAATAAAGAACTATATATGTCACTTAAAACTGATGTTGATGAAATTATCCGAATCATTATATCAACGATTAAAACAGCAAAGAACAATGCAGAATAGACGGTCACAGCCTTTATCATTTATACTTTGTTCTTTATTCTTTAGTATTTTCTCTCTTTCTTGTGTCGATACACAAGAAAGAGAAAATACGCCATCCGGCAATTTTGAGGCCCTCTGGCAGATTATCGACGAGCACTACTGCTTTTTCGACTACAAGCAGCATGAGTACGGACTCGACTGGAACGAAGTCTATAATAAATATAAGGTACGCGTAAACGACAATATGAACGAGACGCAGCTCTTCGAAGTACTGACGGACATGCTGGCAGAGTTGCGCGACGGACACGTCAACCTATACACCTCCTACGACGTAGGACGCTACTGGACGTGGCACGAGGCATACCCGAAGAACTTCAGCGACACACTGGAACGGCGCTACTTAGGCACAGACTATAAAATCAGCGGAGGCATGCGCTATCGCATCCTTGACGACAACATCGGCTATATCCGCTACGAGTCGTTTATGTCGGCTGTCGGAGAGGGAGGCCTCGACGATGCCCTCTCGTATATGGCACTCTGCCGTGGCCTGATTATCGACATCCGCAACAATGGCGGAGGTAACCTGACTTCAGCAGAGATGCTGGCAGGACGCTTTGTACAGGAAAAAACGCTGGTCAGCTATCAGCAGCACAAGACCGGCAAGGGACATAACGACTTCTCGTCACTGGAAGCCCGTTATCTGGAACCTTCCAGCAAGATACGCTGGCACAAACCCGTCTGCGTACTGACTAACCGCAGCGTGTTCAGCGCTGCCAACGATTTTGCCGTCATCATGCACGCCCTGCCCAACACCAAACTGGTAGGCGACCGCACAGGTGGCGGCAGTGGCTTGCCCATGTCCAACTCGCTACCCAACGGCTGGAGCGTCCGCTTCTCGGCCTGCCCTATGTACGACCATAACAAGCAACAGACAGAATTCGGCATCGATCCCGACATCCCCGCTGCCCTGACAGACGAAGCTACGGCACAAGGCATCGACCTTATCATCGAGAAAGCCCGCGAATTGTTAATTAAATAAAAAATAAAGAACAAAAAGAGAATTTCTCATTTCTCATTTCTCATTTCTCATTTAAAAGTTGTACCTTTGCACACGCAAAAGTCAGGAAAGCGCCTGTGGCGGAATTGGTAGACGCGCTAGACTTAGGATCTAGTTTCTTCCGAAGTGCAGGTTCGAGTCCTGTCAGGCGCACAAGCGCGCTTCGCGCTAAAATAATAAAGAAAAAAGAAGTCGGCATAGCTCAGCTGGTTAGAGTATCACCTTGACATGGTGGGGGTCCTTGGTTCGAGTCCAAGTGTCGACACAAAACAAATTCTCATACATCGGAGAATAAAGCCCTTACAGAATCTTTATGATGTCTTGCAGACGGTCAACAACAAATGTTGGCTGTTGTGAACTATTATTGACATCAACACCCCAGCGACCGAAGAGCAAGGCATCATTATCTGTTTCATATGCTTGCAAATTTACGCATTCATTTTGATTCGACAAAGTATTTCGACTATTTCCTCTTTCATAAAGGAGAAAACAAGTAAATAACGTACTTGTCACGCCTCACTCATACCCTTGGAGACTGAGTTCGCATAGAGGGCGCTATGAGAGTGGTATGAGCAAGCATTGAACTGAGATTGATGAGAAGTGGAATATGATACAACTATTTTAGCAAAAAAAACACAGTTTTTACTTATAATATATTAATAGGTAAAAAGGCAAAAAAACTTGTTTTTCGTGTTCTAATTTGTGGATATTTCGTAACTTTGCAGCGTTTTGTAAATTACGACGATGGGACGAGAGATTAAATATTTTAGGCATAATAATAACTTAAATTCAAAACAAATATGAAAAGAAAAGACTATCAGAAACCAACGATGCAGGCTGTCCAGTTGAAACACAGGGCACACATACTCGACACAAGCGAATTGGAGAACCCCGATGATTATAAAAACGGCGGCGACCCGCTCAGCTTTTAATTACCCCAGTGTACAACAATTAAAACGTAAAGACAATGAAGACAACTAAATTATTCTTTATGGCTGCACTGGCACTTCTGATGAATGCTTGCAGCAACAACGACGATAACGACTTCGCACAGCAGCCCCAGAAAGCCGAGGGCATCACTATCACCGCACAACTCGCACCGAAGACAGACGGAGCCGCCACCCGCGCCGTGGCCCCTGGTAAAGACACCGATGACAAAGACATCATCGTGAGCACTTGGGCCAAAGGCGAGCATATCGCCATTCTTTACACGAAGAACGGCAATCAAATTGCCGATGCCGAGATTACCGATGTTGATGGCAACGGCACAGCCACCATCGAGTTCACCGTGCAGGACGGCACTCCAGACGACACACCCTGCACACTGGTCTATCCGCTCTCAGCAGCCAAGGATGACCACAGCGGCGTGAAGGATTTCGCCACGCTCCTCGCCGACCAGAACGGTACACTCAATGCCAACCTCGACGTCCGTGTGGGCGAAGGCACCGTCAAGACCAGCACTCCAAGCTTGAAGGTCACCACCCAACCCGCTGCGCAGTTCTGCATTTTCAAGCTGACGATGAAAGACATCGACGGCTCGGCCGATGTGTCGGCATCGAGTGTCGTCATCAGTAACCAAAGCGGCACGGTGACCACCGTCACGCCCGCCTCGGGCTATGAGAAGATGATGTACGTCGCCCTGCCCACAACGGCTACGACCCTGAAGTTCTTGGTCACCAGCGGCACCGGCTCCGACAGCAAGAAATACTTCAACATGGCCTCGGGCCTCTCGCTTGAAACAAAATTCTACCCGTCCACCGTAAAACTGGCAACGGTTGGTAATGTCATTGCTTCCAACGGTAAATGCTATAAGGATAATACTACAATCCCTAGTGGCACCACCGCCGTAGCCATGATAACCTATCTGGGTAATGACGCAGAAACCAACACCACTTACATAAACGGTCTGGCTTTGGCGCTGGCGGATGCCAGCAGTAGTTCGAATTGGTGTTCTGTGTCTAACAATAATAGCGTCACTTGCCTGTCCAACCAGTATACTTCTTGGTATAATTCAGCAACAACTGACATGGCCGGTATTGCCAATACAGAAACTCTTGTCAATAATTCAAATGTTAAAGTCAAATATTATACACATAACCACTATGCTGCCAACGGAGCAAGAAACTATAATGGTGGTACTCATCCCACAGGCACAAGTGAATGGTTCCTGCCGAGTGCCGGTCAGTGGTATAAGATGCAAACCGCAGCAGGCAACTACACTGCCCTGTGCGAAGGTTTCGACGATGTCGGCGGCACGAATATGGTGACGACGACCAACTCATCCTCCTCCGATTGGTATTGGTCAAGTACGGAGTACGATAAATACTACGCTTGGAAAAGCTACTATAATGGTACCACTAGTGATTCTCGCCCCTCTAAGGGCAACACCAAAAGAGTTCGTGCCTGCCTCGCTTTTTAACCTATCCATTTACCGTTTTATCTAATTTAGCCGCGACAGCGGTTTCGGATACTGCAGAAGGCGGTTGATAAAAATGGAATAGGCTATCATGACGGGAAAGGAAGTCCTTATTGTCTACTTATTAGGTAAGAGGGTGTGTCAAAATAGGCACATCCTCTTTTTTATTTTATTACTGTCTGCTAAACACGCTTGCCCGTTCTGATGTTGCTTTATATTCAGCAAATCCAGAATTCCAACCCCTTTCCAAGCCCCCTGTCACGCTATTCAGTGTCAGAGGGACTGCTTATAGCCTCCTCAATGGCTACCTCCCAGTCCTTTTCTGGGTGTTCGAGGAACCCCATGACATCGATGTAGTACATCAGCATAATCCTGACGATGGGTGCGAGGCCGGAAAAGCTACAGGCATGTATATCATGGGGTACGTCCCCGTGATATACTGAGATTAAAAGATCTCACCGTTCCATAGCATTTTCAGGAAATCAAGGATGTAAATCTGTTCAACATCTCCCGACTGCCGTGTAATGGGATCTAATGAGACCAGAATGAGCCGGCAGTCGGGATGCTCCTCCTTGAAGGCTTTCAGCCCCGCTTTGTGCTTGGTCTTCAGCTGCTCGCAGGACTTGACCTCTATGGCTATCTTAGCATCGCCGATGACAGCATCTACCTCTTTCTTGTCATAGGTGTGCCAATAGGATATCTCATCACGCTTATCGTTGTAACCCTTGTAGGCAATGATTTCCTGCATCACAAAGTGCTCAAATGCGTGGCCGTAATCGTCGGTGCCCCGTTTCAGGGAGTGGCGTCCCATCAGGTAGTTGGCAAGGCCCACGTCGAAGTAATAGAATCTGGGCGCCTGGATAATCCGTCGCTTGATTTCCTTCCTGTAGGCAGGAATCTCGTAGCCGATAAGTGTGTCATAAAGAATCTGGAAATACGATTTGACTGTTTTGGCTGACACGCCGCAATCAGAGGCGATATTGGAGTAATTCAGCATTTCTCCGTCGGAGATGGCGGCGACTTCCATGAAGCGTTCAAAGGCATCGAGTTCACGGACTTCGCCTTCTTCCCTGATTTCCTCGTCCAAATAGACTTTTACATAGCCCGAAAGACGCTTGGTAGCATCTTCCACCATATAGTGCCGGGGAATCATGCCATTCTGTATGGCCCGGTCAAGCTGAAAGTCGGTCACCTCCGGCCATACCAAAGGATACAGCGTTTCAGGAATGGCACGTCCGCCGAGGGTGTTTGCCCCTGAACGCTTCAGCTTTCTGGAACTGGAGCCGCTGAGGATAAACCACAATCCTTTTTCCACCATCAGTGTATGTACAATATCGAGTAGTTCCGGCACTTTCTGTATCTCGTCAATGATAACGAGCGTGCCGACAGCCTTGTTCCATAATGCTTCCTTTAGTGAGTTCGGATTTCTCTTAAAGGCTTTTCTGACGTCCGGGTTCAGCAAATCGTAGTATATAGCCCCTTTGAAACGCTCTTTCAACAACGTAGATTTGCCGGTCTGACGGGCGCCAAACAGGAACATCCCTTCATCCAACTTGTTCTCGATTTCAAAAATTCTCTTGTACATAATGCTTCAAAATTAGGAAGTCTACTCCTAAAATTTACATAAAATTCGGGAGTACGGTTGCAAAATTACATATTTTCAATGAAATAACCAAATCTTTTCCTGTTTTTTCTAATTTTAAAAGTGATGGCTTTTAAAAGTGATAAACCTTAGGGACTTCAAGACCAATGAGGGTGTGTCAAAATGGAATTGAAATGTCACAGAATAAGATAGAACACGTAAGTTTCTGGATTCAGGAAATGGAAGCTTGGTTCTTGAAACAACCTGAAGCTATTGAGTTATTGTGGGGTTGTGACGAGCCAACACAAAATTATCGGCCGTCGGGACAATGCCGACAGCCGATAATATTGAGAGTCTTTATCCGACAGCGACTTATGCTAACTGCTTTGCATCCTCGCCTATGCCGGGAGCATAGCCGACGGGACCCTCGAACGTTTGTTCACTCACTTAATCACGACCTTCTTACCATTGTTGACATACACGCCCTTCAGTGTCGGCTGGCCCTGAACACGGCGGCCGTCGAGTGAGTACCACTCATCACCGAACGTGACGCTGCCAGTCGGACACCAGTGAATTGTTTTATTCTATCGATGTGCAGAATTCATCAAGATTGCGAGTTGGCTTGTACTCCTTATATTTGGCAACGGGGAATTTTCCATCATTGATAACCATGGCATCATGGATAAACATGTCAAGGTAGTTCTTAACAAGCCTCTGGAAGTAGGCTATCTGCCTTAAGTTTTTCACTTCTCCATTTTTACGGAAAGCGAAAGCCATATCTGCCTGCAACTGATTATAACCCCCAAAAACGATTCTTCTGAAAATTATACCACGTTCTGTGGCGTTCCTTCAATAAATGCCCGGACGTTGGTGATGGCTACATTCATCAAGCGTGAGCGAGCCTCGCATGATGCCCAGGCAATATGAGGGGTGATGAAGGCATTCTCACATTGCAGCAAGGGGTTGCCGGCCTTTGGCGGCTCCTCTGTCAGCACGTCGGCACAGAAGGCTCTCAGACGTTTTTCCCTTAGGGCATCAGCCACGTCCTGGTCGTTTACCAATGGGCCGCGACCTGTATTGATGAGGATTGCCGTTGGCTTCATCAGCCTGAGGGTCTGGCAGTTTATGAGGTGCTTGGTGTCTGATGTCAGCGGACAATGCAGACTCAACACGTCGCTTTCAGCCAATAGTTCCCTCAGCGTCCGCTTAACAATATACACAGGCAGCTCATCAGCATTCTTGCTGGTATAGGCCACGACATGCATACCGAAAGCATTGGCGATGGCTGCCACTCGCCGCCCGATATTCCCAAGCCCGACGATGCCGAAGGTTTTTCCGGCCAACTCTGTCAGCGGCGTGTCCCAATAGCAGAAGTCCGGGCAGGACGTCCATTTCCCTGCCCGGTTTTGAATGGCGTAATGCTCTGTGCGGTTGGTGACGGTGAGCAAATGCGAAAAGACCATCTGGGCAACGCTCTCCGTACTATAGGCAGGCACATTGGTGACAATGATGCCGCGCTCATGGGCAGCCTCCACGTCAACAACATTATAACCCGTTGCCAGCACCCCGATGTATCTCAATCTGGGCAATTGCTCTATCTCCTGACGTTTTATCAATACCTTGTTCGTCAAGACTATCTCCGCATCCTTTGCCCGCTCGACGGTCTCATCGGATTTTGTACGATCATAAACGGTCAGTTCAGCAATATCCTCCAACGGTTTCCATGTCAGGTCACCATGCGCTGCCGTGTAGCCATCAAGAATTACTATCTTGAAACTACTTTTCCTCATCCTTTACCGTATAGCGGACGTTAAGGTTGGGCGAGTAGGTATTCTCAAGCGTCAGCGTGATAAAGCCGCCATCCGTCTCGAAGGTAGCAATCTTATGGTCGTCGCCATGCTTGGGCATATTGGGCCACGTACCTAACTCCTTTTCGAGGTTGTCGCGCAGCTCCTGCCAGGCATCACGGGTACTGTCGTTGGTCGACATGGTATAGTTCTCCTGGGCCATCAGCAGTTTCTCGCCCTTGAAGGCCAACAACACGTGATAAGGAACTGCTTCGCTCTTGAGCACCCACGTCTTACCACTGTCGGAGGCAGCGGTGTCGACGGCAAAGCCACGTGCCTGAAGGGAGTCCATAAACTGAGTCAATGGCATCGTCATAGCCAGACCACGATAGTTGAACGGTGCCTTTTCACCAGAGCAGGCCCACAATGCAGCAACGGCTGCAACGAATAATAACAGTTTTTTCATATTTAGTTGAGAGTTTAGAGTTTAGAGTTTAGAGAATTTCTACTGCGGTAGCAAATTTTTCACTTTTCACTTAACATCGTGACCTCGATGCAACGGCGGGCATCGATGAGTCGCTGGGCCATCTGTTGCACCTGCTGGGGCGTCATGGCCTCAACCATCTTGCAGTAATCCTTGTCGAAGTCGGTATCGTCGTCCAGCTCGTGCCAGATGATGTAGCTCCAGTAGTCGTTGGTAGAAACGGCCTGCTGATACTGCTTGACCAGATACTTCTTCACCTTATCCATGCTCGACGGCAGTGGACCGTTCTTGGCGATATTGGCCAGCTGCTGGTAGATGATGGGATTCAGCTCTTCGTAACGGTCCGGGTCGGCATTGTACGAAATGGACAGCGTAGTGTTGGGACGCTCGTCCTTGTCGAAGTCGAAGGCTACGCTGACGCCATACGTACCACCCTTTTCCTCACGGACAGAATCCGTATAGGCTATCTTCAGCACGCGGGTCAGGAAGTCGAGTTCCAGGTCGGCCTGCGGTGTGAAGGGAATATCGGCAGAATAATAGATGCCGACATTAGCCAACGGTGTGGCCATCTTCTTACGGAAGGTGCTGACCTTCGAGCCTTCAATCATCCTCGGCACGTTGGCCCAATTCGTTTTCTCAGCCTTATGCGTAGAGGGCAACGTGGCTAAATACTGGCAACAGAGCTGGCGCAGCTGCTGTTCGTCGTAATTGCCGATGATAACGGTCTTGAAGTTTGAGGCATCGCTGAAGCGCTCCTTGTATATCTGCAGGATGCGGTCGTAGCTGACGTGGTCGAGGGTGCTCTGCACGACGGGCTTCACACGCGGGTGATGGCCATAGAGTATAGCACGTATCGAGTCGTTATAGTCCACCTTGGGCGAGGCATTACGATTGGTAAGGAACGCGTACGTGCGGTTGTACAGTCCCTGCCAGGCAACGGTGTCGCGACGGGGCTGCGTGAAGTAGAGGTGAGCCAGCTGGAAGAGTGTAGGCATATCCTTCAGCGACACACCGCCGCTGATGGACTGGGTACGTGAACCTACGGAGACGTTGACGCGGACGGACTTGTCGGACAGCATGCGGCGCAGGGTGATGGCATCGAACTCACCCACACCGGCTTCCGTGATGGCACTGTTGATAAGCGAGAAGTTGGGGATATCCTCGTCGCCATAGACCGACGTACCGCCCTCGGCACGCATCGTCACCGACACGGCATCAGCAGCAAAGTCAGTCTTCTTGGCATACACCTTCATACCATTGGAGAGCGTCCACTCCACGAAGCCATGCTTATAGTTGCGTTCGCTGATGATGGAACCCGGTTTAGAGATAAGAGGTGAGAGGTAAGAGGTAAGATCTACTGTGGGTGCCTTTTCATCGTATGGCGCATAGCTCAGCTGCTGGGCAGCCAGTATCACCTCTTCTATCTGCCGTTCGGTAGGTAATGTCAGTCCTTCCTTGTCGGGCGCATACATGATGACCACCTGATTCTTATCGGTAATGAGCTGGCGGGCAGCCTCGTTGACCTCCTGCAGCGTCACCTCACGGTCGAAGCGGCGCGTCAGCTCCATCTCGTCGTCGATGGAGATGAGCGGTTCGTTGGTGAGGAAGTTATTCACACAGGCGCTGACAAACTTGCCATTACGGCGGTCGTTACGCTCGCGGTACTTACGTTCGTCGTGGTTCAGTTTCTGACCTTTGGCACGTTGCAGCTCACTTTCCGTAAAGCCATGCTGGCGGGCACGTTCTGCCACGCCTACGGCAGCTATCAAGCCTCCTAAGATGTTATTCTCATTGCAATTGATGGAGATAGAGAAGGCCTCCTTCGTACGACTGAGGAAGAAGGTACCCGCTCTGGCCGTAGCACTCTGGAAAGGCGGTACGGCCTGCTGCTTCACTTCGGTCAGTCGGTCGTTAAGCATCGTCCTGATAAGTCCGTCGATATAGTCGCCACGCAGGTACTTCTCGTCGTTCTTCTCTTCATCAGGCGTTGCATCACGCTTCTGGTACAGATGACAGATGACGATGGGCTGTTCGCGGTCCTTCTCGATGTCGACAATCATCTTTTCGTTGTCGTTCACGGGATAGTATTCGCGCTTGGCAGCATTCTTGGGCATCGGAATGGACGAGAAGAGCTTCTTGATTTTCTTCTCCATCTTATCCACATCAATGTCGCCCACTACCACAATGGCCTGCAAGTCGGGGCGATACCACTTATGATAATAGTCGCGCAAGTCCTGATAGGGGAAATTGTCGACGATATCCATCGAGCCGATGGGCATGCAGTCCTCATACTTCGTACCCTTATACACCTT
>JAEEGL012102728.1_pt1 | contig 10210 bp, 10 predicted proteins | sample 9134231 | NCBI WGS metagenome assembly JAEEGL01 (sample SAMN16246548, study PRJNA631951) | gut metagenome | biome: gut microbiome; feature: rumen; material: fiber-attached | host: Bos | place: Iran: Karaj | collected 2018-10 | reverse complement strand
CGCTGGTGGGCGCGTTTGTGGGCATCCTCTCGCTGCCCTGCATACTCTTCATGGGCGTTCGCGAGTGTGGGGACTTTGCCGTCAGCCAGCCTTGGCTTCCGCTGGGGGCGCTGGCCCAGGGGGCGTTCGTATCGTGGGAAGGCGTCGGATGGGGCTGGGCGGAGTTCCGCGAGTGCGTCTCTCGCGGGGCCGGACCCGGCATGCCGGACTGGATGCGCTGGCACGTCGCCTTCGTCATGCCGGCGCTTATCGCCGTCGTCCTGGCCGTCGGGCTTGTCCGCCGCTTCGCCGCCTGATGCGGCCTGCATTTCTGCGGCCAACGCATTAAACTGGCGAAGGCAGAGCCAACTGCCGGGTTAAATGCGCGCTACTTTCCGGCTCCGGTCGGCGCGAATTCCGCGATTCGCGGTTTGTCGGATGGATTGAGCCGAAGGATCGTGAACTCCGCCTTTGCCGCGCCGGCGGGGACGGGGAAAGCCTTTGTGGACGACGCCTTGACGGGCGTGGCTTCGTCGGAGAGCGTGCGCCCGTCCGCGTCCATGCACGTGACGCGCAGCCGCACCGGGGCAGATCCGCGCTCCAGCTTGAGGTTCGCACGCGCGCCCTTGAGTCCGTCGAGCGGACCCAGCTCGCGCCGCTCCAGGACCAGCGCGTCGTCTTGCCCGCCGGACCCGTTCCCGACGAAGATCCATCCCGCCGCTGCGGCGACTGCGAGGGACGTAGCTGCCAGCGCCGCGAATATCCACGCCTTCGCGCGTCCGGACCCCTTGCCGCGCTGCATGACGGACGCGACCGAGAACGGCAGGAACCGGAACCTCACGGTGTGCGCGTCGCTGTCGTAGAGCACGTAGGACGACATGCACTTGCCGTCCGCCTCGCGCGGGTAGCCGACGGACCCGGGGTTCACGATGTAGCGCTTGCCTTCCTCGAGCTCGAAGTCCTGCGGCTCGGTCTTGTACACGGTCCCCGACCGGCCGGTGAGGAAGATCGTCGGGACGTGCGTGTGCCCGACGAAGACGAGCTGCGCGTCCGTCGCCTCGAAGTTGGCCGCAGCGTCCGATTCGCCTTCGACGTACATGAACGACTTCGGGTCCGTAAAGTCTCCGTGCGACGCAACCGCTCCTTCGAGCGCGCAGGTGTACGGGAGGGAGCCGAGCCAGGCGCGCGCGCCGGCTGAAAGCGCCTCCCTGTGCCGCGCGGCCGCGTCCGCCGCAAGGTCGATGAACGCCGACGCGTCGCCGCGCCCCGACACGGCATCGTCGTGGTTGCCCGCGATGGCGACGGACGCGCTTTCCCTGACTAGCGCGACGGCCTCCGCCGGACTTGGTCCGTACCCCACGACGTCGCCGAGGCAGACCACCTGTTCCGCGCCGCAGCGCTTCGCGTCGTCCAGGACCCTGCCCAGGGCCTCAGGGTTCGCGTGGACGTCTGATATGACGGCGTATGTCAAGGCTAGAGGACCTTTCTCTCTCCGCGGCCCTTCGACACCTTGTCGGGCAGGAAACGGTTTATGAACTCGTTGAGGCGGAAGGGCAGGATCGAGAGCGCCCATGTCGCGAGGCGCATCAGCCACGGGAAGGCGATGAGGCCCACGTTGCGGTCTGCGCGCGCAAGGATTATTCGAGCGGCCTTGTCCGCCTCCATGAAGAACGGCATTGGGCACGTGTTGCGGTCCGTTATGCGCGAGCGCACGAAGCCCGGGCAGACGACGGACACCTTGATGCCTTCGGGAGCCAGCATCCCGCGAAGCGCGAGGCCCCAGGTCTTCACGCAGCTCTTCGTCGCGGAGTATGCGGGACAGCTCTTGAGGGGGCCGTACCCTGCGATGGATGCGGTAATCACGATCTGGCGGGAGGGGAGGCGCTTTGCGCGCGGGCGCCCGCCGTCGCCGCGCGAGCGGAAGAGGGCGATTGCGGGGAGGACGATGTTGAGCGCGCCGCCAATGTTTACGTCGAAGGTGCGGCGGACGTTCACCTCGTCTTCGATCCCGGTGCCTATGCCGGCGTTGGAGAACACGCGGTCGATGCGGGCGATTGCGTCTGAGGCCTGTATCCACGCCCTTGCCGCGTCGCGGTCCGTCACGTCCAGGACCGTCCCGTAGGCGGGCGCGCCGAGCGCGCGGCAGCGGTGTACGACGTCGTCAAGCCGCGATTTGTCTCGTCCGCATAGGAAAAGCGTGTCGCCCCTCTTTGCGCATTCAAGCGCAAGCGCCTCGCCGATGCCGGAACTCGCTCCCGTGATCAATGTGTTCATCGTGGCCTCCAGTTCATGTGGACTTCTCGCGCTCGCGTTCCAAGAGGGCCCGGGCGACGTCGGGCACTGCGGAGAGCAGCCGCCTCGTGTATTCGCTCTTCGGGTGCTCGAAGACTTCGGCAGCAGGGCCCTCGTCCACGAACAGGCCATGCTCCATCACGCAGATCCTGTCGCAGACGTTCTTCACTACCGCGAGATCGTGGGCGATGAGGAGCATGGAAAGCCCGAGCTTGCGCCGGAGGTCCCTGAGGAGGTTGAGGACTCTCGCCTGAACCGAGACGTCGAGCGCCGAAACCGGCTCGTCGGCTATGAGCACCTGCGGCTCGCACGCGAGCGCGCGCGCGACCGACACGCGCTGGCACTGTCCGCCGGACATCTCGCGCGGGTACTGGTCCAGGACGGCCGCGCTGAGTCCGACGAGCGTCAAGAGCGAGGCCGCGGTGTTCCCGCAGCGCCTCGCGCCGCCTCCGTGGCGCAGCGCCTCGTCAAGGGCCTGGCGGACCGTCATCCGCGGATTGAGGCTCCCGACGGCGTCCTGGAAGACCATCTGGACGGAGTCCGCCCGGCGGACGATTCTGCCGGACGCTGCCTTCTCGAGCCCGACAAGCGTCTTCGCTATCGTGGACTTGCCGCTGCCGGATTCGCCGACGATGCCTAGTATCTCGCCTTCGCCGAGCGTGAAGCTCACGCCCCTGACGGCCTCGAAGCCGCCGTAGCGGACGTGAAGGTCCTCAACCTCGAAGAGGCTTGTCACTTGAGGAGCGCCTTCTTGGCGGCATGCAGCGCGTCGAGTCGCCTGGAGACGGACTCAAGCGCCTCGGACTCGCGTTGTTCGTAGACGCAGTGGTCTATTCCGCCCGTGGTGCCCTCGTGGGTCTTCGCGGCTACCGCTTCGTCCGGATCTATCGACGCGACCTCGGCGGGCTTGCCCTCGTAGAGCGCGGCGAACTGGTCTCGCACTTCGTGGTACGCGTCGCGCCACGGGGTGCCCGCGGCGACCTTCATGAGGGCGACGTCCGTCGCGAAGACGCCTGGCGTGAAGGCCTTGCGGCACTTGTCCGCGTCGACCTTGAGCCCCTCTACGACCTTGGCGAGGATCCTGAGCGTGGTGCGCGCAATGTCCAGACCCTTCATGTAGAGCCACTTGCAGTCCTGGAGGTCGCGGTTGTATCCGCCCGGCATCGCGTGGAGGAGCGAAAGCGCCGCGGTCTGGAGTCCGGTGACCTGCGCGGCCTTGGACCTCATCAGCTCCAGGACGTCCGGGTTGAACTTCTGCGGCATTATGGACGAACCCGTGCAGTAGGCGCGGGGCAGCTTGAAGTAGGCGAACTCGGGCATCGAGAAGAGGATCATGTCCTCGGCGAGGCGCGACAGGACGGCCATCAGCTGCGCGAGGGCGGAAAGGAGCGCGGCTTCGCATTCGCCGCGGGCCATCGACGCGCCGAAGCAGTTGTGTATCGTCCGCGAGAAGGCCAGGAGCTTCGTGGTGCGGGCGCGGTCCAGCGGAAGCGGCACGCCGTAGCCCGCGGCGCTCCCGAGCGGATTCGCGTCCGCGAGGCGGTAGGCGGCCTCGAGGTTCTCGAGCTGGTCGAGGACCATCTCGGCGTGTCCCGTCGCCCACATCTCGACCGTGGACGGCATCGCGGGCTGGAGATGCGTGCGGCCGACGAGCGGAACCGCGCCGGACTTGAGTCCGAAGGCCCTCAGGGTCGCCGCTAGCGCGACGGTCTCCGCCTCGGTGCGGAGGATTTCGTCCTTCATGTGGAGCCTCACGTCCACTGCGACCTGATCGTTCCTGGAGCGTCCGGTGTGGATCTTCTTGCCGAGGTCCCCGAGCTTCTCGGTGAGCATGCGCTCGACGGCCATGTGGACGTCCTGGTCCTCGACGAGGATCTCGAACTTGCCCTTTTCGGCGAGGGCGGCGATCCTGCCGAGCTCCTTGCGGACCTTCGCGGCCTCGGTTTTCGTGACGACGGGGCGCTTCAGGCCCTTCATCTCGGAGAGCATCGTGACGTGCGCGGCCGTGCCCATGCAGTCCCAGACCGCGAGCGAAAGGTCGAGCACCGGGTCGTCGCCAACCGTGTACTTCAGCACGTCCGGGTCGACTGTCGAGTCGGTTATAGTCTTCTTGGTCTTCATTTCGGGGAGCCTTCCTTCCTTTTCCTTGCTGCTTCCAGAGCGATGTTGAGCTTTCCGTCCGCGTCGTCGAGCATGTCCTTGAGCTCGTCCTTGGACTTCGTGTACGCCGCGAGGTCGCGCAGGAAAAGCACGTACGCGTCCGCGGCCGCGGCAAGCTCCGCTCCGCGTCCGCCGCCGAAGAGGGCGACTTCGGGCGCCTTCGCGTACGCCGCGAACCTCAGGCGGGGGTCTTCCTCGGCGCGGTCGATCGCGTCGGCGAACGAGCACGAGGTGAATTTGCCGCAGAACGGGTATGCGTAGGACGAGGGGTAGAGCATGAGTCGGCTTGCGAACCTGAGCACGTCCTCCGGTTCGGCGACGCCCGGGCGGATGATGATCCTAGAAAGCTGGATGAGGTCCTCGTCGCTTCCGTCGGCCGGCTCGCCCCTGTGCCAGCGGCCCAGCTGCTCCTGGCGGTACGTCGCCCTCAGCTCGGGGTCCGCGTCGCGAACGGCCTTGTCCGCCGCGCGGTCGTCGATTTCCTCGCCCTTTACGGCGAGGTAGAAGGCCTTGGCGGACTCTCGGCGGAGCGTGTTGACGTCGGCGAAGCCGGGGGCGGGGATGTACATTCGCGTGAAGCGCGAACCGTTCGGCCGTCTGCGCGCGCGGACGACTACGTCCGTCCTGTTCGTCCGTTCTTCGCCTATGTATACGACGATGCCGGGCTCGGCGAACCTGCGGCGCGGGATGCGCTTGCCGGAGTAGAGGGAGTTGCAGACGCCGGCGATGAAGTCCGCGACCGGCACCTGGAACTCGCGGCGCATGTCGGAAGGGCAGTCCGCGATGACCTGCACGAGTCCCTCCACCTTGGTGACGGGCGCGGCGCGCATGCGCTCGATCAGTTCCGACCGGGTGAGCGTTGCGGCTAGGAGTATGGCTGCTGCGATTGTCATGGGATGCAATTATACCAAATCGAGGGCGATGCGTGCGGCGTCCGCAAGCGTCGCGGCGGTGGGCGCGGCGGGCTCGAGCCGTTCGGCGGAGTGGCTGCCGCCGGAGAAGAGGACGCATTTGGCGCCTATCGCGTCCGCCACCTCCTTGTCGTGGAGAGAGTCGCCTATCATGACGAAGGCGCGGCCGGAGGGCTTGGAGAGCTCGGCGGCGAGTTCGCGGGCGACGTCGGCCTTCGACGCGCCGTCCAGGTTGTCGGTCCCTCGAACGACGTCGAAGAACCTGCTCACTCCGTGACGCGCCGTCGCGGCGTCGAGGTGGTCTTGCCGGAGGGCGGAGACGATGGACTGGCCGACGCCTGCGCGGCGGACGAGCTCAAGCGCGTCCAGCGCGTCCTTCGCCAGCGCGGCGGGCTCGGAGAGGTAGGCGTCGTGGTACTCCTTCGCCACGGCGTCCCAGTCCTCCAGCTCCAGTCGCATGCCGAGCCGCTCGTAGAAGTCTCTTGCGGGGAAGGAGAAGAACCGTCGGTAGTAGGCGAGGTCAATCGCGGCGATTCCTCGGCGCGAGAGCATCTCGTTCAGGGCGCTGACGCAGGCCAGGGAGTCGTCCAGAAGCGTCCCGTTCCAGTCCCAGAGTATATATGGCGACGGTGTCACGGCATCGGCTCGCGGATGCGCAGCGTCTCGATGGACGACGCCTTCTTCGTCGCCGGGTCGAACTCGACGACGGCTCCTTCCAGGACGCACGGGCCCTCGGCGACGTCGAAGCGGGACGGCATTCCGGTTAGGAAGCGCCTCGTGACGGGCTTGAGGTCGCGTCCGATGGAGCTGACGTAGGGCCCCGTCATGCCGAGGTCGGTGAGGTAGGCCGTCCCATTCGGGAGGACGAGCGCGTCGGAGGTCTGCACGTGGGTGTGCGTCCCGACGAGCGCGGTGACGCGTCCGTCCAGCCAGTATCCCATGGTGATCTTTTCGCTCGTTGCCTCGGCATGGAAGTCGACGAATACCGGAACGTTCTTCGGGATCTCGGCGAGGACGCAGTCCATCGCGCGGAAGGGGCAGTCTGCCGGGTTCATGAAGACTCGTCCGAGGATGTTGACGACGGCGAACTGGAACATGGGCGTCGTGACGAGCCGCCATCCCTTGCCAGGGCAGGCGGAGGGGAAGTTTGCGGGCCTGACGAGCCTGTCGACGGAATCGATTTGCCCGGGGAACTCCTTCTGGCCCCACGTGTGGTCGCCGAGTGTTATCGCGTCCGCCCCGTTGTCGAGGAACTCCTTTGCGAGCGCGGCGGTTATGCCGGACCCCGCCGCGCAGTTCTCGGCGTTGACGACGACGGCCGAGAGCCCCAGCTCTCGCCTGAGCCGCGGCACTTCGCGCTTGAAGATGCCCCTTCCGGGAGACCCCACCACGTCGCCTATCATCAATATCTTCTGCATCTTAGCTCACAAACTCCTCCGCTCGCCAACTCCACCGCTACTTCATCCCGTACCCGTTCTGGGAAAGCCATGCCATCGCGTTGCGGTCGCCGCGGGCAGCGCGGGAGCGGACCTTCCACACGGTGGCCTCCTCGGCGCTCCTCTCGAGTCCGCCGGTGCCCAGGTCATAGCAGATCGCGAGGTTCTCCATTGCGGGGGCGAAGCCCTCGTTCGCCGCGCGACGGTACCAGGCGACGGCCGTGCGGTGGTCCTTGGCGACCCCGGTTCCGTAGAACATGCACATCGCGTAGGCGTTCATCGCCTCCGGGAGGCCCTTTCTGGCGGCTTCGCAGAGGAGTTCGGCCGCGCGCTTCTCGTCCTTTGCGATGCCCTCGCCGCGCTGGAGAGCGAGCGCGTAGTTGAGCAGTCCGTAGGCGTTGCCGAGGGCTGCGCTCTTGGCGAACCACTTCGTCGCGATCACGGGGTCCTGCTCGACGACCACGCCGTCGCGGTAGAGTCCGCCGATGTTGTTGATCGCCTCGGGGTGCCCGTCCTCCGCGGCGGTGCGGAAGCAGTCGAAGGCCTTGTCCTTGTCCATCTTGCAGCCGTAGCCGTTGAAGTAGCACATCCCGAGGTTGTAGAAGCCGTTGGCGTCCTTCTGCTCCGCCGCGCGCTTGAAGTAAGTGAAGCTGCGCTCGACGACGCGGTCGAGGTCCTCTCCTTCCGACATCGGGCCGGACAGCGTCTTGGTGAGCGTTATCGTGCCCCAGGCGTTGAGCGCCTGTATGTTGCCGCCGTCCACCGCGCGCTTGAGCATCTTGAGGTCGTTGCGCTCCAGGGACAGCAGGTACCACGCGAGGGCGTTCCCCTTGCTTTCGGCAAGCGCGCGGATGCGGTCCCTGGACGCCGCCAGGTAGCGGGAGCGGACCTCCTGCGACGGCCTTGCCGACGCGGGGAGGGACGGATCGTCCGCGACTACGGCGATGAGGAACTGCTGGAGCGGGCGTCCCGCTGCGGCGTCCTTCGCGACAACTTCGGCCGCCTCGGCGAACGCCTTGGGGCTCCCGGCCGCCCGGGAGTTGAGGAGGCGCGATATCGCCTCCGAGCTGCTCATCGCGCTGCACGACAGCGCCGACGCGGCGGCGACGAAAAGGACGGACACTCGTCTCATGACCTGCTCCTGAAAGGCGTGAACGGGAGCGACCCGTCGCGCATGAAACCCTTGTGCTCCCGCCACGCCTTCTTCCTGGCGCAGACCGTCAGCGTGCGCCCGCGGCGGCGAAAGAACCACCATGCCGGACGCTTGACGGAGAGCATGTCGAACCCCTCGCGGATCGTCCTGTACACCGCGGGAATCGTGAATCCCCTCTGACTGCCGGTCGCCTCCGGCACCGTGAAGAAGAGACAGCCCTCCGGACGAAGGACCCTGTTCGCCTCGCGGACGGTCTGCCGTGAGACGACATCCCCGTTCATCACCACGACCTCGAACTGCTCGTCCTCGAACGGGAACTCATCCCTGGCCCCTATTGCCATCCACACGCCGCCGCGCAGCTCCCTGAGCGCGCCCGAGACCTCTTCGTCCTCGAACCCGACGTCAAGTCCGCTGCGCACCCGCCTGTAGCGGGACGCGATTTCGTGCAGGATCGGCTCTATAGGCATATTTCGGACTCTTCCCTCTTTCCCATGTCCTTGAGCCTCGCCGTGCCGCGCTCGACGTCGTCCGGACCGAGAAAAACGGCCTTGGCGGCGCCGCCTGAATCCGCGCGGGAGAAGAACTTCTTCGGCTTCATGGGCCGGAGGGCGAGGTCCACGCGCTCCCCCTCGGAGCGGAGCCGGCCCGCGAGCCTCACGGCCGCGTCGCGCTGCTCGGGGAACATGAAGCCGACGGCGACGCCTTTCTTGGCCCTGGCTGCGTCCGCGCCGAGCCGCGCCTTGAGTAGCTCCGTGACGACGACGTCTCCGAAGCCGAGCCCGACTGCGCTTGTCGGCTCGCCGCCGATCGTCGTGAGGAGGTTGTCGTACCTTCCGCCGCCGAAGATGGCCCTGAACTCGCCCTTGGTGTCGAAGCACTCGAAGACGACGCCGGTATAGTAGCTGAGGCCCCGGATGACGGAGATGTCGAACTCCAGCGCGTCCGCAAAGCCAGCGGTCGCCGCGAGGGCGAACAGCTCGACCAGCTCGGGGCATGCGGAGAAGTCCTTCGTCTCCATTATCGCGAAAGTCGCCCCGACCTCCGCCTCGGAGAGCCCTCCGTCGCGGAGCATGGCGGCGATTTCGGCGTCGGGCATCTTGCCGCGCTTGTCCAGCGCGAGGAAGACCTGGGCGTGCCTCTCGGCGGGAATCCCGCTCTTCTCGAGGAGCGAGCCCAGGAACTTCCTCGAGGAGACGTGTACCTTGAAGTCATTCGTCGAAAGCCCCATGCGCCTCAGGGCGTCCACCGCCGCGCCGATGACCTCCGCCTCGGCGAGGACCGACTCCTCTCCGACTATGTCGAGGTTCCACTGGTAGTGCTCGCGCTTGCGGCCCTTCGTCATGCGCTCGTAGCGGAAGCACTGGGCGATGGTAGTCCATTTGACGGGGAAGGACAGCTCCTTCTGGCGCTGCGCGACCATGCGCGCGAGCGTGGGCGTCATCTCGGCGCGGAGCGCGAGGTGGCGTTCGGACTTGTCGAGGAAGTGGTATATCTGCTCGCCGACCTCCTCGCCGGCCTTGCGCGCGAGAAGCTCGTAGCTCTCCACGACGCACGCGTCGTACGGCTCGAACCCGTACGCCTCGCCCGCTGCGCGGAACGCGTCGAACACCCTGTTGCGCCATGCCATGTCCTCGGGATAGAAGTCCCTCATCCCGCGGGGTGGCTCGAAACTTATCTTGTCTGCCATGGTCCTATATTATCCTATAATTCTGAGGGAAGGTCAAGTGGCCCGTTTTTGCGGGAATATTTACTATGGACTTTATGCGCCTTCATGTGGTAAACTTCTAGCTTGTTCAGTTCGTAATAGGCGCCTATCCCCGTGCGGGTGCACGTGAGGAAGCAACACCCCTGCGAACCCAACCTGTCAGAGGGCTTCATGAGTTGAACCTTCAGCAGTCTGCAACGCCTCTCGCCGAGGCCCTGAACGCGCAGCGAATAAACCGCCTCGCGCACTTCGACGTACCCGCGCACAAGGGCGGCCGCATGAACGCGGAGCTGCCCGCGTACTTCGGCAAGCTCTGCATGGAGCTTGACGTGAACTCCATGAAGCCGCTCGACAACCTCGGGCACCCCGTGAGCGTCATCCGCGACGCGCAGGCGCTCGCCGCGGAGTGCTTCGGAGCGGACAACGCGTTCTTCATGGTGAACGGCACCACGTCCGCCGTCCAGACGATGATATGGACGGCCTGCGGGCGCGGCGACAAGATAATCCTGCCGCGGAACGTCCACCGCAGCGCGATCAACGCGCTCGTCGTCAACGGCGCGGTTCCGGTCTACAT
>JAEEGL011871876.1_pt1 | contig 10210 bp, 10 predicted proteins | sample 9134231 | NCBI WGS metagenome assembly JAEEGL01 (sample SAMN16246548, study PRJNA631951) | gut metagenome | biome: gut microbiome; feature: rumen; material: fiber-attached | host: Bos | place: Iran: Karaj | collected 2018-10 | reverse complement strand
CAACCTGTCGCGTCAGCGTCTTCCCGGAACCGCGATCAATCGCAAAGTCAAAACTTTCATCGTTCATGAGGGGCCCAACAGGGTCAGATTTGCGGCCGTTGCCGCGAAAGCGGCTGCAAGGTATTTCATTGGCTTTTCTTTCATCGTTTCTTCTCCTTTTCTAGATTTCTAGATGTCTAGGTTTCTAGAATTCTAGGATTCTAGTTAACCTAGGAATCACCCCCTACCCAAGGGCCTTCAATCTTGTCTTCAGCGCGGCGTTCTCGGCTTCAAGGGCGGCAACCCGCGCCTTAAGGGCGGCGATTTCCTCGTTCTGCGACTTCCGCCGCCCGAGGCGTGCTGCGGTCATGCGTTCGCGGATGCCGCCGTTTTCAACGAAGTCCTTCTCCTTCTTTTCCAGCGTCGTGGTCATCATCTTGTCAACCATGTGGCAAAGCGTGATGGCGCAATTGGCAAGTTCCTCGTCGCTCCACCTCTCAAAGTGCGGCTCATAGTCGGAAAGGTCGTTGTGCGTGCGGCAGAATCTGAGCAGTGCGTTGTACCGAGGGTGCTGTGGATTCCAGAGTGCAAGCGAATGTGCGGTGACGTAGTCGAGGTAATCCTCATTCAATTCCTTGAAGCTCGAACGCGCGACATTCAGGAGCTTCAATTCCATTTCCGTTGACGTCACGCCGTCGGCCAGGCCCTCGACAATGTTCTGCTTGCCGCTCCGCGCCGCCTGAACCATCTGATCGACCGTACGATCGCCGTACTTTGGCAGGAAGCGACGGCAAAAGGCAACTGTCATCTGATACAGCACAAGGCTCTTGCGATAGTAGTAGAGGTCTTCCCACTTGGTCTGGTTCTTCAGGATTGCCATCGAAGTCGCTCCTTTCAGTGGTTGTTGCAGTCTGGCATTCTAGAAGTCTAGGTTTCTAGAATTCTAGCCTCCTAGTCACAATGGCTCCTCCCCAATCCCCGGGGAGGAGCCGCGTTGTTCGGGCCTGGTCTCGCGGCGTCAGCGGCCTCTCACGATCTTCTCGAACTCGTCCGTCTGCTCCTCGAGCGAACGCACCATCTGGAACTGGTTGCGCGCCCTCACGAGGTTGTGCTCGGGATACGCGGTGTGGAAGTACGTGTCGCCTGCGAGGTAGTCCGCAAGGAAGCGTATGCCGACCTCGAATGTCGCGAGCTTGCCGGAGAACACGAGGTTCTCGCGCTCCGCCTCGTTCAGGAACTTCGCGCCCTCGAGGTATCCGCGCGCAAGCGCCTCGAAGTACTCGACCTTGGAGAACACCTTCGAGAGGTCCGCCTCGTCCTCGGCGGCGGCGGCGGTCGAAGTGCGCACCATGTCGCCGAAGTCGAAGAGCGCGGAGCCGGGCATCGTCGTGTCGAGGTCGATCACCACGGACTCGCCGTCGGCTCCGACGAGCACGTTGTTGATCTTCGTGTCGTTGTGCGTGACGCGTTCGGGTATGTCGCCCGACGCCATCAGCCCCACAATGCGCCCGGCGCGCTCGCGCCAAGAATCGACGAACGCGAGCTCGGCGGAGACGCCAGCCTTGCGCCCCTTGACGTCCCTGGCGGCGGCCTCGTCGAGCTGGCGGAGCCGGTCGGGGGTGTCGTGGAACTTCGGGATGATGTCGTCGAGGCGCGGCGGCGGGATGTCCGCGAGGTCGTTCTGGAACTTCGCGAAGGCGCGCCCGACGTCGTACGCCTGGCGCGGCTCGCTCACGACGTCGCGCGACGTGTAGCCCTCGAGGAAGCTGTAGACGCGCCACGGGTTCTCGTAACCGACGACCTCGAGCGACTTCACGCCCTTGGACTTCAGGAACTCCGTGACGCGCACGACGTTCCTCTTGAGGACGACAGGCTCGAAGATGTCGGTGTTGACGCGCTGGAGGATGAACCTCGTGCCGCGCGCGGTCTCGACCCTGAACGTGTCGTTGATGTGTCCGGAGCCGTACCGGCTCACGTCCGTCTGGTCCGTTATGCCCATGGACGCGAGCACGGCGTCCAGCTCCTCCCTTGCGTAGTTTCTGCTGGACATGGGCTCACCTTGTCTTCCGGTCCTTGATGACGGGGATCTGCGCGGCGGCGACGGACTGGCCGAGGCGGCGCGCCTTCTCGTCGGGCATGAAGATGTCGATCTTCTCCGCCCACTCGGGATAGAGGTCCTTGAGCATCGCCTTGGCCGTCTCGAGTATGACCTCGCCGCCGAGGCCGGACGTGACGCGCCCGAGGATCATCATGTTCTCGTAGTCGTAGAACTCGTTGTACCACGGGATCGCGTGCGCGAGGAAGCGTCCGATCTGGATGTACACCTTGAGCGCCTTCGCGTCGCCCTTCTCCATCGCGGCCTGCACGACCTTGAGCCTCTCGGGGAGCTTCATCGACTTCGGGAACTTGAACCCGAAGTCCTCCGCGAGCCAGTTGACCGCCTGCTGGGAGAACGCCATCGCGCCGACGCCGTAGTCGCCCGACCACTCGCAGCGCGGGGCCTTCGGGTTGAAGTCCACCGGCGCGAACGCGAGCTCGCTGATCCGGCCCGTCATGCGTCCCTTCATGTCAACGTACCCGACCGCCTCGCTGGAGCCCATCGCGACGCCGAGGATGCCCCTGCGTCCCATCGTGATCATGCCCGCGAGCGCGGTGACGTCGCCGTCGTTGTAGATCGCGAACGGCACGCCCCAGTCCTTCTCGATGCGGAAGAACATGTTCTGCGCAGTCTCGAACTTCGATGGGTTCTTCTCCTTGACGGCGCGGAAGAGGGAGGCGATCCCCATCTTCTGCCCGACGAGCGTGCCGGCCGTGGAGCCTCCGATCGCGTCCACGCGCGGAAGCGACGCAGCGGCCTCCTTCAGGCCAGCGGTGAGCTTCGAGTAGTGGTACTCGGGGTCGGCGTTGTTGCGCGGATCCCACGGAAACTCCTTGGAGAACACGACCTTGCCCTTGTTGAGCGCGGAGATCTTGAAGTCGCTCGCGCCGAGGTCGAAGCCGATGCGGCATCCGTCCGCCACGGTCTTGACGAGCGCCGGCTTCTCGTTCGCGCCGGGCATCTTCGACATCGGGACCACGACCGCCTCGACGGGGCGTCCGTAGATCGACGAGAAGAAGTCGTAGTCGAACGCCCGCGCGCCCTTCTTCGTGTACGCCTTCGCGACCGGCTTGACGATCGCGTCGGGACCGGAGAGGTAGAGCTTCCACCCGCCCGCGGACCAGACTATGAACTTCGCGATCCTGTCGACGACGTGCGCGACGTGCTTCGCCGCCTTCGGGTCGAGCCTCTTCGGGATCGGGAAGTCGTAACGGTAAACGTACCCGTTCTCGCGCTCCCACGCGACGGCGACGACATCGCACTTGTCGCCGATCCCGTCGTATACCTTCCACATCGCCTGCATAGGCGCCTGGAACTCATGCATCTCTTGCCTCCTTTTCTGTTTGTGTGTCTTCTGTGAAGCCGAAATTGCCCGCCGTCGCGCCGCCGCCGTACGCCGCGACTATCGCCGGCGCGACGTCCGCGAGCGACGACACCGCGTCCCTCAGCTCGCGCTCGTGCGGGCCGAAGGCGACGAACGGGACGGGGTTGAGCGTGTGCCCGCGCTCGGACATCGCCTCGACGTTGCCGTGGTCGGACGTTATGACAAGCGTGGCGCCCATCGCCTCCGTGAACCTGACGAGCGACGCGAGGAACCTGTCGTACGTCCTCAGCGTCGCGCACGCACGCGCGTAGTCCATCGAGTGCCCCGCGACGTCCGTCTGGAAGAACTCGAAGAGCGTGAAGTCGTATTCGCGCGCGATCGCCGCGAGATGCTCCGCCGCGCGCTGCGGAGGGATGACCGGGACGTCCGGCCAGCGGTCCTGGATCGTCTCGCGCGTAAGGTCCTGCATGATCGCACGCCCTCGGCGGAGGTCCTCCGCCGTGCGCACAGTCTCGGGCGCGGTGAGCGCCATCACGGTTGTCACCGACTTGAAGCGGCGCGCCGCGAGCTCGTCCGCCGTGTCCACGAGATACGCATCTGAGAAGCACACGGACTTCCCCATCGCCTTGAGCCTGAGGAACAGGTTGTCCTCCTCGACAATCTTCCTGAGTCCGGGGCCTGGAAATCCCTCGCAGTGCCTCCCCATCGCCTCCGCGCAGTTCCTGCCGGTGAACATCGAGGCCTGGCCTGTGGCGCTCTGCGGCGGACCCTCGACGCCGAGAGTCGCGTCGATTGGCTTGCCGTGCCGGGCGATGAGACGGCAGAGGGCAGGGCAGACCTCCGGGTTAACCGGATTGTCCGTCGCCGCGTCCCTCAGTCCGACGCCGTCTATGAATAGGAATACCGTTCTCATCGCTATTGTGAATTATACCAAAAAATTCAGCAGCCGGGCTTCGCCGGCATAGACCCGCGTGCCCCCGACTATGAGCGAACCGTCCTCTGCGACGCCGCCGCACACGCCGGACACCGGTGCCGCGTCGGTGTCCGTGGACGCCACGGTGACCATCCCGCCCTTCAGGCAGTCCACCTCCTCGAACTCGCCGCGCAGCGCGGCGAACCCGCCTCCGCGCCAGCGCGAGTGGTACGCACCTACGGACTCCACCACGCGTCCCAGGACTTCCTCCCTGTCGAACGGCGCGCCCGCAAGGAGCGCAAGCGATGTCGCGCGCTCCGCTATCTCGGGCGGGAACTCCGTCTGGTTGACGTTGAGCCCGATACCGGCAATCACGCAGTCTCCGTTCAGCTCGCAGAGTATCCCGCAGAGCTTGCGCCCTCCGGCAAGGACGTCGTTCGGCCACTTGACGCGCAACGCCGCGCCCGCATGCCCGAGGAGCGTACGCGCCGCGCCAACGACCGCGAGCGCGACCGCAAGCGGGAGCGTTGCAGTCCAGGCCGGCGCGACGCCCGCCGCGTCCAACACGACGGAGAACGTCAGGTTTTCCCCTCGCGCCGCGTGCCAGCGGTGGTCGAGGCGTCCGCGCCCAGCAGTCTGGTACTCGGCGACGAACACGTCCATCGGACGTCCGGCGCGCGCGTCGGCGTTCGTCGACGCGGTCGTCTCCTTTCGGTGGAACCTGAAATCCATCGCGCCCGCCATGCCTTGATCATTCACGGTCTGGGTCTGTGAACTGGTAATAGAGCCGCTGGATGTCCATCGGGAACAGGCCCGGACATCTGCCGCGCAGCGACGGTTCGAGCGCGACGGAACAGCATGTCATGCAGACGGGAAGCCCCATCGCGGCGGCGACGGACTCCGCGTAGGCGAGCGAACCGAGTACAGTCTCCGCAGTCGTAGCTTGCGCGAGGTTCGTGTTGTTGACGATTCCGGTGAACGGCAGCGCGCACGCCTCTTCGATCTCACGCAGGACCGCGACCGTATCCTGCGGCGTCCGCGTGAGCGGACGCGACGCGTTGACCACCGCGAACATCTCGTAGTCGCCCTCGGCGCGGATGCCATCAACGTAGCGACCGAGCGCAAGCGCCCCGCGATCGTCGCCGCCGACATCGACGACGACGCTTGTCCCACGGTCCGCGATGAGCCCGTAAGCCTCCTTGGGCATCGCGGGGAAATCGACGTTGGAGTTCGCGAAGTCCGAGACGACGAGCTCGATTCCATCCGCCGCGAGTGCGGCGGCGGAGTCCTTGGTGCGGAAGTACGGGTTCACGATGTCGAGGTCTGCGACGGCGACGCGCGCACCGCCTCGCCTTAGCCAGCGCGCGTAGTTGAGCGCGATGTTCGTCTTGCCGCTTCCGTAGTGCCCGGCGAACAGGGTTATCCGCTTCGGCGAAGTGTCCATGTCCGTCACGGCGCGAAGGCGTCGCCGGCGAAGAGGTCGCGAGGCGCGCCGTTGAAGTAGAATTCCTGGCCCGTCGCGTCGAGGACGCTGCGCCATGCCTGGCTGTCGGTGTCGAGCTTCTGCCGCTCGATCGTCGCGAGGGCTATCGGGACGAGCGCACAGCTCTCGCCTATGTTGCCGACGACGCAGTCCGTGCGCCCCGCCATCGCCGCATGCACCGCCGCGCGGGCGAGCTCGTAGCACCGGATGCCGTCTGTCCCCTTCGCGGGGCAGCTGCGGATTATGTAGCTCGGGTCGATGTACTTGACGCTCGTGTCAAAGCCCTTCTCCTTGAAGTGCCGCGAGATGCGCCGCTTCAGGAACTCTCCTATGTCCTTTTTCAGGATGTTGCCGCTCGCGTCACGCTCCTCGACGCCTTCCATCAGTTCCTGCCCCGCGCCTTCGGCTACGACAACGACGGCGTGGGACTTCCCGGCGGCGAATCGGCGCTCAAGCGCGGCAAGAAGCCCGCGCGGACCCTCCAGCTCGAATTTGACCTCCGGGACAAGGCAGAAATTCACGACTGGATTCGCCACCGTCGCACAAGCCGCGATGAACCCGGAGTCACGTCCCATCAGCTTGACGAGGCCGATTCCGTGCGGGGTGCCCTTCGCCTCTACGTGGGCGCTTCTTATGACCTCCGCAGCCTGCGCGACGGCGGTCTCGAAACCGAAGCTGCGTCCGACGAACATGAGGTCGTTGTCTATCGTCTTGGGAATACCGACCACGGAGATCTTCAGCCCTCGGCGCATCACCTCCGCCGCGATGTCGCTCGCACAGCGGAGCGATCCGTCCCCGCCGATACAGAAGAGGACGTTGATGTTCATCCTCTCGAGCGTATCGACCATGACGTCCGAAGGCTGCTGCCCACGGCTCGAGCCGAGAACCGTGCCGCCCACCTCGTGGATGGTGTCCACCGCGTCGGCGTTGAGGAGCATGGGTTCGTGCCCGCACTTGGGGTTGAGCCCAGCATATCCGTAGCGGATGCCGAACACACTCTTGACGCCGTAGTCGAACTCGAGGGTCTCGACGAGGCTCTTGATGACCGTGTTGAGCCCGGGGCAGAGCCCTCCCGCCGTCAGGATGCCCACACGCGTCCAGCGCGGATCGTGGAAGATCTTCTCCTTTGGCCCTGCCTTCTCGAAGGTAGGCATGTGACCGAGCTTGGACTCCGCGAAACGCGCGGAGCTCACGTTCTCGGTGGCGAACACGCGTTCGCCGTCCGCGACGTACTTGCGATGTCCGACGGGCGAGGGCAGCTTGCACTCCCCAAGCGTCTTGACGGAGCAGACGTAGCGTTCGCGGTCTGCGAGTATTTTATCGAGCACTGTTGACATGTCTGGTTCTCCTTGGTTTGAAGTTATTTCCCGCCGTCCATCAGTTCGATGGTTGCCGAAAGCGGATAGTGGTCCGACGGATAGCGGTCTGTGCCGGGACGCTTGTCGTCATGCGTCACGAAATCGCGTACGCGGATGCCGTCCGAGACGTAGATGTAGTCGACGCGCAGACGCTCCCTCGGCTTTGCACGACCAAAGGCGTGGTACGTGTTGATCGGCCCGGGGTCCTTCTTCTCGGAGATGTCCCGTGCGTCCCAAACATTTCCTTCCGCGAGGTCTTTCTTCGACCAGACACGCACATTGCACGTCCCCACGCGAAGCACGGCTTTCGCCGTCTCGGCAGGATGCCCCAGCCCACCGCGTACGTCCTGCAAAGCACTTGCCGTGCCGCAGTCCCCGACCACAACCGCCGCCGCAAACGCAATTGAAACTACTTTCATTTTCATCATTTATATCCTTTCATCATATCCTTCATCGTGTCAATCACAACCACTTTCAATTCCTAATCGCTTACTTAACACACGCCCCACTGAACGTTTTACATCTTCAGAACCATAATCCTGGCCTACTGAATCATCTATGTCATCAGCAACTTCATTCAAGATTGAATCAACAACATCCAAAACATGACCATCGTCAACAATGAACCGCAATGATGCAACAAGATTAGCGCGTAATGCCTTTTTATTTAACGCAGTCATAGATCATCCTCCTATTCAGATTTTACTCTTTATCGTCAACCCAAAAACTCAGGCTCACAGATTCCATGTACTTATCAAACCTATTTCACAATCTCCATCCATGATCAGTTCTCGTTCCCCTGCGGCTTGTTCACAAGCAACATCGTCAAGACCTACATTTGAACTTGTTTTCATGTCTCGCAAGCCTCACAAGTTTTTGAGTATGCGGAGCCAGAACTATTTGTCAAAGTCAGTTTTACAATGTTCACTTTTCCGCCACCAACAAGCTCATCGGCTACTTCTTCTGCAGCTTCTTGTGAATCCGCTTGCACTTCTATGTATGCAGAATATAATTCTGTCACCTTAACAACGTAGGTATGCTTCATGCTTAGTATCCTTTTATGCTGCTATTTGTGCAACCCAAATATGTTGCTCGGATTTAACTGCACGCTCTTCGAATTTAATTCCCGCGTCAAGTGGATTTTCAATGACACGCGGCTTTGGCGAGTGGGCGAAATCCGTAACTACATACAAATAGAATCGTGCCTTCAAGTAGTGAGCCATCTTAAACTCCTTTTCCGTCAATTGTACCTGGCCGGATGGTGTTCGCAATCCTTTCACTTCCACAGCCAAGAAATCCTCTTGTGGAGGTGTAAGCTTGAAATCAAAACCACATCCTAAAGCTGTAGTCCTTTGCAAATCACAATCCTTGAAACGCAAGAATCGACGATAGTTCGCCTCAAAGAAATTCTCTGCAGCCAGTCCAGTCATCATTCTTCGCGCAAAAGAAGCTGACCCTTCTTCGTTTACGCCAGCTGCCATTGCCGCCCGCCCGACTGCAAGATCAACATCCTCATCTGTGGCAAATTGCGTCCTTACCAATTCTGAAAATTCGTCAAGCCCAAGCCCTCCAAATTCGTCCAGCAAATCTTGCCGAGTCGGCCGAATAGGTCTGTTGCGCCAACCTTTGCGCGAGTTAGGGAAATACGGGTCAAATTCCTGCATATAAAGCTTTACAGACGTAGGTTTTCCACCAACTGATAACGCAAAAGAGTTGAATGCCTCTTGCAAACTCTTGTAACCCAAAGCTTCCAGCCCCTGTCGATTAAATTTAGACAAAAACATTCCAGCGAGCATAAGCTTTTTGTTAGGGATAGTCATTTCACTCATGCAGACCACCTTTCTCCAAAGTTGCTGAAATAAGACTTCACTGCAGCGTACTTCTCGCCGTGCGGTTTCGCCGCAAGCGTATAACCGTTTTCTTTCAACCACTCACCATCCACGACATCCTTGAACTTTGCCTTAAACGCAAAGTTTGAATGCCCCTCGGCAAAAAGCACAATGCCTGAAACGCTTCCATGGAAAGCGAGCTTGCCGCATTTTGGCAGCGGCAGATTGTAGAGCCTGCGTTCGCGTATCCACGCCTCGTTTTCATGCCGGTACGTGCCGACAAGTACGATTCTATGCGTATCGGGCTTCATTCTCCATCCCCCACTTTGAACGGATTCACGGCTACCATGCCGCAATAGACCAGTCCATCATTCATTCACGTTCTCCTTCTCTCTGCACGCACATACTTTACCACTTCCCACGCCGTGGTGTCAACACCGTCACTTCGTCATTTCTACGGGCTTGATGTCGCCGTTTTCGTCGAACTCCATGCGGTCGATGCAGACGACGCGGTGGTGCGGACCCTTGCTCGGGATTGGACGGCGGTGGTAGCAGATGCGCCAGTCGTCGTTGCCCACGCAGATGACCGAATGGTGTCCGGCACCGGTCGCCAGCGGACGCTTCACGCCCAGCACCTTGCCCTTGAACTCGAACGGCCCGAACGGCGTGTCACCGACGCTGTAGTTGACGCAGTAGTCGTCCCGCGTCCATCCGCCGCACGAGTACATGAAGTACCACTTGCCCTTCCGCTCGAACATCACCGACCCCTCAACGTAGCCCTTCGGCGTGAAGTTACGCCAAAGCGAACCGTCCTCGAGCGGAACGAGCGACTTGAAGTCCTTGGCGAGCTTCACGAGATTGCAACGTCCCCATCCGCCGTACACCATGTACCAGTCGTCCTTGTACTTGAACACGTATTGGTCGATGGGCTGCGCCCCGTTCCAGAAGCGGTCGATGAGCGGCTTGCCGATGAGATCACGGTACGGACCCTCTGGACGGTCCGCCACGGCCACGCCAATTCCGCCGTATCCTTGAAGGCCGGGCTGTTTCTTGGGTTCGCCGTCCTCGCGCCGTCCACTCACCGGATAGGTGTCGTTCGCACTGAAGAAGAAGTAGTACTTACCGTCCACCTCGTGCGCGTCCGGCGCCCACATCGCGCCCCGCGCCCAGGTGACCTCGTTCGTCGTCAGGATGCGCGGATGCTTCTTCCACGTCTTGAGGTCGCT
>JAEEGL011347230.1_pt1 | contig 10210 bp, 5 predicted proteins | sample 9134231 | NCBI WGS metagenome assembly JAEEGL01 (sample SAMN16246548, study PRJNA631951) | gut metagenome | biome: gut microbiome; feature: rumen; material: fiber-attached | host: Bos | place: Iran: Karaj | collected 2018-10 | reverse complement strand
TAGAAGAACAGCTGCTCATTCTGGGTGTTCCAGTCGCCGGGAATGTTCATTACCGCGGCCTTGTCAAAATCATATTCTATACGGTACTCGGGGCGCTGGGGCTTGGCGTTCCTGAAGAATCCCCATGCGGTGGGGTTCATTCGGTAATCATAGTAGCCTTCCTCCTGTACATCGATTATGTAATTCCACTCTCCGTTGAGCGATGTAACGTTACGTGCCCGGACGTTGGCCAGTTGCGGCACCTCTACAGCCGTTGCGTTGGCTGCTGCCAGGCAGATGGTCAGTAATGCGATAATTCCCTTTTTCATTTGAGCAAAGTTTTTTGCAAACATACAAATAATTGGCAAAATGATACAAAAGGGGTCAGACCCCAATTGTATCATTTTTGAAAAATAGTACAATTGGGGTCTGACCCCTTTTGTATCATTTTGCTGGGCGGTGGATGGACATGAAGAGGACTGCGGCAAGGCAGAGGGTTATACCGATGACCATGCGCGTGGTGATGGGCTCCAGAAAGAGCAGTGTGCCGATGAGTATGGCGGTGATGGGCTCAAACACCCCCAGGATAGCAGTGCGGGTGGGGCCGATGTAACGGGTGGCTATGGCCAGGGTCAATAGTGAGATCATGGTTGGGAATATGGCCAGACCGGTTAGGTTGAGTGCTGATTTCCAGGTGCTTACTCCATTCATGAATGGCACATGGCTGGTGTACTGATAGCACAGGAATAATACGGTTCCAACTGCTAATGCATAGAATGTGAGCGTGTGATTGGATATGTGGCTGATGCGTGTGGAGCGGTTTACTATGACCAGATAGAAAGCGTAACTCAGGGCCGACAGGGCAGCCAGAATCATTCCCCCGGCATGGAGCGACAGCTTGCCGGACGGCAGGCTCAGCAGAATCACGCCTACAAACGTTACGGCAATGGCAATCCAAGTTTGCCAGTTGGGGTAAGACTTGAGCACTACCATTATCAGCGCCACAAAAATGGGGTAGAGATAAACCAGAGTGGTGGCCAGCCCGGACGGGATGAACCTGTAGGATTCAAACAGGAACAGGCTGCTCAGGGAGAACAGCAGGCCTAGCAGCACCAGCAGTCTGAACTCATCGGCCTTGACGCGGAAGGATTCTCCTTTCAGTTTCATCCACACAGCCATTATTACGACCGATATCGCGTATCGGAAAAACAGCATTGTGGGTATGGAGACGCCATCGGCCAGCAACGGCTTGGCAAACAGCGGGTTCATTCCGTATGACACTCCGGCCGCTATTCCGGCTGCCATTCCGATTGCGATGTTACGCTCTCTTTTCATTGCGGGTGCAAAGATACAACGGTTTTTGCCAAAGTGTCCCACAACGACCCCGCTCACAAGGCCGATTGGTGTGGGACACTTTGGCGGATTTGGAAAGTTTCCCTAAGTTTGCGGTAAATTATATGCTTATGAGATACGTTCCGATATTGGCGATGGCGTTTGTGCTTACTGCATGTGCAGCACCGCGGCAGGGAGAGATGAAACTGCATTATGACAGGCCTGCCGCTTACTTTGAGGAGGCGCTGCCTATAGGGAACGGACGGCTGGGCGCGATGGTTTACGGCGGTACAGCCGCTGATAAGCTGTCATTGAACGATATAACCCTGTGGACCGGGGAGCCGGAAAGCAGGGCGGACCATGTGGATATGGAGTTGTATCCCGGTCTTACCCGATGGGGTGAGGCTGCCCGATACATTGACTCCATCCGTATGGCGCTTGATGCCGAGGATTACCGCAAGGCAGAGCGTCTGCAGCGCAAGGTCCAGGGGCATTACAGTGAGAATTACCAGCCGCTGGGTACGCTCACTATCCGCTATCCTGAGGCTGAGATATCGGAATACAACAGGGAACTGGACATATCGGAGGCAGTAGCCAGAGTCTCTTATCTTCGTGACGGAAAGAGTTTCAGCACGGAGTATTTTGCATCGGCTCCGGATTCTGTGATCGTGGTGAGGATCAAGAGCGCCCAACCTGTTGATGCAGAGCTGGTTCTGGATTATCCGCATCCGCATGAGGCGGTTTATGGCGATGGCCGCATTACGGTTGACGGCTATGTGGCATACCATTCTTATCCCAACTATTTCCGGACCAGACATGAGCGATTCATGTACTCTCCGGACAGGGGAATACATTACCGCACCATACTGCTTGCGGAGTGTGACGGCCGGACTGAGACCGATGGTAAGTCACTGTCCCTTAAAGGAGTAAAGGAGGCTGTCATCAGGATAGTAAACTCCACATCGTTCAACGGTTTTGACCATGATCCGGTGAAAGAAGGGCTACCTTACCGGGAACTGGCCGATGCCAATGCGGTGCGTGTGTGTGGCAAAAACTTCGATGAAATCCGGAAAAATCATGTTGCTGACTACAAAAGTTTCTTTGACCGTCTGACAATAAACCTTGGCAAGACCGATCCCGGAATAAAGGCATTGCCTACCGATGAGCAACTCAAGCTCTACTCGGATGAGAATCAGGCCAATCCGGAGCTGGAGGCTCTTTATTTCCAGTATGGCAGGTATCTGCTCATATCATCGTCTCGAACACCCGGCGTTCCCGCCAACCTGCAGGGACTCTGGAACGAGAGCATGGAACCGCCCTGGAGCGGAAACTACACCATAAACATCAACCTGCAGGAAAACTACTGGCCGGCCGAGCCTGCAGCGCTGCCCGAGATGCATGAGGTGATGCTGGACTATGTGAACAATATGTCCATATCGGGCATTGAAACGGCCCGTAATTACCTGGGTGTGGATAAGGGCTGGGCATCGGGCCACAACAGCGATATCTGGGCGACAGCCAATCCGGTGGGCTTAGGTTCAGGTGATCCCAACTGGGCCAACTGGTATATGTCCAGTCCGTGGCTGGCTACGCATATCTGGGAACATTTTCTGTTTACCCGTGATCTGGAGCGCCTTAAGAAGGATTATTCTGCATTGAAAGGTGCTGCTGAATTCTGTATGGCCTGGCTGGTTGAGAAAGACGGAGAGCTGATAACATCGCCCTCTACATCGCCCGAGAACAAATACATTACCGACAAGGGATTTCATGGCGCGACACTTTACGGCGGAACTGCTGATATCGCGATGATACGGGAATGCCTCATGGATGCTGCCGATGCCTCACAAGTACTCTCTGATAGTGCCTTCAACCGCGAGGTCCGCTCATGTTTAAGCCGATTGCGCGGGTATCATATAGGGGCCGACGGTCATCTACAGGAGTGGTACTATGACTGGGCCGATGAGGATCCGCAACACCGCCACCAGTCACATTTGTTCGGAGTATATCCGGGTCATCAGATAAGTGGAGGAGAATATGCCGATGCCGCACTCAAGTCTCTTGAAATAAAGGGGTTTGAGACTACCGGCTGGAGCTGCGGCTGGCGCATAAACCTCTATGCCCGACTCAGGGACGCCGACAACGCATACCGTATGTATAGGCGCCTGTTACGCTATATCAGCCCCGACAATTACCGCGGTCCCGATGCCCGCCGTGGAGGCGGCACTTACCCCAATCTGCTGGATGCCCATTCGCCGTTCCAGATAGACGGCAATTTTGGAGGCTGTGCCGGAGTGATGGAAATGCTGCTGCGCTCTGAGGAGCATCTGGTGGACCCATTGCCTGCGCTGCCTTCAGCCTGGCCCAACGGCTATATCCGCGGCATCCGCACCCGCACCGGCCAGACCTTTGACCTGGTCTGGAAGAACGGCAAAGTCAAGAAACTTAAAGTAAAATGATACAAAAGGGGTCAGACCCCAATTGTATCATTTTGTGAGGTCCAGGAGGACGCGGCGGGAGTCGCGGAGGGTGGTGGCTATCAGGTAGCGGGGGCTTCCGTCGCGGAGTTTGAGGCGCTGTTGCAGCGCTGGGGCTGATTCGGGGAAGTTCCTTACTGAGAGGTTGGCTTGAGTCTTGACCAATGCAGACAGGGATCTTTTGTCAAAGGGGATGATTCCTTCCAGTTGGAATGTGCGGCCGGGGAAATTTTCCGGCTTTTCTTTGCTCCAGAACAGATGGGTGTCCGGATGGAGCAGGGAGGTATTTGTCTTTGCGGCTATTGTGCGGAACAGGGCACTTTTCATGTAGGGGGCCGATGGCTCGCTGATGAATGTGTCGGGCTGGAGCTGCTGCGGGTCTGCAATAGGCAGAGGTAGAGCGTTATCTGCGCTTTTGGCCGATGAAACCGCAATTTCCGGAGTTCCGTTAGCTTTTATGTCCACTGCTGTGATAACAGGCTCTGCATCAACATCTCTTTGCATGAGCAATGTAATCTCTTTGCATTCTCCCTCCAATCCTATTATGAATACGTGACTTACGTTGTGTAGTTCGGTCAAAGCCTTACTTACATCAAGCATGGGGGACAGCTTGACCATCACGTTAGGAGCTATGCGCAGCAGGTCATCCTGAAGCGCTACGGTATCAGGCTGGCAGTCACTGATCGATATCAGTTTGCGTCCGGCATCACCTCGGCGTGCGGGGTCAAGATAGATAAGGTCAAGGGAATCCGGTTCAGGACGTGATATGAAATCCTCTGCTGTACTGTAACTTATCTCAATCTCCGGCCGTCCCAGAGCCTTGAAGTTTGCACGGGCGCAGTCGCAGAGTTCGGCCGACATCTCATTGTAGTAAACCTGTGAGGCTGAACGGGAGATGAAGAAACAATCCACACCGAATCCACCGGTGATATCGGCCATTTTGAATCCGGAGCCAAGCAGGCCCTCGATGAAAGATGCCTTATACTGAGCGATGTATTGTGATGTGCACTGCTCCATAGACAGATGCTTAGGATAGACAATATCTTCTGTAGCAGCCCAGAGCGGCACTTTCAGGCGTGCGGCCTGCCACCCGGAAATCTGCGTCAGGGCATACTGCATGTCCACTCCGTGAGGGTGACTGCCCAATGCCAATGTGCGGACATCGGCCGTAAGATGTTCACGTATAAACTGCTCAGTGAGGTTGTTTGCCATATTCAGTTCAAAATTAGAAAGTTTTTATTACTTTCACGGCATTAAACCAAAGTGCTTTATGAAGAAACTGTTTTTTGCTTTGGCCGGCATGCTTGCTCTTGTGGCATGCGGCACTCAGGACGGAGGTCCTATCCTTACCATTGAAGGTGGACAGATACAAGGTGTTCCTACCGATATCAAGGGAGTAACCGTTTACCGCGGAATTCCTTTTGCAGCACCTCCTACGGGTCAGAACCGCTGGAAGGCTCCGCAGCCCGTGATTCCATGGGAAGGTGTCAAACTTTGTGACAAGTTCGGTCATCCGCCATTCCAGGCAGCCCATTATCCCGGCGGTTACACTACTGAGTGGGGTTACGGCGATGAGGCTCCCTACAGCGAGGATTGCCTGTACTTGAATGTATGGACCACAAAACCGGGTCAGACCGATGCAAAGCTGCCTGTTGCGATCTGGATATTCGGAGGCGGCATGCGTGAGGGCTGGGGTTCCGAGCCCGAGTTTGACGGTCAGGAATGGGCCAACAAGGATGTTGTGCTGGTTTCATTCAACTACCGTGTAGGTCCATTCGGATTCTTTGCTCATCCCGAGCTCTCAGCCGAGGATCCTGAGCATGCCACGGGAAACTGGGGTACTCTGGACCAGATTGAGGCCATGAAGTGGGTCAAGAAGAACATCGCTCAGTTTGGCGGTGATCCCGATAACGTGATGATATTCGGACAGAGCGCAGGATCACGCAGCGTCAAGTTCCTGAGTGCATCACCATTGACTAAGGGCCTGTTCAACAAGGCTGTGATAATGAGTGGAAGCGGACTGGTTAAGCCCCGTCCTCAGACTGCTGCAGCCCCCGCAGGCCGTGGAGGTATGGGAATGGGCATGGGTATGCCCCAGCAGGGTATGACCACACTGGCTGAGGCCGAGGCATCGACCAAGGAGGTTTGTGACTGGGCCAACATGACCACTCTGCGTCAGTTGCGTGCTGCCGGCACCGAGACCATATATGCTCTTGGCACACTCTACACCAGCGTAACCGGAAAGCGCAGCATACTGACCGCATCACCCATATCACCTTATATAGACGGATATGTACTGACAGAGTCATTCGATGATGCCTGCCTGGACGGATCACTGGCACAGGTTCCGTACCTGATTGGCTACACTCTTAATGACGCAGGCAATATGGGAACCCAGATTGCAGATTTCTGCATTAACCGTCAGGAGATGGGCGGCAAGGCATACGCATATCAGTTTGCACGTCCGTTGCCCGATGACGGCAACCATCCGGAGGTGACACAGCGCCTTAGAGGTGCATTCCACTCATCGGACCTGTGGTTTGTGTTCAAGTCACTGAAGCATTGCTGGCGTCCCTGGACCCAGGGTGACTGGGATCTGTCAGAGAAGATGCTCACAGCGTGGTCCAACTTTGCCAAGTACGGTGACCCCAATGGTCCCGACGGCGGCGAGTGGAAGCCGTTTACTCAGGACAACCAGCAGTTCATGATCTTCAAGCTGGATGAGAATGATGTAGAGGCATCGGAGCTGGGTAATCCTCTTGCCAGATAACTGACTCCGACTTAATCTTTATTTCCTAATCAGTTCTGAACCTGTTATACCTTGTTCAGAACTGATTACTTGTACTACGTATATGCCTGAAGCATTGCTGAGTGGCAGGAAATAGTCGGTTGATGAGGTGGGATTGATGATGTGCTCGCATAGTAACCTGCCATCTACAGAATACACGCTAACGGAGAATCGCTGTGTCGGTACCTTATCAAATGTAAGGCGGATGCCTCCTTGGGCCGGTCTGATAGCCAGCGCTGAGGGCTGGTGCTGTGAGAGATTGCTAATGGCGGTGGGCAGATTGAGAATATTCAGAATACCTGAGTATGCATCAATAAGACCATATCCATAGATGTTGTTGGGAATGACATCGCCAATAGGATGACTGGTCTGGCTGATGATACGCATAATGTCGTCAGGCAACAGATTGGGGTTGGCCTGCAACCACAGGGCTACGATGCCTGCAACACAAGGTGTAGCCATCGAGGTGCCGCTACAGGATATCCAAGGGTAATCGCGACCTTGAAAAGTGCTTGTTGACACTTGATAGGGGGTATATTCTTCATCAAAGTGACTGTTGCCGGAGGAGTTAATGTTTACGCCAGGTGCCACGACGTCAGGCTTGATGAGACCAGACAGAGCGGGGCCTAGTGATGAGAACAATGCTATTGTACCCTCTGGTGAAAAATCGCCCCAGCCTGCTATCGTATCACCATCGATATTGGTGAATTCCGTACGGGTATTCAGTGCTCCTACAGTGATGACACCTGACAGACAGCCTGGCATATCTATTCTGTGTGTGTTGTCGGCATCGCCACAGCGTGCATCGGCTTCGGTGTCATTATAAAACTCATTATTTATTCCTGCCACAAGTTGAGCTAAGCAGTCCTCACCTTCTATGACAAGTAACACGGCGTTGTCATCAGTGTCAGCTATGTCCCGAGTATAAGAAATGGTGTAGCACGTATCGTTTTTCTGGACTGAGACCAGTTTACCGGCAAGTTGCTTCTCAACTGTTTCATCAGTAGGCGTATAAACAAGCGAATCGCCTTTGAGCGAGCCGTTCTGAGGGTCCTTGTGCTTGCTGATAATCTTAAGGGTAAACGGGTTATTGCTGTAGAGAAAGGCTAATCCATCCTCATCACCTATCAGACTGGTACCGGCAACAGTTACACCTTTCGGTTTGCACACGTAACCTTCTGAATAACTTGAGTTACCCGCTGCAACCACGATGATACGGCCAGGACCCACCAGCTGTGATATGGCATCTTGGAAAAGTTCACAATCGGCAGGTATGGCCTGAAAGCCAATGCTATAGGTTATGACGCAAGGCATCTGGCGTTCGTCGGCATAGTCGAAAATGTACTTCATCAGTGCCAGCTCGTTAGCAGAGCCAAAAGAACTATCGCCGGCTACTTTAGAACATGCAGCAACCAGTTCGGCCTCAAAAGCCACACCACGATAAGGTGTTGTATGTCCTGAACCGGCTGCAATACCAAGGCAATGGGTTCCGTGATAGCAGCGATAGCTGTCTGCAGAGAAGCCCTTACCTTTGATGTCGGTCTGAGTGATATATTCGCGACCCAGAGCGGTGGGCTGACCATATGGCTCATCGTCAACGGCAAACTGGTCAAGGAAACGGGTAACCCGTAATGTCGTGCTATCTGTGTTATAGAAGTTAGGATGAGTGACCTCCAAACCAACATCAATAATGCCTAACATGACGCCCTGGCCGGTATAAGCATTGGGAAGACGGGTGTCTTCATAGATAGCAGGGGTATTAATCCATTTTGGGGTAACATCCATCATTAACTTGCCACCAACATGGTTCTCTATGCGTACCACACGGTCGTCATTTGCCAGTGCATTCAATTGGCTGACCGGAATGTCAGCTACGTAAATATCTCCGATATTAGTGATAGACTTGCAACCGTATAATCCCATAACAGTCTCTTCATCGCCGTTAAAGCGGATCATGGCACGAACTACATCTTGCTGTATGTTCTCTGATCTGCTGGGTGCCAGCATGGCTTTCTGGTTTACCAACTTACGGATGTCATATGACATTTTCTGTGCAATCTGTGCGTTAACGCCGATGCATACAGACAATAGGAGACTTAAAACAACAGACTTTTTCATAATTTCATTAATACATTATATCCTTCTGCATAGTTGAGCATAATCACAGTTCTTGCAGGCCTCTTTATCATCGGTGGTACTGAACGGGATATCGGGATTGAAAATATCGGATATCAGTCCAATCAGTTTCTCCTCAAACTCCTGGCCGCATTGGGCGTTGAAATCGGTCAGAACATCCTTTCCTAAATGGTAGTAGATGTCATCGGCCGTGGGTTTGGACGATGAACGGGTGTAGAGCAGCGTGGGTGCCAGACGGTACTTGCTGAACTGCGGCTGCATGCTCACGATGTATGCGTAGTAGAATATCTGGAAGGCCTGGCTCTTGCGCTTCTTGCTGTCGGTGGGCGGGAACAGTTGATCAATCGTGTCCGGTGCGCCCTTGTCCGATCCGGTCTTGTAGTCCACAATCCGCAGTATGCCGTCCTTGCTGTCCAGACGGTCAATGATACCCTTAAGGCGTATCTGTTTCATTGCACCGGCGTTCAACGGGTCCGGAACCTCTATGACATGCTGGTAACCCTCATCCTCGCTGCCTACGTAATTGAACGGGGCGTAAAGTTCCATATCCATGCGCAGGATCTGGCGCAGGTATTTGAGTATCACGTCAAAGTTTATGGACTGGGTGCCGCTGTAATCGGCCTTTTCAACGGCCTTTCGGGCAAAATAATCGTCGTTGAATGCCTGCTGCACGAATCCTTCAAGACGCTTGCTGTCCTTGAGCAGAGAGTCGATGGCGGCGGCGGTTATGGTCTGACCGGCCGATGACAGATAGTTGTAAGCCAACTCCGCACTCTTGTGGAACAGTGTTCCGAACATGGCGAAGTCTATCTCGGTGTCGGTGTCATCGGGTTTCTTAAGGCCTGCTATCTGCGCCAGATAGAACTGGAGCGGGCAGTTCATGTATCTGTTCAGGGCCGATGGAGACAGGTATGTCTTGGGGTTGGCGTAGTCATACCTGCGGCACAGTTCTTCCAGAACAGCCGGTGTCTTGGCTACGCTGAACGGCTCTACGTCTGTTTCCTGGCGGTCTGTTTTGAGCGTGATTCGGTTTATGTCGGCACCGCTCACTATGAGCTGCAGCAGATAACGCGATATCTGTCCTTTTCCTATTCCGCTTGCATCGGCATTGCCGTTATATACCATGGTTACGTTCTCGGCCCGCTCCAGCAAATGGTGGAAATTGTACGATGAAACGGCACTTTTGTCCTGCATGGTGGTCAGTCCGAACGCTACGCGTATGTTATACGGAATGAATGATGCGCTCTGGCCGGATTTGGGCAAGGCACCCTCCTGTGCAGACAGCAGCAGCACGTTTTTGAAATCAAGGTTACGGGTCTCAATAAGTCCCATTATCTGCATTCCAACGGCGGGCTCACCGTGGAAGGGTACGGTTGTCGTTGACAGTATGGAGCGTATCAGACGGCACAGAGTATCGGTGCTTAAGTCCAGACTACCGGATTCCATTAGGGAGTTGAGGCGGTTAATCTGGGTGTATATGCGGTAGAGCGACTCCTGGTTC
>JAEEGL010427164.1_pt1 | contig 10210 bp, 6 predicted proteins | sample 9134231 | NCBI WGS metagenome assembly JAEEGL01 (sample SAMN16246548, study PRJNA631951) | gut metagenome | biome: gut microbiome; feature: rumen; material: fiber-attached | host: Bos | place: Iran: Karaj | collected 2018-10 | reverse complement strand
TATTCTGATGGCCACTCATGTGTCGTGGGCGTTGGGGCGAAGAACGTCGTAATTTAAGGTGAAGCTCTCGTCAACGAAGACCTCGACGGACTTCGGCTCGACCGTGATGCTCTCGACGTGAACCACGGGAGCCTGGACCGTGACATTATATTTTAAGGTGTAGCCGCCGTCAACGGTGCGTACGGTGATGGTGGTCGTGCCAGGCTTAGCGGCTACGAAGGTGGCAGGTGAGAACTCATCCTCCTGGATGATGTCAACGATGCCATAGACGCTAAAGCTGTATTCCACCTGGCGGTTGGTGGCATTCTCCGGCAACACGGTGAAGTCGAGCTTGAACTGTTCGCCCACCAGCTTAACGATGTCCGTAGATGACATGTCGTTGCGGATGCCCGTGACGTCAATCCTCTCGCTAAGCACCGAAACGTAAGTCTGCTTGCGGAAGCAGAGCTTGTCGTCAAGATAGACGTTGACGGTCAGGGTGGCCTGTCCGCGCTTCTGTCCGGTGATGATGCCGTCGGGTGTCACGGTAAAGACATTCTCGTCGCTGCTTACGTATTCCGTACGCAGGTTTGAGGCGACCTCCGAGTGGTTTTCTGGCATGAAGACCGGTTTGGTGCTGGCCGTGGCGCCCGGCAGGAGGGTTATGTTCTCATTCGTCAGACCGATGTCCGTAATGGGGATGAGCGTCATGGCAATGGGACTCGTCGGTGCACCATAGGTGGCGTCCTCCCCCTGTCCGAAGATCTGACGGCCCAGCACATACTCAATGCCGTTTCGGGTATCTCGGATGCGGAAGGTCACCTCGGCGGGGTCGTTCTCGTCGCCCCATACACGGATTAAGAAAACGGTCTGGTTGCCCTGCGGACCGACGGTGCCCAACTCGCTGACGCCGCGCAGCTCGCCGCCCACGAAGGCGCCGATGGCTCCGGTGGTCTTCGCGTAGAGGCTGTTGATACTTTCTCCGCCGGCATCCTGCAAAGTGATGAAATAGGCCGAGGAGTAATGCCACCGGCCCACATCCGACACGGTATATCCCTGCGCGCGCAGTCCCAAGACGGCAGCGAGGAATATCCCTAATAACACTAATGTTTTAAATGGTCTTATCATCTTTCGTCTCCGATTTGGAAAAAGTATCTTTTTAATTAATAATAATGAAGAGGTAAGAAGGTAAGGAGGTAAAGCAGAATACGCTCAGCTATCCTGCTTTACCTCCTCAAATCCAACTACTTGACCACCACTTTGCGGCCGTTCTGGATATAGAGTCCCTTCGTGGCGTTGCTGACGCGGCGGCCCTGCAGGTCGTAGGTCATGCCGTCGGCGTTGATGGCTTCAATATTGACATCGTCGATGCTGGTCAGCACCGGTCCGGCATAGAGGGAGACGGGCGCCTTCACCGTGCCGCTGACAGCCGTGAAGGGACGTGAGCCGACCACCTGTCGCAGCTGGCCCGTGGTCTCGTCGTAGACCTTGAAGGTCACGCGCTCACCCTGCTGGCCATGGATGGTGATGAACTGGCGGTCGCCAACGCTGACACCGCGTCCGCGGCACTCATTGCCCACGAAGGCCCAGAGGGTCAGGCGGGAGGCATCGGGCATAGCACCGACATAGGCCACCATAGCCATGTTGTCGTCGAAGCGGCTGTCGTCAATCTTCCACAGGCTGGGCGTAGCCGAACGGGCAGGAGCCTGCGTCTCCAGGTTCTGACCCAAATCGAACTCAGAGGAGTATTCCAGCAAGCCATTCTCGTGCATATAGAGAATCATGCCCTGTCCGGGCTCCACCGTGATGTTGGGCTGCCACTGCGAGCCGTCGAAGGTGGCGAACTGCTTCTTCATCTTCACCACGTCGCCCTCGGTAAACTGCGTGTTGACAAAAATCTCATTGATGCTATGGCTATACTGGAAGGGGTTGCCTATCCACGTCCAGCCGCTGCTCAGCTCGTGAATCTGCTCGTACATCATGCGGTCAAAATATTCGAATGCTTCGACGTCGAAGGCAAGTTCTTCGGCACCGAGGTTCATCTTAATCTTGTAGGTGCGGTCGTCGGACATACTCCTCATTGAGCCCCAGTAGCCGGCCTGCGAGTCGTTAATCATCGAAAAAACATCCGTGCGGGCCTCAACAATCTTATTGCCGAAAATCTCGCCGAACCGGTCAAAGGGGATATAGCCCTGCAGGGCTATCCACTGCCAGCCGTCCTTCAGGTGGAGGCGCTGGTTCACGTTGACGACGCCTCCGCCCATATCCTCGCCGTCGTACAGCACGTTCACGTTGAACGAGCCGAGCGAGTAGGCCTTGACGGTCCACTGCAGCTGGTTGCCCATCAACTCGATGGTCTTCCAGCCCTCAGGCATCTCGTAGTCGGGATTGCCTACCACTTCCAGACTAATCTTTGTCGGGTCAAACTCGCTGTCTTCAGGCACGGGAATCAGCGTCAGCGTGGCCGTCTGCTCGGTGGTCATCTCAACATCGTCGAAGGTGAAGTACTGCAGGCCGTTGCTCACGTTGATAACGAACCGGAACTCGCCCTCAACGCTACTGAAGTCCATCTGGCCATACTCATTAATCTTGTCGAAGAGATACGACACGCGGAAATTACAGGTGCCCGGGCCTTTCACGACCAGACCATACTCCGGCGCATAGTCAATCACGTTATTTTCACCTGTCTCATTATTATACTCGATGCCATACCACAGCTGTTGGTATGACCTGAGGTCTTCAACGGAATAGGTATCAGGCTCCACCTTAATATTATTATAGATGGCTTCGGTCACGTCCTCCTCCTTACCGTTGAATTTCAGGCCGAGGGGATTCTTTACGGCGCTCACCGACTTGGGCAGCACGGAAATGATGTGCACCACCAGTCTGAACGGGTCGCTCTGCGCCCAGCCATCGGCGGATTCCAGCAGAATGCCCACCTCATTTTCAGGATTCACTTTCTTGGCAATATACCTGCCGTTCTCCAGGGCGATGAATTCGCCGTCAGGCTCAGCCCATCTCAGCTCCTTATTGTCGGCTTCTACGGGATTCACCGTGGCCTCACCCAACAGTTTGTTAAGCACTGGGGTGATGTCGCTGCCCACTTCGGCATAAATCTCAGAATAAGGCAGCCAGAATGAGGTCACGGGCTGCACGACATTCACGGTCAGGGTGGGCTCCAGGCCACAGTCGTCGCTGGGCGTGCCGGTGAGCACGGTCGTACCCTTGGCCTTGACCTCCCACTGGCCGTTGGTGGCACTGAGGCTGATGACATCCGGATTGCTGCTCGTCCATCCGTAGTTGCTGAACTGCGTGGTGGCATCTTCCGGCTCGAGGGTGTAACCGTTTTGCAGCACACTCTCCAGCATGCCGTTGAAGCCAATGGGAATGGTCAGCTGACCACTCAGCGGGGCTACGTAGTATTCCGGTTTCCAGATGAAGTTGGTGGCCGGGGCGTCAATGATGACATTCAGCTGTCCTGACTGTGCGCCGCACTGCCATTCGAGGGTGACACCTTCCAAATTAACCTGCGTACCGGTGACGGTGGTCCCGTCAAGGGTCAGATAGTCGGACGCACCGTCAGTCATGTACCAGTTAATCACGGGCAGGGCCTTGCCTTCGGGATTATACACGAAGCCCTGAAGGTCGTAGGGCTGGCCGCGGTGGATGGTCACCATATTATTATTGTCCATCATGACGTTGGTCAGCGGGTCGAAGGTCACCTTAACCGGATTGGTCGGCTCACCGATGCTGAAATCGCCCTGGAAGGAGATGCCGGCATTCTCAATCACGTATTCGTAGCCGTTTTCTGCCGGGCCTGAATAGTCGGGCTTAAACACGCGCAACGTGATTTCATGGCCGATTTCGCTGCTGCCGAAACCGTCATCACCACTATTGCCGCCAACTTCCAGCTGATAGAACACAACGGTGCCGCCGCTGAGGTCAGTCGCAGTTTGGGGGGCTGAAGCCTCATAACGGCACTCGCCATCAATGAAGGCGCCCACCAGCCAGCTGCGGTCAATTGCTGACTCGCCACTGGCATTTACAAACGTGACGTAAACCATTGTCTTTGCATGATAGGCTTTCGGGTCATAATTGTAATGTCTACCCTCTAAGTCTGCAGTCGCTCCCAGCACTGCCAGCAGCAACGTTGCCAATGTTAAAAGAAGCCTCTGTTTCATAATAATCCTAGTTTTAGTTATTTTAATTCTTTATTTCTAAACAAATGTTCTGTTTGCCCACTTTAGACTACAAATATATTAAAAACTTTAGGTTTGTTGTTCAAAAGTTTTATAATATTAACTACCAAAAAGGGAAATTAAGCCAAATTAACTAAAAGTTTAAAAACAATGTCGCAGAAAGATGAATAATTGTAGCAATAACACCTTTTTACATCCGCCTATCCATTGGAGATTAGGAGTTTAGGAGATTAGGAGTTTAGGAGTTTAGATGTTTAGGAGTTTAGGAGATTAGGAGATTAGGAGTTTAGGAGTTTAGGAGTTTAGACGATAGTATTAGCCCACCATGCCAGCGAGCAAGACTAACGTCTAAACTCCTATACTCCTAAACTCCTAAACTCCTAAACCTCAAAAGACAGGTGGGGTCTGTAATGTTTTGCGCGTCAGAAAGATACATACCCCACCCCTACCCCCTCCCCATACTGGGAGGGGAGTGGCTGCGCCGTCATTCACGAGGCAAGTGCGGATTTTTTTAAATATTGGTGTCCGGGGAAAAATGTTGCCCCCCAAAAGGGCCAGTATGTAGGCGTGTTTCACGTGATGATTAAGAGCAAGGGGTTGGATTCAGCCTGAAAGGCTATTAAGCTCCAAGCCCAGGGCAGCGCCCTGGGTATTGTGATAACAATAAAGTTCGCCCTGCAAGACGTGAACAACGAGGAGCGCGGCTTCGCCTTCCCCGGCACGAACCTGTCCTTCCCCGGTGTTGCCATCTTACTGTGTCTGAGCGGAACGGCACGCATCGTCTATGACATGCAGGAAATAACCGTCGAAAAGAACAACCTGATGGTCATGATGCCCGGCCACTTCATGCGGGCCGTGGCTTGCTCCGCCGACTTCACCTACGCCCGCACCGTCGTCTCGTCAGCCCTGCTCGACGACATCAAGGCGCACCTCTTCAGCCACGACTTCGACAAATTCAACAGCACCCCCGCCTGCCAGCTCACCGACGCTCAGGCTGACCGCGTGATGGCCATCGGCAAACTGCTCTCCGCCATAGCCCTGCACGACTCCGCCGACCTGCAGCTGCGCCGCCAGATGCTGCTCGCGCAACTGGCTGTGGGCTACGAGTTTGTGAACTACTACCGCAAGGAGCAGGACCGCCAGTGGCACGAGAGTCAGACGGCAGCCCTCTACACCCGCTTCTGCGACCTGGTGGTGGGCCACCACCAGGAGCACCGCGACGTACAGTTCTATGCCTCGCAGCTGGGCTACTCCACCCGCTACTTCTCCAAGCTCTTCCTCAAGGCCAGCGGCGGCATCTCCGCCCTCGACTAAATAGGCCAGTACGTCTGCACCCGGGCCAAGCGCATCATGGACACCGCCCCCCGCCAGACCATCAAGGCCACCGCCCTGCAGCTGGGCTTCCCCACTACCGGCAACTTCTGCCGCTACTTCAAGCGCGTCACCGGCATCTACCCGCAGGAGTACAGGAAGCAGGATTCGTAGGCTGCCTGTCGGAGTAGACACCAATATCAAAAAATTTTACAAACGGGGAAAAATCTACAGTAAAGTACCGCTTTTCTCATCGTAAAGCGGTACTTTACTCATCGAAAAGCGGTACTTTACGACACGAAAAGCGGCGCTTTTCTGTTTAAGAATAGCTAAACAGTTGAAAATCAAGCACCTACGAGAGACGGGCAAATAATTCGGAATTTATTTTACAAAATGGAGGGATTTTTTCACACGAATGTGCATGAATGAAACACGAATGTTCAAAAATTTTTTTACCACGAATTACACGAATTGCACGAATTGCTGCGCGTAGCAAAATTAGTGTAATTCGTTAAATTCGTGGTTTGTATAAGATAATTGTGTCCATCTACTTATTATTCATGCACATTCGTGTTTCATTCATGCGCATTCGTGTTAAAAGAAAAAAAAGAGTTCGCGGAAATTCTTTTTTTTACACGAATGCGCATGAATGAAACACGAATGTTCAAAAATATTTTTCGTGTCCCAATATTTTATTATTCAAGTTCCGCATGTCTGAGGAGTTTAGGAGTTTAGGAGTTTTCGCGGCTTTCAGCCGCTGGAGTTTAGACGTTAGTTTTGCTCGCTGGCATGGTGGGCAAAGACTATCGTCTAAACTCCTAAACTCCTAAACTCCTAAAAAAGGATAGGCGGAACTTAATTTTATTTTAGAGTCCACTTTAAAGTTGGCTCATGGTTGATTTTCGACCGTTTGTTTGGCAATTATGCGGAAAAAGTGTAATTTTGCACTTGGAAAGCAAAAGCAAAACCAAGAAACGTGAATCAGAACGTCATCTACACCATGGCCATGACCCGTCTGCCGGAGCTCAGCCTGCCGACTGCACTGCAGCTGCTGCGCACAGCGGGCAGCGCCGAGGCGGTCTATGAGCACCGGCATGACCTGCACGACATTATCCCCGACGCGACGGAACGTGCGGTCGAGGCCCTCAGGGACTGGACAGCGGCCCTGCAGCGCAGCGAACAGGAAGCAGAATTCATGGAGCGCCACCACGTGCGGCCCCTCGTCTACGGCACGCCTGACTATCCGCGGCGGCTGACGGAGTGTGCGGATGCCCCGCTGGTGATATACTATCGCGGCACGGCCGACCTGAACCGGCAGCACGTGGTCAGCATCGTCGGCACACGACATGCCACGGCCTACGGCCACGACATGGTGCGACGCTTCATCAGCCGCATCAGCGAGCTCTGCCCGCAAATCCTGGTCGTCAGCGGACTGGCCTACGGCATCGACATCAGCGCACATCGCCAGGCCCTCGGCGCCGGACTCGACACGGTGGGCGTCGTGGCCCACGGACTGGACACGGTCTACCCGACAGCCCACCGCGACACGGCCGTCCAGATGCTCGGCCAGGGCGGCATGCTCACGGAATACATGACGGCCACGCAGCCCATAGCCAACAACTTCAGGCAGCGCAACCGCATCGTGGCCGGCATGAGCGACGCCACGGTCGTCGTGGAGTCGGCCGTCAAGGGCGGCTCGCTCATCACGGCACGCATCGCCCAGGAATACGGGCGCGAGGTGACGGCCTTCCCGGGGGCCGTCGGAGCGGAATACTCGGAGGGATGCAACCGCCTGATACGCTCGAACCGCGCCACGCTCATCACCTCGGCCGACGACTTCATGGCCACGATGGGATGGACCACCGACAGCCGCCTGCGCGAGGTGCGGGCCAGCGGCATCGAGCGCACGCTGTTTCCCGACCTCTCGGCTGACGAGCAACGGGTGGTGGACTGCCTCATCGCGCAGAACGACCTGCAGCTTAACGCCATCAGCATGGCCACGGGGCTCAGCATCGGCACCACGTCGGCCCAGATTTTCAGTCTTGAGATGAAGGGTATCATCAAGCCGCTCGCCGGCGGGGTGCATCATCTGCTCATCTGACGACTTAACTCCCCCAAGAAACGATGAAAATAGGAAACATTGACTTAGGCGAGAAGCCGGTCTTCCTGGCCCCCATGGAAGACGTCACCGACATTGGGTTCCGACGCCTGTGCAAACGCTTCGGCGCCTCGATGGTCTACACCGAGTTCGTCTCGGCCGAGGCACTGGTGCGCGACGTGAAGTCGACCGTCAGCAAACTGAACATCAGCGACGAAGAACGGCCCGTGGGCATACAAATCTACGGACGCGACGTGGACGCCATGGTCGAGGCGGCACGCATCGTGGAGCAGGCCGGCCCTGACCTCATCGACCTCAATTTCGGATGCCCGGTGAAGAAGGTGGCGGGCAAGGGCGCCGGCGCCGGCATGCTGCAGAACATCCCCAAGATGCTCGACATCACGCGGCGCGTGGTCGACGCCGTGAGCATCCCCGTCACGGCGAAGACGCGACTCGGCTGGAACCACGAGCAGCTCGTCATCACCACCCTGGCCGAACAGCTGCAGGACTGCGGCATACAGGCACTGACCATCCACGGGCGCACACGTTCGCAGATGTACACCGGACAGGCTGACTGGACGCTCATCGGCGAGGTGCGCCGCAACCCGCGCATCCATATCCCCATCATCGGCAACGGCGACATCACCTCCGCACAGGAGGCCGACGAGGCGTTCAGAAACTATGGCGTCGACGGCATCATGGTGGGGCGCGCCACCTTCGGGCGACCATGGATTTTCAAGGAGATACGCGACTATCTGGACGGCGGCCACATCGATGAAACCTTGGATTTTAACCGAAAACTCGACATTTTGGAAGAGCTGCTGCGCATCAACGTCGAGATGATTGACGGCAAACAGCGGGCCGGCGAACCGAAGGATGCGGGCATGCTGCGCGGCATCATACACACCCGGCGACACCTGGCCGCCACGCCCATCTTCAAGGCGATTCCCAACTTCCGGCCCACACGCATCGCCATGCTGCGGGCCACCACCTGCGACGAACTGCTCCAGATTCTCGAACAGACCCGCCAACTGCTCGGGTAGGAAGGGCGACCCTGCAAGCGCCCCGTTTCGTTAAGAAAACTAAAAATTAAATTATATAATAAGGTATATGCAAACTTTTGCTTACTTTTGCACCCCAAAAGAGATACAAAAGCAAAGAACATGCAGAAAAACCTTGTTATAGTAGAGTCGCCTGCCAAGGCAAAGACCATTGAGAAGTTCTTAGGCGATGACTACAAAGTGATGTCGAGCTACGGACACATCCGCGACCTGAAGAAGCGCGAACTGAGCATCGACGCCAGCACCATGGAACCTGAGTACGAAATACCCGAGGAGAAGAAGAAGCTCGTCACCGACCTGAAGGTGCAGGCCAAGAAAGCCGAACAGGTGTGGCTGGCAAGTGATGAGGACCGCGAGGGAGAAGCCATCTCATGGCACCTGTGCGAAGTGCTCGGACTGGACGAGAAGAAGACGAAGCGCATCGTTTTCCACGAAATAACAAAATCCGCCATACTCGAAGCCATCGAGCATCCCCGCACGCTGGACATGAACCTGGTGAACGCGCAGCAGGCCCGGCGCGTGCTCGACCGACTCGTGGGCTTCAAGCTGTCGCCCGTGCTGTGGCGCAAGGTGAAGCCGGCCCTCTCGGCCGGACGCGTGCAGAGCGTCGCCGTACGCCTCATCGTTGAGCGCGAGCGCGAGCTGCAGGCCTTCAAGAGCGAGCCTTACTACAGCGTCGCCGCCACCTTCGGCGTCACCAACGACGACGGCTCGCAGTCGGAGGTGAAGGCTACGCTCTCGCAGCGCTTTAAGACGCAGCAGGAGGCCGAGCAGTTCCTTGAACTTTGCAAGGATGCCACCTTCACCATCGACAATATCCAGAAGAAACCGCTCAAGCGCATCCCCGCCCCACCCTTCACCACCTCGACACTGCAGCAGGAGGCCGCCCGAAAGCTCGGCTTCACCGTCAGCCAGACCATGATGGTGGCGCAGCACCTCTACGAGAGCGGACGCATCACCTACATGCGAACGGACTCCGTCAACCTGAGCGGACTGGCCATCAACGCCGCCAAGGAGAAGATTACGGAGCTCTACGGGGAGCAGTATTCCAAGGTGCGACAGTATCACACCTCGTCGAAGGGGGCACAGGAGGCCCACGAGGCCATCCGGCCCACCTACATGGAACAGACGTCCATCGAGGGCACCCTGCAGGAGCGACGCCTCTACGACCTCATCTGGAAGCGCACCGCCGCCTCACAGATGGCCGACGCGGAGATTGAGAAGACCACGGTGGAGATTGCCTGCAGCCAGGAGAAGAACGCACACTTCGTCGCCACTGGCGAGGTGGTCAGGTTCGACGGATTCCTGAAGGTCTACCGCGAGTCGCAGGACGACGAGGACGAACAGCAGGGCGACGAGTTCGCACACGTGCTGCCCCCACTGCACGATGAGCAGCTGCTGACACGCCGCGAAATCAGCGCCACCGAGCGCTTCAGCGTCGGCCCGCAGCGCTACACGGAGGCGTCGCTCGTGCACAAGCTCGAGGAACTGGGCATCGGACGACCCTCGACCTACGCTCCCACCATCTCCACCATCCAGCAGCGCGAATACGTCGTCAAGGG
>JAEEGL010342493.1_pt1 | contig 10210 bp, 7 predicted proteins | sample 9134231 | NCBI WGS metagenome assembly JAEEGL01 (sample SAMN16246548, study PRJNA631951) | gut metagenome | biome: gut microbiome; feature: rumen; material: fiber-attached | host: Bos | place: Iran: Karaj | collected 2018-10 | reverse complement strand
TGGGCGGCGGCACATTTGACGTAAGTATTCTGGATATCGGTGACGGCGTGTTTGAAGTGCTGAGCACCAACGGCAACACCCGCCTGGGCGGCGACGACTTTGACCAGCGGATTATCGACTACGTTGCCGAACAGTTCAGGAAGGAAAACGGCATTGATCTGAAACAGGACAAGATTGCCGCACAGCGCCTGAAGGAAGCAGCCGAAAAAGCCAAGATTGAGCTGAGCGGCACCACCACCGCCAACATTAATCTGCCTTTCATTACCGCAGACGCGACCGGCCCCAAGCATCTGGATGTGACCCTGACCCGGGCCAAGTTTGACGAACTGACCCACGATCTGGTGGATGCCACTGTGGAACACATGCGGAAGGCCCTGAAGGATGCCGGACTGAGCGTGGATCAGATCAACAAGGTGATTCTTGTCGGCGGCAGCACGCGGATTCCCGCTGTGCAGGATGCTGTGAAAAAGGTTACCGGAAAAGAGCCTTTCAAGGGAATCAACCCGGACGAGTGCGTAGCCATCGGCGCCGCTATTCAGGGCGGTGTCCTGGGCGGCGAAGTCAAGGACGTGCTGCTGCTGGACGTGACTCCGCTGAGCCTGGGCCTTGAAACGGAAGGCCACATCTTTACCCGCCTGATTGACAGGAACACGACCATTCCGACCAGCAAGAGCCAGGTGTTTTCCACTGCGGCGGACGGTCAGACCACCGTGGAAATTCACGTGCTGCAGGGTGAGCGGCAGATGGCGTACGACAATAAGACGCTGGGCCGCTTCCAGCTGACCGGCATTGCTCCGGCGCCCCGCGGCGTGCCGCAGATTGAAGTAACCTTCAGCATTGACAACAACGGTATCGTGAATGTATCCGCCAAGGATAAGGCGACCGGCCATGAACAGCAGATTACGATTACTGCCAGCACAAATCTGAGCGAAGAAGAAATCAACCAGCGCGTAAAGGAAGCGGAACAGTTTGCAGAGCAGGATAAAAAGCGCCGGGAAGAAGTGGAGACACTGAACCGGGCTGACAGCCTGATTTATGAAACTGAAAAAACGCTGCGGGATAACGGCGACAAGCTGTCCGAGGAAGACAAGAACACGGTGCAGAGTGAAATCGATGCTTTCAAGAAGACCCGTGAAGGAAACAATGCGGACGAGATCAAGAACGCTATGGAAGGATTCACCCAGAAGGTTTATGCTGTGTTCGGAAAGTTGTATCAGCAGCAGGGCGGCGCAGAAGGCAATCCCATGGATAACGGCGGCGCTCAGCCCGGATCCACCAACGCGGACGGCAGCGTGAACGCGGATGGCAGCGTTGAGTAATTCGATCATTTGAGATACCCGGCAGCAAGCCCACCCCGGTGTGAGGTGGGCTTGCTTTCAGAAAGAGGTGAGACAGCATGGCAGCGAAGCGCGACTATTATGAGGTGCTTGGCGTCAGCAAGAATGCGACGGATGACGAGATCAAACGAGCTTACCGGAAAAAGGCCAAGGAGTGCCATCCCGATCTCCATCCGGACGATAAAAGCGCCGTGGAGCGGTTCAAAGAACTGAATGAAGCCAATGAGGTGCTGTCCGATCCCGATAAACGGGCACGGTATGATCAGTTCGGTTTTGAAGACCCCATGGCTGGCATGGGCGGCGGCGGCGGAAACCCGTTCGGCGGCTTCGATTTCGGCGGAATGGGGGATATTTTTGACCAGCTGTTCAACGGCGGCATGGGCGGAAGAGCTTCAAGGAACCAGGGCCCGGTCCAGGGCAATGATCTTCGGTATGAGCTCAAAATTACTTTTGAGGAAGCCGCAAAAGGCTGTGAAAAGAGCTTTGAGATCTATCGGAACGAATTGTGCGACACCTGTAAAGGAAACGGTGCAAAACCTGGCACATCCCCGGTAACCTGCCCGAACTGCAACGGTACCGGTCAGATCCGGCAGAGCGGAGGATGGATGACAACGGTACGCACCTGTCCGGCGTGCGGCGGTGCGGGCAAAGTGGTACGTGAAAAATGTACTGCCTGCGGCGGTACCGGGAGAATGCGCCGGAAACGTACCGTTACCGTAAAAGTACCGGCCGGAATCGACAATGGGCAGACCATTATCATGAACGGTCAGGGCGAGCCCGGGCTTCGGGGCGGTCCCAGCGGAGACCTGTACATTGTGGTGGGCGTGAAACCCCACAAGGTTTTCCGGCGGGAAGGCTACAACCTGCTGCTTGATTTCCCGGTCAGCTTTGTGACAGCGGCACTGGGCGGAGACGTTGAGGTGCCCACCCTGAGCGGACCGGTAAAATACCGTATTCCCGAAGGAACGCAGCCCGGCACGGAATTCCGGATCAAAGGCGCCGGAATTCAGATGCTCCGGAGCTCCGGAAAGGGAGACCTGATCCTGAAAGTGCGGGTTGAGATTCCCAAACGCCTGAACAACAAGCAGAAAGACCTGCTGCGGCAGTTTGACGAAACAACGACCGACAAGGAATATGACAACCGGAAAAGCTTTATGGATCGGGTGAAGGATCTTTTCCAATAAAGCGAAGAAGAAACAGGGGATGAAAGGGTTCTCCTGTTTTTTCTTGACGCTTTTGTAAGCGGAAGGTAGAATACGGAATGGGAAAATAGACACGAAGGGAGCCGGACATGACCACAGGCCTGCAAAGAACATGGGTCCGCATTACTCTGACAGCGCTGACAGCAGCGATGATGCTGCTGATTTTCTTCTTTTCCACAGAAACGGCAGAACGATCGGACAAAACCAGCGGAACAATTTCAAAAACCGTGATTTCCGTGATTCACCCGGATTATGAACACTACCAGGCCAACAAAAGAAAGGAAATATACGATACAGTTCAGCATGCGGTGCGTAAAGCGGCGCATTTTACGGAGTATATGATTTTGGGGCTGCTGCTGCGGCTGTGCCTGGAGAGCTGGTTCGGAAAGAGGAAATGGCTTGCACCGGGAGCCTGGCTCATCGGCACCCTGTATGCCGGAACGGATGAACTGCACCAGATTCTTACGGATGGACGGAGCGGCCAATGGACCGATGTCCTGCTGGACAGCAGCGGGGTTCTGACCGGGGTTGCGCTTGCCCTGCTGATTCTGCATGTTGTACGTTCCTCAGGAAAAGAAAGGAAGCCGGAAAACGTATGTCCATGAACATTGTGCTGGTTCAGCCGGAAATACCGCAGAATACCGGAAATATTGCAAGAACCTGCGCTGCAACCGGAACGGTTCTTCATCTGATTGAACCGCTTGGGTTTTCCCTGGCAGATAAATACCTGAAACGTGCCGGCCTTGATTACTGGCATCTGATGGAGTATCATGTTTACCGGGATCTGGAGGATTTTTTTCAGAAGCATCCCGGGATCAGCGCATATTACGCAACCACCAAGGCTCCCCGGGGATATCATGAAGCGGAATACCGGGACGGGGATTTCCTGTTTTTCGGCTGTGAAACCCGCGGATTGCCGGAAAACCTGCTGAAGAAGGTATATGACCGGTGTATCCGGATTCCTATGCGTCCGGAGGCCCGCAGCCTGAACCTGGCCAATTCAGCGGCTGTTATCCTTTACGAAGCGTTGCGGCAGAACGGATTTCCCGGAATGGCCGCGGAAGGCTCCCTGACCGGCCGGGAAGAACAAAGCGGGCCGTGGCTGGATTATATCTGATTGACTGATTGCTGAACGGGAGAAGACAAAAATGGCTTATTTCCGCGAAAATGAAACGGACGAAACCCGACGGCAGCCGACGATGGATCCGGAGGCTGAGCAGAATGATTCGCAGGAAGATTATTATGAGTCCGATTATGACGACGGTTTTGATGACCTGACGGACGAGCCGGAGGAGGAACCGCTTTCTGAGGAAGAAAAGCAGGAAATCCGCCGGAAACGCTTTCGGATTGCTTCCGGAGCGGGTAATCTGACAGCAGTTATTGCAGGCGCGGTTGTGATTCTGATTCTGCTGGCGCTTCTGATGAGCATGATCGGGTTCGTACTCAACGATGCGGACAGGAACTTTACCATGTTCCAGACGCGGCTCTGAGGAATCTGCGGAAGGAGAGGGAAATGGACCTGATTTATCTGGACTATGCGGCAACCGCTCCTGTACTTCCTGAAGTGCTGGATGCGATGCTGCCCTTTTTTATTTTACGCTACGGCAATCCTTCCGGAGTACATAAGGCCGGAAGGGATGCGCACAAAGCGGTGGAAGAAGCCCGCCGGCAGGTTGCGGCTGCGCTGGGAGCGGAAAGCAGGGAAATCTGCTTTACATCCGGCGGCAGCGAAAGCGATAACCTGGCCATTCAGGGAGCCGCTTTCGCAAGGAAAGAGAAGGGGATGCACCTGATTACCAGCCAGGTGGAACATCACGCGGTGCTGAATACCTGCCGATGGCTGGAGAAACAGGGATTCTGCGTCACATATCTGCCGACGGACAGATACGGCCGGGTTGATCCGGAAGATGTGAAGCGTGCCATCCGGCCCGATACGATTCTGGTCAGTATCATGACTGCCAACAATGAAATAGGAACTGTGGAGCCGGTGGCTGAAATCGGAAAAATCTGCCATGACCATGAAGTGCTGTTTCATACCGATGCCGTTCAGGCGGCCGGGATGCTGAAACTGGATGTTCATGAGCTGAACGCCGATCTGATGAGTATCAGTGCCCATAAATTTCACGGTCCCAAAGGCGCAGGAGCCCTGTATATCCGGAAAGACACACGGCTGGACGCATTGATTCACGGCGGAGCCCAGGAGCGGAATCTGCGGGCGGGGACAGAGAATGTTCCCGGTATTGTCGGAACCGGAAAAGCCATTGAGATTGCAGAAGCAGAGCGGGAGACAAACGCCGGAAGAATCCGGAGCCTCAGGGATCAGCTGATTCATACAGTGCTGGAGCAAATCCCCGGTACCCGGCTGAACGGGCACCCTGTTGAACGGCTGCCGGGCAACTGCCATTTTTCCTTTGAGGGGATTGACGGCGAAGCATTGCTGCTGCGACTGGATCTTGCAGGAATTGCTGCGTCCGCGGGAAGCGCCTGTACTTCCGGCAGCGTTGAACCGAGCCATGTGCTGAGGGCTGCAGGGTTGACGGAAAAAGAAGCCGGCGGAAGCCTCCGGATAACACTTGGAAGGGAAACCACCCGGGAAGAAATAGAAAAGACTGCCCGGATCCTGAAAGAGATCGTGGAAGATCTCCGGCGAATGAGCAGTCTTTAAAGCACTTTGAAATCAGGAACCTCAGAGGGCTTTCAGGCGGACAACAAAGCTTGAAAAATCTCCGCGAAGAAACACGGTATATCCCTGGTACATCAGGACGGCACCCGAGCAGACGCTTCCGTTTTCCGCAGCATACCGGAACGCCGGATTCAGGCCGCGAAGGCGTACGCGAAGGGGAGCTGTATTCGGAACGGACAGCGTGGAGAAAACGCAGAGAAGGACATCCCGCTGATCGGGAGAAACAAAAGACCAGGCGGTATGGGGTCCGTCAAAGGGAGACAGAAGCCGCCAGAAAGTTCCGTGACGGGTCAGATCACGGACTGATTTGACGAGGGAAACCATTTCCTTTGCTTCCGACAGTTCCGCATCGGTCAGTTTTGTCAGATCCAGTTCGAAACCGAAATTGCCGGAAAGAGCAACATCGCCGCGCATTTTCAGGGATACAGAGCGGCCTGTCTGATGGTTGGGTACGGCACTGACATGGGCCCCCATGGATGAAGCCGGGTAAATCATGGACGTGCCGTACTGAAGCTTCAGCCGTTCTACCGCATCGGTATCGTCACTGGTCCAGGTTTGGGGCATATAATACAGCATTCCGGGATCAAACCGGCCGCCCCCGCCTGAACAGGATTCAAAGAGGATTTCCGGAAAAGACGAAGTGATGGTTTCCAGCACATGATACAACCCCAGCATGTAGCGATGCTGGGTTTCCTTTTTGCGCTCGGAAGGAAGGGAAGCGGAGAAAGCTTCCGTCATATTCCTGTTCATATCCCATTTTACATAATTGATCTCCGCAGAGGAAAGAACGCCGGAAACGGCGGAAATGATGTATTCCTGTACTTCCGGACGGGAAAGGTCCAGAATCAGCTGCTGGCGCGCCTGCGTACGGGAACGGCCTTCCACATGCAGACACCAGTCCGGATGAGAACGATACAGATTGCTGTTCGGGGAGACCATTTCCGGTTCAAACCAAAGTCCAAAATCAAGTCCCAGCGCGTGGAGCTTTTCAGAGAAACCGGAGAGGCCGCCGGGAAGTTTACGAAGGTTCACCGTCCAGTCTCCCAAAGAACAGTTGTCCGAATCACGTTCGCCGAACCATCCGTCATCCAGCACGAAAAGTTCGATGCCCAGTTCTGAAGCTTTCCCGGCGATGGACAGCAGTTTTTCCTCATTAAAATCGAAATAGGTACCTTCCCAGTTGTTGATCAGAACGGGGCGCGGGCGATCCCGCCAGACTCCGCGGGCCAGCCGGGAACGGAACAGCGTATGATACAAACCGGACATGCCGTTGAATCCCTGGTCACTGAAAACCATGACCGCCTCCGGGGAACACAGGGATTCCCCGGGAGCAAGAACCCAGGAGAAGACATCCGGATTCATTCCGACAGACATACGGGTATGCCCGAAATTATCCACCCGGGCGGAAGCCATAAAGCTTCCGCTGTAGATGAAGGCGGAACTCCAGACCCGGCCGGAAAACTCATCGGCATTCCTGTCGCATAGTGCCAGGAACGGGTTTTCTTCATGACCGGAGGCTCCGCGGGCGGAGGATATGCGCAATTCACCTTCCCGGACCGGTGTGCGGATGATCCGGCGTTCCCGGGCCCAGGCGCCGTTCAGATGGACTGCGTCCAGGCCGCCGTCCCAGACCGGAACGGAGGCGGAAAGCAGGGAAGTGACTGTCAGCGGCGCAGAACCGGTATTCTCCAGCCGGAGGCTGCGGGTTACGGCGCCGGAGGAAGCGAAAACAGAATAAAGGGCTGTCACCTTCAGCCCGGTCAGATCATCCGTCAGAATGACGCGGAGGGATTCTGCTTCTTCCGCAGATTCCGCATATAAGGCCGGCAGTCCCGGAAGGGACTCCTTACCGGGCAGTACATCCGCAGAGATTACCCGCAGGCTGGTAACGTCATCCCCGCAGGCATTCCGGATGCCGACCGCAGGGGTTCCGTACCAGCCGGAACCGCAGACGGGAATTTCCAGGGGAAGCTGGGACAGCGGCAGATCAAAACTGGCAAAGGTATAATAATCCTCCGGATGAAAACAGACTGAGCCCGCAGGAAGGCGGGGACCCCAGTAAAGGTTCAGCAGGCGATCCTGGTCATCCTGATGGAGTACATAACTGACGTTTCCGCCGCTCAGGGACCAGGTACGGTTTTCGGAACTTGTTTCAACAGGCATGCAAAAAGCCTCCGTCTATCTTTTTTTCTGCGCTTTATTATAGACGATGCAGAAAAGGAAAAGCAACGGTTTCTCTTGTCATAACACGGACAAAAAGTTATAATAAAAATGGTTTTTTGTGCCCGGAAAGGAGGGGAAAAGATGTATTGCCGGGTGATCGTGGACATCGTTCATGAGAATGTGGCAAAACCCTTTACCTACCGAATTCCGGAAGGAATGACGCTTGCTGCCGGCCAACGGGTTTCAGTTCCGTTCGGGCGGATGGAAAAGGAAGGCGTGATTACGGAAATTACGTCAGAATGCGATATTCCGCCGGAAAAACTCCGGGATGTTATTCGACCTCTGGAGGATTTTGCGGCCATTCCGCCTGAACTGATGGCATTGGCCGCGGAGATGTCGGCAAAGTCGCACTGTCCCCCGGCAGAAACACTCCGCCTGATGCTGCCCGCTCAGATGAGGGGCGGACGGGTCCGGGTAAAAACCGAGCGCAGAGCCCGGCTTGCCATCCCTGACGAGGAAGCCAAGGCATTGATCCTGAAGGAACGGAAAGGCGTAAAACGCGCCCGCCTGCTGGAAATGCTGATGGGCGGGAAGAAAGTGAGCGTCCGGTTCCTTGCGGAAAACATAAACGATCCGGGGGATGCGCTGAGAAAGCTTGAACGGGACGGAATTGTGGTGCTCACCGAGGAGGAAATCCTTCGGACACCGACGGAGTTCTATGCTGAAAACCAGGATCCGGAGTATGAGCTGACAAACGATCAGCAGGAGGTGCTGGAGGAAATTCTCCCGAAGCTGCGGGATGGCGGCGGACAGTTTCTTCTGCACGGCGTAACCGGAAGCGGAAAAACGGAGGTTTTCATGCATGCGGTGCGGGAAACCCTCCGAATTGGTAAAAGTGCGATCATCCTTGTTCCGGAGATTTCCCTGACACCGCAGATGGTCAGCTGGTTCCGGGGCCGTTTCGGCGGAATTGCTGCGGTGATTCATTCCAGGCTGAGCGCCGGGGAACGCTATGATGAATGGCGCAGAATCCGGAGGGGAGAAGCCCGGGTGGTTATCGGCGCACGGAGTGCGGTTTTTTCACCGGCAGAGAAGCTCGGGCTGATCGTGGTGGATGAAGAACATGAAAGCACATACCTGAATGACCGTCATCCCCGGTATGATACCCGGGAAGTGGCTGAAAGCAGATGCAAAAGGGAAGGCGCCGCCCTGATTCTGGCCAGCGCGACTCCCAGCATTCTGAGCTTTGCCCGGGCCAGGCGCGGCGACTATATGCTGCTGGAGATGCTCCGCAGAGTACAGAACAGGCCGCTTCCGGAGGTTCAGGTTACCGATATGAGGGAGGAGCTTGAGCGCGGCAACAACACGGTGCTGAGCATTGCCATGCGGGAGGCCCTGAAGGAGTGCGCACAAAAGGGAGAGCAGGCAATCCTGCTGATGAACCGGAGGGGATACAATTCCTTTGTAAGCTGCCGGAAATGCGGGTATGTGGTGAAATGTCCGCATTGCGATATCAGTATGACCTATCACATGGGATACGGAGCAGATGCCGGTGCCGGGCGGCTGAAATGCCACTATTGCGGAACGGAAATGAATACCCCGGGAACCTGCCCGGAATGCGGCAGCCGGCACATACGGTACTTCGGAGCCGGAACACAGAAGGTGGAAGAGGAGGTCCGGAAGCTGCTTCCCGGCGTGACCACGGCGCGGATGGATTACGATACCACCGGTACCAAGGACGGGCATGGTAAAATCCTTGAAGCATTCCGCAGCGGCCGGGCCAGGGTTCTCATCGGTACGCAGATGATTGCCAAGGGGCTGGACTTTCCGCAGGTGACGCTGGTGGGCGTTGTGGCGGCAGACCTGGCGCTGAACCTGCCGGATTACCGAAGCCGGGAAAGAGCTTTCCAGCTGTTTACCCAGGTGGCCGGGCGCGCGGGGCGCGGCACAAAACCGGGACGCGTGATTATTCAGACATACCGGCCGGAGGATCCCGTGATCGGCTTTGCCGCCAGGCAGGATTACCGTGCGTTTTTTGAAAGTGAGTGGCTGAGAAGACGGAAGGGGCTGTATCCGCCGTTTACGGCGCTGGGACGACTTCTGATTGAAAGCAGCAGCGAGGGAGAGGCCGCTGAAGAAGCGGAGGAGCTTTTGCGGCATGCAAGGGAAATTCTTCAGGCGCACCCGGACTGGGAGAAGAAAGTGATTACGATGGTGCTGGATACCCCGTCCGTTAAGATGCTTCGCGGAAAGTACCGGAGGCACGTGGTGATCAAAGCACTGAAAAGCGCTGAAACAGACCATTTCTTCGGGGAACTGACAGAGCTGGCTGCAGAGGGGAAAGACAGGACGGAAATCGCCTTTGAAGTCAACCCGACCACGATGCTATAGAAAATAAGTTGAGGAAGATGAGAAAAATGGGCAAGAGAAAGATTGTGACCCTTGGGGACGACGGACTGCGAAAAATGTGCAAGCCGGTTGAAAAGTTTGACTTGCGGCTGGCTGTGCTTCTGAAGGATATGGCGGAAACCATGTATGATGCCGAAGGCGTCGGACTGGCGGGACCGCAGGTCGGGATGCTGCGGCGCGTGGCAGTGGTGGACGTGACAGAGGATCACAGCGGCCTGCTGGAACTGGTGAACCCGGTGATTACAGAACGGGAAGGAAGCCAGACCGGACGTGAAGGCTGTTTGAGTGTGCCGGGACGGCAGGGTGTGGTAACCCGTCCGATGAAGGTTAAAGTAGAGTTTCAGAACCGCAAAGGTCAGTGGATGGAACTGGAAACGGAAGGCTTTGAGGCAAGGGCAATCTGTCATGAACTGGAT
>JAEEGL017181852.1_pt1 | contig 10211 bp, 6 predicted proteins | sample 9134231 | NCBI WGS metagenome assembly JAEEGL01 (sample SAMN16246548, study PRJNA631951) | gut metagenome | biome: gut microbiome; feature: rumen; material: fiber-attached | host: Bos | place: Iran: Karaj | collected 2018-10 | reverse complement strand
TGCGGATGAATCGCACAGTGCTCGGCAAGCGTACCGACTGCAAGGCGACGCAGTCGCGGAAGGCTCCGGCATCGATGGCCTCCAGCCCCGTGAAATATTCCAGTTCGTCGAACGTGCGGATGTCGGTGTCGCCAGTGAAGACATTCCCCAGGCTATCCACTGCCGCCGCCTCGACATAACTCAGTTCTCCGTCGCAGTCGGTGTCCCAATGTGCCACACAGAGCCGTTTGACCTCCGGGTCGGCGAAGCCGATAATCTCGTGGTTGAGGATGCGCAGTTGCAGTTGCTGCTCGGCGGCATCGCGCTGAAGGTGTGACACCTGCCAGACCAAAAAACCGATGATGCCTGCCACAAGGAGGGCTGAGGCACCCCACAGCAGGTATTGACGGCGACGGCTGCTGAGATCCCCCAACAGTTCGTCCATCTGCTGGTAACGCTGGTCGAAGGGCTGCAGACAGCGCGCGATGATGCGGCGGTAGTTGCGACCTTTCAGTCCCATCTTCTGCATGATGACACCCAAGGAGTAGATGTCGTTGCGCACGTCGGCCACTGCTGTCTGCATCTGCTCTGGAGCCATATACTGCATGGTGCCCGCCGGCTGTTTGAGGATGGCATGGCTATTGGTGTCGGCGAGTCCGAAGTCGATGATTTTCACATAGTCGCCGTTGTGGGTAACCATGATGTTCGAGGGCTTCAGGTCGCGGTGTACCACCTGCTGTGAGTGGATGTAGGCGATGCCCTCGGCAAGTTCGCGAAGAATGCGTCGCCGCTCCTGCTGTGAGGGGTTCTCGGCGAGATAGGCCTTCAGTGTGCGTCCGTCGATCCACTCTGCCACGATGCAGAGTGCTGGATCTCTGTCGGGAAGTTTCACCGTCTCAAGTCCCATCACTTGCATGACGGTCTGATGCTGCAACGACACGGCAATCTCAAATTCCTTACGAAACATCTGCTGATAGACGGGAAACGTGGCTTTTTGCTCCGTCAGGCACTTGAGCAGATACCATCGCCCGTAACGCTGGGCCTTGTAGAGGTCGCAAATTCCTTCACGTGAAGGCAACATCTCCACATCGATGAAGTCGGAACTGATACCCTCGTAGTCGTCCACGAGGTATTTTGAGGAACTGTTGTCAGAGCCGTTCATGAATTTGAGATTTTTTTCTTTGTTTTCTTTATCGTCACGAATTGATAGAATTTTAGAATTATTGCTTAATCAACTAATGCGCTAATTCTTGATGAATTTGAGATTTTTTTGTCATACACGAATGCATGAATTGTTGGATGATGCTTCGCATCTAATTATCATGAACATGAAGTCGGACATACACGGGGTATGTCCCTACGGATGACTCTTCTCATAGCGGATGCCTCCCTTCATGCCACAGACATAATTGAATGGGGGACGACCAGCCTGACAGAGATTCTTCAGATAGAGCGGTTCACCATTGATGAAGACGTTGCAAGTGAAAGTATCGCCGGACTGGAGACGTGTCATCTCCGACTTCATGACCACAAAACGATAATTGCCGAGATAGCGGACATGGCAGACCCTGCCAGGAGCCCAGTAGAGTGTGATTTCGTCATCGACGATGATGTCCTTGTCCACGTCAAGATGCTCGCTGAGGACAGGGTTGCTGGGAGGAGTGTCGCCCATCGGCTGATGCTGGCAGAAACCACCGAAATCGGAGTAGCCCAGGAACAGCGCCAAGGTGTTGAGGGTACGGGCGCTGGGAGCATAGTCGGACTGCACTTTGCCCCACAGACGCTTGAGTGTCGTGGCACTGAGCAATTCATGCGTGCGGGTGTAAATCACATCGACCAAAAAGTCGAAGTCTGCCTGTGTTATCATCTTACGATGAATCGACTGTTCCACTGCCATGCACAAAGTCTCATACCATTGTGTCTCCTCGCCGGGATTTGTTGCTTCTTTGTCTTGTTTAGTCATGAGGGTAGGGATTGGTAGGAATAGTATCTATAGTGACTATAATAGTATTTATATTTCTAATGGTTGGCAGGCGTTGCGGAGCCATTCTGTTTCCTCGGCAGTCAGGTAGGGGGAGAGGCGTTGGAAGACAGTTTGGTGGTAGTCGTTGAGCCACTGGATTTCCTCGTCGGTCATCAAGGATTTGATGATGGGTTTTTGGTCGATGGGGCAAAGGGTGAGCGTCTCAAATTGTAGGAATTCCCCCATTTCAGTCTTCATATAGGGGGTGATAAGTAAGGTGTTTTCAATCCTCACACCAAATTCGTTCTCGATGTAGATGCCCGGTTCGTCGGTGACAGTCATGCCAGCTATCAGCGGAGCGGGCCACCATTCCTGGCGTATCTGATGCGGACCTTCATGCACATTGAGATACGCCCCCACCCCATGCCCTGTCCCATGCATGAAGTTCAGTCCCGCTTTCCAAAGGTCGCGACGCGCCACAGCATCAAGCTGAGACCCACAAGCTCCGGAGGGGAATTTCAGCAGTTGCAACTGGATATGACCTTTCAGCACCAAGGTATAAACCTCCCGCTCACGGTCGGTGAGTTCTCCCAATGCGATGGTACGGGTGATGTCGGTGGTACCATCAAGATATTGCCCTCCAGAGTCGAGCAACAGGAAACTTTTCGCTTGCAATGGGATGTCTGTCTCTGGAGTAGCCTCATAGTGTACGATGGCCCCATGCGCTCCGTATGCAGCAATCGTATCAAAAGAATTTCCTCGGAACAGGGGGCTTTCTGCTCGGAGAGCCGTCAGTCGTTCATCGACAGAGATTTCCGTCTCGATTCCCTCATCTACCCTCTGCTGTAGTTGACAAAGGTATTTCACCATTGCCACACCATCACGGGTCATTGCCCGTCGGTATCCTTCTATCTCCGCCCCATTTTTTACGGCTTTCATTGCCGGGATGGGAGATTTCGCAGCCAACTGTTTCCCTTTAACAATATTATATAAGGTATAGTTTACCTTTTCTGGGTCCATTAAAATGGGCTTTACGTCAAGTAAAGAGAGGCTTTGTGCCACACTGTCGTATGGTTCGACTGCCACTTTCTCTCTTTGCAAATATTCGGCCACCTCGGGAGTAATCTTATTGTCGTCGGCGAAAAGAATGACACGATCCATCGTTATTAACAGATAGGAGACAAAGACCGGGTTGCAATGCACATCACTACCTCTAAGGTTCAGCGTCCATGCAATGTCATCGAGAGCTGTCACGAACAAAGCCTGCGCATGAGCATCGGTCATCGCCTTGCGAATACGAGCAAGTTTCGAGGTTGTCGTCTCACCCGCATATTCCAGCGGCTGCAATACGATAGGATGATTGGGGACAACAGGACGGTCGGTCCAAAGAGTCTCTAAAGGATTGGCATCGGTCACTAAAACAAACATACCAAGCTGCTGTAGCTCATCTCGCAGGTTTTCCACAAATGAGGAAGAATTGACCATCCCGTCGAGACCAACTCTTCCCATACCAAGGGTTGTGGCAAGCCACTCAGCAATGGATGGTGTCTCGGGCATCCGCTCACGCATCAAGGTAAACCCCGTCCCCTCCAATTGTTTGGCGGCAGCGATGAAATAACGTGAGTCTGTCCAAAGGGCCGCATCATGGGTGGTCACCACCGCAGTGCCAGCCGAGCCATCAAAACCAGAAATCCATTCACGTCCCTTCCAATGGTCGGGGACATATTCACCATTATGTGGGTCGGTACTTGGGAAGATGAATGCATCTATTCCCTGCTGTTGCATCCATGTGCGTAAAGCGTTTAATCGTTGAGGAATCATATTTGAGGAGTTTAGACAATATCATTGAAGATTGAAAATTATGCTTCGCATGAATATCGGCGGCATCTCAGCAATTGAAGCGAGCTTCATTGCATTCGATTTGCACGATTTTTGAAGATTGAAATGGGACTAAAGTATAAGGTCTAAAGCCTAAAGCCTAAAGTCTGATGTTGCAAAGATACTAAAAAAATTCATGTTTCCTTTGCTATATGGGAAAAACTTGTTATTTTTGCGGAAACAACAAAAAAGCATAGAAAATCAACCTAACAACCACAATAACATGCAAAAAATCAAAAAACTGCTATTCTGCGCCACATTCTTGCTGGCCGCACTGCCATCATTAGCACAGGAAAACGTAATCACTGTCAACACCAAGAAAGTTGGTGCCCCCATTCAACCCACCATGTATGGTATCTTCTTTGAAGACATCAACTTCGCTGCCGATGGTGGACTCTATGGAGAGCTGCTCAAAAACCGTTCATTTGAATTTACCCCCGACCACTTGATGGGATGGCATGCCTTTGGACATGTAGAAGTCAGAAATGACGGGCCTTTCGACAAAAACCCCCATTATGTGCGCCTCAGCTCTGCAGGACACCGTGACCTGTGGACAGGACTTCAGAACGAAGGCTATTTCGGTATTGGTTTGGAGAAAGATGCGGAATACAGGTTTTCCGTCTGGGCACGTGTTCCCGATGGCAAACCGTCAAAACTGTGGATACAGTTTGTTGACCAGAATACTATGGCCGAGCACCAGGAGTTCACCAACACAGATTTGACCATCGACTCACGTGAATGGAAGAAATACACCGTCAACATCAAGAGTCCACGTACAATCGCAAAAGCCGAACTGCGACTCTACCTTGTCGATGACAACCGTCGTTCTGGCCGTGGCACCGTGGATTTGGAGCATATCTCACTTTTCCCTGTTGACACATGGCAAGGACATGAGAATGGTCTCCGCTGCGATGTGGCACAGGCACTCTACGACCTGCATCCTGGTGTCTTCCGCTTTCCTGGCGGCTGTATCGTCGAAGGTACCACCCTCGACCTGCGCTACCAATGGAAAAACACTGTAGGTCCTGTGGAGAACCGCCCGATTAACAAAAACCGTTGGGAGAACACTTTTACCTACCGCTACTATGCCGACTATTTCCAGAGCTATGGACTGGGATTCTTTGAATACTTCCAGTTGGCTGAGGAAATCGGTGCCGAGCCACTGCCCGTGCTCAACGTAGGTATGGCCTGTCAGTTCCAAAATGATGACGATAGTGCCCACGCACCCGCCACACAAGAAGGTTTACAGCAGTTCATCGACGACTGTATCGACCTCATCGACTTTGCCAATGGCGACCCCGCCAACAACAAATGGGCTAAGCTACGTGCCGATATGGGGCATCCAGCACCCTTCAACATGAAATTCCTCGCCATCGGCAACGAGCAATGGGAGCAACCCTACTTCGACCGTCTGGCCATCATCGCCCCCGCCGTGCGCAAGGTGCATCCAGAAATCAAACTCGTAGGAACCAGCGGCCCTAATGCCGAGGACGACAAGTTTGAGCACGGATGGGCAGCTATGCGACAATTGAAGGCCGACCTGGTGGATGAGCATTACTATCGCAATGTGCAATGGTATAAAGACTGGATGAACCGCTACAACAACTACGACCGCAAGGGTCCAAAGGTGTTCGCCGGCGAATGGGCATGCCACGACAGCGGCAAGAAATGGAACCATGCTGGAGCAAGTATCTATGAGGCTGCCTTCATGACCAACCTAGAGCGCAATGCCGACGTGGTACATATCTCTGCATACGCCCCTCTCTTCGCTCATGTGGATGGCTGGCAATGGCGTCCCGACCTCATTTGGTACGACAATCTCAACACCGCCCGCACAGCATCCTATTATGTCCAACAGATGTATATGCAGAACAAAGGCACCAACGTACTGCCCACCACCATCAGTCTCAACGGTGGAAAGGCTGTTTCCAACCCTGTCCCAAAGGGTGAGGATGGTGTGTTCGCATCATCAGTTATCGACAAACAGAAGAATGAGCTCATCGTCAAAGTCCTCAACACAACCGGAAGTGCCAAATCGGTACTCATCGACCTGAAAGGCTCTGCCAAACTCAGCGGTACCGCAGAGGTTATCACCCTCGATTGTTCCGACTACGACGCTGACAATATGCCTGGTCAGCCTGAAAAAGTCAGACCTGTCAATAGCACTGTCGCAGTAGAGAATGGCAAAATCTCCATCACTGTGCCTGGTAAAAACTTCAAGCTGTTTAAGGTGAAATATTGATTTGAGTTTATAAGTTTTTTGTTTTTAGTTTTTAGACTTTAGACACTGGACTTTAGTCCCATTTCAATCTTTAAATATCGTGCTAGCCGAATGCAATGAAGCTCGCTTCTATTGCTGAGGTGTAGCCGATATTCATGCGATGCATAATTTTCAATCATCAATCTTCAATTTTCAATCATCAATCTTCAATTTTCAATATAATTTCGTATATTTGCAGCGAATATCTGAGGATTAGACATAATACCATTGTCAGAATCAAAGCAATATATTAAATTCACCTTAAGAAAATGAAAACGACACGTATTATCATCTCATTTTTCCTGATGCTTTTCACTTTGGGTGTTAGTGCTCAGGACAGTTACAGAGAAACATTCAAAGGCTACATGAAAGTAAATCCCAACCTGCAAGGTTTCTCATCCGACAAGATGAGAACTGCCCTTCAGGGGATTAATTCATTACTGCTCCAGGACATGGAAGAGGATGAAGCCAACAAACTTACCAATCGTTACCTTGATGAGCAATTCATGGATGACATGATTGATTTGTTATTACCTACAATGAAAGAACATCTCACAGAGTCAGACCTCAAAGAGATGATTACCATTCTTTCTACGCCCGAAGCACTGTCATATACCAGTCACAACTTGGAATGGACTGACGCTTTCACAGAGAGTGTGTCAGAACCAATCCTTGAGGCTTCTAAAGCAGTTTCCTCAGGTAAGACTCCAGCCCCCATCAACATTGCCAGCAATATCAATAAGCAGTATGCTGAAAAATTCACCTTATTTGCAAATGAATCTGATTTGAAGAGTCAATTCAAAAAAGGTCTTGAAGTGGGTGCAGGACAATTGCCAGAGGAACTAACGACGTGGATAAACAATAATCTCACAAACATGATGATTAACAGTAGTTATGGCATTTTCACAGAAAAAGACATTGACTTCGGTATCAATCTTTTTAAAACACCTCTGTTTAAGAAAACTTTAAACGCCACAAACGCATTATTAGATGATCCTATGGCAATAGGTCTTTCTTTTATTACCAACTATCAGAAATGGCTTAAAAAGCAAGGTGTGGAAGTAAGTGACTTACCTTTCTAACTTAAATTAGAATATAGACTTTTTTCACTATCAACAACAAACAATAAACAAAAGCAATTATGGCATTTTTGACAAACGACAAATTGACCATCGTCGGCGCAGCCGGCATGATTGGTTCCAACATGGTACAGACAGCCCTGATGATGGGTCTGACTGATGACATCTGCCTTTACGACGTGTTCTCACCCGAGGGTGTAGCTGAGGAAATGCGCCAGAGTGGTTTTGGTAACGTGAAAATCACTGCCACCACCGATGCCGCCGAGGCTTTCACCGGCGCCAAGTACATCATCTCGAGTGGTGGTGCACCCCGTAAAGCTGGCATGACCCGCGAGGACTTGCTCGCTGGCAACTGCAAGATAGCCGAGGAACTGGGTCAAAACATCCAGAAATACTGCCCTGACGTACGTCACGTAGTCATTATCTTCAACCCCGCCGACCTTACCGGTCTTGTGACACTGCTCTATTCTGGTTTGAAACCAGGTCAGGTGACTACTCTCGCCGGTCTTGACACTACCCGCCTGCAAAGCGCATTGGCCAAGAAATTCAATGTGATGCAGGATGATATCACCGGATGTGCCACATATGGTGGACATGGTGAGCAAATGGCAGTATTTGGCAGCCATGTGGAAATCAAAGGTCGCAAACTGATGGACATCATCGGCACCGACGAGTTCCCCGTAGAGGAATGGGAGCAGATGAAGACCGATGTGACCAAAGGCGGTGCCAAGATTATCGAGCTCAGAGGCCGTTCTTCTTTCCAGAGCCCATCGTATCTCTCTGTAGAGATGATTCGTGCCGCTATGGGTGGTGAGCCTTTCCGTTTCCCCGTAGGTACCTATGTGAAGACCGACAAGTACGACCACATTATGATGGCTATGAAGACTACTTTGACTCCAGAGGGTGCCATCTTCGAGGTTCCACAAGGCACACCAGAGGAGAACGCTAAACTCGATGCCAGCTATGAGCACCTTTGCAAGATGCGCGACGAGTTGGTAACACTCAACATTGTTCCTCCTATTACTGAGTGGAGCAAAATCAACCCCAACCTTTAAGGCTGGAAATCACATTCCCCATGAGCCTGCACATGTGCAGGCTCATGTTGTTAAAAAACATCAGAGATAAGGAGTTAGAGGTAAGAGGTAGGAGAATACTATTTCACTTGCAAATCATTTCGCTTACCTCTCACCTCTCACTTCTAAATATAAAATACATGAATTTAATCAAAGACCAATCCTTCGGCGGTGAGCGCCCGCTGTTCGAGTCACACAACCTACGTATGGAGAACATTATTATCACCGATGGTGAGTCGGGCGTAAAGGAATGTAGTGACATCGAAGCCCATAACTGCCGTTTCGAAGGCAAATACCCATTCTGGCATGTTGACCGAAGCCTCATCACCAACTGTTATTTTGCACCAGGTTCCCGCTCTGCCATCTGGTATTCCAACGATATGGAAATGCGTAAGTGCGTCATCGATGGTCCGAAATTTTTCCGTGAGATGAAAAATCTCACGCTTCGTGACGTGCTCATCAACGATGCCGACGAGACGTTCTGGAATATCGATGGGCTAACCATAGAGGATGTTACTCTCCATGAAGGCACCTACCCATTCATGGGTAGCAGTAACATCAAGGTCAACCGCTTGAAAAGCGATAGCAAATATGTCTTCCAATATGTGAAAAACGTGGAGATACACAATGCTGAAATTGTCACCAAAGATGCATTCTGGGAAGTGGAAAATGTGACTATCTACGACTCACTCCTCGATGGCGAATATTTAGGGTGGCACTCCAAGAATCTTCGTCTGGTACGCTGCCACATTGGTGGCGAGCAGCCCCTCTGCTATGCCCACGACTTGATACTTGAGGACTGCACCTTCGACGCAGCCAGCGACCGCGCCTTTGAATATTCCACCGTGCAGGCCGACATCCGTGGATTCATCAAGAGTGTGAAAAATCCAGCCAGTGGAACTATCGTCGCCGACAGCATCGGCTCCATCATCCTTGACGATAACATCAAAGGTCCCGCCAACTGTAAGATTGTGGCCAGAAAATGATATGTAGTTAAAGGGACGTTACTAATGGTTATCTATAAACTATAATTATGGTCTAAAGCCTTTCGTTATCCCGATATTACGAGATTTCGGTATTCTGACACTAACAACTAAAAACTAACAATAAACAATGACCTATAATTTTGATGAAGCCCCTGTAAGACGGGGTTCAGGTTGCGTGAAATGGGATACCCCCGAGGCTGCTGGCGCACTGCCCATGTGGGTGGCAGATATGGACTTCCGTGTGGCAGAACCCATCACCAATGCACTGATGCGGCGGGTGGAACATGGTGTATTTGGATATACCGAAGTTCCCGATGCCTACTACACAGCCATCATCAACTGGTTTGAGCACCGTCATAATTGGAAGATACAACGCGACTGGATTCTCTATACATCAGGAGTGGTGCCGGCACTGTCGGTAGTGGTGAAAGCAATGACTCAGCCCGGTGAGAAAGTACTCATACAGACGCCTGTCTATAACTGTTTCTTCTCCTCTATCCGTAACAATGGTTGTGAGTGCGTGGAAAACCCGCTAATATACGAGAACGGTACTTATCATATCGATTTCGATGACATGGAACAAAAGGCCGCCGACCCCGACACACGGCTGTTTATTCTCTGCAACCCACATAATCCTGCCGGCCGCTTATGGACCCCCAGTGAAATGGAGCGGATGAATGACATCTGCCTACGTCACGGTGTCATGGTAGTAGCAGATGAGATTCACTGCGAACTTATCATGCCAAGAAACCACTTCACACCATTTGCCTCTGTTTCCGATGCTTGCCAACGTAATTCCATCACCTGCAATTCTCCCTCTAAATCCTTCAACACAGCTGGGTTGCAGATAGCCAATATCATCAGCAGCGATTCCGACATACGGGCACGTATCAACCGTGCCATCAACATCAACGAAGTATGCGATGTCAATCCCTTTGGTGTGGAGGCACTCATGGCCGCCTATAATGAAAGTGAAGAATGGATAGACCAGCT
>JAEEGL016534979.1_pt1 | contig 10211 bp, 8 predicted proteins | sample 9134231 | NCBI WGS metagenome assembly JAEEGL01 (sample SAMN16246548, study PRJNA631951) | gut metagenome | biome: gut microbiome; feature: rumen; material: fiber-attached | host: Bos | place: Iran: Karaj | collected 2018-10 | reverse complement strand
CAACCCCTGGCATGCCAGTGGAAAACTCCGTTTTCCCCCTGGACCCCCTTTGGATAAGGTGAAAATTGAATTTTCTACCTTATGTGGATACGTCCAAAATTGCATTCAGAAATTGAAAATATTTTTCTATATAGAATAACTTTTCATTTATTCATAAATTCTTTCAATTTCTATGGTCTTTCCAGAGCAGCAAAATTGCTTTATTCTGATGCGTTTTGTCGTTGCATAAAGGTGGTATTTTCTCAAAAACGGAACACGTTTTTGAAGTTATTGCCTCAAAATCTATACACGAAAAGAGGTTTTATTATCATGAACGACCACTCTTTTCTAACACTTTTTCTTCTACAGGAATTGACTCCAAAAAGATTATTCTTCTTCCTTAGCAGCTTTCTTTGTGGTATCTCTACGCTTGTAACTTGTCTGGCAGATAGCATGTCTTATCGCCTCAGCTTTTGATACTCTGCAGCCAAGCCCTCTCTGCTCTTTCAGGTACTCAATTCTCTCATTGAGAAGGTCTACCTCTTCCTGATTAAGTGATACTGTTACAACTAATGCTGTATCGGGATTCTTATAATTTGCCATTGCTTTAAGCCTCCGTTTTTTAAATCAAAGAACAAAACTGTCAATTACACCAACAAAAATGTAAATCTCAATCTACTCCATCTAACTCCGAAAAATCATCGTTATCATCATCTTCTTCAACAATCCAGTCATTAGGGTCCTGTTCATCACCATAAATATCTTTATCCATTTTGCGTTTATATTTTTCGTATAACTTCAAGTATTCATCTGTCACCGTAGTTGACATCACATCAACAAGATACTTATCGATGATTTTCCTAAATATGACTGCATTTCTTCTGATTTTTCCGAGACTTCCAAATGGTTTAATACCTTTTCTAGCACACTCTTTTTCCAGCTTTTTCCTGTACTTTTCATTCAGGTCAGTATCATTGAAAATTTTTTCAAATGACCGAATCCTACCTGATGTCTCACAACTGGAAACCACTCTTAAAAGTTTAGAAAGCTCCACTAATGCTTCAATATCAATACTGTTATATTGCGACATGTCTACCTCCTTCTCTAACAAATAATCACTGATTCATCTTCGCTGCCAGGTCCCTGGCCAGCTTCTTGATTTCCTCATCAGTCATGTCAGCAATCTTATTCTTCATTTCCTTTGTCAGAAAAGCCTTTGCAAACACTGCTGCAGCCTTCTCTTCTGATTTCTTTTTCTCATCGATAAGCTTTTGTATCTCCATATCGAGAGCCTTTCTTGTTCTTCTTGACTTCGGCATCTATATAAACCTCCTTTCTAACTGCAACAAAAAACTCTTATCTCGATTTAGCATCAAGATAAGAGTCAATCAGTGGTTAACCCGATAAATAAATGCGAAAAAGCCAGTATTTATCGTACTCTGTTCAATCATTCAATTGTTTTAGCAATCAAGATATTGAAAATAAAAATAAATTTTATATTTTCTTTATATTGATTTATTTTATTATAGCAATATCAAAACATCATGTCAATCCTACAAATGCCGTATTTATGCAGCTTTTCAGCATCCAAGAACTCTTATATTATATTTATACAAGCATATATTATATGCTTTTTATATTGACATAGTATGTATATAGTTGTATAATAATATCATCAAAATGATAATACAAACCAAACATTAAATATAGGAGGTAATGTTTATTATGAAAACAGCAAAAAAACCTAAAGTAATAGTTAACATGACAATGGACCAGGAGACAAAAGCCCGTCTTTTAGCATTTGCAGAGGAAAAGCATACAACAATGTCGCAAGCGGTTACAGATTGGTTATGGTCAATAAAACTTCCTTCAGAAATCAGGGCTGAAGAAGCTGCCAAAAACTGATACAGCAATATAATAATTGACACGTAAATGTGTCAGATTAGCTCCTAAGTGTGTCAAAACAGCTACGAAATGTGTCACCAAAAACCCTGTAACCCTTGATATTTGAGGATTTTTTATTATGAATGAGAATGTTAATGAAGAAAAAGAAACGGTAAAACCACAGCCCTTAGACCTGACAGCTCCCCTGTATGAAAACCCTTTTATGCACCAGGATGAGCAGACTGGACTAGAAAAGGTTGAGATTAAAACCATTGTTGCCAAGATGCCGCCCTGTATCACGCCTATTATTTCTAAAGGTTTTCAGGATGCGCTCTCGGTGCAGAACCCAGATATAGACACTGTTATATATGATGAAGCCTATCTTGCTCAAGTTGTTCCAGAAGCAAAACTGAGTTTTGAAAGGGGTGTTGCCAAGATTTTTAATTATGTAGCACAGGACACGGAGTTTCAGGACTACATCACACACGAGCATATACAGGATATCAACATCGGTCTTTTAGATGCTCTGTTCTCCATCATTTTGTATAACATCAAAGACCTGCGTTTTGCCACTTTAGACCAGCTTCAGAGATTTGTTATCAACAATGGTGTTGAGATATACATCCCTGATTTAATCAGATTCATGGGTATCGATAAAGTTAATCAGGCAAATCTGGATTACCTCTGGAAAAGCCTCCAGCGACTGGATAACGTAATTGGCATCAGAAAAGTCGCAGGTACAAAAAGAACCTACAGAGATAGTTACAGGCTCCTTGAAGTAGAAGCTGTAAAGTCATCTACCAACACCATACGTTTAGCCTCTCCCTACATGAATGAAATCATCTGGGAACTGTATCATACAAGTGTCAAAATGGAAAAACGTAGCAGCCCCTATCTCACCCATGAACCGCGTATCAGCAAATTTGTTTCTTATCAGAATCCAAAACTTGCATCACTCAGAAACAAAAGAGCTGTTGAAATTGTACTTGCCATCGTTGCACTTATGGAACAGTGTGGCACCCACGGTACACCACACATTAAAGCTTCCACTATTATCGGACACTGTCCTATCCTTATGGATGCTCTGCAGTTTGCCAATAAAAACAGTGACAAGACACAAATACTAAAGCGTTCATTTTCTGCAGCATGGGAATACATCAGATTATATACAGACCTTGAAGAACGATTTGGAGTACAGATTCCAGACGTAGATGATACACCCACCATCAATAATTATGACACGAAGGTTTATGAATTTCCGAGAATCAAAAAACTTACAGAAAAGAAAGAAGCATAACCTTCTGTGTCAAAATATCACTTAGGTGTGTCAATTTTGTTGAAGATAGTTGAATATTCAACACCACTTAGGTGTGTCAAAAGGTCACTTAGGTGTGTCAAAAAGTCACTTAGGTGTGTCAAAAAGTCACTTAGGTGTGTCAAAAAGTCACTTAGGTGTGTCAGTGCTTTTTAAGAAATCGCTCAACCATGCGGGTTTCCAGGCACAAAAAGCTCTCTAAAATATTATAGTATTAAAATACTATAATATTACGGGTGGGGCCTGTCCCTTTAGGGAACAGGCACCTCCCACCCGAAGTATTTTTAAGATAGTCATTATTAAAAAATTTAAGGTCTACAGAGAAAATACACGCAATTATTTTTCTCTTTTCCCTGTAGGTCGTTCGCCCGCGTAGCGGCGAACGATAATAGTAGCAACAATGTTTAATGTATCAAAGGAGATAACAAACCATGGCTGATAATACTATAGCCCAGGATAACAATACAGCACCTGTAATACAGATGGATATGCTCTTTCCACTTGAGCCTGCTCCAGAAGAATCGCCACTTAAAAATGGCGTCATTGTCAAAGACTATTTCAAGAATCAATTCCATCAGGACATTGCCGAGTTCCAGACCTTCGGTAATCGTCCGACAGGATTTCCTGACCTTGATAAGATGCAGCACTCACTCTATCCAGGACTTTATGTGCTGGGTGCCGTGTCATCACTTGGAAAGACCACCTTCATACACCAGATGGCAGATAACCTTGCAATGCGAGGAGAACACGTACTATACTTCTCGCTTGAGCAGACAGAATTCGAGCTGACATCTAAATCAATATCACGTACTCTTTATCACTGGCGCAGTCAGGCTAACGACCCATCAATACCTCTTTACACTTCCATCGACATCAGACGTGGCGCTGCTCTTAATGAACCTAAGGTAGATGCAGCAATCGACCTGTATTCAAACAACGTTGATGACAGACTCACCATCATTCCTACCCTCTTTGATATCGACGTTGAGGGCATCATCTGGACCATCAGCGACTATATTGATAAGCATGACGTAAAACCAATAGTCATCATCGACTATCTGCAGATTGTGAATCCGTCTGTTATAAATGGTCGCCCCCTTGACGGACGTGCAGCAATAGACCATATCGTTCATGCGCTCAAGTGCTACCAGGCAAAGAATAAGCTCACCATCATGCTCATCTCGTCTCTCAACCGTCAGAACTATATGACTCCTATCGACTTTGAGAGCTTTAAAGAATCTGGCGGAATCGAGTACTCTGTTGATGTGCTCATGGGCCTTGAGCTTTCGATTATGTCTTCTAACGATATTTTTGCAAAGGAAGGTCACATCAAAGAAAAGCGTGAAGCTGTGACAGCTGCTAAAGCAGCAAGCCCCAGACAGGTATCACTTGTCTGTCTCAAAAACAGATTTGGTATTTCAAACTATAAAGTGAACTTTAGCTACTACCCTGCTTATGACATTTTTCTCTCTTCATCCACTAACCCTAACTCTGTCAGAACAAACAATAACAGCCTTGACATCGATAAGACAGGTGATGTTACAAACGCTGTAATCGAGGCAGCTGAGACAGATGCTTCACAGGATAAAACTCCTGAGGAAAAATAACAAATCTGCTCATAAATGTGGTATAATAACCTATAGTTGAATACAAAGCACTACATCGGGGAGAAACAGAGACGAGGCATAAACCTCAAAGACACTCCTGCAACTAAAAACGAAGATTATGCGGTGGTGACATGTTTTATCTAAAAAGATAGAACAGGTCGCTGCCGTTTTTTTATTGATAATTTAATACTGCATCAGATTTATTTAAAAACAGATAATATATTGAGGTACACCAAATGGCCCGTGAACTAACAAAACAGGAAGTGCTTGACCTGATAACACATATAACAGAAGTTCTTGAAAAATTAAATGCTTGTCTTGCAACAAAAAATCAAGTTGATACCTATATTACTCAGACATTATGTTCTGACAAATTCAAACATAAATTAAACAGTTACATAGCAAAAGAGTTTAATGAAGGTAAATCTCTGGCATCAACTGAGGACATAATCCTCTCTTTTAAAACACTGTTCAGATATCTCTACTGTAAAAACAAATATCAATCCATTTTTGATGAATGTGAACAAATCTCTCAGACTTATCAGAGACGGCTTAAACTTGCCATGAAAGCTCTCCAGGATGCCAGCAATTTCAACTGGATGCTGAATACTGACATCATAAAAAACAATGTTTCTATAATAAAAAGCTTTAAAAACTCTGATTTGATTTCTCGAATAAATGAGATGTATTTTACTCTACAATCTGATACACCTTGTTCTGACGAAGAACTTATTAGAACCTTTGATGAACACTATCAAGAATGGTTCGGCATTATGAGACATGTCATGAAAAAAGCAGCTTTTGAACCATCTGATGCTCTTTCTAAAGTACAGGAAGCCATCACTCGTTTTAACATTATTTCTGACATTCAAATTACTGATGATGCATTTGAGACAGAAATTGAACAGTATAGGTCTTTCGTTCAGGACATTATTCTTAAAGAAACAACTGTCGAAATTGTTACAGATGTTATTTCTGAACTTGAGAAAATGTCTGTAGATGAACTCAATTACGACAAATCAGGTATCAAAGTAAGTCATCTAAAAAATAATGGTTTTAATACCATAGGGGACCTATATAGAGCGCCTGTACAAGCCATTGCTGCTATCAGAGGTATTTCCGAAGATACAGCACATGAAATCAAGCATAAAATTGCTGATATTATAGAATTGCTTCAGTCAAATCATCAGACAACCACTCAACCTTTTAAAATCAACTATGACAGTCCAACAGAACATACGGATAATATCGTAACAGCAGTCTATAACTGCAGACGATTTCTCATGGTACAGAAAAATATACGGACCATGGGATTACTTGACTTTCAAAAAATAAACCAGGCTCTTGATATAGTTTCTCGTTTTAAGTATGATACGGACTGGCTTTTTTACAGACCTCGTAAAAGAACTAACATAATAAAAGCATACGCCTACCTCAAGAAAACCCTTGAAGACACCCGTTATAAAAACTATGTCTGGTTTGAAAGATATCAGTTTAAAAATGTTCAATTTATACAAAAAGAAACCGCCTGGGAAGATTTCAAAAATAACAGCGTTGTTTATTTCAACACTATTGAATTTCTTGTTCCTGATGCATTTGAGGATGTCAATTTTGCATATGGTCTTCCAGAAGAACTTGCAGAACAAATTGCAAAACAGGACTATTCCGATGATGGACTGACATGCCAGCTTCGTAGATACCAGAGGTGGGGTGTCAAATATATTTTGCATCAGGAACGTGCTCTCCTGGGTGATGAAATGGGTCTTGGTAAAACAGTTCAGGCCATAGCTACAATGGTTGCCTTAAAAAATGCTGGTTATAACCATTTCTTAGTAATATGCCCATCCAGCGTACTTATAAACTGGTTTAAAGAAGTAAGACAACATAGTATCTTACAGTCCTACATAGCACACGGCAATGTAAACAAACGCAATGAAGCTGTTAAAGCCTGGAAGTATTACGGAGGTGTCCTCGTCACCACATACGACACCTATTCCAATCTTGAAATTGATAATCTGGACAACATTGGTATTGCGGTGATTGATGAAGCACATTATATTAAAAACCCAAAGGCTGCCCGCTCACAACGCATAAGAGCACTATGTGCACAGGTTGAACGCGTATTATTCCTGACAGGTACACCTATTGAAAATAACGTAACAGAAATGCTTTCTCTTATCGGTGTGCTTAAAAAAGACGTTGAAGACGATGCAGCACAATATGCTCATATTTCGACTTCTTCACAGTTTAAAATTGCAGTAGCGCCTGTATATTTCAGACGTAAACAATGTGATGTTAATAAGGAACTGCCTGAAAAGATTGAAACAGTGGCATGGTGTAGCATGACTAATGAAGAAAGAGATGTATATGACAAGATAGCACTCAATAACAGTCACCCATTCATGCCTATGAGACGAGTATCCTGGCAAATGAATGACCTGTCTAAATCTTCTAAAGCAGAAATGCTCAAAGGAATTGTTGAAGATGCTATTGCAGACAATCGTAAGGTCATTGTATTTTCATTCTTCAGAGACACCATTGAAAAAGTTCATGATTTATTCCCTGGTCATTGTACTGATGTTATAAATGGTGAAGTAAACCCTGCTAAACGCCAGGATATTATTGATGAATTTACAAATAATCCTGAAATGTATGTGCTTCCAGGTCAGATAGGAGCTTGTGGAACTGGTTCTAATATCCAGGCTGCAAGTGTTGTAGTAATGTGTGAACCACAGATTAAGCCATCCATCGAAAATCAGGCTATTGCTAGAGCACATAGAATGGGGCAAAGCAGAAATGTCATAGTATACAGACTGTGCTGCGAAGATTCCATCGATGAACGCATGCTTGAAATTCTTGACCGTAAAAAAGAACAATTTGAAGTATTTGCAGATGAGTCAATTTCAGGAGACAGAAGCCTTGACATGAATGAAAATGATGAAGATGTTAAACAGGCAATTTCTGATGAAATTGATAATATTAAACGTCGTCATGGCATATTAGTAGAAAATGACTCTTTCAAAAACAGTGAAGAAGGTCAGGAATGGCATGATGAACAAATGATTGAGTCTCACATGCAGTTCCAAAAGATTGAAAACCGTGGTCGTGCTCGTCATGTAGGTGAAGCCCAGCGCTACCGCATCTTAAATCGTGACAATTTCACCTGCCAGAAATGCGGTCGTTATGGACCTGGAGCCAAAGATGAAAACGGCAATCCAATGCCCGAACCCAAAGATGGATACGCTATAATGGAAGTTGACCATAAAAAGCCTTTTAGTCTTGGTGGTTCAGATGACGACGATAATCTATGGACGTTGTGTGATAAATGTAATGGTGGTAAATCCAATAATTATATTGATTGATATGTCAGTCCTATACATCATCGTCATATATATCAAAATAACGCATTTAAAGCCCCAAATTCGGATTTTTGTATCTATCCCTCCAATTACACAACATTATATTTCTAAACCGAATTTAATCATTTTACATCATATTAACGCTTATTTTGTAACTACTTCACCCAACCAGCCACCGCTCATAGAGCAGGTGGCTGTAGTTCTTTTTTGAAACTTATTTTGAAACTAATTCTCCTTCTCACATTTTCTCACAACGCTTTTCCTCCCCCTCTACTTTCCTGCCCCACCTCGTCTTCCATCGCCCTTGTTACCTCTTCTTTTTCACACCCTCTACGGGTGTGCCACGGATTTAATAGTAGCAACTATTGTTATCGATTTCCGTTCATCAAAAGGAGGTACCATGGACAAGAATCTATTTTTTGAAGCAATCAAAACAAAGGTTTTGAACACTCTACAGGAGGATATCCCTTCTCTTACTGCGACCCTTACCACGGTCACAAAGACCAACAACACTCTATATCATGCTCTGTCATTTAGGTCTGACACTAACAACATTCAGCCAGTCATATACCTGGACGGTTATTACGAGCAATTCTCTAACGACAAAATAACCCTCGAAGATGCGACGTCTCTCATCATATCTCTATACAAGGACTCCATCCTTCCAGAAGTAAACGTAAACTTCATGCAGGATTTTGAAAGCATCAAAAACAAGGTAATACCATGCATCTTCAACACAGCTTCTAACACTTCCATGCTCCAAGACCTTGTTCATAAAGACTTCCTTGACCTGTCTATCTGCTACCTGGTTCTTGTAGACCTTCCAGATAGGATAAACGGTTCCGTCAAGGTCACAAACAAGCTCCTTGAAACCTGGGACATCTCTGAAGATACTCTCGACAAAGCAGCCTGGGATAATCTTCATGCCTCAGCGCCATACACTCTTGAGAGAATGTTTGACATGCTCACACGCCTCACCAATTATTCTGAGCCTGTACCTGAATCAGACTTTACGGATAATATGATGATACTTTCCAGCAAGCTTCAGAATAACGGTGCCATCTATATGTGTGACACTGACGTGTTATCTGAAATTGCCTCCAGGATATCAGACAATCTGATAATACTTCCATCGTCAAGGCATGAGGTAATACTGCTTCCATACTCGATGACAAAGACTCCTGACGACCTCCACACGTTCAAGAACATTGTAGATTCCGTCAATAACGACGTCTTATCTCCTGAAGATTATCTCTCAGGAAGTGTCTACATATTTGACAGAGAATCAAAGACTACCAGTATCGCTTCGTGATGCTATAAGGTCAAATATCAGGAGGAAACACCCATGTCAGAATCAATAGCTTCAATGTTATCAAAATCGCCGCCATATGAAGACACCAATCTCACACCAGTGCCGTTCTACAAAAAAGGCTACGTTCCTACCCCGAAGGAGCTCCCCGAGTGTGAAGAAATCTGCTCTGTCCCTCATTCTGTTTACAACTATCTTGATGAGAATGTCTATGGTCATCCTCATTACAAAAGGGCACTATCGGTCTTTTTATGGAAATGCTATAAGCATCACAGACCGAAAGGCGCCCTCCTCGTCGCAGGTCAGTCAGGTTCAGGCAAGACCGAGATGATACGTGCCATAAAGCAGATATATTCAAACATCTATGTCTGCGATGGAAGCACAATTACCCCTCAGGGCTTTAAAGGCAATTCAAAACTTTATTCTGGTCTTCAGAACCTGGATTTTAACCCTGAATTTCCAATGCCTATTCTCGTCATTGATGAGATTGATAAGCTCCTTCTTCGTGACTATACAGGCACTACAGGTGTCTCCCCCTGGCCTGAACTTCTTAAAATGCTCGAAGGTGGCTCTATCAATATAGGCACTGAAGAAAAGCCAAACATCATAAACACCGATAACGTCGGCTTTATACTTCTTGGTGCCTTCTCACCTCTTAGAGAAGTAGAGACATCTCCAATCGGCTTCTGTACAGACGTGCAAACCACCACCTCTCCTCTTACAAAAGACGCTGTTCTAAATGAAATTCCTCCTGAACT
>JAEEGL016182754.1_pt1 | contig 10211 bp, 9 predicted proteins | sample 9134231 | NCBI WGS metagenome assembly JAEEGL01 (sample SAMN16246548, study PRJNA631951) | gut metagenome | biome: gut microbiome; feature: rumen; material: fiber-attached | host: Bos | place: Iran: Karaj | collected 2018-10 | reverse complement strand
CATTGTGGCCGGGATGGATGCGGGTGCCGCGCTGACGCACGAGGATATTGCCGGCCAGCGCCAGCTGTCCGTCGGCACGCTTCGGTCCAAGACGCTTGGACTCGCTGTCGCGGCCGTTACGGGTGGAGCCCATACCTTTTTTATGAGCGAACAGTTGAAGATTAAGCTTCATCATGGTCATTTCCTCCGTTCTTTGATGGAAAGTGTTACGTTCTTCGGATACGCTTCTGTCAGGTCATCCAGGCCCTGTTTCAGTGCCTTCATCAGGATCTGCGCCTTTTCGTTTTCAGCTTCCGTCATTTCCGGAAGTTCGAATGCGAGCACGCCGTTCCGTTCGTTATACTCGGTGATATCGGGTACCACTCCGCAAACGCTCTCCAGCGCGTTCACACAGGTGCAGCCGAGAATGGAGACCGCCGCGCACACGATATCGTGTCCGGCGTTGTCCCAACCGCTGTGCCCTTCAATCCGGCACCCGGTCAGATCATTCCCCTCCCTGAACAGGACCGCGGTGATCATTACGCCTTGACGGAAGTGATCTCCACCTTGGTGTAGGGCTGACGGTGGCCGATCTTTCTCTTGGAATCCTTCTTGCTCCTGTACATGAATACGGTGATCTTCTCACCCTTCACCTGAGCAAGTACCTTGCCTTCGACCTTGGCGCCTTCAACGGTGGGGTTGCCGACCTTGACGTCGCCTTCGTCGCCGATCATCAGCACATCGAAGGAAATCTTGGAATCAGCTTCCTGGTTGACTTTGTCGATGTAGATTACATCGCCTTCGGAAACACGGTATTGTCTGCCGCCCGCTGCAATAATGGCATACATGGGACAGCACCTCCTGATTACAATCTCGCCGGGATTCTGAGGTTGCGCCTGAGCGCATTTGGACAGACCTCTCCCGAGCGGCTACCTGAATAAGATATCACTTTATGCAACAGCCTGTCAAGCACTATTTTTTCTTTGATTTGAACTCATCGTGCATCTCAAAACTGCCCACCTGGTCGGACGTGCCGAATGCCAGGATGTCAGCCTGCTCACGGCCGTTGGGCTGTGATTTCAGGACCTGGTTCACCTGGTGTCCCATGAATGCGATCGCTGCGCTCTGACCGCCGTCCATGTTTACCGCCACAGTGCATCCCTGCCTCATCATCAGTTCCGCCAGATAGGACATCTGTACGCCCTTGGAGCGTTTCACCCGTCCCTCGCACATCATCACGACGTAGTGGCCGTCCTCCGCCACGCCGATGGCGAGCCGGGGATTGTAGGATTTGTTGCACAGTGACTTCGCGTATTCCGTCAGCTCACCGTTCTTCACCAGGCACGGTCCGAAGGAATACACCTGGGTCGCGCCTTCGTCCACATATGCCTGCGCTTTCTTGTCCGGGTTCGGCAGGCTGTCCGCGTGCCCGTCCTTATAAAGTGCCAGTGTTTCATAGGTCGGCATGCTTCCCCACTTGTATTCCAGCTTATGGGGATCGTCAAAAATAACCTCTCCGTTCCGGACCTCTACACCGGTGGGATACGGCTGTTTGATCCGGTAAATATAATAGTCGGTCGTCGTAGCGAACACCACCTTGTTTTTCAGGGCGATGTTGCGCATGAATTCCTTGCCGCTCTTGGGTTTTTCCGGATCGTTGAACGCGGTGAAGGGCAGTTCGCCCGCCGCCGTGTCGCACCAGATATTGGCCGTGAAGCAGTAGAAGGGATGCTTGGCGTCCGGTTGTTCGATCGTTCTTTCGATCACCACACGCAGCGTCTTGCTGACGTACATGTAGCGGCCGTTCCCGTCGTCTGCGAAAATGTACTCATCCCCGTCCACGAACCCGTTGGCGTTCAGTTCCACATTCGCCCATTCCGGTGCTTTGGTATCCCGGAACCTGATGCTGCCCTGCTCCCCGGATGCTTCCGTTTCCGCCGACTCTGTGTCCGCCGGTTCGTTATCCTCCGCGGTTTCTTCCGTCAGGTCCGTATCCTCTTCCGTTGCCTGCCCGCCGGCATCTTCGTCATCGGGTTCTTCCACGGTTTCCGTCTCTTCGGTTTCTTCTGTCTCTTCCGTCTGTTCCCCGTCCCCAGTCTCCGCTTTCGGTTCGGCTGCGTCCGCGAATTCTATATGTTCCAGGAAATCGTTCTTTGCCTCATCCGGGCCGACCGTGGTACTGTACAGGCCGAAATGATCGTAGGGATACATCTTCGCGCCGGTCTCTTCCACTGTAAACTCGACAAATTTCCCCCTGATCTTGGAGCCCATGCCCTTCTGGCTGGCATGCAGGGCGAAGGCCTCAGCCGCCATTTCCGCGCCGGTTTTCCCGCCGAAGGCTTCCAGGGGCTTGTCCCAGTCCGGCACGGTCTGGTCCGCTTCGCTTCCGTACAGGTGCAGATAGAGTTTTTTCACCTGCCATTCGCCGTATTCGCGCGCGGATTCGGGGCTCTTCCCCGCGTCCGCGGCCAGCGTGAAACATTCCTTTGCCGCGTCCGCCACCATCTTGTGCTGCGGATGGCCGTATTCCCCGTCCTCGCCGTGGGTGATCACCACCTCCGGTTTGAACCGGCGGTAGACCTCCGTGACCCAGTCGATGACTTTCTGCTTCCCGCCCGCGTTTTTATAAGCGTCCTTGACCTTTCCGGTCTTCGCATAATTGTCGCTGAAAGGCCCGAATTCCGGATAGTTCCGCACACCCAGGGCCCAGAGTCCGTTCAGGGCTTCGCTGCGGCGGGTGGTATTGCTGTGGGTCAGGTAAGCCACCGCCACCTTTCCGCCCTTTTCCGCGCCGTAGGTCGGGATCGCTCCGCCGGTGAACAGCAGTTCATCGTCCGGATGCGCGACCAGCACCAGCAGGTCCGCCTTCGTCAGGGGTTCCTCCCAGCGCTGGACCCATTCCGGAACTTCCCCCTCTCCGAAAGCGAAGATCTCGTTGAAACCCATGACGTTCTTTTTCTCCACGGTGGAGAGAATCCGGATCTTCTTCAGTCCGTCCAGTTCAAAAAACGCATGGTGATACCTCGGCGTGCCGCCTTCCGCCACCGTGACCCATCCGTCTCCGCTCTGTTTCTGGATCACATAGCTGTCCGGCATTTTCTGGAAGCACAGGTACAGGCCGTAAATCGGCTTGTCGGATGAGATGGTCACCCACGGTTCCTTCCGGTTTCCGCTTTCCCAGAACGTCGTATACTTGCCGTCCGTGATGCACTTCACCTTTCCGGGTTTATCCACCGTCTTCACGGTCAGGGTACCGGTCAGGTTCTCCGCCTCCTCCGCGGCGGCCGGTACGGCCGCGGCCAGGAGAATGATGATCAGGAGGAACGGCAGCAGGAGTTTCAGTTTATTCATGCGTCTCAAATCCTTTGTCTGTCTTCGTCAGTTTGCCCGCAGCGCGTCCGCGAAGGAAACCGCGCCGAAGCGTTCCGGCAGGCCCAGCCATTCCGCGCAGGTGGCACCGATATCCGCGTACGTCGCACGTGTGCCCAGGTCGACACCCGCCTTCATGCCGGGTGTCCATGCCAGGATCGGGATATACTCCCGGGTGTGGTCCGTGGACTGGATGAAGCACGGATCGCATCCGTGATCGGCCGTGATGATCATCAGATCGCCGGGCCGGAGCAGCGCGGTCATCTCCGGCAGCCTGGCGTCAAACGCTTCCAGAGCGCCGGCAAAGCCTTCCGGATCGTTCCGGTGGCCGTATACGGAATCCGTATCCACCAGGTTGGTGAAGCACAGTCCGTCAAAGTCTTTTTCCATAAACCGGATCAGCGCGTCCATGCAGGCAGGATTCCCCGCCGCATGATCGCTCTGCGTCAGTCCTTCATGTGCGAAGATATCCTCGATCTTGCCGACGCCGATGCTCTCCATGTCCGCGTCCTGAACAGCGTTCAGCAGCGTCCTCCCGCAGGGAGGAAGGGAGAAGTCGCGCCGGTTTCCGGTCCGTTTGAAGGTTCCGGGTTCACCGACGAACGGCCTGGCAATAACCCGTCCGACGCCCAGTTCCCCCTGGAGCATCTCCCGGGCGATCCGGCAGAATTCATACAGTTTTTCCGGCGGAAACAGTTCCTCGTGGCAGGCGATCTGGAACACGCTGTCCGCGCTGGTATAGACGATCGGCGTATGGTTCTTCAGGTGTTCCGCGCCGAGTTCTTCCAGGATCGCGGTTCCCGATGCTGTCTTGTTTCCGATGCACTTATGGCCGATAGCCTTCTCATACGCTTCCATAAAGGAAGCCGGGAACCCGTCCGGGAATGTGGGGAAAGCAGTCTCCACACGTACGCCGGCAATTTCCCAGTGTCCGGACGTCGTATCCTTGCCCTTGCTCTGTTCTGTTGCCCGTCCGAAGGCGCCTGTCACAGGTCCGTCCCAGGAGTATCCGGTTCCGGGGATTCCTCCCAGGCCCAGCGCGGCCATGTTCGGCAGTTTCGGTTGGCAGGCAGCGATCACATGTCCCAGCGTATTGGCGCCCACGTCTCCGTAGTCCGCTGCATCCGGCGCTTCACCCGCGCCAACGGCGTCCAGCACGGTCAGAAAAACTCGGCTCATGACTCTTCCTCCTTTTCGATCCATGGTTCCTCGCTGTAATCCGGGTCCGCCTCCGGCAGGTGTTCGCATACCATCAGGAAGGCGTCCTCATTGTTATCCTCATAATAGCGTTTCCGCTTTCCTACCGATATAAATCCGAGGCTCTTATACAGGTTCTGGGCACGCAGGTTGCTGACCCGCACCTCCAGCGTGGCATAGCAGGCTCCGAGATTGGACAGAACCTGCAGCAGATCCGCCGTCAGTTTTTTTCCTATCCCGCGTCCCCGGGCGTCCTCCCGCACCGCGATGTTGGTGATATGGCTCTCGTCCAGGATCACCCAGGCGCCTGCGTATCCGAGGATCTCCCCGTTCTCTTCCGCCACCAGGTACCGGGCCACCGCGTTCCTTGTCAGCTCCTGCCGGAAGCTTTCCCGGCTCCAGGGCCGCGCGAACGTGGCTTCTTCTATGGCAGCCACAGCGTCCACGTCCTTCAGCCGCATGAAGCGGATCACCGGTTCACCCATGCTGCATGGCCTCCAGCAGCTTTTTGTTCTTCTGCGCGTTCGGCGGGCGCAGGTAGGTTGCCTGCAGTCCTGTATAGTCTGTCTTTTCTCCCCTGCTCAGCGCGATCCATCCCGCTGCGGACGGACGCAGGAAACAGCGGAACGCCGGCGGGAACACCGCCTTCTCTCCCAGCCGCGCTGCAATTGCTTCCCGGTGGACCGGCACGCCGTCGCCGATGAACAGGAAATGCTCCCCCAGGGTTTCCGCCGTGTCCAGGTATTCCTCCAGCTTCATGGGAGCGTCACCTGTCAGCCGCTCTCCTTTCCGGAAAACAGCCCCGTACACCTGTCCTGCCCTGGCATCCTGGATCGGGCATACGACTCCGTCAAAATCCCCGGCTGAAGCCGCCAGCGCTTCCAGCGCGTCCACCGGAATGCAGGGAAGTCCCGCGCCATGGGCAAGTCCTTTGGCGGTCGCCACACCGATCCGTACGCCGGTGAAGCTTCCCGGACCTGTCACCGCGGCCACGGCATCCAGGTCCTTCAGGGCTGTTTCCGCCGCGTTCAGTGCCGACTCGATCATCGGCATCAGGCTCGTGGAATGGGTGTTTTTGTTCTGGGCAGCGAACTCGCTGTACACCTTCTGCCCGTCCATCACGGCAGCGCTGCACACTGGCCCGGAAGTATCGATTACAAGTATCTTCATTTCAGTCCTCACTCCAGGGAAATCTTCCGGAATCCGCCCGCAGGCTCTGCCTCGATCCTCCGGGTATTCTCGCCCTCGGCGGTGATCCGGATCCGGAGGCAGTCCTCCGGCACGGCGTCCGGACATCTGGCCGGCCACTCCACCAGAGCGATGCCGTCCCCGCCCAGGTACTCGTCCATACCGAGCTCATACAGTTCCTCGGCACTCTCCAGCCGGTACCAGTCAAAGTGATACAGCGGGATCCTGCCGCTCTCATACACGTTCAGGATCGTGAAGCTCGGGCTGGTCACCGTTTCCTCAACGCCCAGGCCCCGTGCCACACCCCGGGCCAGTTCGCTCTTCCCGGCGCCCAGTTCACCCTCCAGCAGGACCACGTCCCCCGCCATTAGTTTCTCTGCCAGTCTCTTCCCCAGTTCCCGGGTTTCTGACGCGCTGTTTGTTACCGTCATTTCAACCTCGTTGTTCTTTCCGTAAAACTCGTTTATAAAGAACGATCAGTCAAGTTCCAGCCTTGCCACGCCGACAGGCCGGATGTTCAGTACCTTGCAGGCATCCTTGCCGAAAGCCTTCTCCATCATGCTGACAAATGCCCCGATCTTCTCCGTGGGCACAAAATTCAGCGTCGTGCCGGCGAACCCGCCGCCGTGGATCCTCCACGCGCCGCAATCCCGCAGCATTTCCCCTGCCATGCAAAGCGCCAGGCTCAGGCTCTGGTCTCCGTTGTCAGCATAAACGTTCTGCAGGTACATCCAGCTGGACCGTCCGCTTTCGTTGATCAGCTTCAGGAAGTCCCCGATCCGGTCCTCCTTCAGCGCGGCCACCTGTTCCGGCACCCGTTCGTCCTCCCGGATAAAGTGGAATGCCCGCAGGATTGCCCTGTCGCTGACCTTGTTCCGGAGCACATCCATCTTATCTGTCATCTGCTCCGCTGTCAGGCCCCGGAGCACCGGCTGCCCGAAGCATTCCGCGACGCTCTTCATCTCTGCCGGAATGGCGGCATACTGGTCTGTCAGGTTCGCATGGGATCCTCCCGTGGCGACCACTGCCAGCACATACCCCTTCTTTGCGAAATCGTAGGAGAGAGCTTCCACTTCCGGATGGTCGGTATCCCGGAAATCAACGGTCACCAGGCCGCCTGCGGCGCTCGCCATCTGGTCCAGCAGCCCCGACGGTTTTCCGAAATACTCGTTTTCCGCCCGTTTGCTGATCTGAGCCCGCAGCACAAAAGGCATATCAAATCGATTATACAGGCTGTCCAGCACGCCCGTCAGCATGACTTCCAGTGCCGCGGAACTGCTCAGTCCGCTTCCCCCGGCCACCGTGGAAGTCACTGCCGCGTCAAAACCGCCGATCCGGTATCCGGCCTTTGCCATCCCGGCTGCCACACCGCGGATCAGCGCTGCCGTAGTCCCTTCTTCCTCAGGGCGCGGTTCAAGGTCCGTCAGGTCGATGCTGACCGGCGCGTATCCCTCGCTGTGGAAACAGACGCTGAGATCCTTCCGGGGACTGGCTGCGCAAAGCGCGTCCAGGTTAACCGACGCGGCGAGCACGCGGCCGTGGTTGTGGTCTGTATGGTTGCCGCCGATCTCGGTCCTTCCCGGAGCGCTGATCAGCTGTACGTCGTCATGATCGCCGAACAGTTCCGCGTGCCAGCGGATCAGGGCGGCATACCGTTCCTGCTGCGCTTTCAGCAGTTCCCCGTTGTCGCCGTACAGGTACTTCAGTTGCCCCCTGGCCTTCTCCGTGTCCAGTTTCCGGATCATTTCATCCGCGCAGCCCATATCCTGTCCTCCGTCATTCTTTCAGTTTATCGGATCGCCTTCTGCCAGATGGCGATCATTTCCTGCAGTCCCTTTTCGTCCAGGGTCCTGCAGAATCCTTCCCAGTTCGCGTCCGTCAGTTCGATATCTCCCGTCACAAAGCGCGCCATGGTGGTCTCCGCGTACCGGGAAAGGCCGTTCTGGATCTCTGCCACGCGCTGCTCGTCTTCAGCGTTCAGCGTGACCGGCGGATACGGGATCACGCTGAGCTGCTTCAGCGTGTTCATCGCTTCCACGGCTTTCCGGGTGACCTCGTCCCTGTACTTCAGCTGGAACTGCGCGTCCGTGTAGCCGGGCGCGGTCCCGCCTTCGCTGATGGTGTGGGTCGGCAGGATGCCGTTCGCCACGGTTTCCATGGAGGTGGCCCACTCCCACATGCCGTCCTCGTTCCAGATGTAGTCTTCGCCTTCCACACCGTAAAAGGCCATCCGGACTCCGTCTTCCGTATACAGGCTGTTCACCCAGGCCACCAGTTTCTCCGGCTGTGCGCAGGCGGAAGTAACGGCAAAGGTCCCGCGGATGAGATCGCCCGCCAGGTCGCGGTAGATCTGTTTCCCTTCATAGCGCAGCGGTTCCAGTATCGAATACTGGCTCAGGGCCGACTGCGGCAGGATCGTCAGCGGGGTCACGGACATGAGCAGGCCGTAGGGGCTCGCCTTTTTTTCATCCGTGATCTGCCGCAGGTTGTCCGTGGTGGCAAATCCGTTCGTGTCCATCAGCCCTTCTTCCCACAGCTGGTGAAGCCAGGTCAGGAAAGCCCGGTTCTCTTCGGTTTTCAGGGAGGAAGTGACTGTCCCGTCCTTCTCCGTCACATAATAATCGTTGTCAATGATGCCGAACGCGTGGGCCAGGAACCGCAGTTCCCACATACCGAGGAAGCCCAGCGGGATCTCATCCTGCTGATAGTTGCCGTTCGGATCCCCTGTTTTGAAAGCGCGCAGCACTTCCGTCAGTTCTTCCGCCGTCGTGGGCATCTCCAGCTTCAGCCTGGTCAGCCAGGCTGTATTGATCCACATGGCGTCGTTATTCTGGAGCAGGTTGACCGCCGGCAGTGCCGGGATCGCCCCGTCCTCCATCGAGACGGCTTTTTTCCATTCCGGATGCTCTTCCAGCAGCTTCCACAGATCCGGGGCATACTGCTCCAGATACGGTGCCAGGTCAATGATCGTGCCGGCCTGATACAGGTCGCGTACTTCCGAAGAACTCAGTTCCGCCTTGAACAGCACGTCTGGCAGATTCTCACCCTTTGCGATCTCCTTTTTCCGTTCCGCCCAGGACGTCGCGTCGGTATACTGGCGGAACTGGAAGGAAATGCCGGTCTTCTCCTGCATCCGCTCAAAGAACAGGTTGGTATCCCATACCCGGTATGTTACGTTTCCGTCATACCCTTCCATGATATAGTCCGGCGCTTTCTGCGTACTCTCGGCGCAGGCGCCTGAAAACAGCATCAACAGCGTCAGGATCCAGATGATTCCCTTTCGCATTCCGGTTCCTCCTGATAAACATACTCTGACATATTATTATATCCCAATCCTGGTTCTTTTTCCAGCATTCTTTTCCCTTCCGGCCACAATAAAAAGGACGGCGGATTATTTCCGCCGTCCGTAAATACCGATGTTATCTCTTCTTCTTCATGAACGTGGGAACCCCGTGGCTGTCTGTTTCCATGGCGGGATTCTGGGGAACCGGATGGAACGCGCCGGTCTGTCCGGTCACCTGTCCGTTGCTGTTGAACAGGGGCGTATAGTTCGAAGGCTGTGCCGCAAAGGCCGTTCCCTGCGGAACCGCCGGGACGGCAGGCGTGCCCTGGGACATGGGGGTGCAGGGCTGGGTCGCCTGTGCCGGCTGCTGCGGCGCGGTCTGCTGATAGCTGAAGCCGGTCTGGAAGGAACCGGTGTTCACCATGCCGGGAACGCCCATGCTCGGACGGCTGCTGCTCATGAAGGTGGGTACTTCCCCCGTATTGCCGGAGGAGAAGGGGCTCGGGGAGGCGGCAGGCGCGTCAAAGGAGGAACGCGGGGCAGACGTTTCGGTCCTGGCAAAATTGGTGCCGAAAGAACCGAACAGGCGCTCATGTTCGATCTCACGCGGCTTGCGGGCGGGTTCCTTCGTCGGGAACGGCGTCTTCTCGAAGCCTGTGGCGATCACCGTGATACGGACTTCGTCGTTCATGGTCTCGTCGATGCCTGCGCCGAAAATGATGTTCGCGTCCGGATCCGCGGCTTCCATGATCAGGTTGGCCGCTTCGTTGATATCCACAATGGAGATGTCCTCGCCGCCCGTGATATTGATCAGCACAGCGCGGGCGCCGTCAATATTGGTCTCAAGCAGCGGAGAGGAAATGGCATTCTTGGCAGCTTCCACGAGCTTGTTCTCGCCGCTTCCGATACCGATGCCCATATGGGCCATTCCGCCGGATTCCATAACGGTCTTGACGTCGGCGAAGTCCAAGTTGATCATGGCGGGAACAGCAATCAGGTCGCTGATGCCCTGGATGCCTTGGCGGAGCACGTCGTCAGCGATCCGGAAAGCTTCCAGCATGGTGGTCCCCTTGTTCACCACCTGCAGCAGCCTGTCGTTGGGGATCACTACCAGCGTATCCACATGCTGTTTCAGTTCGGCAATGCCGGCCTCAGCATTCTTCATCCGCTGTTTTCCTTCGAAATTGAAGGGCTT
>JAEEGL016103822.1_pt1 | contig 10211 bp, 7 predicted proteins | sample 9134231 | NCBI WGS metagenome assembly JAEEGL01 (sample SAMN16246548, study PRJNA631951) | gut metagenome | biome: gut microbiome; feature: rumen; material: fiber-attached | host: Bos | place: Iran: Karaj | collected 2018-10 | reverse complement strand
CAGTTTCCCGACCATGGCCTTGGTCTCTTCGAGTTTCTCCCACATCAGTTTCTCTTCCGGGCAGATGAGGGACAGATCCCAGGTCTCCTTCACCGGAACGTCTTTTCTGGCATTCAGCTGCATGGTTATCCTCTTTCCGCCTTGGGGGCATTGGGTGTCGTTTCGTTTGATCCGCTTCTGGGAAAGTGTACCACGAAAGGAACGGGACGGCAACCGGCGGAAAGCGCGGCCCCGTCGGACGGCCGGAGAGGAACCGGGGCCCGGGGCGGAAGCCCCGGGCTTCCCGTCCTGCGCGGGAAAGGCAGTTTTCCGTTGCATCGGGAAGGGAAATCGGGTATACACTAATTGAGAAAAGCCCCGCGGCAGGCGGAAAAGGGAAAGGAGGCGGAGAAGATGGCGTACAGCGAACTGGTCAAGAACTTCAACCGGGTGCGGGACTACATGCGGGAGTTCTACGTCTACGGTTTCAAGAGCAGGGAAGAATACACCCGGAGGAGCTCCCGTTCCTACGACGACGAGAGAAGGAGAGTGGAGAGCTGGCTGGGAGAGTATATGCAGTTCCGGCGCACTCCGGACGGCAAGAACGTGTCCATCTCCGTCGACCCCCGCGCTTCCCGGCACAATCCCTTCTTCGGCGCCTGGAAGGCGAAGAGCTTCACCGACGGGGACGTCACCCTCCACTTCATCCTCTTCGATCTGCTGCGCGATCCGCAGACCCGGCTGTCCCTCAGCCAGATCATGGAGAGGATCGACGGGTACCTGCAGGGATTCTCCGCGCCCAGGACCTTCGACGAATCCACGGTCCGCAAGAAACTGAAGGAGTACGCTTCGGAAGGCATCGTGGTCTGGGAGAAGAGAGGGAGGACCGTCTTCTACGGGAGGGCGGAGTCCGCCCCGGTCCCGGACCGGACCGCCCTGGACTTCTTTTCCGAGGTCGCCCCCTGCGGCGTCATCGGCTCCTATCTGCTGGACAAGTGCCCCGGGGAGGGGGAGGACCTGCTCTCCTTCAAGCACCACTACATCACCGGCGCCATGGACAGCGAGGTGCTGTTCGCCCTCTTCACCGCCATGGGGGAGAAGAGGTACGTAACGGTGGAGTCCTTCAGCAGGCGAAAGGAGAGGGAAAGAAGCACCCTCGTCGTTCCGCTGCGGATCCTGGTCAGCGTCCAGAACGGCAGGCAGTACCTGATGGCCTACGTCCCCTGGAACCGGCGCATCGCCTCCTTCCGCACCGACGGCATCGTCTCGGTCGTCCCGGGAGAGGTCTGCGAGAACTTCGGCGAATACCGGGAGATGCTGGATGGGATGGAGCCCCATCTGTGGGGCTCCAGTACCCAGGGAAGGTCCGGTCAGCGGATGGAACACGTGGAGTTCACCGTTCGTTACGGGAACGGGGAAGGCTTCATCCGGGACCGGCTGGAGCGGGAGAGGCGCTGCGGGACCGTGGAGCGGCTGGACGGCAACACCAGCCGGTTCTCGGCGGACGTGTACGACGCCAACGAACTGGTGCCCTGGATCCGCACCTTCATCGGGCGGATCACCGACCTCCGTTTCTCGGACGAGGAACTGGAGCGGCGGTTCAGGGAGGATCTGCGGGAGATGTACGGAATGTACGGGCTGGAAGGCGGTGAAGCGGATGATCTTCAGTGAGCTTTACAGCGCCTATTACAACGCGGTGGCCCGGATCCTCGGGGAAGCGTTGCGGCATCCCGTGAACAAGGGGGAGATCCGCCGGATCATCGGGGAAAAGGCCTTCGGGGAGAGCGTCCTGACCATCGAATCGGCGCTGACGGAGCAGCGCTGGCAGCTGATCCGCGGTGACGGGACCACCCCGGTGCGGCACGAGCCCGACATGCCCCTGACGCTGGACGAGAAGCGGTGGATCAAGGCCGTCTCCCTGGACCCCAGGATCCGCCTGTTCACCGACGACCTGCCGGACCTCCCGGACGTGGAGCCCCTCTTCACCCGGGACGACGTCCGCTGCTTCGACCGGTACCTGGACGGCGACCCGTATGAGGACGAGGGCTACGTCCGCAGGTTCCGCAGGATCCTGGACGCCATCCGGGAACGGACGCCGCTGGAGATCCGCGCCCTCAACCGGTCCGGAAAAGAGAGGAACATGACGGTGCTGCCGGAGAGGCTGGAGTATTCCGAAAAAGACGACAAGTTCCGTCTCTACGCCTCCGGCACCCGCACCGGTGCGCTCATCAACCTGGGGAGGATCCTCTCCTGCGAAACGTGCGGCAGGATCCCCGCCGACCGGTTCACCGGGAAGGCGCCGAGGAGCACGAGGATGCTGGAACTGGAACTGACCGACCGGCGCAACGCGCTGGAGCGGGTGCTGCTCCACTTCGCCCACTTCGAGAAACAGGTGGAGAAGATGGAGGACCGGAAGTACCGCATCGTCCTCAACTATGACGCGGAGGACGAGACCGAGATGGTGATCCGGGTACTGTCCTTCGGACCGGTGATCCGGGTGACCGAGCCGCCCTCTTTCGCGGATCAGATCAGGGAAAGGCTGAAGAAGCAGATGAGTTGCGGGCGCTGACGCGTTCGCAACTTTTTTTCCGTGATTCACTCTTCCCCGGCACGTAGAATGGCATAGCAGGCGGAAAGAAAGCCTGCGCCTAAAGACGCGGACGCGACCGTGTTCGACGCTGCCGGGGAGAAGTACGCGCGGCACGGCTACGAACTGCCCCGGGTGGTGTTCTGGAACGTGGCCGGCAGGCACGGGCATCAGCCCGTCACCCGGGACGAACGGGGGGTGACCCTGGTGTCCGGCGTGACCCCGAGGCTGTTCTCCATGGTGGCGGAAGGAAGCGCCACGCCATATTCCCTCATGCTGGAAGTGCTGAACAGCGAGAGATACGAAAAGATCGTCGCATGACGAGAGCCGGAGCGGCGCGCCGCTCCGGCAGGGAGAAAACAAATGATGGAGATCAAAGGAAAGGTCGCGACTGCCGTCTGCTACGCCGCCGTCATCGAGGACGAGGCGGTCGAGCAGATCCGCAGGATGTGCGATTACGAACTGACCGCGGGAAGCCGGGTCAGGATCATGCCCGACGTGCACGCCGGAAAGGGGTGCACCATCGGGACCACCATGACCGTCACCGACAAGGCCTGCCCCAACATCGTGGGGGTGGACATCGGCTGCGGCATGTACACCGTGAAGCTGGCGGACGCCGAACTGGACTTCGCGGCCATCGATGAGGCGTGCCACTTCATCCCTTCCGGGAAGAACGTGTGGGAAGGCAGGCAGGAGAGGTTCGACCTGACCGCCCTGCGCTGCTACCGTGACCTGAGGGACACCCGGAGGCTGGAGAAGTCCCTGGGCACCCCGGGCGGGGGAAACCACTTCGTCGAGGTGGACAGGGGAAGCGACGGCACCAATTACCTGGTGATCCACTCCGGCAGCCGGAACCTGGGCAAGCAGGTGGCCGAGATCTATCAGCGGCTGGCCGTGGATCTCCACATGGGCAAGGAAGAGTACTACAGGAAAAAGGACGAGATCATCCGCACCTACAAGGAGGAGGGCAGGAAGGCCGAGATCCAGAAGGCGCTGAAGCAGCTGGAGAAGGAGTTCAAAGGCCGGATCCTGACCGTCCCCGACGATCTGTGCTGGCTGTACGGCCGGTTCCTGGAGGACTACCTGCACGACGTGAAGATCTGCCAGGATTTCGCCCGCAGAAACAGGGAGAAGATGGCCGAGATCATCCTGGAGAGGACCGGGATGACCGCCGCCGAGGCCTTCCACACCATCCACAACTACATCGATACCGACGAGATGATCCTGAGGAAGGGGGCCATCGCGGCCCACGAGGGCGAGAAGGTCCTGATCCCCATCAACATGAGGGACGGCTCGGTGATCGCGGTGGGGAAGGGGAATCCCGAGTGGAACTTCTCCGCTCCCCACGGTGCGGGACGCATCATGTCCCGGGCGAAGGCCAGGGAGACGGTGGATATCGAGGAGTACCGGAAGAGCATGGAGGGGATCTACACCACCTCGGTGAACGAGGGGACCCTGGACGAGGCGCCGATGGTCTACAAGTCCCTGGAGGACATCATCGGCGTGATCGGGGATTCCGTGGACATCGTGGATATCATGAAGCCGGTGTACAACTTCAAGGCGTCGGAAGGAACCCGCAGGAAGGGGACCGCCGCGCCGGAGGAAGGCGACGGAGAGGACGGCTGAACGCCGTAGCCCCGGGCGGAAGAAAAGAGATACGGCGTCCCGGCCATTGTGCCGGGGCGCCGTTCCTTCTGTTCGTTTCCGCTTTCGTCAGCTCTTCTTGGCGGCCTTGAACGCGTCCACCCTGGCGCGGGTCTCGTCGTCCATGTTCCACAGGAACCGGAAGGCGGCCCAGGATCCCAGCACCAGGATCCCCGGCAGCAGGACGCAGAGCACCTTGATCCCGCTGACGGTGGCCGCCGACTGGGCGGGCAGTGAACCGTCGTATCCCACCATGCCCAGAAGCAGCATGGCGGCGGAGTTGCCGATGGTCTGTCCCACCCTCCGGCTGAGGTTGAAAGTGCCGTAGATGGAGCCCTCGGTCCTCTTCCCGGTGATCATCTCGTTGTAGTCGATGGCTTCTCCCACGAGTCCCCACTGCATGTAGATGGAGATGAAGGCGAAGCCCATGGCGGTGTTGCTGCAGACGGCGTAGACCCAGGGGCTCACGTCGAACAGCATCAGCGCTCCGAACAGCAGCACGTACATGACGCAGCTGATCAGCAGGCCGTAGCGGATCAGCTTCTCCAGGCCGATCTTCCTGGCGATCATGGGGCCCGTGAAGAAGATGAGAAGCATCGCGGGAGTGCTCAGCAGGGTCCCGTAGGAGGCGACGGAGATGTCGCCCAGCACGTCCGCGTACATGTAGTTGCTCAGGGTGTTGCCCACGTACTGCATCATGCAGATGAAGAGGCCGTGGACGCACAGCGCCACGAAGGGAAGGTTGACCCGGAACACCTGGAGGATGTCGGAAGCCCGGATGCTGTCCGCGTCTTCCGGGCGGTCCCCGCCGTTGAACCGCTCCTCGGTGAGGAAGTAGTGGCCCAGGCACATGAGGAAGCCGATCACGGCGCAGAGGGAAGCGCCGATCGCATATCCTTTGGCGTCGGTCTCCCCGTATTTCTTAAGGAACAGCGGCATGATGAACAGGGAGATCAGGGTGGCGCCGGCGCTTCCGATGCCCCGGGCGGAGGATAGGGACGCCCGGTCCCGGTCGTTGTCCGCCATGGCGGACAGCAGGGAGCCCATGGGGATGTTGAACATGGTATAGGCGCCCTCGTACAGGATCTTGAGCCCGAACAGGAAGCAGAGCCGCGCCAGTCCCTGGAAGAGGCTGGGGACCGACCACAGCGCGATGAAGGAAACGCAGAGAAGCGGCGCGGACCGCAGGATCCAGGGACGGAACTTCCCTCTCGGGTCGGTGCTGCGGGCATAGGCCCTGTCGATGTAGGCGCCCATCAGCGGGTCGTTGATGAAGTCCCAGACGTTCCAGATCAGCAGCAGGACGCCGATGGTGCCCGGGCTGAGGCCCAGCGCGTCGGTGCAGTACATGGAGAAGGTGCTGCTCATGAGGGCGAAGGTCATGACGCCTCCGGCGTCCCCCAGCCCGTAGCCGATCTTGTCTATCAGTCTCAGTGAGCCTTTCTCTTCCTTCATGGATGTTTCTACCTCCGATATCAGATTGTTGTATCGCTGTCTAAAATGCCGGACGCCCCTCTTCGGTGAACCATACCGGAAGGCCTTCGGCGGGACAGGGCACCGTCACGAAGGTACCGCCGGCGAGCAGTTCCCCTTCTCCCCGCAGCCGGAAGCCGGAGGAGCTCTTCGGAAGGCGGACGTCCACTTCCTCCCTTCCTTCGTCGAAGACCGGACAGACCAGGATCCGGTCGCCGCAGAAGAAGCAGTCCGATTCCCGGTCGTAGTCCCCGTCCCTCAGGAACACCGGACCGACCAGCGGGGCGCCTTCCGCGACGCACCGTTCCATCTGTTCCGCCAGATAGGGGACCAGCCGCTGCCGCAGGGCAAAGAACGCCGTCACCGGTTCCTTCAGGTCGGGATAGAGCCACGGCATGGTGGACTCCTCTCCGGGCTTCCAGGAGTGAAGGACGAACCGGGGCAGGAAGACCCCGTACTGCAGCCAGCGCAGGAACAGCTCTCTGCCCGGCTTCGGTCCGGCGAAGCCGCCCACGTCGGGGCCGAAGAAGCAGAAGCCCGAAAGCGAAAGGGTCATGGCCTGAAAGTGATTGTACCGCAGGTCCCGGAAATCGGTATAGTTGTCCCCCGTCCAGGTGGTGGACAGGCTCTGGCTGCCCGCGATCGCGCAGCGGGTCACGATGAAGGGGAGGGGATTCGCTTCTTCGCAGGCTTCCCTGCTGGCTCTGGACATCAGATAGGAGAACAGCGGCCGGATGAGCCGGGCGGGGATCTCCTTCCCGAAGCCGTGGGCCAGGACCTCCCGGTCATGGACGTCGTATTCGTTGTTGTCGTTCCAGACGTCGTCGTATCCCCTGTCCACCAGGGCTTCCTTCACGCAGCTCTTCCAGAACGCGCGGGCGCCGGGGTGGGTGAAGTCCAGGTAGCTGGCGTTCCCGCCCCAGAAGGGGAATGTCGCCGGCGTTCCGTCCGGGTAATGCAGGAACCAGCCGTTGGCGGCGATGCGGGCGTACAGCGGATGCTCTTCCAGAAACGCCGGCTTGACGTTGGGGATGAGTTTCAGCCCTTTTTCGCGGAAATGGCGGGCCAGTCCCTCGGGATCGGGGATCCGATCGGTGTTCCAGTGGAAGACGCAGCGCTTGTCCCCGATCTGGGTATAGCCGCTGGAGAGATAGAAGCCGCCGGCCCGGATCCCGTATTCCCCGCAGCGGTCGATGAAGGAACGCAGGCGGGCGTCGGCATCCGGGGCGTCGGTGTATTCCATGGTGGAACCGCAGTACCGGAAGGCCCATTCCGGTACCCGGCCGATGCCGCCGGTCAGGCGCACGAACCGGCGGACGATCTCCCCGACGTTTCCGAAGATGAGGTAGAAGACCATGTTCTCTTCTTCGAACCGGGCCGAGTTGAAGGGTTCGAAGTAGTTGTCGTGTTCCCTGCCGAAGTCGACTTCGCCTTCGCTGTAGGTATCGTAATAGACGCCGTAACTCCCCGCGCGGTTCTCGCAGACGTAGAAGGGCAGGTATTTGTACAGCGGGTCGCTGTATTCGGCCCGGAAGCCCATGGCGTCGCCAGTGGCGAGCCGGTAATGCCGGTGGTTCTTGTTGACCCCGCCGGCCTTGTCCCCCAGTCCGTAGATGAACTGGTCCTCTTCCCGCCGGGTGTAATGGATGAAGCCGTCCCCCAGTTCCCCGGCGAAATTATAGGCGAGCCCGCCCCGGTCCTGATACAGGCATCCCTTCTCGCTGACCGCGGTGATGCGGAAGTTGGTCAGTTCGATGCGGAAATCGAGGCCGCAGTGGCGGAAGCGGACCGAATCGCCGTCTTCCGAGACCGCGGGGGAACACAGATCGAAACCGTCCAGCGACAGCCGGTCCCGCCCTTCCGGCGGAACGCCCTCACGGGCGGGATCCACGCTGAAGGTGGGGAACAGGTCCCCGCCCTTCAGAAGGGATACCCGGAGCATGTCCCGGAGGAAATCGATCCGCATCCGAACACCGCCGCTCTCATACGTCCGCGTGTGTTCCGCGGCCTGGCACAGGCGGAAGCAGTGACTGAACTTCATGCCTTTGGCGCTCCTTTGGTCAGCATGTTCCTGGTCATTCTGAGATAGGGCGTCCTGCCCATCCCGGTCCGGTCCGGACCGAAGCACAGGACCCGGCCGCTGCCCCGGTCCGTCTTCTTCCAGACGGGCAGTCCGGGGCCGTTGGGATCCCCGCAGGCGGCAAAGCCGGCCAGGTAATCCGACATCTGCGCCGAGACTTCCCGGTCCCGGTCCCCATAGGGACGCCAGGAGCTCTCCAGCCGTCCGAACAGATACCGCAGGTCGCTGGAATGGAAGGCGCTGTTGCCGTCTCCCGGGGCGTCGAGGCCGAAGTAGTAAACGTAGGCGCCGTTCTCCCGCGCGAACCGGTTGCCGATGCGCGCCATGAGCGGGGCGTACATGTCGTTGTCCGTGTAGCCGATCAGGTAGTCCAGTTCCAGCGGATCGGAGATCAGCCGGTCCACCCCGTCCTTCAGAAGGAAGCCGTCCACCGTGGGCATCACGTAATAGACGCTGTCCTTTCTTCTCTGCCGGATGGCTTCGTAGGCGTCCAGCACCGTCCGCACGCCAGCGTCCCGGAATGCTTCCAGGTCTCGGCATCCCGCCAGATCCATCAGTTCCCGCCAGTAGCCGCAGGTCTCGGCCGCCCGTTTGGGAAGGGCGAACCGGGGGAACAGGCCGGCGCCGGACATCATGCCGGCTCTCCGGAACAGGCCGGCGTTGTCCCGGTTGAGGCAGTGGTACTGCACCGAGATGGCACCGGCGCTCTGGCCCATCAGCGTCAGGTTGTCCGGGTCTCCGCCGAACGCCCGGATGTGGTCCTTCACCCACCGGACAGCCTGGAGCTGGTCGTCCAGGCCGAAGTTTCCGTTGCGGCCGTACCGTTTTTCGATCTCCTCGTGGCAGAAGTAGCCGAACACGCCGACGCGGTAGTTGGCGAAGACGGTGACGACGCCCCTGCGGGCCAGTTCATAGCCCCGGAAAGGTTCCTCGGCGTTGGAGCCGGAATTGAAGCCGCCGCCGTGGAAAAAGAGGACGACCGGGCAGCCCGAGGCGTTCTCCGGGGCGTAGATGTTGAGATTCAGGCAGTCTTCGTCATACCGGAACGCGATCCCCTCCCGGAACTCCCGGTGGTAGAACAGGCGCTCGGGATCCTCGAGATGCGGGTGGAACTGCCGGTACTGGGGACAGGCGTTCCCCATCCGGCTGGCGTCGACGTCCCCGCCGTACTCCTCGATCCGCCGGCAGTACGCGAAGCGTTCCGCCCGCGCGTAGTGGATGCCGAGGAATTCCCGGGTGCCCGGTTGTCCGTTGCCCAGGAAGGTTCCGAACGGGGTCTTCAGCTTGATCTGGTCCATGTCTTTCCTTTCTTCTGGATGCGGGACGGTCCTGCGGAAGGAGGACCCTCCGCGGGGTCCCTCCGCAGTGCGGGCACTCCGTCCAAAAGCATAGCACAATCTTCCATCCCGCAGAACCCCTGATCCGGCCGCGTTTCCGTTCACCGGCCGTCAAGGGGGACCGCGGTTTCAGTGCTGCCGCGCCGTCAGGCGCTTTCCGATGCCGCCGGAGGCGCCGGCGGTGACGGGGTTCTTTCCCCGGACCGTGCGTTTCCCCTCATGTTCCGTATGAGATCTTCTGCACCAGTTCGTACGCCTGCTTCACCACTGTCTTCAGGCTTCCGACCCGGTCGCAGTCGCCCACGAAGTACACCGGCGCGCCGCCTTTTCCCTTCTTCCGCAGCGGCGAGAAGCGGTCGTCCGGCAGGTAGCCCACCGACAGGATGACCGTGTCCGCAGGCAGCGTCTTCCTGCCCTCCGGCGTCCGGATCACGACGCCGTCCGCCGTGATCTCCTCGCAGACGGAGGAGGTGTGGGCGGGCACCCGGTGATACCGGAGCAGTTCCCGGAGCATGGAGGAGTTGGCCATGCAGATCCCCTTCGCCCCCACCAGGTGTTCGGTCATCTCCACCACCGAGGGGTGCTTTCCCTGCAGAGCCAGTTCGTAGGCGATCTCGCAGCCGGTCAGGCCGCCGCCGATGATGACCACCGCGTCGCCGGCCTCTTTCTCGCCGTCCAGGAACTCGGTTGCCGTCACCGCCCGTTCCGCGCCGGGGACGTTCAGCCTCCGGGGAGAGGCGCCGGTGGCGATCACGACCACGTCCGTGTCCAGCGACTCCGGGTCGCCGATCTCGGTGTTCAGGCGGACGTCGGCGCCGCAGGCGCCGAGGGTCCTCCGGTACCAGGCCAGCAGTTCCCTGTCCTTTTCCTTGAAGGACATGGCCGCCGCGGCGTTGAACACGCCGCCCAGCCGGTCCGATTTCTCGTACAGCGTCACCGAATGACCCCGCAGCGAGGCCTGGATGGCGGTCTCCATGCCGGCGATCCCGCCGCCGATCACGGCGATGCGTTTCGGATGCGCCGCCGGTGCCTTGGAGTACCGGGTCTCGTTGTTGGTCCAGGGGTTCAGGACGCAGCGCCCCATCTCCACGTGCATGGGGTCCACGTCGGT
>JAEEGL015392246.1_pt1 | contig 10211 bp, 12 predicted proteins | sample 9134231 | NCBI WGS metagenome assembly JAEEGL01 (sample SAMN16246548, study PRJNA631951) | gut metagenome | biome: gut microbiome; feature: rumen; material: fiber-attached | host: Bos | place: Iran: Karaj | collected 2018-10 | reverse complement strand
GGATTCATGTCCCCGAAACTGATGTCCGGCCAAGGTCATGCTGATGTCAGCGACGACTTTTATGCACTCGGCAAAGTCATCTACTGCGCCCTGACCGGGCTCCCGGTCGGCGAATATCCTTCCATTCCGGAAAATATGACGATCAGCATGGATGCCGCGCTCGGACGCGCTTTCCGCGAATCCTGCAAACAGCCGGTCCGTTCCTCCGCGGAGTTCCGGAAACTCATGCAGGGGGAAAATGTTCCCGCCCGCGGACCGCAGGTGATGGCCTCCCGTTCCAGGAAAATCCTGTGGCTGCTGATTCTGCTCGCGCTGCTGGGTGCCGCGGCTTCCCTGCTGTTCTTTCTGACAAAAACTCCTGCATCGGGCGATGCTCCGGACCGACCGGTCCAGAACGTTCCGACGAAGAAACGCGAAACGGTCGTAAGCACACCGAGCCCGCAGAAAAAACAGAAACCGCAAGTTGAAATCTTGACCCCGAAAGAAACCGCAAAACAGAAAGCGTTGGAAACCGTAGATGCCGATGCCCAGAAGAATTTGCAAAACCGGGTCATCGATTTTTTCAAGAAAGTGGAATTGCTGCCCGGTAAAGGCAACCTGGCTCCGGTTCTGCTCCAATACGAGGTAATGACCCGGAAGGAAATTCTCGACCAGCTGCTGCACAGCAATCACAATCCGCGTCTGAAGCCGACTGCCGGCGTTCACCCGCGCACCTCCAGGCCGACCAGCGTGATAGAAAGGGAATTGTACTATCTGATTTTGAGCACATATCCCGATATCGACCGGCAGAAACTGAAAGCAAGACAGGATTTCTGGAGGAAAAGAAAAATGCGGACTCCGGTTCAGCTGCAGCGTGAGATGCTCGAAACCGATCCCATGATGCAGGCAGCTGCTCTGGATGCCGCCATCCGGAACGGCATCAACGACCTTTTAAGTGCCGGGAAAATGTCCCCGGATGACAAAGTCTTTCTGAGAGACATGCTTTATCTCCGCCGCGAACTGCTTGATCCCGCATGGAGCAGGATATCGTTCATGGGCAGAAAGTCCCCCCGGCGGCCATGAATCCGATTCTGAAAAATATTTCAAGATTTTTCGGAAAGCGCGACAAAAACTCAAATCTCCTGCGAATATAAGGTTGAACAAATCTTGTCCGCTGGATTTTTTAAATATGGACAATGAGATTTGAAAAAGAAAGTTAATCGGTTATATTGTTCAAAAACAGCTTTGTGCGATAAAAAACAAGGAGCCGAGCACATGAGATCATTTTTGCTGACCGTTGTTCTGGGAATTTCACTGGTTCTGCTGTCCTCCCTGCAGGGGGCCGATGAACATCCCGTTTTCCGGAATCACGCCAGAGTAAAAGTCCAGTATCAGGCGAAAAATCCGAATTCGAAATCCTGGACGACTTACAGCACCACATTGACTGACGCCCTGACCGAATCCATGATCCGGAATCAGCTTCTGCAGCGGCATCCGGGATATGAAGTCCGGGTCCTTGCGGCATCCGCGGAAAAAGATGTTCAAGCCTCTGTCCGCTACCAGATCCGGAGAAACAATACTTCCTGGACCACAGGGACGACCACCTTGCGGAATGCCCTGACCGAATCCATGGCCAGGAATCAGATTGCGGCTAAATATCCCGGTTCCGAAGTCCGGATCCTGAGCATGGTTTTCAAATAAAACCGCAAAAGAACAATCGGAAAGCGAGGAGTTATGTTCAAATTCATTGATCTTCAGAAGAAGTGCTGTATCACCTGCCAGTTTTTCCGCGGACAGCGGCGGGTCGAGGTGATCGGTCGTCAGACCTTCAATGATTACGACAAACCGCAGCGAAATTGCTGTGTTTTCAACAACTTTCCGAAACTGATCAACGAACCGGCCAACGCAGTCAGCTACTGCCGCTACAAACACTGGGTCGAGCTGCCGGATTGATGAAATCCCCGTTGCAGGATTTACAGGAAAGGGATTTGTTTTTAATATTTGACTATATTAACAAATATTCGGATACGGCAGTTTTGTCAGATCAGAGTTTGTTCCCTGCGGAATGAACGGGGGCGGCGAGTCGCCGTCCTTGAACGGCATCTGCCTGACGGAATGTCTATTCTGTTTCGATCGATTTTTGCAAAATCCATCGAAAAGAATCGCATTCAACGACGTGAACGACGCACCGGCATCTATGCGGATCATTTACCGCCATACCGGCCCGAAACGGTTTCGGCGTGCCAAACTTGCGCAAGCGCAAGCCGAGCACTGCCTTCACCCGCCCCGGTCCGTTCTGCCGGCAAAGCATCGGCATATCTGCTCTGCGCGCTGTTCGCGGGATTTGTTTTTGGTGACAAGACTGCCGTATCCGTTTTTTCAAGGAGAAAGACATGATTTCGGGAATCACGGTCGAACAAATCGCCAGAGAGACGGGACTGAACAGCCGGTTCCTGTATCTGGTGAGCAATCACATTCCGGAATATTACCGGATTTACCGGATCCCGAAGAAAAACGGGAAATACCGGACGATTGAGGCGCCAGCACCCATTTTGAAGCGAATCCAGCAGTATATTCTGTGGAGGATCCTTCCGTGGCGAATTCCCTGCAGTCCGGAGGAACTCGCAGACACGGCGGAAATTCTGAAGGGAAACGGCATTTCTTTTCATCGTCGGGACCTTGCATGGATGCTTTCCGCAGCAACGGCGTTCGAACCCGGGTCTTCCATTAAAAAGAACGCCGGGGAGCATTGCGGGAAACCGGTCGTCGTCTCGCTTGATGTCAAAAACTTTTTTCCCTCCCTGAAATACAGTCTGGTCCGTTCTCTTTTTCAGCAGGTTGTGGATGAAGACGGCGTTGCGGTCATGCTGTCGAAATTCTGCACGCTGAACGGGCATCTGCCGCAGGGCGCGGTCACCAGTCCGCACCTTTCCAATTTGCTGCTGCATGATTTCGATATTTCGCTCCGGCAATACTGCCTGGCCCGCAAGCTGGCTTTTACCCGTTACGCGGACGATCTGACTTTTTCCGGGAATCCCGGCAATGAAGAGATCACCGGACTGATCCGCTATGTCAAACAGGAACTCGGCAAACTCGGACTGCGCCTGAACCATGAAAAGATCCGGATTCAGCGTCAGGGCATGCGGCAAGAGGTGACCGGGGTTGTCGTCAATGCGAAAACCAGTGCTCCGCGGGAAGTCAGACGCCGTCTGCGACAGCAGATGTATTATCTTAACAAACATTGGGAGCACGAATGGCGCAAACTGGATGAACATTCGCTGAACGTCCTGCTCGGGCAGGCAAATTTCATCTGGGATATGGACCGGGACAATCCGGAATTCACCGAATACAGAAGACAGCTGCTCGAAATCAAACGTTATTTTCGGAATTAGGCCGATGTTTTCCAAATCACCTTAATTTTATCATCCCTGCGACAAAAAATTGTTCCTCCTGCGAATATAAGGTTGAACAAACCCTGTTCGCAGGAGGTTTTTTATCGGCCTCCTGCACAAAAACAAACCAAAAGGAAAGGCCGGAAAATGGAAGAAAAAGAAATCACCGTGCAGGAGCTGATCGATCAGCTGAACAAAATCGAAAACAAGAACATTCCGATCGACATTGTTATGTTGGATGAAGGATTTGTCGAGATCAAACCCGGGGACCACATTTACTTCACAGGATTGGTTGAAAACAAATCCATACCAAGCGGGAAAACGGTTTCTATCTCACTTGGTACGAACGGCTATTGGAAAGCATTCAACAAAGCGTTTGACGAATTCGTATCGGTGAGGGATTCGAACAATAAATTTGAAAAAGACATGCTTGAAAAAACGACAAAAGCAATGGGTGGAAATAGAGAACTTGCTGTTCGTACACTGGATCATCGTAAACGAGTTGCTTGGGCATTGAAGCATGGAACGACCCTGTGAGGTGATCTATGCAGCACACACCTCGGAAACCCGACAACAAGAGGATCGTCGAAGCCTGCAAACTTATCACCAAGGCGATCAATTACAGACGGAAAGGCGAGCAAAAAGAAGCCAATCGACGCAGACTGGACCGTCAGGAGGAATGAACTATGAATGAAGTCAAGATCGCAGACACGATCCTGAAAGCCGCCGAAAAGGCAGCCTCAATCGACCTGGGTCAGGTGGAGCGTAAAATGAAAGGATTGACGGCGGACGATCTCAGCACCGTCACCCGGAAATTTGTCAACGCCATCAATCCGCATTGCCCGGAACGGACCGAAAAACGGATCCAAGCGACGCTGGACATTGCGTATCTGCTGGGCAATCTCGGCGGCTGGTACAGCGAAAAACAGGAAAAACGTTTCGAGGAGATCGCCGCCAATCTGGGCCGCAAACCGTCCGACGTTTCGCCCGATGCCGTGGGTCTCAATGCCAAGCTGGCGCATCTCCGCAGTCTGGTTTCGGAAGACGAACTGCTCGCCGAGTTTATCAACGGGGTGCGGAGCGGCTGCGAATCCTTCGGCGGACTGCTGGTCCCCAGCCGCAGGGCGTTCGCGTTGTGGATCGCGCTCGGTATGGCGGACGGCGAGATGCCCGCGCTCTATCGGAAAGCTTTGAAATTGCTTCGGGGCGAGTTCAAACACTCCGCGCTGCTTTACGGCGCGCTGGGCGGTCTGCCGGTTTATGCCGCCGGGAGTGCCGTCGGCGGGGCTGGAATGGGGCTGATCACGGCGATCATGGGCGGACTCCATGGCTTGAAGCATAAACAGACGCTGGACCGTTACTGTCCGCTGATCGGCGCTGATTTCCTCGCCCAGGCGGAAGTGTTGATCGGGCAGATGGGCGGACTGGAAAAACAGCTTGCCGAGACGGACGATCCGGCGGAAAAGGAGCGTATTCAGCAGGAATATGCCGCGGTTTCGCAGCAGCTGCAGGAGCTGATCGATCCGCCGTCGTCCGACGATGATGAAGACGACGAGGAAGAAGACGAAGAATAACCCAACCTGACGGAGGCGGAAATGAAGAATCTGAAGGGATGTCTGCTGGTGGTGATCGGCATACCGGTTGCGGGAGTTGTCCTGTATCTGCTGGCATTGGCCGTATATTTTCTGTTCAACATCTTGCTGTATTTCCTGCCTGTGCTGGTGGTGGTCGCGATCGTGCTTGCACTGCCCTGGCTCGCTTGCAGTTTTTCAAAGGCCTGAACAGCTGATGATCCGGAGCGGATAACGGTTTTCGCTGACGGACTTGATTTTTTCCGTCCGGAATGGTATATTACCTGAAAACAAAAGAAAAGGTTTTCTTCAGGGCAGGGTGATGCGGTTCTCCGCAGATTCCCGACCGGCGGTGACAGTCCGCCTGCGCATGGTTCATGTGCTGACATGGTGAAATCCCATGACCGACAGTAAAGTCTGGATGAAAGAAGAACCGGCGGCATCCTTCGGCATGCCTGTGTTCCGCTTTCCGACTTCCTGAATGAAGCCTCAAATATTCAGGAGGTTTTTTTGTGAAACTCGAATTTGACACTGTTGAGTCCGTTCTGAAGGACATCCGGCAGGGCAAAATGGTCATCGTGACCGATGACGAGAACCGTGAAAACGAAGGCGACCTGGTCTGTGCCGCTCAAAAAGTCACCCCGGATATCATCAATTTCATGATCACCCATGCCCGCGGCCTGGTCTGCGCTCCGATCACGCAGAAACGCGCGGAAGAGCTCAAGATCCTGCGTCCGCCCTCCACCGATCACTTCAAAACCGCGTTTACCGAAAGCGTCGATGCGCTGAGCGGGACCACCGGTATTTCCGCCTTCGACCGTGCCAATACGATCAAGGCGCTGATCGATCCCAAAAGCAAGCGGGAGGATTTCGGCATTCCGGGTCATATTTTCCCGATCGCGGCGCGGCCCGGCGGCGTGCTCCAGCGCACAGGTCACACCGAAGCCGCGGTCGATCTCGCCCGTCTCGCCGGTCTCTATCCTGCCGGCACCATCTGCGAGATCACCAAAGCTGACGGCACCATGGCACGTCTGCCCGATCTGATGAGATTCAAAAAGAAATTCGGGCTGAAGATCCTGACGATCGCTTCCCTGATCGAATACCGCCGCCGCACCGAGCATCTGGTCCGCTGCGAGGAAACGGTGAACCTGCCGACCGCTTACGGCGATTTCAAAATGCATCTTTACCGTTCCCTGGTGGACGATACCACGCATCTGGCTCTGGTCATGGGCAATGTCCGCGGCAAAAAAGCGGTCCTCACCCGCGTCCACAGCGAATGTCTGACCGGCGACGTGTTCGGATCCGCACGCTGCGATTGCGGCGACCAGCTGCACACGGCCATGAGAATGATCGCCGCGGAAGGCTGCGGCGTGGTGGTTTACATGCGCCAGGAGGGCAGGGGCATCGGACTGGAAAACAAACTCCATGCATATAAACTGCAGGAGCAGGGCTGCGATACAGTTGAAGCCAATCTGAAACTGGGTTTCCCTGCCGATCTACGCGAATATGGCACCGGCGCCCAGATCCTGCTCGATCTCGGTATCAAAGGCGTCCGTCTGCTCACCAATAATCCGCAGAAAATCATCGGCATCGACGGCTACGGTCTGCAGATCGTCGAACGGGTGCCCATCATTATCCCGCCGCAGAAAAACAACCGCAAATACCTTGAAACGAAAATGAAAAAAATGGGCCATTTGCTCGATTCGAACGCTTCTCGAGTTGAAACTCGCAGAAAATGAAAGTATATTACCGGTATAATTAAACAGAAAGGATCTTATGATGTCAAATCAAGTCAAGGTTTTCGAAGGCATGCTCGATGCCAAAGGTCTCCGGATCGGGATCGTCTGCGCCAGATTCAATGATTTCTTTGTCAGCGAACTCCTCAGCGGAGCGCTGGATACCATCCGCCGGCTCGGCGGCGATCTCGACAAGGTCGATGTCGCCTGGGTCCCCGGATCCTTCGAGATCCCGCTGGTCATTTCCAAGATGATGGATTCCGGCAAATATGATGCCACCATCGCGCTCGGCATGGTCATCCGCGGTTCCACCACTCATGCCGATCATATCAATTCCCAGGTCTCCAAAGCGCTCGGTCAGCTCTCGCTTGAAAAAGGCATTCCCGCGGTTTACGGTGTCGTTTCCACGGAAAATATCGAGCAGGCGATCGAACGCAGCGGCACCAAGGCCGGCAACCGCGGCGCCGATGCCGCCCGCACTGCGGTCGAAATGGCCAATCTGCTGAAAAATTTTTCCCGTAAAGGCTGACCGGGCAGAGTTATCATGAACGAACAGAAAGACCCTTCAGAACCCGTTTCCGCGTCCGTTCCCGAAACGCCCCGCGGCCGGGCTCATCATGAACTGGTTCCCAAGTTCCATTTCAAACGGCTTGGACGCGAGCTCGCCATGCAGTTCCTTTTTGAATGCGACCTCGCCGGAACCGATAATTTAGCCGAAAATCTGGAAAACTTCTGGTCACAGGCGGAACATTCGGGCGAATTTCCCAACAGCCGGATTTTCCGCAAAGCTCGTGCCTACGCGGAAAAAATCATCTCCGGCGTCTGTGAAAATGAGACCGAGATCGATTCCCTCATCAGCGAGACTTCCGACAAATGGGCGATCTCCCGCATGTCCGCGGTCGACCGCAATATCATCCGCGTGGCGGTTTTCGAACTTTTTCATTGCCCCGATATCCCGGCTCTGGTCAGCATCAATGAGGCGATCGAGATCGCCAAGGATTACAGCTCATCCAAGTCCGGCAATTTCATCAACGGTTTGCTCAATACCATCAAGGACAAGATTCCGCCGCATGCGAAAAATCCTGTCTGCGATAAGCCTGGGAGCAAGGAGGAATCCTGATCTATGTCTATTTTTGATGCATTCAAACGAGGACTGAAAAAAACCGCCGTCGCCATCGGACGCGGCATTACCAGCTTTTTCACGACTGTGAAAAAATGGGATGAGGCGAGTTTCCGGAAGCTCGAAAACGAACTTCTGGCGGCTGATTTCGGCGTCTCCGCTTCCCGGAAGATCGTCAAATCCCTGCGCGACCGTTACCAGCAGGGCGAATTTTCCGGCGACAATGACATTCTGGCGGTTGCCCGCGAGGAACTCTGCCGGATCCTGAAGGAAGGCGGACGTCCCCTCCGGACTGCCGAATCCGGTCCCACGGTCATCCTCATGGTCGGTGTCAACGGCAGCGGCAAGACTACCACTGCCGGAAAACTCGCTCATCTGTTCTCTGCTCAGGGGAAAAAGGTCATGCTTGCCGCCTGTGATACCTTCCGGGCCGCTGCGGTCGAACAGCTCAAACTCTGGGGCGAACGCACCGGTTCTCCGGTCATCGCTTCCAAAACCGGCGCCGATGCCGCCGCTGTCGCGTTTGACGCCGTGGCTTCCGCCAAAGCGAAAAATATCGATTATCTGATCATCGATACCGCCGGACGCCAGCAGAATCAGAAAGGGCTGATGGACGAACTGGCCAAGATCCTGCGGATCATTCGCAAACAGCTTCCGGAAGCTCCGCATGAAACTTTGCTCACGCTCGATGCCGGGGTCGGCACCAATGCACTTTCCCAGGCCCGCGAATTCGCCGCTATTTCCAACGCCAGCGCGCTGGTCCTGACCAAGCTTGACGGCACGGGGAAGGGCGGGGCCGCAGCCGCCGTCCAGGAAGAATTCCATCTCCCGATCCTCTTTGTCGGGCTCGGCGAAGCTCCGGAAGATCTCCAGGCTTTCTCGCCTGAAATGTATGCGGAAGCCATTTTCCCGCTTCCCGAAGAGGAACAGAAATAAAGGAGTCCGTGCGCCCATGCTGAACGAGGATGTCCGCTGGATGAAAAGAGCTTTGAAGGAAGCTCTCAAGGGGTGGGGCACCACCAGCCCGAATCCTCTGGTCGGCGCGGTCATTGTCAAAAACGGTTCCCTGCTCGGTGCCGGATACCATGTGAAAGCCGGTCAGCCTCATGCCGAGGTCAACGCTATTGCTTCCTGCGGCCGTAAATCCATCAAAGGCTCGACGATTTACGTCACGCTCGAACCCTGCTGCACTTTCGGCCGCACGCCTCCCTGCACGGACGCCATCCTCAACGCCGGGATCTCCCGCGTCGTGTTCGGCTGCACCGACCCCAATCCGAAACATGCCGGACGCGCCGCCGAAATCCTCCGTTCCCATGGCGTCCAGGTCACTTTCCCTGTCTGCGAAGAACAGTGCCGCCGTCTGAACGAACCGTTTTTCAAATGGATCTCCACCGGAAAACCGTTTGTCCTGCTGAAAATGGCACAGACTCTCGACGGCAGAATCGCGACTGCGGACGGTATTTCCCAATGGATCACCGGCGGGATCGCCAGACAGCGGGTCCAGAAGCTCCGGATGCGCGCCGATGCCGTGATGGCCGGTGCCGAAACCTTTCGGCTCGATCATCCCCGTTTCACCGTCCGCGACCGGGACGAAAACGTTCTGAAAACACCCCGCCGGATCATTGTGACCGGCCGACCCAATGCTTTTTCGGTGCCGGGTTTCGAATTCGTTTCCCTGCCGGATGCGGCGTCCTGGGATGCTTATCTGAAAAAACTCGGGTCCGAGAATGTTACCGCTCTGCTGATCGAAGGCGGAGGGACCCTGGCGGCGTCCGCGCTCGCGGCACGAGCCGTTGACCGGATCGAATTTCACATCGCTCCGAAGATTCTCGGCGGAGCCCACAGCCGGAGCAGCGTCGCGGGGCCCGATCCTGTTTCGCTGGATGGGGCTTATCGTTTGAAAAATGTCGAACTCCATAAACTCGGTCCGGATCATGCTTACAGCGCCGCTGTCGAATATCCGGACGCCGCGGAGGTCTGAAATATGTTTACGGGTCTGATCGAAACCACCGGAACTTTTCTCGATGCCGCCATATCCGGCAAAGCAGGAAAACTGAGGATCGAATCCAAAAAGATCCTGAGTAATCCCGTTCCCGGCGAAAGCATCGCCGTCAACGGCGCCTGTCTGACTCTCGAACATGCCGCGGGAGCCGTTCTGGAATTCCATGTTCTGGCGGAAACTTTTCACAAAACCAACCTCGGCCTCCTTCAGCGCGGTGCTCAGGTCAATCTCGAACGCGCCATGGCGCTCGGCGACCGCTTCGGCGGACATATCGTCAGCGGACATGTCGACGGCACCGGCAAGATCCTTTCGCTCGGACGGGACGGCGACGATATCGTCCTGACCGTTTCCTGTTCCCCCGATCTGCGGCAGTTCATGGTCGCCAAAGGCAGCATTGCCGTTAATGGTATT
>JAEEGL014374553.1_pt1 | contig 10211 bp, 4 predicted proteins | sample 9134231 | NCBI WGS metagenome assembly JAEEGL01 (sample SAMN16246548, study PRJNA631951) | gut metagenome | biome: gut microbiome; feature: rumen; material: fiber-attached | host: Bos | place: Iran: Karaj | collected 2018-10 | reverse complement strand
CTATTACCTAGTTGTGGTTTACTATAAGTAGTAGATGTTACCCCTATCTATCTTTGTTAGATGGGGTATTTTTTATTACGTACACTACCCGTCTTGATTTTATTACCTAGTTGTGGTTTCCTTTACGTATAAGTTGTTCCCCCTATTCCTTACGGTTTGGGGTATTTTTTATTACGTACGCTACCCGTCTTGATTTTATTACCTAGTTGTGGTTTACTTTAAGTAGTAGAAGTTACCCCTATCTATTTCTGTTAGATGGGGTATTTTTTATTACGTATACTAGGATACATAGTATCACTAGAATCATGAATATATCATTCATATCTAGACCTCCTTTCACTTTTCGGTAACACTTTTTCAGTGCAGCTAAAATGAAAGAAACCACGAAAAGAACAATTTAGTTACACCTACTTGGTAAGTGCAACCGAATGTAGAGAATTAAAAAACTCCCTACATATATATAAAGAGGGAGGTTTTGTGATTTTTTTAAAATTTTCTTAAAAAAATTTAACTGGAGTGAGCAGCAAAGTACGCTTTCGCATTAGTGTAACCACTAAGTAAAATGTAGTTACCATTCTCTAAAGTCCAGTAACAAATATTTAAGTCGCCACCACTACCTTCGAGAATATCGTTTGTTGTGGCCGCATAGTAATATGGAGTTGTTCCATTATACGATTTTAAAGCATAATGAGATGTCGCATGAGAAGATGGAGAACTCCAGTTATTGCATGCTTGTAAAGCAGTTTCGCCAACAAGTAATTTTATAGTTGCCTTAGTATTTTTAAAAACATAGTCGTCTTTATCAATAAACAATGTTCCAGTGTTTGGAATTTCTTTTCCAAAATAGAGCGTTGAAATTGCTGGCAAGTGAACATATTTAATCATGTCGCATTCTGTAAATGCGTGAGCAGCAAGAACCTGTAAATTAGTGCAAGGTGTTAAATCCAAAACTCCAGTTGATGTGGTTTCAATTAATGAAGATGCTCCTCCGCTATAATTGTAATAGGAATAGGAAGCTCCACCAGTCATATTAGATAACTTTTTGCACTTATAAAAAGCAGCATTTCCAATCTTAACTAAATTAGTTAAATTCCTAAAATTAAAGTTTTCTAATTTACGACAATCTTTAAATGCCTGAGTATCAGAAAAAACTTCAGCGTTGTGGTAATATAATTGATTGCGGTAATCTGTGAAGTTAAATGGAAGAGAATAATCATAAACTTCATCTCCTGGGGCTAAAGCACTAATATATTTGAGTCCAGTTCCACCAGTAATGGTAGTTAAGTGAGAACTATTAGCAAAAGCACCACCATAAATATGAGTGAGTTCAGAATTTAAGTTAATAGTTGTATATTTATTACCTGCCAATGCATGCAGTCCAATAGCCTTCGTGCCACCAGCAATATTAAGTGTTCCAGTTCCACCTTGCATTTGATAAAGAAGCGTCTTTTTATTGCTATCTCCAACATAATAAATACCATCATTAATTAATGAGAAATTACTATTTCCTGCAAATGTAATAGAGGTAAGATGCGTTCTGTTTTTCGATGTATCGTTTGCCGGAGCATGAGTATAGAAGGCCGCGCTTTCCAAGCGAGCAAGACTTGAGCTTAATGTAACGCTTCCAAAAACATGGTTATAGAAAGCACATTTCTTAATGCTTGTTACGTTAGGTAAAATGCAATAACCGGTGCCTGTCTTAGCAGATGCATAGTCCGAATTGGAAGGTTGAATAACATTCCCTGATTTGTAAGTGATAATCTTAACACCATATGTGTCTGCACCATTATCATTGGTGTTTGCCTTTCTAAAGAAAGCTCTTTCACCAATGCTTGTAATTGTGGTTGGAAGAACAAAAAATCTTCCAGCTTTTTCACTTGCCCCGTGACAGCCAAACGCTTCATCACCAATAGCAACCAAGTTATTTGAAACATCAATTGTAGTATTACCAATTGTCTTTGTGATTCCAGTTAGGTCAATTTCATCTGTGGAGTTACCAGATGAAGTGAAATATTTAACTGCTGTATAATTTGATGAATTCTTGGATCTAGCAAAGACAATAATTCCTGACTTATATTCAGTATCATTTTTAGGTGGATCAACAAAGGTCCTTGTTGATGGATTCCAATATAAAATACTTCCGCTATCGAAATCAAAATCAATATCATATAACGTTGGTATACACGATCTGCTTAACGACTTGTCTTTATCTCCATATTCAATTTCATTATTGTAAGAGCTAATTGGTCCCTCGGCGTTCCATTTAATTTTGACACCGCTATTCTCTGTAATCGTATCAATTGTTCCTGGAGCTTGTCCATCTAGATAGATAACTAAATCTTTAAGCGTATTTGTAACATTACCTACGCCAGAGAAAACACCTTGTTCATAAGTATTTCCAGCTTCAGTTTTTGTTCCCCATGGAATTGATTTTCCACTAGCAATTGCTTTAGCGGTTGTTAAGAAAACTTCTCTAAGAATCGCGCAATTCTTAAATGCTTCATTGCCAACAAGGCATAAGTTTTCATTGCCAACAAAACGTGTCAAAACAGATGCTCTACAGAAAGCGTTAGGAGCAAGAGAACATGTATATGAATTGGCGTTATGTTCAGTATGACTACATTTTTCCATCTCAACGGAAGTAACTTTTGTGCTATACCCATTAGCAGCGCCAAAACAATATGGCCCTATTCCAGCCCAATTTTGTTCATTAAAATCTCCATCGGCTTTGTTAACATTTGCGGCTTTTGCATCTGCATCATTAAGTGAGCAAGGAAGAACGACTTCAATTCCTTTGTCGCTGCCTAAATTCATGCCAATATTGCCAAAGCAATAACCGCTTAAGAATCTTAAATGTCCATCCTCATTAGGGTGGGTTTTAAATCCAAGGGTTTCACATTTTGTGAAATTAAAGAAAGCATATGGTCCAACATATTCCAAACAGTTTGGAAGCACCAAAGATGTTATTTTATCCATCTTAAATGTTGAAACAACTTTATTGTCCGAGAACACTCTAGCGCCAACTTCTAATAAAGTTGTACACTCAGAGAAATCAATTTCTTCAAGTAAATTACACTTATAGAATGCATGATGACAAATTTGAACTAATCCATCACTAAAAGTAACAGATTTAAGATTGCTTGTTTTATTTTCAAATGTACGTGCTTTAATAACTTTTAATGGATACTCAACGTTATCAAAAGTAACACTTCCAGGAATTCTAAGAGCTTTAGTAGCTGGATCATAATAAACGAGTTCTTCCTCTTCTTCAGTGCCTTCGTTAACAATATATGTTGTTCTAGTGATTGGAGCATTCCACTGATAAATTGCAGCATATTTATGCTCAGCTCCAGCAGTATCTAAGCAGATGGTCTTTGGATTATTGAGCTCACTATCAAGCATAATAGGATCGGTTTCAATCGTGTATCTAAGACCAGGGAAATCGTTAGATTGTAAAATAACAATATGCTGACTGTCATAAGGAATCTTGTTATTGTTGCTTCCTTCAATTTGGAAATCTCTCCAATGGTTTGCGTATTTTGAATCTGGAGTAAATGGTGAACTATTGTAATAGCCAAAATGCAATACTGCTGATGAGTTAGCTCCAACGAAAGCAAATGACTCAACAACATCTAAGTTTTCTTCAAAATAAATCCAAACAAGACTAGAACAGTATGCAAATGCATAAGATTTAACGGTAATCTTATTAACGTTTTCTCCAGTGCCAGTTTTAGATGGGAAATAGAATGTTGTTAAAGAAGTACAGTTTTCAAAACAGCATTCTCCAAAATATGTCAAAACAGTAGAACAGTTAAAGTCTGTTAAAGAAACACACGAGTCAAAAGCATGATCACCAATTGTGGTAATGCGATCATTTGTTAATAAAATGCCAGTTCCTGCTTGATTTGAATAGAAGACATTTGTCATGTTACGACAATCAATAAAAGTGCTAGGAGCAATCTCTGTCACCAAATATGGAATGGTGAAACTTGTCATTGATTCGCAGTAGGCGAAGGCTTCTTCCCTAATTTCTTCGATTGTGGCTGGTAAACTAATTGTTTCAAAATCGCAATATCTAAAGCCATGTTTAGCAACTGCAGCGACCGTAAAGTTTGCTACTCCATTACTTACTGCTGAAGGAACAGTTAAGTTAGTAGGTGTCGCGCTTGGAGCCATACCCCAAGAAATAGCAATCTTACTGCTTTCTCCTTCAATAGAGTAGCAGTGATATTCATAATTAGTGCTTGGATCAACATAGGTAAAGAAGGTATCTTCGTTAATAACGAGGGTGGCTTTGACAACACTGAAAATAGCAGTTGCTGTTGCCGCTACCGACATAAAAGCAATCGCGATAAGGGTATTAAGAGTAGAAAATACTTTTTTCTTTTTCATCTTATTATCTCCTAAGACGTCCTATAGATGACGTTAACCGCCTCATACCTATTGTTCTGTATATAGTGTACCCTCTTCAGAGGTGTATAGGTAACTAGATAAGTAACAAATTGAACAGGCGAATCACTAAATTCGAGTGAAATATAATTATTTCCACCGACTTCTTTAATGGTTGCTAAGTATTCTTTAGCAACACTATCGTTAAAGAACGCTCTAAATGTAATGTTAGAAAGTGCTAAATCGTTTGGATAGTTTGCGAAAGTTGGCTGTTCAGTTAATAAATCAACGTTATCAACTGTATAGCCAATATTAGCCATGGTCTTATCGCCAATGCTAGCATCTGTTTGGCCTTGAACCGCTAAGAAGTAAATATTTGCAGAACCACTTCTAGCGCCAATGACATAGTCACCTTTAGGTAATTTAAAGATATGACCATATAAGGCGTTATGATCATTATTCATTCCGCTATATTCTTCAGTTCTTGTTGTAGTCACACCATTTTTAACGTCGTAGGTAAAATAGCGGTGTCCATCAGTGTTGTTAGTAAAATTAGTTGCTCTCATTGTGTATAGTGGGACAACTGATTCTTTGTTGCTTCTTGTTGTATCATTACTATAAATAGTAATATCACCACCATTGCCAACAACTGAAACGTTAGCGCCATTATCGTTTTCAATGCTGAAAACAATTGATTTGTCTGGATAATACTTTCCATCGGTGTGTAAATATTTACTATCTCCTGGCTTAAAAACTGGCATATATGAAGATAAAGATGATAATCTTTCGTTTTGGTCAGAAAGAAACATAAATCCAAATTTTGGATTTCCTGGATTAATAGGGGCACCATATTTATCTCTTAAAACAGAAGATAAGTAATTGGTTAGCCATGGGCTATCAGTGTTATACATATAGTTATTATTACCAGCGAAACTCATATCCTCTAAATCAAGTTCAAAAACATAATTGAAATCTCTAGAGAATGGGTATCCAAAGGAATTGACGTCTGAATATGAAGGAAGAATTGTGCCTCTTTTTGGAGACCATCCAATATTATCGTCTTTATTTGTAAAACCACTTTTTACGTGATCAAATTCTGCGGTTGAGAAATAGACTTTAGTTTTTGGATCGCCATTAATAATCCTGCTGTCGCCAATTTTGTCTAAACTGTATGTGTCATAACTACCAGTTTCAGCGCCGACACAGTGAGAAGTAACAATCTTAAAGACACCTAAGCCGCGATCGATATCATTATTTCTATCATCTTCAATGACCTTGTTCCAAATAAAATCAACTGAGTTAAAGTAAGGTTCATTTACTCCAGTAACTGTGTATCTATCATCACCAACCAAGTTGTTATAAGCAGACATATTTTTGGTTGTTGAAACAATGTATTCAAAATCGCCAGAAGTAAAGTTATATCTTCTAAGATATTCTTCATAGTTATTAAAAACTGCTAAAGTTTCTGGTGTCTTGTTGTTAATAAATTCTTTATATGAAACATAGTTAACTCTATTGTTATTACTCTGACTGTTATTGCCGGAAACAATTTTTGTTCCAACGGTCATATCGCTACGAATAAGACTATAAATTCTTGAATAGTTAATAATACCAACGTCACCATTAGTGGTTAATCCATAATCAGGATCAAGAGTGTTAACAACGTTAGTGCCGATTTCTCCAATTAAACCTGTATCACTTTCAGTGAGGATTGGAGTAAATCCTGTTTTATTAAATGTAAATTTTGCATCATAAACGTAACAATTTCTCATTGTTCCATTAACGTGGCCTGCTAAGAAGCCAATATTATTGCCATGGTGGTAATTAGTGTTTCTATCACCTGAAGAACCAGTATCTAAATAATCGCAGAAAATGGAAGCAGTAAATCTACCATCTCCGTCTACATATGTATCTCCGTTTGAGTAGAATTCAATAACGTAGGATTGAATAACTCTAGAGAATGTATATCCATCCACTGTGGTAGAGGCAACTAAAGAAATTCTTGTATCAACTTGCATATCTCCACCAGAGTTGAAATCACTGGAGTTCTTTAAAGCATCCATGTTAATCATAATTGCTTCATCTAAAACACTATCGCCATCAATATCGATAACTTTAGCCTTTTGAATAAGTGGGGAAGATGAAACCCATGAATATGTAAATGGGTCATTAGCAACACTTGGGAATGTTGGTAAGAAATATGCTTTGTTGTAATAATCGTAAGTTTTATTTGCGGAATCATTAAGTGCAAGTAAAGAAGTACCACTTATACCATTAAGTCTCTTAAGATTGGTGGCTTCAAAGGCTGAACCATTTTTCTTATAGACCAATAAGCTTGTGTCAGTAGCGAGATAATGTGAACTGGAGAAGATGTCATCAATATCCGCGGAGAATAATAAATTATCTTGATCTGTAGGTGTGGAATTATATCCTAAAGAACATATTTCAAGATCTTCACACACAAGGCCTTCAACAACACCTTGATAATCAACATAACCGAAGACACCAATATCTTCTGGATATCCAGAAACTTTTAAGTTTCTAATTGGAAGACCTTGACCGTTAAATTCACCAACGAATGGGGTTCCTTCACTACCAATTGGAAGAATGGTAATGCTATTAGAAAGAGTACCCATATCTAGATATTCAGTGTAGATTGTTCCGCCTTGGCCATCGTCATTAATACATTTTGGGCTTTGTCCTTCTTCAAAGACGTGTCCAACTTGGAAATAAGTCTTTTGAGGGAAAATACCTAAGTTTTGTAGACGGGTTAAGTTATAGAAGTGAACTGGAGAAACAATCTCGTAAGGATGTTCTTGAGTGCCATCACCAGTAAAGAAATAACCACGTAAACCAACTTGGCCATTAATCACTTTTTCTGCGTTATTATTTCCACCCCTAAACCAACCCAAGGTACTTCCGATAGTGAAAGTACTAATACCAAGGGCAAAAACACCGAGAGCGATAGGAAGCAAAGTCTTCTTTTTCATAACTAAGCACCTGCCCCCTCAGTGAATGAGAATGAGAAATAGAAATCATACACCGCAAGGATGTTACGAGAATAGATATCTTGTAAGTATTGCTCTAACTCAGTTGGAGCGTAATTAACATTGATATAGATTGTTACTGATTCACTAGTGAATGTTACTGAATCATCACTCGCTAAATCAATATCATCTGGTTTTGGATTAGAGCTATAGAAATTAGAGTGACTTTGAAGTGGGTCTTCAGAGATAAGGTTAGATAAGTAAGAAAGTTTATAATAAACTTCTTCACTTTCAGAAAGTGGAGTAGCCTTATCAATGTAGCTTGGGTAGTAAAGTTTATTGTCCACTCCATCTGTATAAAGTGGATTGCTATCCGCTAAATCGCTTTCATAGAAAACATCAAAATCAACACAGTCAGTTAAGAAGATTTCATTTGACGCTTTGCTCTTAGCGGTAAGTCTAATGGACTGAAGGTCTAATAAAGCATTTACTAATTCACTTGAGGTGAATGTTACTTCGTAAATTGCATTACAATTCATATCCTTAAGACTTTGAGAGGAAATGAGCATTGCAACTGGGTCATAGACATTCATGACAGTAATTGGACTAACATCATCCCATTCATCATGAGCAGCATCATACACTGTATCAAATTCTTCAGTGTCTTCACTGTAGCCATATTTATTAACTGCTCCAGTTTCTGGAGTTAAATAGTCAAAGATTTCAATACCACCAACAACGGATGAATGATAATCAAACTTGTAGAGGTTGATAGATTCAATTTCAACGTTCTTGGTTTTGACACGCATTTGCATACCACTTTCAGTAGCGGTCATAGATGCAAGGAACCAAGCGTAGACACCAACAAAAGACACAGTTAACGAGAAGATCGTAACTGCGGCTGCAGCAACTATTTTTGTAAATCTGTTTTGTACCTTTTTCATGTCTACTAAATAAAAAATCCAGCGTGCCGTGAAATAGGCAGCTGGCTATCCATTTAATAGGACCCTCTAGTTTTGCGTCACTGGATTACTCCAGCTTTGCTTTTTTCTATGTGCAATAATTATAAACCCTTTTGTATGTGTATGCGCAACACTTTTTTCTACGAAAGCTATTTTTTATTGTTAAAATCAAGAATAATTCGTTTGCAAAAATTGAGGTTAAAAACAAAAAGCCACCACTATTTTTTGGCGGCCTTTTTTCGTCTATTTTTGTTACGATACATCTCTTTATCACTTTCAATAACAGCACTTTCAATTGAGTCATTTTTTCTTTCAATTGTGTAACTTCCAACTGAGAGTTTTAAAGAGAATTTCTCGTTACCATATTTCTTGGATTCGGCTTTAATTTTCTTAACGTATGAATCAGCAGCTATTTTGTTGGTTCTTGGAACTACCGCTAAGAATTCATCTCCACCCATTCTAAAGATGTAAGATTTCTTAGGAAGAACGTTTTGAAGCGCAGCCTTTGCGTAGCAAATATATTGATCTCCAGCCGCGTGTCCAAAGCGGTCATTGATATCTTTTAAACCATCACAATCTGCAGTAATCATTGTAAGAGGGAAGTTAAGTCCCTTCTTTCCTTGTTGAGTTAATTCTTCAAAGAATACACGATTATAAACACCAGTCAATTGGTCGGTGATTGATTTTTCTCTAAGTTCACGTTTTGTGATTTCTTCTTTGGTAACGTTATTAATAATCGCAATAACACCAATCACTTCTTTGTTTTTATCGAAGATAGGTTCCTTAATAATTTGTAGGTAATCAACACTACCTTTATATCCGCTTTCTTTGATGATATAAGATTTGCCTTTTCCGGTTTTTAAAATCTCAAGATCAGTCTTATGCGCTAGTCTAGCGTTTCTTTTGTTTTTACGAAGTTCAAAATCTGTTTTGCCACGGACTGAATCTGTATCTTTCTCATATTTTCTCCAGTCTTGTGAACAGAAAGCATATCTTCCTTTTGCGTCCTTGAGATAAATCAAAGATGGCAAGGCTGTTAACATATCGGAGAAATCATCAAATGAGGTTGAATTTGCGAATTTGACTGCATTATTGATTCTAGACAAAACAATGTTTTTAGTGTCTGAAGAAGTAATCGCACCAATAACAGGATCGACAAGGAATTTGTCATCATTATTAACGTTCTTCTCATCAGTCAACACTAAAACAGGCAAGGAAAACATGAAATTATTTGTATTCTTCACAAAAGAAAGAATCTCACTCACATTTTCAAAAGAAAATGGATTATCAATTATCAAAACTGAAATATTATCAAAATCACTATTTAGCAAATCTAAAGCGTTTTTATGTCCATAGACTGTTGTGACATTGTATTCATCTTTAATGAATTCAATGAGTCTACTAATTCTTTTTGATTCGGAGTTTGAGATAATTGCAACGTTTTTCATATTTAAACCCGGTTTTTATGTATGATACCACAAATAATAATTTGTAGGTATAACTTTTTTTATTCTTTAGTTAAATAACTAACCGCAAAATTGCAAGATAGAACTAATCACTATCTAAATTTTGAGGAGGAAATTGTTTACTAATTTTTTCAAAACACTTTTTCTAGGTAAACGATTAACCTAACGAACTTTTTTTCATCAAAATAGAAAGTCTACTTTTTTCCTACATTACTATAGGTGTACCTTTTTCTCAGTTTTTGAAAAAATAATATGATTTACTCATATAAAATTAAAATTTTACTAACTCGGTATTTTGTCGCGGTTTTTGTCAAATTGAGCTCAAATTAAGTTTATAAGAAAACACTTCAAGTAGTTGCTCTCAACCTACTATTTTTTTGACGAGTTTATAAAATATAAAGTTGTTT
>JAEEGL014347015.1_pt1 | contig 10211 bp, 8 predicted proteins | sample 9134231 | NCBI WGS metagenome assembly JAEEGL01 (sample SAMN16246548, study PRJNA631951) | gut metagenome | biome: gut microbiome; feature: rumen; material: fiber-attached | host: Bos | place: Iran: Karaj | collected 2018-10 | reverse complement strand
GATGCCAGCACGTACTCCTGCTCTCGCAATGAGAGGATCTGACCGCGGATCAGGCGGGACATGGAGACCCAATACAGCACACCAAAGACAATGAAGAGGCTGATGATATTGCTGCCGATCTTCTCGAGAGCGGTTCCGGCCAAAGCCGGACCCAGTGTAAGTTTCAGAACACTTGCCAGAAGGATAACCATCAGCATATCCGGCAGCGAGTAGATTATATCTACAATACGCATAATGATCAAATCGACTTTTCCGCCGCAGTAGCCCGCGATGGAACCAACCGTCATACCGATGATCAGGACGATGATGCTGGCAAAAAAACCAACGGCGAGAGAGATCCTCGTTCCGTAGACGACGCGGATGAAGTAATCACGTCCGGCAGAATCCGTCCCGAACACATGCGGGAAAATCTTCTCCCCTGCATCCATGCGCTTTAGCTCCGTCTTTCCATAGGTGAAGGGTGCAAGATTGTTATAGGAAGAGTCTACGGGCTTACCGGGATTGACGCCCAGCATATTGTCATAAGAATAGGGCCAGAACATAGGGATAAAGATTGAGGAAAGCGCGATTACCACGATCACGATCAGGGAGACGGTAGCCACACGGTTCTTGAGAAGCCGCTTGACGCCGTCCCGGAAGAAAGTGGAGGACGGGCGCATCTGGACCATGTATTCCTTTTCTTCCTCTGTTGCGGGAAGAAAGGCATCCACGTCCACATGCATCGTAAACTTGTCTGACATACCTGCTCCCCCCTTATTCCAGATTGATTCTGGGATCGACAACCTTATAGAGAATGTCGCTTACCAGGTTCATCACAACGATCAGAACCGCAAGCACGATCGTCGTTCCCATCACCATGGGATAGTCCCGGTTCGTGATACTGCTGACAAACGCCCGGCCGATCCCCGGTACGGCAAAAATCTGTTCCACAACGAGTGAGCCTGTGACAATATAGGCGAGCATGGGCCCGAAATAGGTAATGACAGGAATCAGAGAGTTCTTCAGAGCGTGACCAAAGATGATCTTTCCGCCGGAGACGCCCTTCGCCTTGGCGGTACGGATATAATCCTGCCCCAGAACATCCAGCATGGACGATCTGGTAAGACGCGTAATATACGCCATCGGATAAAGAGCCAGTGTAATAATCGGCAGGATGAGGCCCTCAGCTGTGGATCCGTTTGCAGGCAGGACTGCCAGCCTGATGGCAAAAACAACCAAGAGCAGCGACCCCATGATAAATGACGGCATGGAGACAAAAGCAGTCGTCACAACCATAATGATTTTATCGATCAGCTTGTTGCGACGCAGTGCAGCAACCGCCCCCAGGGGAATGCCAATGACGGCAGCGAGACACGCCGCGATAACGCCTAGCTTTGCCGAGGTCTTCATACCGTCTGCAATGATATCGATCACCATGCGGCCCCGCTGCTTCAGCGAGGGTCCAAAGTCAAACCTGGTCACGATATCCTTCAGATAAGTAAAATACTGCTGCATCAGCGGTTTATCCAGCCCATACTTGGCCTCCAGTGCGGCCTGCGCCGCAGCAGAGATTGCCTTTTCACCCATAAAGGGACCGCCGGGAACCGCATGCATGACGAAGAAGGTCACCGTGATAACAACCCATACGGTAACAATCGCCAGCAAGATACGCTTTAAAATATACTTGAGTGTTTTAGAGCTCATCACAAAGCCTGCCTCAATTATAATAAGAAATGAACTGCACTTTTCACCAGATTACAGAATGAAAATATACTGTATGATTATACTGAAATAAAGTAAAAAAGCAATTGATTTCACGATTTGTGGGTTTTTTGTGGCCTATGTCGGGTTTTTTCCGCCATAGGCCACACTTTTTGTAAAAATTACACGAAGCTCGAATCCTTATCGGTTCCGCATGAGGGTCTTCATACGCAGGCTGTGGTCCAAAATGCTCTTACGAAGACGCAGATTCTTCGGTGTGACTTCCAGCAGTTCATCGTCCGCCAGAAATTCCAGACACTGTTCCAGGCTGAGAATCCTCGGCGGGATCAGCCGAAGCGCCTCATCCGAACCGGAAGCGCGGGTGTTGGTCAGGTGCTTGGTCCGGCAGACGTTTACGGGGACATCCTCTGCCTTCGGGCAGACACCGACAACCATTCCGCCGTAGACCTTGGTCCCCGGGGTGATAAACATGGCGCCGCGCTCCTGGGCGTTCCAGATGCCGTAAGCAACCGCTTCACCGGTCTCGAAGGCGATCAGGGAACCAGTGTTCCGGCGGGCGATGTCACCCTTATAGGGTTCATAACGCTCGAACACGGAGGCCAGAATTCCCTCACCTTTGGTGTCAGTGAGGAACTCATTACGGTAGCCGAAAAGACCTCGTGATGGAACCAGAAATTCCATTTTCATCCGGTTTCCAACCGGAGTCATCTCAAGGAACTCACCCTTGCGGGCGCCGAGCTTCTCCATGACGGAGCCCATGTAGTCCTGGGGCACATCGACCACAACGCGTTCAACCGGTTCGCAGAGCTTGCCGTCGATCTCCTGATACAGCACACGGGGCGGAGAAACCTGGAACTCATAGCCCTCCCGGCGCATGGTTTCGATCAAAATGGAGAGGCTCATTTCGCCGCGTCCGGCGACATTAAAGCTGTCTGTACTGTTCTCCACATCCGTCACGCGCAGCGACACATCCTTCAGGGTCTCACGCATCAGTCGGTCACGGATCTGGCGGGAGGTCACGAACTTTCCTTCCCTTCCGGCAAATGGGCTGTCGTTGACTGAGAAGGTCATCTCCAGGGTGGGCGCACTGATTTTGACGAAGGGCAGCGGTTCTGCCGCTCCTTTCGCACACACGGTATCGCCGATCGTGATCTCTGGGATACCGCTCATGGCGATGATGTTGCCAGCCCCTGCTTCAGTCACGGGCACACGGTTGAGGCCGTCAAACTGGTAGAGTGACACGGCCTTTGCCTTCATGGTCGGTTCATCGGGGTGGTGGAAGTTGCAGACTTCAATCTCCTGGTTCTGCTTGATCACGCCACGCTCGATGCGTCCGACAGCAATACGGCCGACGTACTCATTATAATCCAGGCTGCTGACCAGCATCTGGAAGGGTGCATCCAGATTCATCTCCGGGGCGGGAATATACTCCAGGATCGTCTCAAAGAGCGGCTTCAGATCCGTTCCCGGCACATCAGGAGAATAGCTGGCTGTACCGTTGCGGCCGGAACAGAAAAGCATCGGAGAATCCAGCTGCTCATCGGTTGCATCCAGATCCATCAACAGTTCAAGGACCTCGTCGATGACCTCGTGGATGCGCTGATCCGGACGGTCAATCTTATTGACCACAACAATCACCCTGTGGCCGAGCTCCAGGGCACGACTCAGAACAAAACGGGTCTGGGGCATGGGGCCTTCCGCCGCATCCACCAGAAGAATAACTCCGTTTACCATTTTCAAAATACGCTCGACTTCGCCGCCGAAGTCAGCGTGTCCCGGGGTATCGACAATATTGATCTTCGTATCACCGTAAAAAACGGCTGTATTCTTTGCCAGAATCGTAATGCCGCGCTCCCGCTCCAGATCGTTGGAGTCCATAACACGGTCCACGACTTCCTGGTTCTCACGGTAGACACCGGACTGCTTCAGCATCTCATCCACAAGTGTTGTCTTACCGTGGTCGACGTGGGCAATGATAGCGACATTTCTAAGCTTCTCCATTGGAATCCTCTCCTTTTTTCATACGAAGAGAGATTTTAACATTCCTTTGTTCAAATTGCAATACCGGAGCATCACATTTCCGTGCAAAATCACGAAAAATCAAAAACATTTCTCTTGACAGGTTCTCTGTCAAATGGTAATATAACTCGCGTCGTCCGCGTACTCAGCTTCGGGGTCATGCCGCCGTTGCGGTAGCCTTTCCGCCCGATGCCGCGTCGTTGGACAGAAAAACAAGAAAGGAATATGCACTATGATTACCAAAGACAAGAAAACCGAAGTCATCGGCCAGAATGCTACTCATGAGAACGACACCGGTTCTCCTGAAGTCCAGATCGCCATTCTTTCCGAGCGTATCCGCGAGCTCACCGAGCACCTGAAGCGTCATCCCAATGACGACCACAGCCGTCTTGGCATGTACAAGATGGTCGGTAAGCGCCGCCGTCTGCTCGACTATCTGGCCAAGAAGGACATTGAGCGCTATCGTGCTATCATTGCGAAGCTGAACATCCGCAAGTAATCTGTACAGGCTTCGTTTCCACAGCATACTGAAGGATATGAAGGTTTTTATGGAGGGACAATTAAATATGTCCCTCCATATTTTTCTAATCTCAACCTGTTTTCTGAACGCGACTACTGATCGACCGCATACAAAAAGGAGTTTATTTGCATGATCATCACCAACAAACAGTTCCCGAATTACCGCAAATTTGAAATGACCTATGAAGGCCGTCCTCTCACCATGGAAGTCGGCAAGATGGCAGAGCTCTGCAATGCTGCTGTCCTCGTGACCTATGGCGAGACCACCGTGCTCGTCACCTGCACCGCCTCTGCCCGTCCCAAGGACGGCATCGACTATTTCCCTCTCGCCGTGGACTTCAACGAGAAGCTCTATGCTGTCGGCCGTATTCCTGGCAGTTTCATGCGTCGTGAGGGCAAGCCCAGCCTGCAGGCTGTTCTTGCTTCCCGCCTGATCGACCGTCCGATGCGTCCCCTCTTCCCCTCCGATCTGCGCAACGATGTCGTCATCGCCTGCGAGGTGCTCTCCGTCGATCGCGATTGCTCCCCGGAGATCACCGCCATGATCGGTGCCTCTGCCGCTGTCAGCATCTCTGACGTTCCCTTCAACGGGCCCATCGCCGGTATCGTTCTGGGCTGGGACGGTGAAAAGTATCTGTTCAACCCAACGCAGGAAGAGCGCAAAACCAACCGTATGACCACTACCATCGCCGCCACCCATAAGAAGATTGTTATGATCGAGTCCGAAGCCGACCAGGTCCCCGACGACATCATGTACGAGGGTATCGTGCAGGCACACGAGCATCTGCAGCCGGTCCTCGATCTCATCGACCAGATGGTCAGTGAAATCGGCAAACCCAAGTTCAGCTATGAGCACGCCGCTTTTGATGAAGAGCTCTTTGAGAAGCTGGTTGCGAACGAATTCGAGTCCATGGAACACTGCATGGATACCGACGACAAAAACGTCCGTGAAGCTCGTGTCAATGAGTGGGTCACGATGGTTGAGGAAAAGTACGGCGAAGAGCATCCTGAGCTCATGCAGTACATGGACGAGATTCTCTACAAGCTGCAGAAGAAGGTTGTCAAGAAGTGGCTGCTCGCCGGCAAGCGCGTTGACGGCCGCGCCATGAACGAAATTCGTCCGCTGGCTGCCGAAGTCGGTCTGATCCCCCGTGTCCACGGCTCCGGTCTCTTTACCCGTGGCCAGACTCAGGTTCTCTCCATTGCTACTCTTGCGACTCTGTCTGAGTCCCAGAAGCTCGACACCATCTGGGAAGAGGAAGAGAAGCGCTTCATGCATCACTACAACATGCCCTCTTACTCCACTGGTGAGGCTCGTGCCAGCCGCAGCACCAACCGCCGTGAATACGGCCACGGTGCTCTTGTCGAAAAGGCACTGGAGAGTGTCATCCCTGACGTGGAAGATTTCCCCTATGCCATCCGCGTCGTGTCTGAAGTTCTCTCCTCCAACGGCTCCACCTCTCAGGGTTCCATCTGCGGCACCACGCTGGCTCTGATGGACGCCGGTGTGCCTCTGAAAGCCCCTGTCGCCGGTATCTCCTGCGGTCTGATTCAGGATGGCGATGACTTCACCACCTTCATCGACATCCAGGGCGTGGAAGACTTCCACGGTGAGATGGACTTCAAAGTGGCAGGCACCAAGCAGGGTATCACCGCCATCCAGATGGACCTCAAGAATGACGGTCTGAAGCATGAGATTGTGAAGGAAGCATTTGCCATTACCAAAGAAGCCCGCTTCCAGATTCTCGACGCCATTCTCCTCAAGGCGATTCCCGAACCTCGCAAGGAACTGGCCAAGACCGCTCCTAAGATGATCCAGATGCACATCAACCCTGACAAGATTCGTGAAGTCATCGGTTCCGGTGGTAAGGTTATCCAGAAGATCACAGCTGACACCGGCTGCAAGATCGATATCGACGACGACGGAAGCATCTTCATTGCCTCCTCTGACATTGAAGCCTGCCGTGCCGCCCGCAAGACCATCGAGGACATCGTCTTCGAACCGGAAGTCGGTGCTCTGTATTACGGTGAAGTCAAGCGTGTCATCTCCAACCTCGGTGCTTTCGTGGAACTGGTTCCCGGTAAGGATGCCATGTGTCATATTAAGGATCTCGAGTTCAAACGCACTGAAAAAGTTGAGGACGTGCTCAATGTCGGCGATAAGACCTGGGTCAAGTTCATCGGCATTGACGAGAAAGGCCGCTGGAATATTTCTCGCAAGGCTGCTCTCAAAGAGCGCGGCGAAGACTGATTTTTCTGTCAGTACAACTCCATACAGCTGAAAAAGTTACCGGGTGCCCGATTGATCGGGCACCCGGTTTCCATATTCTTATCTGGCTGTTATATTGCCTGCCTATTCCTCCGGATACACTTTTCCTTTCCTCAGATCTCTGAGCAGCTTCCGCAGTACAGAGCACGCAGTCATAACGAAAAAGCGTGATTCCAGCTCCACCCCCAGAGGCTGTTCCAGGACAGTTTCCACTCCGTCTCTCAAAAGACGGATTGAAATTGTCTCCTCGGTGAATCGCACCTCCGTGCAGTGGTACTTCTTATATGCAATGAGCATGAGGACCCTGAGCCAGAACATCGGAGCGGCATAGTAATATGTCAGATAGAGAAAATAAGCAAGCAAGGTCAAAATAGGTATCATCTGAAAAACAACCATTCGCTTTCCTCCAATCATCCGAGTTCTGATTCTGTCCTTCCACACCGGAACCGTTTCTGAACGGAACCCCGGAATTGTCTTATCTCTCTATCCCGCGATAGCTGTTTTTGACATCTTCATAACTCTGAAGATTCCCAATGTCATAGCGCTTTCCAGGCATCTCATAGGCATGGACCGGAGTCACCGAACTCAGCCAGGCTATGAAGCTGCCCGGGGCATCCACACCGCAGCCGGATTCAATTCCGACCTTCACGAGACCTACATCAGAGGCTTTGTAAATGTAGAACGGCGGTGTACACCAGTGACTCTTCGGTTCATGAGGTTTTTCCTCCATGCTGATAATGCGGTCCTGCTCGTCCACCACGGCGACGCCAGTCTTATGGAGCTTTTCCACACTGGGCTCAAAGTAGCGCATGATACAGGTGGTCTGTTTTGCTCTCTGGTAGTCGATAAAACCAGTCAGGCTGAAATCCAGCAGATTGTCTCCGGCGATAACCAACAGGTCATCATCCAGTCCGAGCTTCTCAATCGCAAACTGTACATCCCTCACAGCGCCGAGCCTGGTTTCGTTGCTCTCTGTTCCGTCATCCAAAACAGTGATGGGAAGCGTATGCAAATCTGCCCAGTCCCGGAACTGTTTCGCAAACTTATGGTTGCTGATCACCACATATTGGTCAACCACGCCGCTCCTGTCGATATCCTCCAGCAGCCAGTCCAGAATCGTTTTGTCGCCCACGGTCAGCAGTGGTTTCGGAAAGTTCTCTGTTAACGGATAAAGTCTTGTAGCATAGCCCGCCGCCAGAATGATACATTTCATACGCTATCCCCCTGACTTGCAAGACCATCGGCGCTTTCACACAGGTGGAAGCTGTACCTGTCCTTCATTTCCGGAAAAGCTGTGAGGTACTTCCGCTCCACTTCTTCCTGAATACTCCCGACTTTGTCCGGATCTACAAGTGCCATACAACAGCCCTTGAAACCAGCTCCGGAGAAGCGTCCGCCATAGATGCCTGATGTCTCCCGCATGATCTCGTACAGTCTGATCTGTTCCGGTGCGCCGGACTCCCAGTTGTGGATACTGCTCCAGCCTGATTCAAAGGACAGGCGTCCGTATTCCTCCACATCTCCCCGTCTCCACGCTTCTGCTCCGGCTTCCACTCTTTGGAATTCCGTGTACCAGTGCTCACAGCGGCGCTGCCATTGAGCAGGCAGTTTATCCTTGTATTCCTGATAGGTTGCAAAGGATACGTTCCGGGCGTTGGCTTCCTGGAACTTGCCATACTCCATCCCGGCAAAAGCCTGAAGTGCGTAGACTCCGCTTCTGAGTTCATCCACACGCATGTTATATTTAGACCCGGCCAGGCTGTGCTCCAGACCGCTGAAGAAGATCGCGATTCTGTAGGGTTTCATTGCGGGATGCTCAGGGATCAGTTCAAAGCTGTTATCTCTGCAGTCCAGATAAAGCAGATGATGCGCCCTGGACAGCACTTCACAGCTCTGGTCCAGCGTTCCGACATTGACTCCTACATAGTTCTTCTCTGCATCAAACGCCACATCAATCAGTTCCTGCGGGGCAAGGCAAATGTGATTGACCTTGCATAGAGCATCCAGGAAAGCAAGAATCACTGCGGCGGAAGAACTCAGCCCTCCAATCGGCAGAGAGCCTTCGATCACCCCGCAGAGCCCCACGGAGAGACTGTGTCCCTTTGCCAGTGCCCAAGTCGCTCCACGCAAATAATCTGCCCAATCACCGGTCCTTTCGCCGACCTCACGGATGTGCCATTGGGCACGCTTCGGAAACTGGAGGCTGGTCATTTCAATCACGCCGTTCTGTTTGGGGCGAAAGGCGATATGGAGGCCTTTATTGAGCGCTAGACCTGTGATTTTTCCAAGGTTATGGTCACTGTGCGCTCCGATCGGGCAGATCCGATAGGGGCTGAAGGTCAGGCCTTCCGGGTCGCGTCTATAAATCTCAAAGAATTTCTCTTCACATTTCATCTGAACTCACAGCTTTCTCGTTTTCAGGTTTGCTTTTTTCTATGTTTACAACTCAAGCGTCTCTCTTGCTCTATTTATTAGATAGCAAGGTAATACAGTAATTATAATGACAGGAAATTCCCGTGTCAATCAATATCGTGCCGATATGAATTTTTATAATCTTATAAACAGAAAAGCTGCTTCCTGGCTGCCATCTTCCACTCTCTCACGCCGTGCTGAACGCAAAGGAACAAAAGCTGTTTTTCCAACTCATGGCCATATTGTGTTTTTCCGCTTTTTGTTGTAAAATCTTAACCATTATTTCATCCATCAAAGGAGCGATTACACGGAGTCATGCGTCGTCTGTCACATCGAACAAAACAGTCTTCTGCCGATCAGACGGTAGTCTGTCAGAACTGTGGTGCGGAATTCCCTGCTTCTGTGTCCGTCTGTCCGTATTGTCGCAGCATCTATCTGCCGGCAGCTGAGACAGACTACATGGAGAAGCTGGAGGATCTGCGGGATGATCTTGAGCATCTGGGGCATCAGCCTGCGACAGACGCCAGGAAGCATTTCCGCTCTCTGCGGAAGTGGTTTCTTCCCTTTCTGATTCTGCTGGTCACTGCGGTACTGGGGATAACCGTGTATAACAATGTGCAAAGTCGTCAGGAGGCAGAGCGGCAGAAAGAAGAGTACCTCTGGCAGCGTGAGGGATTCGCCCGCTTTGAGGAGCTTTACCAGGCAGGCGACTACACTACGCTGGTTCAGGAATACTCTGAGGCCTACCAGGCGGGACACCAAGTCTACCAGTTCAAACACAGTATTTTCTGTGACTGGTATTCGGAACTGGAGAACACGAAGATTTACCTGGAAACGTACCGTAACGGTGCCGGCAGCATGCTCTCTCTGTTCTACGACGAATTGGAGCTGTTCCTGATCGATGATCTATGGCAGCTGACTGACGAGGAACGGGGAGTTCTCCTATCCCTCCGGGAACCGATCCTGGAAGATTTTTATACGCGATTCCCGCTCCCGGAAGAGGATCTGGCCGAGTTCCGGAAACAGATGAAGCTGGATGGCTTTCTCTCTTTTACAGCGTGTGAAAAGTACTTGAAAGAAAAGGGGTATCTGCCATGAAATGTCCTTACTGCGGAGCTGAAGTCGGTCTTGAGGAGACCGTATGTTCGTACTGTGGCCGGCCAAACGAGCAGGCATTACGTCATCAGCAGGACATGGCTGATTACCGGCTGCGCTATCGCGAGACAGAAGCAGCCGTCAGTCGGAAAACCAAACACTATTCCCAGATTGTCCCAAGAGTGATGGTACTGCT
>JAEEGL014276582.1_pt1 | contig 10211 bp, 5 predicted proteins | sample 9134231 | NCBI WGS metagenome assembly JAEEGL01 (sample SAMN16246548, study PRJNA631951) | gut metagenome | biome: gut microbiome; feature: rumen; material: fiber-attached | host: Bos | place: Iran: Karaj | collected 2018-10 | reverse complement strand
ATGGAGGGAAATATGATTACTCCAAAGCTGATTACGTAAACACGTCGACCAAACTCTGCATTATATGCCCGGAACACGGTGAATTCTGGCAGGTGCCGAATAATCACCTATTAGGTTCTGGATGTCCTAAATGTGCTGGCAAGTATAATGATCGCGAATTCTTCATTGAACGAGCACAAAAGATACATGGAGACAAATATGATTATAGCAAAGTCGACTATGTCGCTACTGACGAGAAGGTTTGTATTATTTGCCCAACACATGGCGAATTCTGGCAAACGCCCAGCGGGCATATGCATGGTCAGGGGTGTCCAATGTGCAATCAAAAACATCTTGAGAGAGATGTGATGCGTTTCCTCAAGTCTCACAAATTCCGTTATGTAGTACAACAGTCCTTTGACTGGTTAGTAAATGTCAAACCATTGCGATTAGACTTCTTTTTACCAGATTATGGGATTGCTATAGAATGCCAAGGAGGACAACACTTTAACGCAGTCGATTTTTTCGGAGGAGGCGAAGGTTTACAAAGCACTATAGAAAGAGACCTATTAAAAAGGCGCTTATGTGAAGAACGAGGGATCAAAGTACTATATTACTCGGACCTTCATATAATGTACCCCTACCCCGTTATTGAGGACTTTGAGTCCCTGCTATACGCTATAGAGTCTAGGGGCGTTATTAAAGATAGATATTGGTCTGATCCAGAGCTACCCTTCGATAATTAGAACTAACCGGTCTTTTTTATTATCATTGTAATAGTGGGGCAATAGGGCATCCAAATGGAGTTATTCTATCAAATAGGGCTAGGTGTTCTGGGGCTATTGATGTTAGTCCTGTTCATTCATCAAATCATCAAGATTGCCAAACGAAACAAGATTAGGCGAAAGAACCGTGCATGCCAATTTGAAGGTAGCCCCATTAAGGAGGAAAAGGGTTTCTGGGAGACCTTATTCACGCCACGATTTGGCACTAGGGCTGAAGAGATAGGAGAACTCGGCGAAAAGCATTTGTCTTGGTTCTTGGCGGATTTGCCCCCTGAAGACTATATGGTCTTTAATGACCTTCTTGTCATAAATGGAGGCCACACCACACAAGTAGATCATATTATCATCTCACGATATGGCATATTCGTCCTTGAGATGAAAAACTTCCATGGCAAAGTATATGGGAGTGGTAATGCTGAGTTTTGGAAACAGTATTTGCCAGATATCGGGTACAAGCGATATGGCTTTACGCAAGAACATCAGTTAAGGAATCCTTTCTGGCAGAATGCGGGGCATATCAAATCACTTCGACGTCTAGCATTTGGAAATGAAGTGCCCATCTATGGACTTGTGGTCTTCCCTGGTGAGACAGAGGTACACGTCAACGCAGAACAACCTATCATCCCAAACTGGAATGTAGTATCGTATATTCAGCAATATCATGATGTGGTGCTCACATATGAACAGATGCGTTTCTATAGAAGACGATTGCTGGAAGTGATTTCGACACGAGAAGCCGATAGAAAGAAACATCTTGATAACGTCAATCGCCAAAAAGAAAGACGAGACTCTATGGTTGACAAGGGGCTATGCCCTTTGTGCGGAGGAAAGTTGGTATCAAGGGCTGGAAAATATGGCCAGTTCTATGGCTGTTCTAATTATCCCAGGTGCACATATATTCTAAGAGATTAACAGCTCCCTAATAAAGCCCACCTCCTCCTTCGTCGCTTCAAGCGTTGCGAAAGCGACGAAACGATATATCTTACAGTTTCTGAAATGACGGTAGTATTGTGTAGAAGGCATAAGAGTCATTTGTCTTATGCGAAGTTAATCATTTTTCAATTTGGGAATTCAAGAAATACCTTTATATTTGCGCTTAGAATCTGTTAGGGTTTTAGCCAGTCTACGGATTGGTGAGCCGGAGAGAATTCTCCGCAGAGATAGAGGGGGACGCCCCTCTATTTGTTTTTATATACCATCTCAACAGTTTCCCAATCGTAAATCCAAACATAACCCCTTAATTCTTGACACTCAAGTAGTTAGGTGGTTTACATCGCTGCCGCGGCCAGCGGTTGCCTCTGGCGGAACTCCAGTCGCTACGCTCCTTCCGGCCCCTTCCATCCTATCCTTCGTCATCGCTGCGCGATAACTCGTCTAGGACGGACGCCTACCCCCTGCCCCTGTCCGGGGGTGGACAGGTCCGCCCGGGGCAACCGCTGCACCGCTAGTGTCCATGAGAAGACTATAGTAGCATTTATTCTCTTTCTAGGACAAAAGAATATGCTGCAAGCATAACATCTGAGATCATGCCACGTGGGGGAATAGTTCGGCTGCTTGACATTACTAGCTCTGGAAATCCTGGTGCTATTGCATGTCCAACAATTATTCTATGCTCTTTCGTCGATAGGGGGCTATACTTGATGCCAGACATCAGTATGAATCCAAAGCTTTGCCGGAAGATAATCGCTTTGTCCATAGAAGGGGAGAGTGCCTCTCTGTGGGTATCTTTGAGCTGAACGAAATCCTTATAGCCGGAATAGCATTGATTTATCATGTCAATGCTATCTTTTTCAGTCGGGACGATTTCTTTTTCTAGTAGTTCTTGGTATTCAGTGAAGACGTTTTGAAGGTCGTCAAGGTTGTCTCTATATGAATCGAACAGATTCAACGTTAATAATTTCTGTAACGTTTCTCGGGGGCCATAGTCTCTCCAGAACGATATCAGGAGAAGTGAAAAAACTACAAGGTTGCGATGCTTCCTAGTAATTTTTTGTATGGTTGCGGGTGTCGCGGTAGACGGGGTATCCCGGTATAAAAGAAGGAATGAGCCGACAATAGGGACGAAATATTCCATCATCTCATTCCATTCGTCCTGATTGCCGCATTTGGCTATGCGGAGCATCTCATAGACTGCGATACAAACTGCCGAATATGCGAGGTCGCTTTTCGTTTGGACGTAATACGGCTTTTTAATCAGGATGGCAGGGCCCATCTTTTCAAAGTCAGGTTTGTCCCAGGATAGCTGATCGTAGTGTCGGAGCAGTTTTTTGAAGTAACCGCGAGCTTCATCCATTACAGAGAACTCTTTCGGGGTCTTACCATTTTGCCGCTGGCCTTTAGGATTATCCTCTTCCTCCGGTACGCCGCTGTCGATGTCCTTCTGGTTGGTTGATTCATCCTGGGGCATTTCCGAGTAGTAATTGTTGTCTCCGGCCTCAAAGAGTAGCCCGGCAAGGCGGTCAAGGATCCTGTCGTTTATCCGTTCCAGTGTAGCCTGTCGATTACGGAAGATTTTTTTGTCAAGATCCTCATCGGTGAATTCGCGCTGTGAGTCTGCTCCCTTTTTCCTTCCATCGGAAGAAGCAATGCGGGCGCTGCCTTTAGTGCTGGTTTCTTCTTCTATATGGACATACTGGAGAAGGCGCTCGAAGTCCGCAGAGTCTTGGGCCGTTTCAAGAAGGCGGGCAATAGGCGCCATTACCTTATCGGGATTCTTCTGTTCTATCTCGCTACTTATCAGTACGACGCATTTATTGGAGATGCAGATGCCATCTTTGGTAATGAACACAGTCCTGGCAAGGCGTCCTCCAGTATTGGGGATGACAGAAAACCCATTTTCGAGGGAAAGGTGCTGCACAGAATCCTTCTTGAAATCATCCACTAGGTGGAGGTCAACATCTTTAATCGGCCCTTTAGCTATGGAGATATGGAATCCATCCTCAAGGAGTTCACAGCTTTGAATTACAGCTAAGGGGGCTGTCTTTTTTTCATTATCTGATTTCTCCAGTTTTTTGACGGATATTAGATCTAAGATTTCCTTGTCCCGGGAGATCCCCAGATCTTTCAGATAATCGCGTTTCCGTGAAGACTTGACGATGATATCAGCCTCGTCATTCACACCTCTTCTGGCATCTCCTAGGGCTTGTATGGAGGCGTTGGCGCTTCCGATTGCGAGGACTGTTCCGGTGGCTATTTCAAGCTGAATCAACTTGGCGTGGACCATCTTACAGCGTTTTTCGCCGGATAACCTGTAATCGAAGAAACGGATATTCCGGAATGCTTCCAAATCCAGTTCGGTTGGGAGAGAACCTTCCTCTGGATGAACAAGGCACTCGATCTCTGACGGAGACAATGCATTCAGGAGGTTTTTGAGCGCCGTTCCCTTTATATCATAGAAAGGCGCGCAAATGGATATCTTTTTAACCGCCTCGCCGCCTACGGCTTCAACTATGCGATTAAAGATTGAACCGGCATCTGTATTGGCTACAAACTCAAAACTCTCTCCTGATGCATCCTCTACGGGAGCAGTGGATGAATCCAGGGCGTCAAGGTGTTGTAGCAGCTCAGAGTTTTCGAGCATCCAAGAAAGTTGAAGGGTTGCAGATGAGAGATTCTGTTGTGCTATAATGCCCTTCAGATAGCGCCAAACGTCCGATAGTATTGATGCCTCAGTCGCATCGACGGAAGAGATGCTAAATGCGCCCCAGGCCTCGTCATTGTACGACATTCCACTATAGGTGAGGTTCCCTGATCCAATAATGGCTGTAACTCGTTTCTCGCCGATAAAAATGCCAACCTTGGGATGGAAAACACCACCGGTCTTACATTCTATACGTAGCGGAGTATAGCCTTCAAAAGGTGAGACTCCCGGGATAAATGAGAATCGTTCGTCTTCTTTGGCCTCATCAAGGCGATTGGCGTCAATCAATACAAGTTGATTACAGATACCTCTGGCGTTGAGTTGAGGCTTGAAGAAATTGGCGTAGAAGAATGGGTCAAATGAGTAGCACGTCAGGATGGCCGAGTGGTATGTGCTACTACCACCCCCGAGAATGTCGTCGAAGATATGTTGCCGTTTGAGTTCCATCAGTTCAGTTTATAGCGTTCAATAGCATCTGGAGTCGGCAACATGTCCTTGAGAAGCCCAAGGTCGGTGAGATACTCAATAAGGGGGTCTATACGTGGCGCTGTCGCGGAGCATTCTGTCTGTTCCAGGAAGCGGATGAAACCGTCTTCAAGGAGGAACTTATTGGATGCCACCCCTGTAGCGCTGTATTTCATCAGTGACACGGTATGGTGCCGGTAGATAATTTTCGTAGTTATGAATTCGGCAAGGAAGGATTCAAAGGGCGTTTCCAAGAGACCGTCCAGCTCTATCATCAGAGAGAAGAAATCGTTTTTGTGACGCCTTCGATAGGCATTTTTGTATGTTTCGACGATATCGAATTGGTTTCGGTTTGCGCAATAGAGAGTAAGCAATGCAACCATTGCATCAGCGGCTTCTTCTTCAAGTGTGTCAAATTCAAGGTTTGACAATTCCCCGGCATCTATGAGCTCGCATACTTGGCCGAGCGTAAGCGCTGGTTCAGAAGTAATGGCTTTATACATACCGTTTGCGAGACGTTCTGCGATGTCTTTGATTGCAACCCACCCACCATCTTTCTGTAGCATCTCCAGAAGGCAAGAAAAAATGACCGAAGTATGGTATTGCCAGCGGTCATTGATGTGATACGCATACCAGCCCAAAGAACAGTCATCAATGGCCTCGCTGGTAAGGACCTTTTCATAAGTCACCTTCGGGAACATGACGGCATCCTTGCCTCCTGTGCGATCGTTTTTACAATAATTGAGGAACAATTTAATAGTATCTCGTCTCAAGAAATGTTCATCGCTTTCGTCAGCGGGAAAATCTTTTTGGTTGAGTGTGTTAATTAGCAACTCGCGTTCATGGCCGATGTCTCCAAAATCCTTCATCACGAGATTATCTTTCATCTCATCGAGCTCCTCCATGTTGACATGAGCGCGCTGTACGCACGAGAGAAACAACTTCGCCGTTTCGTCACCGATAGACTCTCCGAAGGCCTTCCCGAGATCCTCTCCAAGTATGGTTCCTTCCGGGAGGTCATCGGATTTATCTGATGGTTTCAACATCGAAGGGAGAACTTCAAGGCTCGGCAATAGCGCCATGTCCTTCATCGAAGATCCGTAGTACTGACGAAGTATGCCTCCAGGGTTCGCCCAATAAGTATCAGTGGTGCGACGGCCATTCTCTGGTCTGTCAACACATCGTAGAAGGTCAATGGATTGATCGCCATGTTCGAGAGTGCCCAGTGCATATGTAATGCCAGGAATTCCTGTGATGTCCGGATCCCTACGTGCCTGAAGAAGGGCCAGGAGAATCTCGCTCTTCCTGATAAAGAGACGATAGGCTTCTTCTATCTCCTTGTTGGGGCCAGTGTAGAGCTTAAAAAATTGACCCGTGACCCAGCAATAGAAACTGTAATATCGTACACGTTGGGTGACCCCGTTCAGACCAGGGAGTAGTGTCGTGAAGAGATCTTCCGCGGCGTTACGTATGCCGAGATGATTCAAGCCAAAAACCGGCGTGATGCTCTTTGCAAAGAAAGGAGCTATGTGTTTGTTCGGTTCCAATCGCCTATTTTATTTTCCTAAACGATCGCGAAGTGAAGTAAGTAGTTCGCCATTGTATGTGAAGTATAGGGTGCCTTGGATGGGATGATCGAAAGCCTTCAGGCTCCGAACTAGGGCGCTCAACGACGTTATTTCGTTGTTATACTTAATATGACGATCATCAACGACTTTTACTGTAACGCTGGGGTCATCGATGAAGACCAGTTCTGCGCCAACAGGAATTCCGCATTCTCCGAAACGAAATGGTCCACGTCGAGCGGTTTCTTTGACCTCTTGTGCTGTCTTTTCGTCCTCAATCTCATGCCCTTCAGGTTTGACCCTTTTTAGTCTATCAGTTGTGCCAGAGATTTTGGCGATACATTCTAATAAGCCGTATGCATCTTCTGCAGACATGGCATAGAACTCCTTCACGCGTGCTTTACCATCAAAGTTGTCAATAGTACGAAGATCCGGATTCAGCTTATCAATGAGTTTATGAAGTTCTTTATCTGTTAGAGCTTGATCAACTTCATAAATAGCGTAGGAGCGGAATGCATATGGGATAGTTTCACTACGATTGAGTTGTTTTAGACGATTCTCCAGATTAGTCGCATAGCCTATTTTGACATACTCCGGGAAAGAGGGGTTAGTTAAAATATAAATACAGCCGTTGTTTTTCATTGATTGACGGTCTTTTTATTGTTTGTACGAATCATAATCAGTTTCATCCACGTCTGCCCACTGTTCGCACTGATGGATAACGATTTCTAGAGCAGATTGTTCTTCCTCCGGTGGGTAGTGATATTTCTTCAGGAGCCGCTTGACCTTAGAGCGCATACCCGCGCGGGCCGATTCCTTTTTCTGCCAGTCGATGGTGCGGTTTTTCCGGAGCTCTTCTGTCAGTTCCTTAGTGAGATTGACCAGTTCATCGTTGGAATAAAAGTCCTTGACGGCTTGCGGTCTCGTGAGGGCATCGTAGAAGGCTTTTTCCTCAGCGCTGAGTCCAAGACTATCGGCTACTTCCTCGCTCTGGGCTATCTCCTTGGCCAGCTCCAGCAGCTCCTTGATGACTTCCTCGTTGGTGAGGAGGCCTTTGAGATAATTGGAGAGTGCCATATTGATGAGGTCTGAGAATTTTTGTGCCTGGACCAGGTTGGTGCGCTGGTAGAGGTGGATACGCTCCTTGAGCAGTTTCTTCAGAAGCTCGATGGCAATATGTTTCTCCTTCATCTTAGATATTTCCTCTAGGAAGGCAGGATCAAAGAGTGAGAACTCGGCTTTGACATCTGAAAATAGATTAATGACACCTTCACTCTTGATGCTTTGTTTGAGGAGCTCACCGATACGCTCGTTGATTTCTTGTTTGGATACCTTTGTCTTGATGTTTTTGATGCGGTTGATGGCCGTTCGAACTGTCTCGAAGAAGGCGGCTTCGAAGCGCTGTTCTTCATTCAGGAGGCTCCTGCACAAACTGACGGCATTCTTCAGCAGCAGGGCTTCCTTCAGGAACTTTGTACACTGCTCTTCCATCGTAGGGGCCAGCATGAAGTTGACGGCGCCCTTGATGATTTCAGCGCGGTCTGCATCGGTGCCGTCGTGGAATTTGGCGTAGTTGAAGCCGTGGAAGAAGTCGCGGCAGACCTCCAGTTTCTCCTTGAACTTGACCAGGGCGGTTTCATTGATGTTCGGGTCGCCATAGTTCTCCTGGTCCTGTTTGGTGTAGTCGCGCATGGCCTCTTTCAGGGCCTTGGCGATACCGATGTAGTCCACGACCAGACCGCCAGCCTTGCCGGAGAAGACGCGGTTCACGCGGGCAATTGCCTGCATCAGATTGTGGCCGGACATGGGCTTGTAAACGTACATGGTGGCCAGCGAAGGCACATCGAATCCGGTGAGCCACATATCCACCACGATGGCAATTTTCATCGGGTCGGTGTCATCCTTGAACTTCTTGGCCAGTTCCTTTTTATACTGTTTGTTGCCTACGATGTCGTGCCATTCCTCCGGATCGTTGTTGGAGCCGGTCATAACGACCTTCACCTTCTCTGTCCAGTCGGGACGGAGTTCCAGGATGCGTTTGTAGATGCGGATAGCGATAGGACGGGAGAAGGCCACAATCATCGCCTTGCCGGTGAGTTCGTACTGGCGGTTCTCCTCGTAATGTTTGAGTATATCCTGTACCAGGGAGTCAATGGTCTCCGGAGCACCGAGAATCTCTTCCAGATGGGACATCTCGTGCATACTCTCCTCAATCTGTTGAGGTGTAGCACCCTCGTCGGAGAGTTTCTCGTACTCGGCGTCAATCTTCCGGATGGTTTCTTCATCCAACTTGAGGTTGACTACACGGGACTCATAGAAGACCGGGCAGGTGGCGCCGTCCTTGACGGCCTGCGTCATGTCATAGATGTCAATGTAGTCACCGAAGACTTCCTGCGTGTCGCGGTCTTTCTGGGAGATGGGTGTGCCGGTGAATCCAATGAAGGAGGCATTGGGCAGCGAGTCATGAATAATGCGGGCAGTACCGACACTGACACGACCCTGAGCATCAATCTTCTCCTCAAAACCGTAGTGTCCACGGTGCGCTTCATCCGCCATTACCACGATATTGCGGCGCTCGGAAAGCGGTTCGTTTGACTCTTCAAACTTTTGCATCGTGGTGAAAATGATGCCGTTGGCCTCACGACCTACCAGCAGCTCGCGGAGATGCTCCCGGCTGGAGGCCTGGACAGGTTTCTGGCGGAGGAAAGCTTGGCACTTTGAGAACTGGGCGTAAAGCTGGTCATCCAGGTCGTTGCGATCCGTGATAACTACAATGGTGGGCTTGTTCAGAACCGTCTGAATCAGATGGGCGTAGAAGACCATAGAGAGCGACTTCCCACTGCCCTGGGTGTGCCAGAAGACGCCAATCTTACCGTCGCCATTGGTGGCCTTGACGGTGCGGTCAACGGCCTTCTTGACAGCGAAATACTGATGATATCCTGCAAGAATCTTAGCAGAACCAGCCTCGTCCACGCTGAAGCAGGTAAAGTTCTTGATGAGATCCAGGAAACGGTCACGCTTGAACATCCCCACGAAGAACGTGTCATAGTCGATGAAGTCCTTGGTCTCCTCCATGCCGTCCTTGGTCTTCCATTCCATGAAGCGGTCTTCCTTGCTCGTTATGGTGCCCGCCTTGGAGAGCGCCATGTCACTCATCACGCAGAAGACGTTGTAGATGAATAGGGACGGGATTTCCTGAATGTAGTTACGGATTTGACGGTATGCTGCGGAAGCGTCGGTTTCCTCCCGGGAGGGTGATTTGAGCTCGACAAGGACCAGCGGCAGGCCGTTCACGAAGATCATGATGTCTGCCCGCTTCTCTGATTTCTCCACATAGGTCCACTGGTTGATGGCCTGGAAGGTGTTTCGGTCCGGATGCGCAAAGTCAATAAGGTACACGATGTCGTTGACCGCCTCTCCCTTGCGCATATAACTCACCTCAACGCCGTTCTGGAGGTAATCCATGAACTGCTGGTTCTTCTGTACCAGAGTGCCGGAGTCGATGTCACGCACCTTTCGGATGGCCTCATCGATGGCCGCTGCCGGTTTGGTGGGGTTCACCAGCATCAAGCTGTGGGCGAGCTGCGCCTCATAGAACGGGACACGATAGTCACGCTCTATCTCAGGGCCATAGACGTGGTCGTAGCCCAGATTCTCTAGTAATGAGAGAACTGCTTTCTCGTAACTTTCCTCGTCAAATAAACTCATATAGTAAAGTCTTGTTTATCAATTAAATATTATTCTTGCCGTTCCAGGCTATGCCGCCAAATTATGATT
>JAEEGL014125844.1_pt1 | contig 10211 bp, 10 predicted proteins | sample 9134231 | NCBI WGS metagenome assembly JAEEGL01 (sample SAMN16246548, study PRJNA631951) | gut metagenome | biome: gut microbiome; feature: rumen; material: fiber-attached | host: Bos | place: Iran: Karaj | collected 2018-10 | reverse complement strand
TTTTTGTTTCCTCTATTTGTACGAATAACGTTAGAGATTATTCTACGTCAAAAAAACCTAGAAGTCAAGAAATTCAAGCAACAGCACACCTTTTGTCAGACAATTTGAAACATCAGATTAGTTCTGTTCGTAAAAGTACACAATTCCGAATTTTTTTATTCATTCGACATGGTGTTTTTTCCGAATTCCTTTGCTCTTTCATAGAAGGTTGTCTGTGGCATTCCGCATAGTCTGGCTGCCTCTGATACCGAGATCTTCTTCATCTTCCACTGCTGGCATATATCATAAAAGTTTTCCGGTAATGGTTTTGGCATCCTTCCGAAATGAACTCCCCTGGCCTTGGCAGCTGCGATTCCTTCTGCCTGGCGCTGACGGATTGTGACTCGTTCGTTATCCGCAACATATGATAAAAGTGCCAGCACAAGATCACTTATGAAAGTCCCAAGAAGATTCTTCTCCCTACGGGTATCAAGTAGCGGCATATCAATGACACAAAGATCAACGTGTTTATCCTTCGTTATAATCTTCCACTGCTCAAGAATCTCGCCGTAGTTCCTTCCAAGCCTATCTATGCTTTTGATGTAGATGATGTCATCCCTTTTTACCCGCCTTAGGAGCCTCTTGTACTGCGGTCTGTTGAAATCCTTCCCGGACTGTTTATCGATGAAGATGTTCTCTTCCGGTATGTTCATCTCCCTCATAGCGATGATCTGCCTATCCTCGTTCTGATCCCTGCTGCTGACTCTTACGTATCCATACACCTTTCCCATATAATGCCTCCGTCAACCGTCTTCTCATTTCTTTTTTATCCATCTGATCTCGTATCCCAGAGCATCCGCCAGTTCCCTGACTTCGCTGTACCTTATCGTTCCGCGAAGAAGCTTTCCGGAAAAGTTTGATATACTCCTGCTCCATCCATGTTTCTTCGACAGAAGTTCAACCGTTTCCTGCATAGAAAGCCCTTCTGCTGCTATTATTGCTTTAATCTCGTTTCTTACGTTCATAGTTCCTTTCTCCTTTCTCCCGACTTTACCAGCGTGTTCATAAAACAGCACCACCTTCCGAATATCTGTCCTGCCCCTGTTATTCCCATTGGTACCTTGCAGCGGCGTGCTTGCCCCGCTCGTGCAGATCAGGTCTGCAGTCATCGCTTCACTCTATGTCGAAGGGCGTACTTTTATCGGTGTGGCTATAAAATTTTGATGTTTTTGCGTTTCGCATACTGAAGATAGCAAATTATCGAAGCTCATCCCGTATAGCCGAAATGTCGTTTTTTTCGAGATGAAATAAGTTTTTCCGCCAAAAATCGAACAGAGTCCGTTTTATCACTCTTAAAATTTTGTAGACTTGAGAATGATGGAAACTGTCGTTGCCGCTTAAACAGCTAAAAATCTGGATTGTGAGGATAAATACCATGAAATCAATTGTTTCGATCAATGAGAGAATTAAGGATCTGAGAGTTGAGAAAGGGCTGAATCTAAATGAATTGAGTGCAGAAACCGGTCTTCCGGCATCAACGCTGAGTGATTATGAGCAAGATTACGCTACTGTTCCACATACGTCCGTGATTACCCTAGCTGATTATTTTGATGTATCTACTGACTTTCTGTTGGGGATGACTGATGTAAGGCTATCGGAGAATAAAGAAATCTCTACCCTGCATCTTTCGGATAAAGCTATAGAAAAGCTCAAAGATGAACGGATAAATTCAAGATTGTTGTCGGAAATCATAGAAAGTAATAGATTTACGGATCTTATAATGGATGCAGAAAGCTACGTGGACGGACATGTCGAGGATTCTATCCAGCTCAGCAACAGGCTTATGGAACTTGCGAGAAATAGGATTACGGAGAAATACAATAATCCCGATGATGTGACCATGAATACGCTCGGCCATATACACTATGCACAGGAGGATTATTTCGCTGGGGTTCTTACTAAAGATCTTATCCCAATCTTAGCGGATATAAAAGCTGCTCATAAGAAGGATCCGACTACATCCGACGGCGGATATAGTACCGAGGATATATTGCATATTGTGGATGTCACTATGAATACCGAGGGAGGAAAACGAAAACAGATATCTGCAATGTTTAATGAACTATTTCGCATTGCGCACTCGAAGAAGAATATTGACAGAACTGCCAAGATGCTTTCAAAAGAAGACTTTAATGTTGATGATGCTGCTGAGCTAATCAGCCGCTCAAAGCTTATAGAACCTAATGTGAGGGAGGCGAGAAGGAAGGACTGATATAGACAAAGCATATAATTTAAAAAAAGTGGCAGATTGATTGATTCGATCTGCCGCTTCAGTTACCACATTATTGATTATTATTTCTTATGCTGAGCTTTTTACTCACCTTCATCGAAGGCTTCAAGCCGCGTTTTACAATAGTTGTATAGTTCGGGAACGTCTTCAGTTATTGTCTCCCATAACACATCAAAGTCGAAAGCACCGTATTTATGTGCTACGACGTTTCTCATCGTCTTTATACTCCGCCAATCAACTTCCTTGTTTAAATTCTTGTACTCCTCGGATAGCAGTCCTACAAGTTCTCCTATCTGAAGAATGCATAGAGCAAATGAATTCTTATAAACATTACTTTCAAGATATCTATCTTTATTACGGTCTATAGCGTTTAATTCATTCTCTATTTCTTCGCAGTACTTAACGATGTGTTCTATTATGGATTTATCTCTGCTTTGCATAAAGCATAATCTCCTCATTCTTTATTGAATCCAAGAATCCGGAATCCAAGCTCGCTGACGTTACGAGATCGATGTTTTTATTAAGCGATTCCTCCAAGGAAAGTAAAAGAGATGCAAACCTTATACCTCTCACATTCCCTTTATCAACACGAAAATCAACATCAGATTCCGCATTAGCTGTTCCCTTTGCATACGAGCCAAAAAGGAACAGGGCATCAATCCCATAGTCTTTAGCAATGGGAATAACTTTTTCCTTTATCTCATCAATTTTATAAATCTTATCATTCATAATCCATTTCCTCAGAGGAAAAACTCAGCTAATACAGTATTATTGTAGCATAAAAACCAGCTAAAATCCACAGGTGTATCCGGCATGGAAACAGGTGTCTCAACCTCATTTTATCGGGACGGTTTTCGCAAGGTGTTAAGTCGGTGTAAATAATATCCTAAAGTCTTATAAAAGCCAGTATTTATCAGCATTTCAAGCATCTGTCCGCAATGTTGCCCCAGCAGACAAAAAGCACTTTTATCATCGCTTACTAAATTCCCTTCAATTGCTCAGAAGCCTATTGTTTATCGTGGTAGTAATCTTCCAAGCCATATCATATTCATTAACCGCTATGTCAAATAACTCTCCAGCCTTTTTAGGTGAATCAAGATAATATAATATTTCCCCAAAGAACCTAACATTTGCGCAGAAATATGCTGCCAAATAAGTATCGTCCTCCGATTCAAGCCACAACTTTGCAGCCTCTGAAAGAATAAAACCTTGATCTCCTCGTACAACAAAATTCATTGGACTCAAAACATGAACACAAAGATGCTCCAGCGTTTGCTTACTTTCCGAATTTTCTAATTTCGGAATCGTGCTTAATCCTGTTTTATCCTGTACTAATAGCAGAAGATTTTTTAAATTTGTAAGAAGATTATCCTTACCGCCCGGAATACTGGGTGTACTGAAAATCTTCTCGCTCCAATCTTTATTTGTCGGATATAGATCTTTTGAAACCTCAAACATTTGTTTACCTCCAAATTATCCTCAATGGTTATATATCTTCATCGATTTTCCAGTAACCACCTTTGGTTTTACCAACCCTTTCAATAAATCCATTCTGCCTTAAATATGAAATATTATTATCAATAGCCGTAGTGCTCACGCCTATTTTTTCCGCCAACTCATGCTTTGTTATATACGGATTTTGCTTCATTTCCAATAATATTGTCTGTCTTCTAGGATTTAATAGCTGCTTCGGTGGTTCAGATTCACCAACTTTTTTACCAACTTTTTTACCAACCGCATGAATTCTGTTAAATGGAATAGTAACCACGATAGAATTATCCCTGAACGTAATCGCATCCTTGCCATACGTTTCAACTATTGTAGGAACACCTCTTCCCGACTTCTCACTTATATGAAGTTGTAAAAAAATCTCTGATAACTTCTCATTAACCGGTATGGATTCCCCCTGATAAAATCCCTCCATCGTCTGTGCCGGTGCCAGTGTTCCCCTCGAAAGGATTTCTATTCTGTCCGAATATATCGTAATCATCGGTTCGTTCCCCGAAACCCAATAATTATGAAGAACCGCATTTACAATAGCCTCTCGAAAAGCCCTGTTATCAAATAAAGGCACTTCTTTACGCTCGACAACCCGATTTTTTTCATCCGCTTGTATTATGTTTAATACATCTCCATATTGGAGTAAACTGTCCAATGAATACAGTAGACAATTATTTCCAAACTCTCGAACCGAAAGTAATGGTGAACTCTTTGTCTTTCCCTCAAAAATAGATACCCTTAGCGGAATATGTGAATTATCCGATAAAAGCTGAGCCAACATATTATACTCTCCATCTTTATTCCTAAGTTTCAGGTTCTTTTCAAATGTTTCCTCCTTAAGAACTATTCCTCTCGATCCATAATACCCAAACAGTTTTTTGAATGTTAGATCCTGATACTTGGCCGGTAAAGTTTCTATAGTCTCAACACGGCCATCTAGAATTTTAAAGAGCTGTATCTCTCGTTTAGGATATTTTTTTATGTTATTCTTTGATGAACCTATTCTAATAAACCTGTTTTCACGAAATGAAGTGGGTATCTCCTTTGCAGGAGGAATCAGCAATACTACCACTCTTTTCCCGTTTATTTCAACTTCTTCAAAGGAAAAATTTATACTTGGCGAAAGATTCCTAGCCAAATAGTTTTGATAAGGTTCTTTATTATAATCACAATATTGATTAAAATCAGTCCCAACTATTTCATGTGTATCATCATTTACTCCCCAAATAAAATAAGCCGTTTCCTGATAATGAAATGCTGCAGCATTAGATAACGCGGAAACATATTCACCAAGTTCCTCCGGTTGAAACCAGTTTTCTTTAAACTCGAACCATTCCTGTTCGTCATCATAGGAACATAACTCTAAGACTTTATCTATTATACTCATTAATTTACCAACCTTTTCTAATTATTTACCAACCATATCAAGTATATCACATTGGTAAATAAGTTGGTAAATAATTTTTATCTGCACATTCAAAAACGACAGATCGAGTATCACTCAACCTGTCGTTTTATATCATATCGTGGCTATTCAAACAATGTAACTCGCTTGTTTATCGTTTTTTATCCTTTAATCATCCTCTCTGTAATCTCAAGTAGTTCATCAGCCGCCTGTTCGTTTTTTACACGTATCAGATTATCATACGCATCAGCCTTACCGAGCAGATTCATACCACCATGCCAGACAAGGCCTCTGTCTATAACGGCATAATGCTCACATTCATCGTCAACAGTCCTAACATTTATGCCGTTTCTTCTCATCTCATCAATCAGCATATTGAGTTCAATTGTATCTCCGTATCCGGTAACATCGGGGTTCAATGTGATTACCGTTACTTCCACTCCTGCCTCTTGACGCTGCTGCAGTAACGAAACGATACGTTCAACCTTAGACCTGCGCAGACCGGGACTTGATATTACAACCTCTTTGTCTGCTTCTACAAGGTCCCTTTCAAATGCCTCCATATAGTCGATTCCGTCGAATATAGCATTTATGCTTTGCTTGTCGGCAATTGGCTGGGATATTACCTGATATCCGAGTTTTTTATATGTCCGAAGTCTGCTTTTATATTGTCTGTCAAAGAATCCTATATGAGTATCAACATAATCATACACAATAACGCGACTCTTTCCCTCGTAACGCCGATTCAAACGCCCGACATATTGAATCAGACGTCCCTCAAACTTTATAGGAGCCCCCAGCATAAGCGTATCAAGTCTCGGAAAATTAAACCCCTCTCCAATCTTCTGTCCTGTAGCAATAAGAATCAGTGTTTCGTCATCAGGTACGCTAAGCATTTCCTCTTTGATATCCTGGTTCTGTTTTGCTGTCTGCCCGCCATAGATAAGATATACGTGGTCTGCCTTGCCGCTAAGTTTTTCATAAAGAAGTTCGGCATGTTTTTTCAGTTTTGTAAGGATTACAGGTGTTCGTCCGGAAGAAACAGCTTGTTCTACATCTGCTATAATCTGTTCATTCCTGGTCTTACTTTCCGCAATCAGCGCATCCGCTTTATTTATATCCAATTGTTCACCGGAAATATTTACGACTCTGGTAAACCTTGGGCATACATATCTTTCTATTCCCCAAGCATCGGCCTGTTCCCTGATAGAATATTTGTGTCTTACCGGTCCGAGGAGCATATAAATAATATCATCCAGTTTGTCGCTTCTTTCCGGTGTCGCTGATAAACCATAAATATACTTGGCTCGTATACGATTCATGAGTGCCTGTCCCTGCGAAGAGCCTATATGATGGCATTCATCACATAAGACAAGCCCATAGGAATCGATATTTTCAAAAAATTCACCCTTATGATAAGCCGATCCTATCATGGCAAAATCTATAATTCCTGTGGTTTTGTCAGTACCCGAGATCAGGCTTCCAAATATGCTTTCCCTGACTTTCTCCCGTCCTGTTTTCGTCTTATATACCGGCGGTTTCTCATCAACAATAAGAAATCGTTCAAGTTCTTCCATCCATTGAGGTAACAGATCTGTTTTTTCCAGTAGAATCAGAGTACTAACCTTACGTTTAGCTATCAGATAAGCTGCAAGCACAGTTTTGCCAAATGCAGGCGGTGCACATAATATTCCATTCTCATACTTTTCGAGTTGAAGTGAAGCCAAAGCCTGTTCTTCTCTTAGTTCGCCATTAAAACTGACTCTAATCGGCCTGCCAAAAGATCTTTTGTCTTTTTTAACGATATTAATACCTGCTTCTTGGCATTTATCTTCAATTTTCTCATATAATCCGATAGGGACCTTTATATAGCCTTCCGACTCACTCCACATAGAAATCGTCCTGAGGTTATAATAATTTGATCGGCCTATCGCCTTGTTCTTCCAAAACTCAGGGTTATCAATCGTTGCAAGACCCTTTATCTGATTCTGTATGCGTGGCAAAAGATTTAAGGCATCTATATACACGCCATCATCAAGAACTGTATGAAGTTCATTTCCGATTACATCGCTCTTATCAAATCTTTCATTTCTTTTCCACGGTCTAACCTGACCAATATCCTTCGCATATTGTGTAAACGGAGCAATAGCTACCTGGGAAGCATTCCATTCCTGAAGATATGCCGTAACCTCATCCTGTGATATCTTTCTGACAGAAATCAATTTACCCCATTGGTCAGGATATGCATTCCACGACTCATCTATAAATGCACTGTTTCCTTTTCTTAGAGCTCTACCCTGAAGTGGAAGAGCTACAAGATTACCCAATTTACTTAGAACATCCTGCGAAGGGTACATTCGATCATAATATTTGAATGAAGGGAGATTAATTGATGCCGCCCCTCTGTCTAAAAGCGCAAAACCAAAGCTTCGTGCTAAAGATGCCGGGATAGCAGTTTTAAAGAAAATCCATATATGAGCACCTCTCCCGGAGCGGGACCTTTCCGTAAGTGCATCAATATTGGCCTGCTTGCAGATACGTCTTAAAGCATCGACTTCACTTTTCCATAAATCGTCTGTATTAGCATCATCGTTTTTGTATGCATCCTTTTCGTGATTGTCGAAGTCAAATACAAGAAAACGACAGGTATTATTAGGGAAAAGCGGATATACCCCTATGACATCGGTACAATCCTCTTTCTCTCCAATAAGGTGTGCCAATACCATTTTCAGTTCTAATGGTTCCCAGGACCTATAACTACAGTCTTCGTCACAGAATTTCCTACCCTCGGTCTTCTTGGGGCAATTAGGATTATTCCACCAGGATGTACATTTGGGGAAGTATCCTCCTGCTTTGCCACGATGAGCATATACATCTGTCCTTCCCCAAAAATAAGAATAAAACTCCTTAGCCATAGCTAATGTTGGATTCAGCGGAAATATACGGCTTCCCTGATCGTCATCATATTCATCCGGCACTTCTACAGAATCAATGACAGTATCTGTGTCATATGGAATCCCGTTATCATTCAAGAGTTTTTTGAGTCCTGCATTCTCTTCCTGGAGATTTCTTATTATGTTTCTTAAGGAATTCAGATCATGTTCTGTAGGTCGCATCTGTGTATCCTCTGCTAAATCCAAAAATGTAATATTCTTTATAATTTCCTGGTAGTTTTTTCAAAACAAAAACCGCCTTTGATACAAAAGATTGTAGCATATAAGCGGTTTGTATACTATATCGCATAGCTATTCTAACCATCAAAAAACAAACCTTTCAAAAACCTGATTTTTTCTCGCATATTCAGAAAATATATGAAATAATCTCCGCATGGCAAAAGGTATTTTAAAAACGAATGGCGTTCACTTACAACGTCACGAATATGAAACAGTACAGATTCTAATAGAAAATGGCTTTGACATTGAACTTATTCCCGGACCCTCCGTATCCATTAAGGGACTGCAGATTCCGGACATAAAGATCAATGGTATGCCCTGGGAAATCAAGGCGCCTGAAGGTGGGGTAAAGCATACTATTAAACATAATATTCAAAATGCTGCTCATCAATCTGAGAATGTCATTATAGACCTTTTAAGATGTAAGGTTGAGGAAGATCGTGCGCTGAAAGAAATTTAATATCACTTCAATTTATCTAAACGGATTAAGCGTCTTAAAGTGATAACCAAAGACAAAAAAATAATTGACTTACAAAAGCAAATTTCAATTGTATTTCATTAATCCTCTTCAGGTCTGAAAATTCGTGGGGCCGAATAGAAAAAAGTCACTAAAATCGCCCCTTCCAGCGATTCCGCAATTTGAATGCACCCGCAGCGCAACAACGAAAAAGAATAACAGGATACGCCAAAAGTTGCAGGCACTTTTCGCTCCGACCTCCCGGAATCCCACGGATTTCCGGAATAGGGAGGTCCCTATGACCCCGAGTTACAAATCACACAAAAAAAAATGACGTCAAAATGACGTCATATCATCTTTCGCACATAAACAGGACCGATTATAGAATCTTCTACAACCGGCCTGTTTTTATATTGAATGGTAGTACCAATCAATTTGCATAATTATTATTCTTCCGTTACGGATTCCTTGGATTTGTAATAATCCTCAAACAGCTTATTTGCCGCACTCATTGTTTCACTACAGATACCGGGAAGCTCTTTACCCCAGGCTTTTGTAGCCATTTTGAATCCTTTTTCCATGGCTGCCTGCATTTCCTTCATCTTTTCTACATCATCACCTGCCAGCACACTCGCGAAGTCAAACAACCTCTGTGATGTCTGCTTTACTCCCCAATAGCCGTCTTCAGAGATATCTTTTTGAGCCTGGGCTTTAGTAGTGGGATCTACAGTGAAGTTTCCACTGGCAAGCGTTTTCCAGATATCATTTCCTGTAGCCTTTTCGTATGTGCTCACCTGACCGGACAAAGTCTTCTGTACGAGGCTGACCAACTGCTGCTGGCGTTCCTCGGCCGCTGATTTAAGTTGACTGACAACTTTCTCCCGATCCGCTGCACTCATTTTATTTATCTTATATGTGGAATTATCGCTTTTCTCTCCGGATTTTTCGTATATAACGCCATCCGTATTAGTCTTCTCTGTACTTTCTGTCTTAGTTTCGTTTCCGGAAATTATACTTGTCTTACCATAATTTGATGTATAGTTTTTATAATCTGTTCCAATTTTCATAGACATAATTAATCCTCCTTGATCAAAGTTTTACGTCAACATTGTTTCCAATGGGTTCTTCTTTCGAAATCGCGTTTGTCTTGGCATCTTCAGGAACTGCTTCTCTTTGTTTACCTTCCGTTTCTGTTTTGCCTTTTTCATCGGTTTTATCTTTTTTGCCGGTCTTTCCAGTTTTTGGAGCTTCCTGATCAGCCTTTGCAGCCTCTTCCAGTTTCTTTTTAGTATCAGAAATGATTTCCATTTGTGAGGCCGTGATATCCTGAGCTCTTGCCTCCATCTGCTCAAGCTCTTCTTTTTTCTTTGAAGCATCTCCGCCCCTTGCTTCATCAAGCTTGATCTC
>JAEEGL013862400.1_pt1 | contig 10211 bp, 5 predicted proteins | sample 9134231 | NCBI WGS metagenome assembly JAEEGL01 (sample SAMN16246548, study PRJNA631951) | gut metagenome | biome: gut microbiome; feature: rumen; material: fiber-attached | host: Bos | place: Iran: Karaj | collected 2018-10 | reverse complement strand
GTCATTAATAACAGTTTCTTGAATTTCATATTTTAATAATATATCTTTTTTATCATATTTTCTAAGAATGTTAATTAAATCAAATATTTTTTTTTTGAAATTATATTTAAATAAAGGTTTATATATTTCTATTATATCATTTAATTTTTGCTTTTCAAAATAAGATTTTTCCTTTAATTTATTTATTAAATTAATATTTGTATTATCATAATTAAAAGCTTCAATTAATTTTTTTTCAATTGAATTTTCATCAATTTCTTTTTTTAATTATTTTATAATATTATTAAATTTGAGAAATGATGAAATATTATATCTTCAGAACAATTTAATGTTACATGAGGAAATGATTTATTCTTAAATTTTTTTGTTTGTTTTAAATTTTGAGCCTCCATTTTTATTATAATTGAAAAATTAATATTATTTAAATTAAAGTAGTATCAATCTTTTTTCATATCGTTATTATTTAAAAGTTTTGAAAAAACTCTTCATTTCTACAACCCAAAAATCAGGATTAGTTCCACAATATTAATATTAATATTATTACTTCCTTGATAAAATAAATAATAACTAAAAAAAGAATATTATAATCTAAAAGTTAATTTAAAAAAATTAAAACTTTTTTTACTAATAATAACAATAAATTTAAAATTGCTGCATTTTATTGCTTTTCCTTAGGAATAATTTTTCTATATTGAAAATATTGAACAACTTGTCTAGGAACTTCTTCAAGAACTTGTTCAGCCAATTTTTCTCCATCATTTTTAAAATTTTCAAAAGGAACAAATTGAACTAAATCTCTATTAGCTTTTCTTCCTTTTGAATCAAATAAAGGTCTTTCATCTGCATCTAAAGTATCCATATTATCAAAAGGACCTTTTCCAATTCCTATTATAATAACACTAATAGGTAAAAAACTTGCTTCAACTAAAGCATCAATGGTTGCACTCATATCATTTATTTGACCATCTGTTAATATCATTAATATATTATAATTCATAAAGTGTTCTTCAATTAATTCTTGTTTAACTGTATTATTTAATTTTTGAATTAAAGGAGCAAAATAAGTTGGACCAGCAAAATCTAATTTAGGTATTTGTTCTCTATATATTTTTAATATATTATCAATAGTATTTATTTTTGGATCATCATTATTTCCATTTAAAGGAAAACAATGTAAATTATATTGAGTTCCTAACACTGCTCCATAACCATAAACTGGAAATAATTGATCTGCATCATACACTGCTAATATATTACCACAAGATTTAATTGCACTTTCATAATTATTTAACTTTCCTTGAGTAGTATAATGAAGACTATCTTCATATAAAGGACAACCATTTGAACCTGTAAAATCAATTCCTATTGTTAAATTTATTTCCATTCCTCCACGTAAATAATCTAAGAAACAATATTCTTTTATTATTGTTGTTCTTATTATAAATTCATTTTTTCCTTTAAATTTTATTTTTTGGTCTTTTGATATAAAATCACTTATTGGACCATTAGTTTCAACTAATTTATTATTATGTAAATTATCATTTAGTTCAATTGATATTATATTATTATCAAATTTTTCATCTGGTGCTAAAAGAACTGTTGGAATTGTTTTTTTTATAAAATAAATGTTTTTTTTATCATTTATAATTTCACTTCTATAAATATTATTATTTAAAGGATTATTTTGATTTCCTAAATATTTTATTAAATATGATATTGCCATTCCAGTGAAATTTCCATTAACAGAAACATCAAAATTTATATTTGTTTTTAAATCATTTAATCTTTCTCCATTAATTTCTAAAATTGTTTCATTTTTTAAAATTTTTTTTAGTTTTTGCCCCTTTCCTCCCATAATTGTTCCTAAAGTAGTTTGAATTGTTTCATTGAAATCATTTCCTTTAATGTCAAATCCCAAAATTTGTTCTCTTTCAAAATAATATTCCATAATAAAACATTGATCAAACTTTATTTCTGAATTCTTTTGAATTTTTTTTTCTGTTGATGATATATGTTTTGGATTTATATATTTTTTATCTTGGTATAATAAAAGAGAAATTGAATATTCTGACTTATCTGATTTATCTAATATATTTTTTAAGGTTAAAGTCATTTTTACTTTTTCTCTTTCATTTTCTGAAAAATTCGAAAATTGATCTAAAGTTTTGTAAAATACTATTGGTTCAAGATTAAATATTTCATTTTTGCAACCCATTTTTATTTTGTTTTTATTATTATAAATTTGTTTTTCTTCAATTTTTCATTTGATTTATTTTAAATTTAATGATAAAATAATTCAAAAAATGAGAGATATCAATAAATGAGAATATGAAATATGAAAATTAAAATAATAAAATTATTTAGAAAGTATAATTTTCTTTTAATATTTAATTTTAATAAAATTTGGTTAATAAATTATTAAATTTTCCTTCTTTAATATTTAATATAATAATTATTATTTAGTTCTTTGAATTTATGAGGTCATTAGTTTTTCATCTATACATTGTTTTAATGAAAATTATACTTAAAATTGTGGCAAATTCATTTTTAAAAAAAATGTTTGACATTTTGGATATCTTTGTTTTATATTTGGATTAATAATTTCTTTTAAATTTTATGGAGTTTAAATGATTAAAAGAAAAAAGAATCAATTAATTGAATTTTCAATCCTTTATTCTTTCTTATAATTGTCTTAAGTTTCTTTAAAAATATTTATTAAATCTTCTTTTTCATATTCTAATCATTATTTATTTCACCTATTTCTTATTTTTATTAATTCTTTGTCATTATAATTATCATTTAATTCCAATTTATAAATCTATTTTCAGTAAAATTTAATTATTATTCTATATCTTTTTCTATTTATTTTTAGTGGTTTCATTTTCAGTTTCATTTATAAAAATGATTTAAATTATTTTCTAAAGTATTATTCTACATATTTGTTTAATGATGTAATTAAATTTTATATATTTTTTTAAATTAATTAATGTTTAATATTTGTTAATTTATTCATGTTTTATATAAATTATTTTTTTTGTTTTTTTGAGATTTTAAAATCTTATATTATTATATGTAAAAATTTCATTTATTTTATCAAATTCTATACTTTTTGCATAAGAATCAAAACAAAGAAATTTTGTTCCGAATTTAAGAAAATTTTGTGAATTATAAAACATAATATAATTAGTAATTTTATTATTTAGTTCCATCACATTTTTAATTTTATCTTTATCTTCATGAATTTCAATTTTATAAACTTTATTTAAATAATTATTATCAAATGTTCCCCCAACAAAGATAATATTTTTATTATCAATATTAATAATTCCCATATTACAGCAATTATTTAAATTAGAAATATTATAATAATTCCATTTTAAATTTTTATCATCTAAATCTAAAACTTCATAACCATAAATATATTTTCTTAATTCAAAATTAAATCCTCCAACACAATAAATAAATCTATCATTAATACAAAATAAACTAGCATTAGCTCTATATTCATTCATTTTACATTTTAATTTAATCCATTTATTATTTTTATTATTATTTAAATCTAAATATTCACAATCATTATTATATTCACCAGAACAAACAAAAACTTTATTTTTTGATTTTATATATATTATATTATGTGAAGCTCTTTTCATATTCATTTTACTTTCTTCTTTTATTATTATATTATCATCTTTATATATTAATTTATAACAATTTTGACAAATTAAATTATTTTTTTCTTCATATCCTCCTGTTATTAAAAAAGAATTATTTAAATTAACTCCTTTACTTCTTTTAAATGGAAATGCTACATTATTTTCTTTTTGTGTATAAACTTGATAACACGAAACTGATTTTGTTTCATTATTATATAAAAATAATATATTATTATTATTTTCATTATTTTGAAAATAATAAAAAAATAATGTATTGTCTTTTAAAGGGGAATTATCATTTAAATTATTTATTTTTTGTTTTTCATTGTTAGTTTTTTTTATTTCAATGTCTAAATTATTATCAACATCTAATGGAATTTCTTTTGTTTTATTTATATTTTTTTTATTTGGAATTTCTTTTGAATTATTTTCTTCGAATCTAAATTTTTTGGCTGGAATTATTTTTTCTTTTTCTTTTTCATTTTCTTGTTTTTTTCCTAAAAAATTTTTTTCATTTGAAAATTTTTTTTTAAATTCATTATTATCATTTTTTGATTCCTTTTTTTTGAAAATTAAATTATCATTTAAATCTACTTTTTTTTCATATCTTATTAAATTTTCATCAAATTCAAAAAAATTTGATTTTGAACTATTTTTGTTTATTAATTTAAATTCTTCATCTTTTTCAAATTTATGATTATTTTTTATTTTATTTAAATTATTATTTTCCTTTTTATTATTATTATAATCATTTTTATTTTTATAATTTTTTTCTTTGTTATTATTATTAATTAAGTTAAATTGATTTACATCATTGCTTTCAATTTTAATTTCGATATCATTTTCTTTTTCATTTTTATTATCCTTGATAAAAAATTTTGCATAAATATCATTTATTTTTCTTTTATATTCAATATTGCAATTCACAATTTCATCAAAAAATTTCTGAAACTGAATCATTGGTCTATTATCATATAAAATAGAATATTTTGAATAATATTCATTTTCATTTAAAGTAAAATTAAAGCAGGAATTTTTATTCACTTTTTTTATATTTATGTTATTTAAAGAATCAATAACATTAATTAGAAAATTGGTAAAATCATCTTCATTTTTATCGTTTTGCAAGTTTTCTTTTAATTTGTTAAATCCTAATTTAATTAAATAATCAATTTCTTTGTTTCCATTATAAGACTCATTTATTTTTCTTTCAAATATATTTAAATCTCTTGAAAAATCAGTTTCTTGAGTAATTTTATTTGAAATTTCTTCTTTTAAACTATTAACTAAAAATGGTAATTGATTAAAAGAAAAACAACAAAATTTATGTTCTACATGATCAGGAAAACAATTGCTACAAATTACTTTTTTACATTTTTTACAAAAGAAATATTTATCTGAATGATTTGGAGTAGATTCATTAATTATTTCACATATATTTCTTTCCATTGATAAATATTATATATTTAAAAATTTATTTTTTTTGATACGCAAAAAAAATTTTAAACAAGACAATTTTTAAAAAATAAAATATAAACAAAGAATTTTATAATTTATAATCTTTAAAAAAATAAAATTTTATTTAGTTAATCAATAATAAATATAAATAATAATAGTTCATTATTATTTTTGAACTTCTGATTTAGAATATTCTATTCAATATTCTATAACACAATAATTATTAATTCTTTTGTATTAATTTTAAATAATAGATTATAAAATTAAGGAAAACTTATAATTAAGATATTTATCATTTAAAAATTATTTTAAATAAAAATCTTAATTTTAAATACCCTTTGATTTTAATATATTTATGATTATATTTTGCCAATTAATTATATATAAATCTAATAAATTAAAAACTAATTTTAAATTAAATATCTTTCTCATATTTACAAATAGAGTAAAATAAGATGCCAATAATTAAATAAGTGAATTAGAGAAATTAAGAAATTTGTGATTTTTTTTATCAATATCAAACAATCAATAACCATTAATTTATTAATTTCAAATTTATTCTGTTTTACTTAAAGTTTCATCATTAATGATATTTTCGTATATTTCCTTAGCTTTTTTTAAAGCTTTAACAACATTTAATCTAAAATCAGGGTGTTTTTCTAATAATCCTTCACATAAATTTTTTAAGTCTTTATTTTCAATTCCACTAAAATCAATTTTATCATATAAAATATGTTCTTCTAAATTTTCTTTATCATTTGCATCAAAAGGAGGATGACCTAATAACATAATATAAAATAAAATACCAATACTCCACATATCAACCATTTTAGAATAAGAATTTCCTTCTAAAATTTCAGGAGCTTGATAATAGGGAGTTCCAACAATTTCATTCATTAAATTATTTTCAGGAATATAACAAGATAAACCAAAATCAATTAATTTTATTTGTGGTTTATCATTAATTATACTGACTAAGAAATTTTCTAATTTAATATCTCTATGACATATTTTTAATTCATTATGTAAATAATTGACTGTTTCTAATATTTGAATTAATATATCTAAAGCTACATCATCATTTAAATGTTTTCCTGGGTATCTCTTAATAAAATCAAATAAATCTCCTCCTTTAATTAATTCAAGTACAAAACTAATTGATTTTAAATCTTCATAAACTCCATAACATTTAACTATATGTTCATTATTTACATTTTGACTTATTTTTGCTTCTCTTTTTATACTTTCTTTAAATTTAATTGATATTTTATTTATACTTTTAATTGCATATTTTTTACCGTTTTTATCCTTTGCAATAAATACTTCTCCTGATGCTCCTTTTCCTAAATAAGTATTATCAATTATATAATCTTCTGATATGCTTTTTCTTATTGAATATTTATTTGGTAATATATAATCATTGTCATCTGATTCGGAATTTTGCCTTTTTATTGTAATTTTTTTTCTATTATTATTTGATTCACATACACCCATTTTTTAAATATTATTTTTAGGTTGAAAAAATAAATATTCAAATGAACACTTATTAAATTAAATCAGTAAATTCACAAATATTAAATATGGAAAAATTCTTTTTATTTAATAAGATTGATAGATATATTATTCATCCAATTACTCTTAAATTTATAGATAAAGAGTTTTTTTCTTTATATATTGATAAAGTTTTTAGTTACAAATATTATATTAGTTTCTCAATATTTGAATTATTACTATCAATAATAGCAATTATTGTTTCTATTATTTCATATTATAATCAACAATCAATTTTAAATAATTTAAGATTATTTATTATATTATTATTGACAATGTTTTTATTAATAAATATTGTTTTTTTTAGAGCAGCAAAAGATTCAATTATTTATAAAAAAGTTTTAATTTGGTTTGGAACTACAGTCCATATTTTTTCATATAAATTATTACTATATATTTTATTATCAATTACTTATTTTAGTAATTATTTATTATATGAAATATTTGGCCCTTTATGTTCCTTAATGGAAATGTTCCTTGCAATATCATATATTCATTTTATTAATGATACATTTTTAATTCATATTTGTTCTCATTTTTTATCTTGTTTCCTTATTTTTATTATTGAAACATTTTTGAATAAATATATTCAATTTTCTTATATTTTTCTAATTTCTTTTATATCTTCAGTTTTAATATGTATTGTATCTTATTTTCATGAAAAATTTCAGAAAATAGAATGGTTTTTAAACTATAGAAGAGTAAAAGATATTGAATATTATGCCAAAATGTTTTTGAATAATACTTTTATTTTAGTTTCTTTTAATAAAGATGAAGTTATTAGTTTTAATCCTTCAATAAGATATATAATTGAAAAATCACCTTTAAAAGAAGATTTGGAAAAATTGTTATTTTCTAAAAGTGAAAATGAAAATGATTTTTTAAATGAAAATCCAAAAGCTTATATGAATGAAGGTTTAAGTATAATAATAAAAAAATTAATTTTTTCAAAAATTAAAGTAAGAAATGAAAATATATCAAAAATAATAAAACAACAAATAGATAATTTAGAATCAAATGAGAAAAATTTCTTAGAGAAAATAAACACTTTTTTTGCAATTATAAGAGATAATCCTGAAGAATTTACAAATATACATTATATAGGAGTTATAAATTTTGAAAATATAGATAATCAATATTCAGTTTTTGTTCAAGTGAATCAATTTAATGAACAAATCAATTATTTTGCAGTTGCTTTAGATTTTCCAATTGAAGTATCTCAAAATATAGAAATTTTAAGTAAAATATCTATTTTAAATTCTAAAATTACTCATGAAATAAAAAATCCTTTAGCAGCAATTCAAACTTTAGTTTCAGAAATAAAAACATTTATTGATAATATAGGAATAAATGAAGTAATAAATAAATTAGATGCTATATTTGATTATTCAGAATATATGAAATATATTACAAAAGATTTTGAATTTTTAGCTTTGAAATTAAATAATTTAAGAGATCAAGGAAATATAACTGAAGTAGATATTAAAAAAGTAAATTTTCCTCAAGCAGTAAATTTTGCAGTTGAATTAATAAAAAATATTTGGAAAAATAAAAATTCAAGAGTTTTAATAAAAAAAGAAATAGACCAAGAAATAGAAGAATATATAAATACAGATGAAATAAGAGTAAAGCAAATAATAATAAATTTATTGTCTAATTCATTAAAATTTACAAAAATGGGAAGTGTTACTTTAGTATGTTCAAATTTTAATAAAGATTATATATTAATTATGGTAAAAGATACTGGAATAGGAATGAAAGAAGAACAAATAGAAAAATTAAATGAAGAAGGAACTTTATTTTTAAAAAATAATAATAATAATCAATTTGGTTCTGGATTAGGCTTAAGTGTTGTAAAAGATATGGTTAAAATATTAGGAAAAGATTTTAAAGTAGAATCTAAATATAATGAAGGTTCAAAAATAAGTTTTCTTTTAAATAAAAATATAGATTTAAATAAATCGAAAGAAATAAATGAAACTGTTTTAAAAACAGAAAGTAATAATAAAAGAAATATTATAATAGTTAATAATGAAATTTCATCAGCAACATTAACAGGATATATTGATTCTAATATGAATTTTAATAATAATACTAAATATGAAAGAAATTCAATTAAAAATCAAGAAGAAGAAATGACAAAAAGAGAAAATTTTGTTTTAATTAAACCACAAGAAAATAATAATAATAATCAAACATTACAAACAACAATTGCTTTTTCAAATTGTTTAGGTTCTAATTTACATTTAAATAAATATTATGATAATTCAAAAAGAAGATCTTCATCTAATATTTTCAATAAATCTAGAATGTCAATGTTTATTAATCCTCAAAATATTCAAATTCCAAGAATTAAAAAAAAAGAAACTATTAATGAAGTTTTTGAAAGAAATATGAGTAATAAACAAAAAATTTATGCTTTAGTTGTTGAAGATGAACAAGTATTAAGAAATTGTAATGTTAATTTAATTACTAAATTTTTTCATAAAAGAGGAATTAATGTTTTTATTGATGAATGTAATGATGGAATTGAATGTATTTATAAAATTTATAAAGGATTTGTAAAAGAAATTAAGTACAAATTTATTGTCACTGATGAACAAATGAATATTATGAATGGAAATATGATGACTAATGTTATTAGAAGTTTAATTGATGAAAAAAGATTTTATCCTATTAAAATTTATTCAAGTTCCGGAAATAATTTAGTTGATGATAATTTTAAAAAAAATTATGAAAGACTTTTTTCAAAGCCATTAACAGTAGATAATGTTATTGATATTTTCAAAGATAATATAGAATTGGAAGAATTTTGACATTCCAAATTTAATAAAATCATATAAAGTCATTTTGTAATATTAATTATAATGTAAAATTAAAAAATTAATATCAATAACAATATAAATAAATATTATTACACAATAAAATTCTTTTTAAAAATACCTCATAATAAAATAATAATAAAAAATTTCAGTTGAAAATATCAAAAATGATTCATTTAAAAAATAAAGAAGAAATAGAATTATAATATAAATATTGTTTTTCAAAAATAAATAACATGAATTGAAAAAAAGATATAATTTATAATTAACATCAACCAAATTAATTTCCTTTCCCAAAAATAAACAATTAAAAAATAAATAATACAAAAAAAAACTGAAAACTGAATTTGTAATAATTATATTTTTATAAAATCAGAATTTTAAATATTTATTATTTTTTTCCTTTAACAACTTTTTTTTTATTACCTTTCTTAGGAGCCATAGAAGCTTGTTTAATACATTTTAATTCTTCATTAAAGAAAGCTCTCATAATTCTATGTTTAACAGCTTCAGCAGATAAACATCCTCCATAAGTTCTAGAAACAGTTCTTTGACTTCTAGGTAAATTTTTCCATTCAGTTCTTCCTAATCTTTTCAATCCATTTAATACTACTTTTGTATCTCCACATATTATTGGATTTCTTGACTTTTTTATTTTTTTAAATCGAAGTTTACCTCCTGGAGTCCTAAATCTTTTCACTTTATTTGATTTTGTGTGATATGT
>JAEEGL013728856.1_pt1 | contig 10211 bp, 6 predicted proteins | sample 9134231 | NCBI WGS metagenome assembly JAEEGL01 (sample SAMN16246548, study PRJNA631951) | gut metagenome | biome: gut microbiome; feature: rumen; material: fiber-attached | host: Bos | place: Iran: Karaj | collected 2018-10 | reverse complement strand
GCTTCCTGCGTACCGAGATTTCCGGCGAAGTCGATGAGGTCGATCTGGTCTATCGAGCTCGTGGAGAATTCGCGGGTATTGCTCCGCGCGTTGGATACCGTCCTGTATTCGTTCGACGAAACGAGCTCGCTGGTGCTCGACGAGAAATCGACGAAGGCTTCCTTCATGGTCCCGGAGAGCTCCGCCAGGTCGACCATCGAGAGCGTGGTCTTCTGTCCGCGGCATCTTGAGGCGCAGGTCTCGACGAAGTCGTCGCATATCCTCTTTCCGAGGTCGAGCGTGGAGATCGAGGTGTTCGAGGACAGATCGTTCAGCCAGTTCGTGTAATACCAGCCGATACCGGGCTCCGTCTCCTCGGAGGCTACGAGATAATCCCCGTAATTCGACAGCATCAGAGCGTTCTCCGCCGTCGCCATGAGGCAGGTGTCGAAGCCTATCATGTCGAACTTCACGCCGGCGCCCTTGAGGGCCGAGTTTATCTGCGAAAGCGACATCGAGCCTGCTCTCTGGTAGTTCTCGTCGTAGCCGTAGCCGGAGAGCGATCCGCCGCCGTGATCCCAGAAGATCAGCATGTTGCGGTTCGCGGGATAATTGGCCGAGCACCACTCGATGAACGACTGGAGATTCGCGGCGTTCGTCATGGCGCCGCTGGCGAAGCCGGACTCGAGCCTTCTCAGGCTTCCGTTCTCGACCTTGTATATCTGAAGAGCGTTATTGGATATCCCCTGGATATGCCAGGTCCTCGCGCCGCCTGTACAGACTATAAGGCGGACGTTGTCGGAGAGAGAGGCCTGCGCCATCTCCTGCAGATCGCTCGACGCCATCCCGGAACGCGACTCAAGATCCGAGCCGCACATCCAGACCATTATGGTGACCACGTCCCTGCCGCCGCCCCGAAGCTGTGTGAACTTCGCGCGCGAGCCCGGCGCGACGCTCCTGTTCAGGACTCCGTTGTTCGAGCCGTTCGACCACGAGCCCGTATTAGAAGCCGGGGCAGAAGATGAAGCCCCGCCGTAATTCATATAGGAAGAGCTCTGCGGCTTCGCGAAGGGGTTCGAGACCTGCGAGAGCCCGCTCAGGCTCTGGAGCGCTGAATTCCCGGATGAAGACGGCTGCTGGGTCTGCTGGGGCTGCGTCTGAGTCTGGTCGACCGGAGCCGTATAAGCCGGCTGCTGGCCAGATGAGCCGCCGAACAGACCGGAGAGCGCCCCTCCGCCGCCTCCGAGCAGGACTATGAGCGCGATGATCAGCATCGGGAGCTTTCCTCCCATAGACCTGGTCGCGCGCTGTCCGCTCTGCTGGACGGGTCTTTGCTGCGCCGGCCTCTGCGGGGCCGCCGACGGTCTCTGCTGACCTGCCGAAGGTCTCGCGCTGCCTTCCCCGACCTTGCCGGTATTGAGGCCTTCGCCTCTTCTCTGTACGCCCTTGCCTTCGCCGGTAACGTTCTTTTCCCGGCCTCTGGGCCTGTTGTTCTCGTCTGCCATATCTTTATCCAATCCTCGATCCGCGGATACTGTCTCCGCACTTCAGCACTTATTTTGCTACGTTATATAATATCGCCGCCGCGCGTCAAGAGCAAGGCCGATAAACTGAGGCTCCGCCGTTATTGCTGTTATGCTGCCGGGAGGAACTCTTCTCGGAGCACAGCAGCATGTAGCATCCAATAACAAATTGTTGATTAAGCTAATCTAATAACGCGATTTGACATCATAAATGGCCGGCAATATAATGACAAGTAATATTGGGGAAGATTTTGTTTTCCAATAAAAACAACCTCTGGAGGTAACATGAAAAAGTTAGTATCTTTCGCTGTCGCGATCTGCATATTGCTCGTTCCCGTCCTCGCTTTCGCCGAGAATTCCGTTTCCGTAAGGATCGATGAATACGGTATCACCGCCGACTTTCCTGCCCCCGACGGCTGGTATCTCTTCCAGCGCGGGATGGACGAGAACGATCCCGCCTTCGCGGCCTACGGGCTTACCAAGGAACAGGTCGACGAGGGCTTCGAGAAGAACGGTATCTATTATAATTCCGCGAGCCCCGACAAGACCCGCGAATACACGATGAACATCGAGGTCACCGACAAGACCGAGTCCATCCACAACTACAACATCCTCGTGGAGGACAAGTTCGAGAAGATGGTCAAGAACCTCGTTGGAAACAAGCGTATAAAGAGCGCCGGCCTTACTTACACCTACTACGAGATAATCAAGGGCGAGCCCGCGACCTGGGTGTACTACGAAGGCCGTCTCGAGACCAACGTCAAGGGCCAGGATCCCTACACGGCCAACCTCATCGACTACAACACCGTAGTAAACGGCGTCTGCGTCCACCTGACCTTCCACTCCACCGAGGAGATCACCGACGCCGAGAAGGCCGCCCTGAGAGCCGCCGTCGACAGCGTCAAGTGGGACGAGATAGTTGCCCGGGAGATAAGCGATACCAAGGTCGGAAAGACCGCCATAATCGGAGGAGGCCTCGCCCTCGCTCTCGCGCTCCTGCTGATCCCGCATATCAGGCATTACAGAAAGAGGAAGGCAGAGGCCGAGGCCCTCGCCGCGAAGAGAGCCGAAGCCATGGCAGCTGAAGACGCCCGCCGCGCCGCGGAGGCCGAGGCCATAATCGCCAGGCTCGACGCCGAGGACGCGAAGGAGGCCGCAAGAGAAGCTAAACAGCGAGCAGCTGAAGATAAAGACAAGGACTAGAAACTGAAAGGAGATTCTGATGCTGGATTATTTGCTCAAGAACGCGACTATAGTCGACGGATCGGGCGCCCCCGCCTACGTCGGCACGGTCGGAGTCAAGGACGGAAAGATCTGCCTTGGCTGCAATGACGCGGAGGCAAAAGAAGTGATCGACTGCACCGGCAAGCACCTCTTCCCGGGCTTCATCGACATCCACTCCCACGGAGACGTCGTACTCGGCGAAGATTACGGCCGTCTGTGCAAGATCAACCAGGGGATCACCACCGAGGTCACCGGAAACTGCGGATCCTCCATGTTCCCCATCAACCCCGAGCCTCAGCACCTCAAGGACGCTCAGATCGTTCTGTCGGTATGCAGACCGAGCTTCCCAGAGGAGATGAAGAACTGGACCAGCTTCAAGGCCTATAAGGATTACGTAAAGACCCTGAAACTCAGCTCCAACGCCAAGATCATGACCGGACACGGGATACTGCGTCTTGCCGTGATGGACATGGACAACAGGAAGCCCACCCCCGAAGAGATGCAGAAGATGAAGGATCTGCTCCGCGAGACCATGGAGGAAGGCTCCTTCGGTCTCTCGACCGGACTGATCTACCCGCCGGGGTGCTACGCCGATGAGGACGAGATCGTAGAGCTCCTCTCCGTCGTCAAGGAATACGGCGGTATCTACGCGACCCATATCAGGAACGAGGCCGATACCCTCGTCGAGGCCGTTGAGGAAGCTATAAGGATCGCGAAACGCGCCGACGTTCCTCTCTGGATATCCCACCACAAGGCCTGCGGAAAAGGAAACTGGGGCAAGCCCAAGACCACGCTCAGGCTGATCGCCGAAGCCCGCGCCGAGGGAATGGACATTACGATCGACCAGTACCCCTACCCCGCAACGATGACCAATATCAAGATGTGCGTACCTCCCGAATACTTCGCGATGGGCGCGGACAAGCTCACGGCCTTCCTCGCCACCCCGGAGGGCAGAGCCGAGGTCAAGGCGAAGATCCTCGACGAGAGCTATCCCTTCGAGAACCAGTGGAGGAACTGCGGAGGCTTCTCCGGTATATACATCTCCTCGCTTCCCGACACTCCGGAATACGGCGGGATGTTCGTCTCCGAGGCCGCCAAGAAGATGGGCAAGGATGAGTTCGAGGCCTACTTCGACATCCTCGTCGCGAACAAGACCATCGGAGGCGGTATCTTCTACGCGATGTGCCAGGAGGATATGAACGACATTATCTCGGCGCCCTACGCCGTTACCGGAACAGACGGTATCTGCAGAGGCCGCTACGAGGTCACCCATCCGAGAGCCTGGGGAACCTTCCCCCACGCCCTGAACCTCTACGTAAAGGAACAGAAGATCCTCACCCTCGAGGAGATGATCCACAAGTTCACCGAGATGCCCGCGAAGGCGGCCAGGATAGAGAACAAGGGTCTGATCAAGGACGGTTACGACGCCGATCTGCTCGTGGTCGACTACGACAACTTCATCGACAGAGCGACGTTCACGAATTCGACCGAGCTCTGCGACGGAGTCGACTTCGTGATGGTCAACGGCGTTATCGCCTACAAGGACAAGGCTCTTACGGACGCCGCTCCCGGAAAGCTCCTGCTCCACAACGGAAGATAGAAAGACATGTTACGGGGATCCTCGCGATCCCCGTCGCTGTACAGCTTTGATGGAGGTACAACATGAAAGTTCTGTTCGGACTTCTCGGACACGAGACCAATACCTTCGCCGCGGATAAAGGCGATTTCAAGCGCTGGGCGCCGAACGGCTGGGTAACGGGAGATGATATCTTCACCGCCTACGACGACGTTCCCGACTACCCCAGCGGAGTCATCAAGGCCGCTAAGGAAGACGGAGTCGAGCTCATCCCGACCGTCGCCCTTCTCAACGCGGGTCCCCTTATCACAAAGGACGCCCTCGAGTACACCACCGGTACCCTTCTCGGCTACGTCGAAAAGTACAAGGACGAGATAGACGGTATCTGCATGGGTCTCCACGGAGCCGGCGCCGCCGAAGGAGTAGACGACCTCGAAGGCTACATCCTTCAGAAGATACGCGACATAGTCGGATACGAGATGCCCATTACTGTGAGCCTCGACCTTCACGGAAACATAACCGACGATATGGTAAGGCTCTCCAACGGCCTCTTCGGGCTGAAGGAGTATCCCCACATCGACCAGGCCGAGGCCGGCTACAGGGCGATGAAGTGCCTTACGAGGATACTGCGCGACGGTCTCAAGACAGAGACCGCGGTCGTACACCTCCCGATGTTCACCAACTGCTGCGTCGCCTGTACTCTGAACATGCCGATGCAGGAGTTCAAGGAATACGTGAAGGCTTACGCGGCCTCCCACCCGGACATCATCGAAGCGACCTATTTCCACGGCTTCCCCTACACCGACGTTCCCTACGCGGGCTCCTCCGTCGTAGTCGTAACGCCCGAGGGCAAGGACCCGAAGAAGTACGCCGAAGAGATCGCCCGCTGGATCTGGGATAACCGCCATAAGCTCGACGTGGAGCTCCTGAGCCCCGCTCAGGCCATAGACAGGGCCCTCGCGATCCCGGGCAAGGGCTTCGTAGTGATAAACGAGGCCTCCGACAACCCCGGAGGAGGCTGCCCCGGAAACGGGACCTGGCTGCTCGCCGAGCTCATAAAGAGGAACGTCCCCCGCTCCATCGTCGGCTACATACCCGATAAGGAGATCGTGATGAAGGCGGCAGAAGCCGGTATCGGAGGCAAGGTCAGCGGCCTCCTGGGAGGCAAGACCGACAAGATCCACGGCGCTCCCATCGAGATAAAGGACGCCGAGGTCCTCGCCCTCTCGAACGGACAGGTCGTCTACACGACCCCGATGTACGAGGGTATCCCCAACTGTTACGGACTGTCCGCCAGGCTGAGGATCGGAAACGTCGAGGTCGTCGTAACGGAGTACCTCTCCCAGCAGACCTTCGACGACAGACCCTTCGCCATGGTCGGGGCCGACATAAACCAGTATGACATCGTCGGCGTAAAGTCGACAGCCCACTTCAACGCCTTCTTCAAGCCCAGAGCCAAGGCGATAATCGGGACCAACCCTCCGGGGATACACACGGCCGATTACAGCCTCCTGCCCTACAAGAACATCAGAAGGCCCATCTATCCGCTCGACCCGGATACTCAGTTTTAGGTCATGACCTTTGTGGCGGTGGCGTTCCCGTCATGCCGCCGGAGGCTTGATATAACCCTGCCGAAAGGCGCTGCCTGTACCCTGACAACTTAACGCACCTTTATTGGGAAGGAGTTAATTATGGCTACATCTCTTATAAAGGAAGACCAAACAGTATTATTGTTCGCAGTCGTTCTGGCTATAGTAGCTATATCCATCACGCTCGAACAGAGATACCACTGGGCCTCCGTATTAAGTTCATGCATCCTCTCGATATTCGGAGGATTCGTGGCCGCAAACATAGGGCTCATCCCCCACAGCGCTCCTGCGTTCTCCGCTATCGGAAACGTAATACTTATCTGCTCTATTCCTCTTCTCCTGTTCAAGGCGAACGTAAAGCAGATAGTTAAGGACTCGGGAAAGCTGTTCATCATGTTCCATATCTGCGCCGTAGGTACGGTGCTCGGCTGCTTCGTCGCTTACCTGATCTTCGGTAAGGTCTCGAACGTCAAGTACCTGCTCACCATCGTCGGCGCCGGATCCGTAGGCGGGACCGTAAACTGCATAGCTATGGGTTCCGTATTCGAGATCCCCGAGAACACCCTCGCTTCATACGTGGTCGTAGGTAACTTCTGCGTAGGACTCCTCATCCTGTTCCTCCGTCTTATCGGAAACAGCAAGAAGATCCGCGCGAGCTATCCGCATCCCCATATGGACGCCTTCGAGCAGTCCGTCGATCAGAACGACCTCGCCAAGTCCGGAAAGACCCTCTCCGGTCTCTTCTGGGGCGGCAAGGAAGTCGGTCTCAAGGACATCGCTCAGGCTCTGGCCGTCACCTTCGTCATCGTAGGTATCGGACAGGTCATCGCGAGCTGGGTAGTATCCCTCAACCCGCCTGATCTCATCAAGCAGCTCTTCGGAAGCGTATACATGACCATGACTCTGATCACCGTAGCCTGCGCTACAGTCTTCCACAAGTTCATGAGCGGTATCCGCGGAACGATGGAGCTCGGTAACGTCGGACTTCTGATGTGGTTCTGCACCATCGGTATCTCCGGAAACATCGTAGAGATCATCAGGGACGGACTCCTCTGCATCGCCCTCTTCTTCTGCGTAGCCTTCGTCAACCTCGGCCTCGGACTTCTCGGAGCCAAGCTCATCAAGGCGAACTGGGAAGACGTCGCGTGCGCGAACATGGCTACCGTCGGCGGACCTCCGACCGTCGCTTCCATGGCTGTAAGCTTTGGTTGGGACAGGCTCGTTATCCCGGGGATCCTCGTAGGACTCTGGGGCTACGCCATCGGAAACTACTTCGGTATCGCAGTAGGAAACGTTCTCAGCGTACCCATCAACAGCGGACTTATCTAGTATCACGACACCTTCACTTAAGGGTAAACAGGCAAAGCAAAAGACCGGATATATTCCGGTCTTTTGTTTTAAGGAGCTCGGCTCGCCCCGCGTATTCTCCGCTGGTAGCCGCTTTCACGCATAGCGTCGGTCTCCGCAGCCTCGCGCCTTCTGGTATACGAGCCTCCTGATCCCTTGCAGAAAGTCTTTCAAAAAGTTCTTTACAAAGCAGTCTTCTTGTGCTAACATACCATGTGTTGACGCGGTAATGGCGGAATTGGCAGACGCGTACGGTTGAGGGCCGTATGAGTAACATCGTGGAGGTTCAAGTCCTCTTTACCGCACCAAGTAATACAGGCGATCGGATACCGGTTGCCTGTTTTTTTAGGGATTTGATACGGATACGGAACGATCGCCGGAGGCTGCAGATGTCAGAATTAGCAAACAATAAGGACGTTAAACGGGGAACTCTCCTCGTCTTCATCGCCTCGCTGATCTACAGCTTCGGCGGGCTCTTCTTCAAGATAATCCCCTACCATTCACTGGCCATAAACAGCGGAAGATCGATACTGGCGGGAATAGTCCTTCTGATCTTCTGCAAGATCACCAAACACAAGTTCGTGTTCAACAAGGTCGTTATCGCCGCGGCGCTCTGCGAGTCGGCGACCAATACGCTCTTCGCGATAGCGAACAAACTCACCACGGCGGGAAACGCGATAATACTCCAGTTCACCTCGCCGATCTTCATAATACTGTTCTCCCTGCTCATCCTTAAAAAGAAGCCCTCGAAGAGAGACCTGGTCGCGAGCATAGTGGTCATAGGAGGAGTAGTCCTCTTCTTCATCGATTCGATAAGCGCTGGCAATATGGTCGGAAACCTTCTCGCCCTCGCCTCGGGAGCGACCCTCGCCGGCATGTATATGTTAAAGACCACGAAGGACGCGGATCCCTTCACCTCGGTAGTGCTGAGCGTCTTCATCAACGCCCTGATAGGACTGCCCTGGCTCGTGAAGACCGATTTCGCCGCCTTCGGGGCAAAGCCGCTGTTCTACCTGTTCCTCTTCGGAGTGTTCGAGTTCGGAATGGCTCACGTGGTCTTCTCGATCGGCATAAAGACCACGCCGCCGGTCAGAGCCTCGCTCATAATGGGCCTGGAGCCCATAATAAACCCGCTGATAGTCGCGCTGATATACCACGAGGTCCTTACCACCCTCGCGATAATCGGCGCCGCGATAGTATTCCTGTCGATATTCATCTACAATTACCTGAATGCTAAGTATCCGGATCCCGAAGATCGATCTTGACATCGAAAAGATCGCGGACAGCGGACAGGCCTTCAGATTCAAGAGGCTCGCCGACGGAGGCTGGACCGCGATAAGCAGAGACAGGGCCGCTGCCGTTTACCAGACGGAGGCCGGCCTTGATATCGACTGTCCGGAAAGCGACGAGAGCTTCTGGCTCGATTACTTCGACGCGGATACGGACTATTCGCTCTTCAGAAGAGCCGCGGACCCGGAGGATGGGTATCTCTGCCGCGCCGTCGAGGAAGGCGCCGGGATAAGGATACTCAGACAGGATCCCTGGGAGACCCTGATAAGCTTCATAATCTCCCAGCGAAAGAACATCCCCGCCATAAGCGCATCGATAGAAAAGCTCTGCCTCCGCTTCGGGGAGCAGATATCAGACGATCTTTACGCCTTCCCTGAGCCCTCCTCCCTCGCGGCGGCGGACGAAGAGAGCCTGAAGGCCTGTTCCCTGGGCTACAGGGTACCGTTCGTACTTAAGACGGCCCGACTGGTCGACGGCGGAGCCGTCGACCTCGCCGCGCTGAAGAGCTGCGGCGACGGGGAACTGCTCGAAAGGCTGATGGCGTTCCCCGGAGTCGGGCCCAAGGTCGCCAACTGCGTGAGCCTCTTCGCCTACCACAGGATAGCCGCCTTCCCCATCGACGTCTGGATACGCAGAGTTATCGACACCGAGTACGGAGGGACCTTCCCGCTGGAGCGCTACGAGGGCTTCGCGGGCGTCCTGCAGCAATACATCTTCTACACGGCAAGAAAAGACCGCTGAGCGAAGAAACGCTTCAGCGGTCTCTTTGTACGTCCTTTGGCTGTTCGGGCCTCCTCCGGCCTGTTTTCGGCCTTAAAACGCCCTCTTCAGCTCCCGGCTCTACTCTGCGAGCTCCGCGGCGAGGGCTCTGAGCTTCTCCCTGCTCGCGTCGTTCAAGGCCGAGGTGATGGTGACCCTGGTCTGGCAGTAGGTGATATCCTTGCAGGGCTCAAGGAGCTGGGACATGACCCTGCCCGCGTTCGGAGCCCAGGATCCGTTCTCCACAAGTCCTATCTTCCTGCTCTTGTACCCTCTCTCGGCAAGGGCCGAGATAAAGGTCCTCATGCAGGGGAAGACGTCCATATTGTAAGTCGAAGCGGCGAGAACGAGCCTGTCGTACCTGAAGGCGTCCTCGACGATCTCCGGCATATCCTCTCTAGTAAGATCGGAAAGAGCGACCTTGACGCCCTTCTCCTCGAGCATGCGCTTGAGCTCCTGCGCCGCCCTGTAGGTATTCCCGTGTATCGAGGCGCAGGCGATGGTGACGCCGCTCTCCTCCGGTCTGTAGGACGACCAGGTGTCGTATATCGAAAGGTAGTACGAAAGGTCTCCGCTGAGCACCGGCCCGTGCAGAGGCGCTATGACCCTTATGTCCAGTCCCTTGAGCTTCTGGAGCACGGCCTGTACCTGCTGTCCGTACTTGCCGACTATTCCGAAATAATAGCGCCTTGCCTCGCAGGCCCAGCCCTCGGGATCCTCGACGTCGTTGGCTCCGAATTTACCGAAGGCGTCGGCCGAGAAGAGGACCTTGTCGCGCTCGTCGTAGCTCATCATGACCTCGGGCCAGTGGATCATCGGCGCCGAATAGAAGCTCAGAGTATGCACTCCGAGGCAGAGATCGTCGCCCTCCTTGATGAGGTACTGTCTGTCCGCGAGATCCGTACCGTAGAAGTTCCCCAGCAT
>JAEEGL013652128.1_pt1 | contig 10211 bp, 6 predicted proteins | sample 9134231 | NCBI WGS metagenome assembly JAEEGL01 (sample SAMN16246548, study PRJNA631951) | gut metagenome | biome: gut microbiome; feature: rumen; material: fiber-attached | host: Bos | place: Iran: Karaj | collected 2018-10 | reverse complement strand
TCGGTTTTGTTTGAAGAACTATTTCTTTTTGATGTTCTTTCTGATATCCAGCGCAACAGCCGTTACGATAACGATACCCTGAACAATGTAGTTGTAGTACGGGTTGACACCCAGGAACTGCAGAACAATCTTCAGAAGCTCAAATACAAGGACACCGACCAGAACACCCGGTACTGTACCGATACCGCCGGTAGTGGATACGCCGCCGATTGTACATCCGGCAATGGCTTCCAGCTCATAGCCCTGTCCCATGCCTGCGGACGCTCCGCCCGACTTCGCGGCCAGAAGCCATCCGGCAATCGCGTACATAACGCCGGCAGTCACATAGATCATCAGGGTTGTCTTCTTGGTGTTGACACCGGACACTTCCGCTGCTGTCTCGTTTCCACCGATCGCATACATGTACTTGCCGTGGCGTGTCTTGTTGTAGATGAACCAGAACAGGACACCAAGGCCCAGCCCGACAAACAGCAGATACGGCAGGTGGAATCCTTTCGCCGATCCGATTCTGCCTGTAATCAGCTTGATGTAGGTATCCCGGAATCCACCGATCGGCTGAGCATCCGTCAGGATCAGGCACAGACCATAGACAATCGTCTGTGTACCCAGAGTGGTGATGAAGGGAGGAACCTTCAGCCGGGAGATGATCATACCGTTCATGCCGCCGATGATAACACCCAGGATGATGACAAAGATCAGGGCAACGAACATATTGAACTCCGGAAGATTCGCGAATTGTCTGCCGGCATAGTCAGCACGCTGGACCAGGATACCGGCCAGGCAGGCAGCCAGACCGACCTGACGTCCTGCAGACAGGTCTGTTCCCTTGGTGATCAGACAGCCGGAAACGCCCAGCGCAATGATGAAACGGACAGCCGTATTGCTCATCAGGTTGCCGAAGTTGCGCCAGGAAAAGAAGTTCGGTGTTGTAAAACCGACGATGATGGATACAATCGTCAGCATTACGACGATCGGATTACCCTTCAAATAATCAATTACCTTTTTCATATTCCTATCCCCTTGCCTATGCTTCAAACTGGGTTGCCAGTTCCATGATGTTTTCCTGCGTCGCGTCCTTGCCGTCAATGAATCCGGTGACACGGCCGTCGCACATGACCATGATGCGGTCGGACATACCGATCAGCTCTGCCATTTCGGAAGAGATCATAATGATGCTCTTGCCCTGTTTTGCCAGATCGGCAATGATCGTATAGATCTCGTATTTCGCACCGACGTCGATGCCTCTGGTCGGCTCATCCAGAATCAGCACATCCGGATTGTTGGCCAGCCACCGGCCGATCAGCACCTTCTGCTGGTTTCCGCCGGAAAGCGATGAGATCGGTGTTTTGCTGGAAGGCGTTTTAGTGTTCATCGTTTTGATGTTCTCCTGCACCAGCTCTTCGATCTTCTTGTTGTTGAGTACAATACCGTGCTCGACATACTGGTTCAGTGAAGCAATGGAGATGTTGTCCGCCACGGACAGCACGCCCATGATGCCGGAAGCGCGCCTGTCTTCCGTAAGCATCGCTATGCCGTTGTCGATCGCCGTCTTGGGCTGGGTGATATGCAGTTCCTTGCCCATGTACTTGACCGTACCGGAGGTCTTGGAACGGATGCCGAAGATTCCTTCCATCAGTTCCGTTCTCTGTGCACCGACCAGACCGGCTACACCGAGGATTTCAGATTTGCGGACATTGAAGCTCACATGGCGGAAGCTCTTGGGATTGATCGATGTAAAATCATCCACTTCAAACACGACATCGCCGGGCACATTCTCCCTCGGCGGATACAGATTGGTCAGTTCTCTTCCGACCATCTGGGTAATGATGAAGTCCGTTGTCAGGCCTTTCGCATCCCATGTACCGATATACTGTCCGTCACGCATGATCGTCACTTCATCGCTGATGCGCAGGATCTCGTCCATCTTGTGGGAGATATAGACAATCGCTACGCCCTTTGCCTTCAGATCCTCAATGATCCGGAACAGCGCTTCGACTTCGTTCTGCGTCAGTGATGAGGTAGGCTCATCCAGGATCAGAACCCGGCAGTTCGCGGATACCGCTTTGGCGATTTCCACCGACTGCATCTGGGAAACACTCAGTTCGCCCAGTTTCATGTGCGGATCGAAATCCATCCGTACTTCCTTGAGCACACGCTGCGCATCTTCATACATTTTTGCGTGGTCAACGACGGGGATGAACCCCAGGGCTTTCTTCATCGGATATCTGCCCAGATAGATATTCTCACCGATGGTACGTGCCGGAATCGGCTGCAGTTCCTGATGGACCATGGCAATTCCCTTTTCCAGCGCTTCGCTTGGATTATGAATCTCCGTCTTCCGGCCATCAATGTAGATCTCGCCCTCGTCCATGCTGTAGATGCCGAACATACACTTCATCAGTGTAGACTTTCCGGCACCGTTTTCACCCATCAGTGCATGAACCGTACCCGGACGAAGCTGCAGCTTTACATGGTTAAGTGCGATAACACCCGGGAATGCCTTGTAGACATCCTTCATCTCCAATACATATTCAGACATAAAACCATCCTCCATATTGTTCGTGTGATGTGAATCGCTTGAATCTCCGTAAATCTATCATAATTCAAAAAACAGGGGTAAGTCCATGGACTTACCCCGGATTTTATTTACTGGATCAGATTATTTTGTGACCTTTACGTAGTCAACCCAGTAGTAGTTGTCCAGCGCATCGCCGTTGAGAGCCTTGACAGCTACATCAACTGCTGTGTGGGACTGACCGATGTGGTCATTCAGAACTGTACCTGTCATTGTACCGTTCTCGACCATTTCAACGCACTCAGCCAGAGCGTCAACACCGAGCAGGTAAATATCCTCACCTACTGTACGGCCTGCAGCCTCGATCGCAGCATAGGCACCCAGTGCCATTGCATCGTTGTTGCAGAATACGACTTCGATATCATCACCATACTGAGCCAGAGCGTTCGCGCAGATTGTCTGGCCGTTTTCCTGCTTCCAGTTACCAACCTGGTCAGCCAGGCACTCGACTTCGTAGCCGGCGTCTGTCAGAGCCTTGATGGAGAACTCTGTACGGTACTGAGCATCGACGTTCTCAGGATCGCCTTCGATCATGATGTAGGAAATCTTGCCATCGCCGTTGATATCGCCGTGATCCGGCAGTTCAGCAACGATCTCACCCTGGAATGTACCGGACTGACGGGCATCAGCACCGATGTAGCAAACAGTCGCATTGTCCAGGATGCCCTTGTAGGACATATCACCGTCTGTTCCCATCGGCTCACGGTTGATCAGAACCAGCGGGATTTCAGCCGCAACGACCTTGTCGATGACAGCATCAGCGGAAGATGTCTGTACGAGGTTCAGGATGATGACATCCATGCCCTGTGTAATGAAGTTCTCGACCTGGTTTGTCTGTTCAGCCATGTCGTTCTTACCGTCAACGATGGTAACGTTGTACTTCACTTCGTCTGTCTCCAGAGTCTTGAAGTAAGCTTCGATCTCGTTACGGTACAGTGTCATGAAGTTATCGTTGTAATCATAGATCGATACACCGACGTTGTACGTCTTTGCACCATCGTCAGCAGGTGTTTCGCCACCGTCGCCGCCGTTGGAGCAGCCTGCCAGCATAGCAAGTGCCAGCAGAGCAGAGAATACTTTCTTTTTCATTTCTTTCCTCCTGTTGGAATCATGTGAATATTCCATTCACACAACGACATTATACTCCCGTGATGGAAACGTTTTCAACACTATCTTTTCACATATTTTTCACATAACTGTCAAAAAACATTCCCGCGTTTTGCGGGAATGCCTGTGTTATTTCTTTGCGGCGCCCTGCTTGGCTACAGCGTCCATCTTCGCCTGCAGCTCTGCTTCGCTCATACCGAGATAGTAGTGCCGGATGACATGGAAATCATCGTCGAATTCATAGACCAGCGGCGATCCTGTCGGAATGTTGACACCGATGATCTCGTCATTGGTCAGATTGTCGAAGTACTTTACCAGTGCTCTGAGTGAATTGCCGTGGGCAGCGATCAGTACACGCTTTCCTGCTTTCATATCTTCCTTGATGACTTCCTCAAAGTACGGTACTGCACGCTCGACTGTTGTCTCCAGAGATTCATTCAGCGGGAGTTCCGCCGGATCGATTCCCCGGAACATCTCCTGGTTCTGCGGTGCTCTTTCGTCCGTCGGATCCAGTGCCGGCGGCTTCACATCGTAGGAACGGCGCCAGACCTTGACCTGGTCCTCTCCGTACTTTTCCGCTGTCTCTGCCTTGTTCAGCCCCTGCAGCGCACCGTAGTGGCGTTCGTTCAGCTTGTAGGTTTTGACAACAGGCAGCCATGCCCTGTCCATTTCATCCAGAACATGATTCAGTGTATGGATTGCACGCTTCAGCAGAGATGTATAGCAGATGTCGAAGTCATAGCCTTCTGCCTTCAGCAGCCGGCCTGCATTCTTCGCCTCTTCATGTCCCTTCTCGCTCAGATCGACATCCGTCCAGCCGGTGAACAGATTCAGTTTGTTCCATTCACTTTCACCGTGGCGGATCAATACCAGTTTCATCATATTGATTACCCCTTTTGTTTTTCTTGTTCCATTCTATCACCATGGTACGGTGCATTCAACGCATCAGAAGCGATGTCCGCCGCCTCCGCCCGAAGAGCCTCCACCGCCGGAAGAGGAACCGCCTCCCCCGCCTCCGCCGGAGGAGCCGGAAGACCCCGAGTACTCCACATGAGCGGTCTTTCTTTTGCGGACAAGCTTACGGGACAGTATGGTTATGCCTGCTGCTGTGGTCATTGCTGCGGCAGCGTCTTCTGCCGGTGCCGGACGCTTCCTCTCTCCGGACATCAGCGCGAAATTGGCCAGCAGGGCAATGACAAGCGCGATCAATGCATTGGATATGTACTTCATCGGCTGAGCGATCCGCCCGCCTTCCATCAGAACCGTTGCCTGGGAGAACACTTCACTGGCACAGCGGTAGTAGTCCCCGTCCGTAGCGTAGTGGTAGACATTGTCCGTAATCGTATTGGCGTAGGCTTTGTCGATTGTACGGTATACCGCACCGTTGCAGTGGACCCAGATCATCCGCTCGCCCATGTCGATGACAAACAGAAGACCGCTCTCCTCACCGAACAGTTCAGCGTATTTCTGCTTCGCGTATCTGCTGGTATAGTCGTGCTGGCTGACAGTCACAACAGCCGCGTTCCCGTACTTGGTAAACTGTTCCATCTGCACGGCAAGAAGCTGCTCTTCCTCATCGGTGAACAGGTCCATACTGTCTTCCATCACCGTGCGGTAGGAGCCTTCCGCAGCAGCTGTGTTCATGTTCACGGACAGGCACAGAATGCCCAGCAGCGCCACCATCCATCTACGCATGGTCGTTGCCTCCTTCCCGTGCATAGAACGACGGCAGCGGCCGGGTCGCCGTTTCATTGTAGCGGGCAATCAGATCCAGACACATAATAGAGGCTGCCGCCAGGCACACCAGACTGCCGGCATAGTACCACCAGTCCTGCACCGGTTCCTGCCAGGCAACCACGAAGCTGTACACCACCGCTGCAAATGCCAGCATCAGGATCAGAACGCTGCGCTTGTTCCTCAGATGCCGGGCAACCCATAATGAACGCACAAACAGAATGGATTCGGCAATCAGGATCAGGAACGTCATTGCCTGCGCGCCTTCATAGGTCATGAGTTCTTCGCTGACCAGACCCGCAAGGCCGAACAGCGCTGCAAAGCTGATGACAATGGAAGCCAGTGCTCCGGCAACCGTCCGGAACAGCGGTATGCTGCTGAGTGCGCGGACTCTGCTTCTTGCCCTTTCCGACATGCTGAGCTCGTCCTCGTCGCTCAGCAGATAGCCTTTGTCGAACACATGGTTCTCCCTGTTACGGATCTCCTTGAGCTCCTTCCGGTATCTTCTTCCGGCAAGATACACCAGCAATGCGGAAAACCACAGTACAAACCGGGACGTAACCGAAACGAACACACTGAGCAGGATGAACAGCAGAACGGCTGCCAGAACCGTATTGCGCAGGAATACTTTCTGATCCGTCGGCAGGTCAATGTGTATCTTCCCGGTCTGACCGTTGACCACAGCATAGGCAACACGGTCCCCCTTCCGCCAGGTCAGGAACCATACCGGGAGATACACTGCTTCAGCACCATCATAGCGGGCATCCAGCAGCTTGCTCAGTTTCTTTCCGGAAGGCAGTTTCAGACTGGTCATATTCAGGCCTTTGCGGATATCGCTGAGCGCTTCCTCCTCGGCCTTGTCCATCACTTCCTTACGGTACAGTTCAGGACTGACGTTTGGTCTGTCGGCATACATTCCGGCCAGATAGCCGCTGCTGAACGGAATCAGGTCCTTCTTCCGGAACGGTGCAATGTCTTCCGCAATAAGATCATCAAAGTTCCTGGATGCATCATACGGTACTCCGTAAAGCCCTTTCTGCTTGATTTCCGTCAGGATGTCATACTCCTCATGGTAATCATATCCGCCGCGGGTATAGTCCCGGTATCCCTTGACCGTGAACGGATCTTCCCTGAATTTCACGTTGTACATCCAGTACGGAATATAGAAAGGACGGAAGCGTTCTATGAACTCCTCTTCCTTGAATTCCGTCGGTATGTACCACTTTTTCTCCAGTGCTTTGCGGTAGATGGTACGGCATTCCTGCTTGTCAATCCGGAACGGAATGATGCGCTTCGGCTCATTCATCCCGGAGATTTCCTCCTGCAGTACTGCTTCGGATCCACAGTACATGCAATAGGAGACTGCTTCATCGTTCATGCTCAGCAGCTCTGCACCGCAGCTGCGGCAGCGGTACATCCGGGCATCGCCCCAGGATGAGGTATCCGCGCTGTTTTCTACGCTGTACTCATCCGCATCATACGTATTGGCACAGTTGGCGCATACCAGGCACTGCCTGGCAATATCAAAGTGCAGTGTGCCGCCGCAGGATGGACATTTCATACCTGATCACCCCCTGTTCATTATGCCACAGAAAAGGACGGTTTCCCGTCCTTTCATCAATACTGTTCTGTCTCTTCGCTGCTGTCCACAAAGTCCGCCATGGTCTTCCGCCCCCTTGTATTGAGCTCGGATACCGTGACATTCGGGAACGGAACATTGATGCCGTTCCGGTAGAAGATCTGCAGGACTTCCTTGTTGAGGAAACGGTTCACACTGCGCACATCGTTCTCCGTACACCGGGCTATGACAGCGATGTTCACACCGCTCTCTCCCAGATCCGCTACACCCAGACAGCTCGGTCCGTCCAGGATCTTCGGATTCCTGTCTTTCAGCGCCGGCAGGTCTCTGGCCAGTACAGCCTCAACATAATCAATATCCTGGCCGTATTCAATACCGATCTTTATGTAGGCTACAGACGTCTCCTTCGTCATGTTCAGAACACCGGAGATATCGCTGTTGTTGAAGATCTTGATATTGCCGTCATGCGCCATGATCTTTGTGGTGCGCAGACCGATGTCCATGACCGTACCGCGGTAGTTATGGATTGTTACGATGTCGCCGACCCGGAATTCACCCTCGAATACGATGAAGATACCGGCAAGGATGTCCTTGATCAGACTCTGTGCACCGAGACCGATGACCAGGGACAGGACACCGGCGCTGGCCAGCAGATTCACGGAATCCATGCCTGCCAGATACATGCAGTAGAAGACCGCACCGATTGCACCGCCGTACTTGACGACCGACAGCAGCAGATGCCCGATGGTCTCTCCTCTCGCGCCGAGCAGCTGCGACATGATCCGTACCGGGATGCGGAACAATGTAATGAAGATTGCTGTGAACACCAGTACCATGACGCACTGGCTGAACGCAAAGATATTGAGTCCTCTGTCCCAATCATTGCTCAGGATGTAGTGAATGATGGAATTCTCTCTGTAGAAATGGTTGACGCCCAGAACGGATACCGCAACATAGAGCACCAGAATACCGCCGACAACACTGAACATCATCAGCAGTTTCTGCTCCGGACTGCGGTCAGCCCATGGAATGTATTTATTGTCCCAGCGTGAAGCTGCCTTCACCGTGGAAGCGTGGCGGCCTGACGGCAGGATGATGCTGAAGATCGGATTGTCCAGACCGTCTTCATCCTCGGCCATGGTCTCAAAGAGATACTCCTCTTCCTTGGTGGCCAGCGTAACCGTACCGGACAGGATCAGAATCAACAGCAGGCTGACCAGCGAAGTGATCAGCGACAGCGTCGATCTGAGCTGGTACATATTGGAACGAGGGATGGCTGTACCGATAAAGTATCCGTCTGTATAGCGGAAATACTGGAAATAGGATATCCCGTTCACCCTTGTGAATCCGTAGTAATCCAGGCCGGTGAATGCCTTCGGGCTCACACCAAGGTCCGCGGCCGTCCTGCCGATGCTGCCCTCATTCGGCGAGTACAGGCAGGTATTGTTCTCATCTGCGTCGAACAGAACGATGAATCCTCCGCTGAGCATGTCCGAAGAAAGAATGCTGCTGGTCTCTGTGGACGCAAAGATCCTGGCAGACAGATCGCTGCGCAGACCGATCTGCAGCAGTGAACGGTGCGGTGTCACCGCTCCGGCTGTATCCCCTTCATACGCAAACCGGGAAACATAGACCGTATTTCCTTCTGCATCCAGGGCTGTGTAGTAGTTGAACTGTACACCGACATACTGTGCCTGTTCACCGACATCGCTGACCATCGCATCCTGTACCAGTGAATCCATCCGTCCATCCAGCACCTGCAGGAAATCATAGGACTGATCCCCTTCTTTGTGGCTGATGGTGAAATACCAGTTCTCTGTATTGGTAGCGATTGTCCTGCCGTCTTCATCAAAGATATACAGTGTTTCCAGATGGTTGGCATCACAGAGCTCCTGCAGCTTTCTGCTCATGCCGACCGAGCGCAGGCGGTTTCCTTCGTCATCCTCCAGGAACACCCTGCTTCCGTCTTCATACACCGAATAGTACCTTTCCGTCGGTTCATTGAGCACGGAGGGATCTTCTTCCATCAGATAGGCAATCAGCCTGGCTTTGGAAAGGAATAGTTGATTGTAATAGTTCTGTATGACTTCCCGGTTGACCTGGCTTTCCCTGTACCTGGTAGTTACCTCTTCCAGTGCAAGCGCAGAATTCTCTATTCCTTTGGAAATCTCCAGCAGTGTCTGGGTATAGAACGTCAGTCCGTAGATCATGAATACGCCTGCCATCATCAGCGGCGTGACTTTGCGGAACACAGAACGATCGAAGATCAACGAATTCTCTTTGTCCCTGCCAAGGTAGATCTTCTCTGTCTGCACCGCATTGCGCACAAAATCATTGCGTACAATCACGGCATAGGCCAGGCAAAGAATCATAACCATGATGAAGCAGGAAACCGACCAGAACACAGCATAGCGATCATCCGCGAAGATATTGTCCGTATCCGCTACAGCACAGATTACCGTATTGTCTCCGTAGGTGCGTGAAACACAATGATAACGTACACCTTCAATGGTCTGAATCCCGGAATACCCATCATTCAGCGCTTCCATGGAAAGACCGGCATCCAGCGCGTTCTTCCCGGTCAGGCTGACGCCGTTATTCTCATAATACAGGAAGGAGGTGCTCTTCTTGTCTACAGCAAACATGAATCCATTGCTGCCGACTGCCGCATGGCTGAGGACCGCGGAAACATCCTTCAGGGAACCGGTCTGCACATCGAGCATGTTCGCGTCCGCACCAAGAACGAAGACGAATTTCCGGTCGTTGAACCGGAACGGATAGGAATACCAGTAGTAATATCCGTAACGGTTGTTCTCCAGAGCCGGCTCAACCGTACCATCTTCACTTCTTGTCCCCTGGATCAGCTTCATGGCGTTTTCCTGGGTCAGCAGGCCTCTGTAGACCAGATCCATGCCCACAAGATCCGTCGCCGGTGCCATGACAACCTTGGCATTGGAATCCATCAGAAAGAAGTAGTCAACCCCGGAACGCTCCACCATTTCCGTCATGACTGCTGAACGTGTCTCAACATCAGCAGTCGTAAGGTAATCGAACAGGCCGCTGATCATCAGCTGATACAGGTCATTTACCATATCCTGGTTGCCATCATGGTAGATGCGTACCAGTTCATCCAGATCTTCCTGGTTGGTCTGCAGTACACTGACTGCTTCATTCAGGGCCTGCTGGCTGGTCTCTTCCTGCCGCTTCAGAGCTGCC
>JAEEGL013024835.1_pt1 | contig 10211 bp, 14 predicted proteins | sample 9134231 | NCBI WGS metagenome assembly JAEEGL01 (sample SAMN16246548, study PRJNA631951) | gut metagenome | biome: gut microbiome; feature: rumen; material: fiber-attached | host: Bos | place: Iran: Karaj | collected 2018-10 | reverse complement strand
TATTGACGATCTGATCCTCAATACTGCCGGTGCAGCTATCGGATACGGGTTTTACATTCTTGCTCGCATCTGTAAAACGGATATTAGTTGAGTTTCGCGAGCCGGCGTTTCTCCTTTATGCGGCGATTTATCTGATTCTGGGAACATCCCCGCCATGCTGATCTCTGCGTTTGCAAACAGAAAAAAGGAGGATCCATGAGAAAAGAACGGGAAAATGCGGTATTTTAAGTGCCTTTTCAGCTGCTTCCTATGTAATCAGGAGCAGTATTGATGATTCTCATTATTCCAGCACTCTAAATTCTGCAGAGTCGGAAGCCAAGCTCCACCGCAAACAGACACTTCTTTCGCTCTTATCATGACAGTATTCGAAAAGTGATTAAAAATTTTTGAGAAAATACGATTTTGTTCAGGATTTATTCAAATTTTTGTAGTACATTACCCATACAGAAGGGAGTCTGATAACTGTGTCCCCGGCAGGAAAGCCGGGATTCTAAGAAAGGAGTAAAACATGGAAAAGAAGAACCTTCGTGACGATCGCATCGCTCATGTATCCGGCGGAAGCAATAAAGACTACAGCAAATACAAATGCCCTTATTGCAAATATCAGTTTTCGCCGCGCCAGCAGAGACTAAACTGCCCGAACTGTGCAAGAGAAATCATCCTGTGGGATCTTCTGAACCGTGTTTGACCAATCTGTTTGAAAGAATCCATATAAATTCCCAAGCTTCATCGGCAGAGCAGGTTCACCCTGCTCTGCTTTATTGTTTCCGTGCGATTGTGAACCTGTTTTCTCTTGTGCGGCGTGAGCTTATGTGATACGATAGAGATAAAGGATAATACACAAACTCACGAAGGGAGTGCATAGTATTGGAAGACATGAAACTTCTGACGGAAGAAGAACAGGAAAACGTCACCGGCGGGAGAATTCACTTCAAGCCAAGTGAACCGAAATCTCTGGCTGACGGCCTTGCCCTCGCCGGCAAGCTCGCTTCCGGTCTGGCCACCGGCGACCTTGTCGGCACACTGGGAAGCGCTTTGCGAAACACCATTGACGGCATCAGTTTCGGCAAAGGCCCGGATGATACAAAACACCAGTAATGCAGAATGTGCACTGAGAAAGAACCGGGAAGCCGGTTCTTTTTTATTTTCCTTTGAAGAGGATCTTCGAATGTCCTTTTCAAGAACAAAAAAGGCTGATATAATCATCAGGACACACTTGGAAAATGAGCAGAAAGAGATTCCCTGCTGCTGCTTCCATGACATAAACTGTGAGAAGCCTACGCAGGGCTGGCATTATGGGGATTTCGCGGTGCTGGTTCAGAAAGCACAGGCCGAAGGAATAATTCAGAGAGATTAAGAAAGGAGAAAAACAATGATCGTACTCAACGTCACGTACAAATGCAAACCGGATATGAGGGACGAGTTTCTGGAAATGATCATGACCGAAGGGATTGACGTCGCCAGCCGCGCGGAAGCGGGAAACATCAAGTATGACTATTACTACCCCGCGGACGGCAGCAACGAACTTCTGCTGGTTGAAAAGTGGAGGGATGCCGATGCCTTACAGGAACACGGTCAGCAGGAACACTTTAAAAGGCTGGGTCAGCTCAAGTCGGACTATGTTCTGGAAACCTTGATTGAGAAGTACGAAAACTAGTCCCTGCTGGGAATGTATGCGGGAACCTTTAGAATTCTTCATTTGCAGTCAGAGGCGTGGATGGTATAATCAGAGCGGTGAACCGGTATCGGCTCAGCAGGGAGGTTGTCATGTGAGAACTGTCAAATTCTGTATTTATTTGCTCATCCTCTGCATCTTTCTGATGGCATGCGGAAAATCTGTCTCAGATGAGTCCGCTGCGGAGGAAACCGCTGCAGAGGAAGTCAGTCTGAATTACGGTCAGATTGAAAGTGATTTTTCCGGCCTGACGCCGGGAGTCGCAGCGGTTTTTCTTGGGATTGTGGACGATCTCTCCTCCCATCTGGGCTATGATGAGGCGGAGGCTTCCGGAGGCGAGTACCTGCAGGGCGGCTTCGTGCGTGACTGGAATGGCGACGGGATGCCGGAACTGTGCCTGCTGCTCAAAACAAGTCCCCGGGAGAACGGCAGCTGGGACGGAACTCCCCTCTACGGCTGGTATTCCCCGACGCTTTATCTCTACACGGTTCAAAACGGGCAGGCTGTGCTCGCCGGTAACTGCGACCTCTATTTTGCAACCGCCGGCAGAGAAGCAGCGGTTGCCGCCTTTCCGGCAGGCAACAGTCTGCAGCTTGTTCGTTGGGATCGCAGCGATCTCGTGGATGAAACGTATCTGGACTGCTTTGAGCTGAGAAGCGGAGCACTGCAGCAGACGGACGTGCCGGCCAACGTGGCGGCTGCTTCACAGGGGGCTGAAACGGCGCAGATGTTCCTGGATGCGCTTGCAGCAGACGGGTCACAGCTGCTGCTGTATAACTGCAGTGGGGAAGCAAAGATCGAAGGCGAGGCAAACGCGCGGTTGCTGCGTGCGGTCCTTGCCGAAAAAGCTGCCTGAGGCGTCCGAAAGAATCGGCCGGCTCAGAAGCAATTGTTCATATAACGTTAATCCAATTACCATATTCTCTAAACATTTCGGGACTATCATGCGGGCAGATTAAACGGCCGGACAGGCAGAAAGGATGTATCCCATGAGTTTCAACAAAAATGAACTGGAAGACAAGGCGAAGGAAGTCGTCGAAAAAATCAAGGAACTGGTCAAGGAAGGCAACGTTACCAGAGTCCGCGTCCGCAAGGATGAACACGTCATCCTGAACATCCCGATGACCGTCGGCGTCGTCGGCACCTTCATCGGCGCGGCTGCAGCCCCCTGGGCGCTGATCATTGCAGCCATCACGACCATCGGCTTTGACTGCGCGGTCGAAGTCGAAAAGAAGGACGGCACCGTCACCACCGTATACGGCAAATAATCGCTGATACCGCATAACGCGAAGCAGGGTTTCCCTGCTTCTTTTTTTATCCCCGGGTCAGGACTTCCCCCGCTCCCATGTCCTCAATTCGCTGTTTGCAGAACGTCTGCCGGGTGCTATAATGATGAAGGAGCTGTGCCGTCGGTTGGGCATCGGCGATGCCGGTTTTCCGGCGTCACTGCAGCCGCGAAGAGAGGATCGTGAAAAAGATGAAAAACGGAAAGAATCCCGACCCGAACACCGTTCATCCCATTGCGGGATACGATCGGGAAATCTACGTAAAACCGACCCTGAAGAATTCAAACATCATTGTCGGGGATTTCACCTACATCGCCGACTCGGAGTTTGAGAGCCATGTGACGCACCATTACGTATGGAACGGTGACCGGCTCATCATCGGCAAATTCTGCCAGATCGCCGCGGGCGTTGAGTTTGTCATGAACGGGGCGAACCACCAGATGAACGCGGTTTCCACCTTTCCCTTCTACACGCTCGAGGGCTGGGACATGACGCCGCCCGTACCAGCCGACCTGCCGCTCAAAGGAGATACCGTAATCGGCAGCGACGTCTGGATCGGCCAGAACGCTGTCATCCTCCCCGGCGTCCATATTGGAGACGGAGCCATCATCGGTGCCTACAGTGTCGTTGGCAGCGATGTTGCCCCCTATACGATCGTCGCCGGCAACCCGGCGAAGCCGCTCCGTAAGCGCTTCGATGACGGGCTTATCGACCTGCTGCTCCGATTCCGGTGGTGGGACAGAAGCATCGAAGAAATCAACAGTCTGATTCCGCTCCTTACCTGCAGCGACCTGGAACTCGTCAGGAAGGAACTGGAGGCCCTGCTGTAATCAGCGGTTTCCAGCATTCCTGGGAACAGCATGCTCTCATTGATTCCGATTTTGAACGGACCCTGATGGGTCTTTTAAACTGAGCGATCCCGCTTTGGAGGAAACGCCATGGTTCGTCACGCAGATATGACCGTCCTCATTGATAACATTGCCGCGGAACCGCTGGCCGCCGAATGGGGACTCAGCATTCTCCTCACGCTCGACGGCAGGAAGCTCCTTCTGGACACCGGTGCAGGACCGGCTTTCGCGCGAAACGCGGAACTCCTGGGCATCGACCTTGCGTGCGTCGGAGCCGGCGTACTTTCCCATGCGCACTACGACCACGCGGACGGCCTGGCGGAGTTCTTCACTCGCAACCGGACTGCGCCTTTCTTCGTGCGCGCCGGCAGCTGTGAAAACTGCTATGGCATCAAGGACGGCGTCCTGAAATATAACGGTATCCGCAGGGGAACCTTGCAGGAATACGAATCTCGTATCCGGTATGTAAGCGGCGTGTACGCGCTCGCGGAAGGTGTCTGGCTGCTCCCGCACCGGGCGGCAGACTACTCTTCCATCTCTCTGCGCAATGCCCTGTACTCCGTCCGCGGCGGGCAGTGCCTCCCGGACGACTTCTCGCACGAGCAGAGTCTGGTCGTTGAAACGGAAAACGGCCTGCTCGTTTTCAACAGCTGTTCCCACACCGGCCTGACCAACATTCTCGCAGACATTCAGGCCATGCTCGGCCGCTGTGATGTCCGGGCTTATGTGGGCGGTCTGCACCTCTACAAAATGACGGATGAAGAACTGGATGACCTTTGCACGGAGCTCCTGGATACCGGCATTAAACACATCTTTACCGGCCACTGTACGGGCGAGCATGCCTTCGGCGTCCTCAAGGCCGCCCTCGGCGACCGGATCTCCCAGTTTTCCTCCGGCTTCTCTTTCCGCTTCTCATAAACCGCAAAAATATTTCAAAAGCCTTGTAACAAAACCTGTTCTTGAGCGTCTAACCCGTGAGTCTCGAAAAAAGGAGGTGAACATGTGACACAGGAGAAGATCGAAAAGCTGTATGAAACCTGCTATATGCGGGTTTTCTCCTATGCGATGACCCTGGCGGGCGAACGCAGCCAGGCGGAAGAGATTACGCAGGAAACCTTCTTCCGGGCGTTTTCAAAGCAGAGCGAGTTCCGCGGTGAGTCGGATGAAGTGACCTGGCTCTGCGCCATTGCGAAGAACTACTGGCTGGATGAGAAGCGCCGGGGCAAACGCACCGAAGCAATGCCCGAGGAAATGACCGATCTGGGTTCCGGCCCCGAACAGGCTGCCGTGGACCGGGACAGTTCCTTCCGGATCCATATGGCCCTGCACCAGCTGGAAGAGCCGTACCGTGAAGTGTTCGAATTGCGCGTCTTTGGTGAGCTGAGCTTTCGCGAGATCGGCATGATCTTCTCCAAAACCGAAAACTGGGCCCGTGTCACATATCACCGGGCGAGGCTTAAGCTTCAGGAAAGGATGGATGTGAAATGAAATATGACTGTGACGTGATCCGCGACCTGCTGCCGCTGTATGCGGACAAGGCCTGCAGCGAGCGAAGCCGCGAGATGGTGGAGGACCACCTGGAAGAATGCCCCGACTGCCGCAATATGGTCTGTATGCTGCTGGACACGGAGATTGAGGAGTCGCTGGCCGGGGAACGGGAATCCGTCCTGGACTACAGCGTCCGGCAGTTCAAGCGCCGCGCCGCCGTGGTCGGCTCGGCGGTCTCCGGGGCAATCACGCTCCCGGTTCTGATTGTCGCCGCCCTGGTTCTTCTGGCCGGACGGTCGGTGAGCTGGGTTGCCATTCCGGTGTGCGGGTGTCTGGTGCTGGCCTCGCTGGTCGCGGTGCCGCTGCTGGTTCCGGAGGACAAGCTGTTCTGGACTTTCTGTGCTTTTTCAGCAAGTCTTCTGCTCCTTCTGGGTGTGACCTGCCTTTATTCCCACGGTGACTGGTTCTGGGTCGCATCCAGTGCGGTGCTCTTCGGACTGAGTGTCGTTTTTTTGCCTTTCCTGCTCCGCGGCGGCCCGCTCAGGAAACTCATCGGTAACGCTAATCGCCTGCTCATCGTTCTGGCGGCAGATTTCGCGCTTTTCTTCAACATGCTGAACATGATCGCCTCGCAGGGCAGGCTCACGCTGAACACGCTGATCTTCTCCGTCGCGGTAATCGCCGGCATCGCCTTTGTGATCCTTGGGATCATCCGCAGGGGCAGGCTTCGCAAGTGAGCAACGCTTTTCCCTTTTCAAATGGCATATTCCATGTTATGATACCTCCAACGGTGCATTTCATTCAGCCTTCGCAACAAATTACGAACAAGGGGGATTATTCGATGGGTTTTAAAGAAGCCATCATTACCGTGCTCAACAACTATGCAAACTTTTCCGGGCGGGCCCGCCGAAGCGAGTACTGGTATTTCGTGTTGTTTACCAGCATTGTCACCGGTGTTCTGTCTATCCTTGGAGGGAATCCCGAAAACGGAAGAAACATTTTTACCATTCTCAGTTCCCTGTTTTCCATCGCAATCTTCATTCCGAACCTCGCAGTCATCTGGCGCCGCCTGCATGACATCGGCAAGTCAGGCCTGAATTATTTCTGGATCCTTCTCCCTCTCATCGGCTGGATCATGCTCCTTGTCTGGCTTGCCAGGGACAGCATGCCCGGCGAGAATTTGTACGGCCCCAACCCGAAGGAAACCTATTACTACACCGAATAATCCGATATCCAAACACAGCCGGGAACCCGGCTGTGTTTTTTGCTTTCCAGGATATAAGTTTTCTGTTATAATCATCCCGGAAAATGAAACGCAAATTCTTTTCTGTACTATAGCCTGAAACGAGGTGCCCCGGATGAGCAATCCACAACCGGAAAGATTCTCCGATCGCGCTCTAAAGGATATGAGCTCCGCCGTCCTGGTGCTGGACATCAAGGAAAACATCATCTACGTCAACCAGTCGGCCTCCGAGATCCTTGAAATTGAGTCGGGCAGACGGCAGGATGAAACACACTTCTCCCTATATTCCGACGACGCCTACAACGATGCCTTTCATGATGCCATTCTGGATGCACTGTACCAGAAGAAAAGCACGAACATGGACAGAGTCTCCTACCAGTCTCCGTCCGGGAAGAAGTACGTACTGCAGATGTCGTCCTCTTTCCTCCCCGGCGTGAATGAGGACGATTCGCAGCTGGTCGTCACCTTTGCCGATGATACCGAAGTTGAGGTGACACGGCAGAGGCTTCGCGATTCTTCCAGAACCTTCTCCACCTTCCTCTTCGGCTTCTGCATCTGGATTCTGTTCTACGCGCTCTGGGAGTTCATGAAGCGTCCCTGGCCCGCCGATGTCATGACCCACGGGGTGGAACTGCTCGGCATCATCATGCTGCTGTTCATTTTCAGCTACACCAGCCTGACCTGGCACGACCTCGGCATCATGACCGAAAAACCGAGAGAGACGATCCGGACAGGTCTGCTTGTCGCGGTCGGCGCCGTGGCCTTGCTGTTTGTGATCAAGATGATCGCTCGCCTGATCGATCCGAACTGCTTCGAGCCGGACGCGCCCTTCTTTGACATAAGCCGTTTCGGTCTCCGTCAGATCATCTATGTCTTCACCGCCGGCATTCAGGAGTTCCTTGCGCGCAGTGTCATTCAGGGGAACCTCAAGCGCATCACTGTTGTGAAGCACCCCGGTCTTTTGGCCATCTTTCTCTCCTCGCTGATCTTCGCAGCACTCCACATTCACCTCGGTTTCCTTTTCATGTGCGGCGCTGCCATCCTCGCCGGACTTGAAGGCATTCTCTATGAAAAGCAGGAGAACATCTTTGGCGTATGGATCGTTCACTGGGCTTTCGGCGTCTGCGGCACGCTCCTCTGTCTGATCGACCATTAAATAAAATCCAATCTAAGAGCCTGCTGGTTTTCCCGGCAGGCTCTTTGTATCTCGATAGTCGCTGCTCAGTACTTTTTTCGAGATGAAAAAGCCCCGCAAACCTGCGGGGCTTGAGGAAAGCATTTTTTATGGTAGCTAATTCGGTGTATCAAATGCTGACAGCCTGCTCCTCGCGCCACTTTGAGTAAGCGCTCAGCTCCGGTTCGTTCACCAGGAACGCGGCGGCGAATACAGCCAGATCATCCGCATAACCCACAACAGGGACCTTGTCCGGGATGATGTCCTTGCCCGCCAGCAGATAGAGGATCGCCGCGACCAGAGAGACGATGACCTTCGGTGAAATTGCTGTATACTCTTTGGTGATATAACTCCGGATCATCGAGATCATCAGCGGTACTCTGGAAAGCGCGTCGCCTGCCACGGGCACCTCCTTGATTTTCTCTTCCAGCTGTCTCAACAGTTCCTCCAGTTTTGCAGGATTCTTGACCAGTTCTTCCGCCTGAGCAGCAAAACCTGCAATGGCTTCTTTCGCTTTCTCAAAATCCATTGTTGATACCTTCTTTCTTTTTTGTTATGACTTCCCGGGTTTTACACCGCAGGAGCGTATCTGTATTCATAGTAGCAGTCGCCGGCCGGCACCAATGGATATTCTGCCAAATAACCATGCTTGTTAAACGCGATTCTTCCAGGGCCGAATACGTATTCCAGAAAACCGTTGTTGTCGGTGATATACTGATAGAAATATACTTTGGTCATCGGTTTTCCGTCCAAATCACTCCGCTCCGCCAGCGTAGCTTTGATGACCAGGCCGTCTTCATCATATTGAAACTCGGAATCCGGGCTCAGTTCGCTCTGTGATTTCCGGATCTCGTCCCGCGCATCGAAATCATCAGCTGTATAATCGTTTTCATATACCGAACCGTCGCTGTTCACGGTCTTCCGGTGAAATGTGCTTTGCATGGCTCCGCCGACCGGATAAGTGAATTCCGTGAACCATTCACTCTCAGTACCCGGTTCGAATGTCACCTTCGATATTCTGCCCTGATCGTCCGCCTCAACACGGCAAATCGCTTCATCAATGCCGAAAAACAGTTTGCTGTATTTGTACGAGGCTTCTGCATCAAAATAACGGTTTGCACCGGCCAGCTTTCCTTCACCGTCATAGAGGAAATCCGTCTTTACAACGAGCATGCCGGAAGCATCCGGGTTTCTGGTGAGTCCGGCAAGGCGCAGGCTTCCGTCCGGGGTAGGCACCGGGTATCCGCCGTAGCTGCTGTTCAGTGCGGGATAATAATCTTCGATGGAACCGACGTCTGTCACCGCGGAAGATGAAGCATCTGCTTCACTGTTTGCACTGCCTTTCTGCTGTTTCACCGCAACAAAGGCGAGAAGACCCATCACCAGCACCAAGGCCAGCAGGATGCTTAGCCTTTTATTCATTCTGTTTTTCCTTCTTTCAAGTTTCAACTATTCTTGTCGAGTCAATCCGCCCGCCGTTTTTCAAAACAAGGAGGATTCCTTCAGTGCAAGAGTGTATAGCCCTTACAGTCTTCAAAGGCGTCATCGGCAATCTTTGTATCAACAGGTATTTTTACCGTCTGCAACCCTGTGCACTGATAAAAAGCTCTTGCCCGTATGGTCTTGAGGCTGTCCGGGAGTTTCAGATCGGTCAGCTTTGTGCAGCCTTTGAAGGCTTTCTCGCCAATGACCGTGATTCCTTCTGGAATCTCGACTTCGGACAGAACCTTAAAATCAGCAAACTGGTTATCGGGGATCTGGGTCACTCCTGCAGGCCAGTGTACCTTTTTCAGGCTGGCCTTCAGGTCGTCCTTCATTTTGTTGCTGTTGATGGCCGTAGGTGCCAATTTTATGATGCTGTCCGGGAAAACCAGTTCAGGAATCGGGCTTCCGACAAAAGCGTTGTCTTCGATGATCCTCAGGCCATCCTGAAATTCAATCTTCGTGAGCTTCCCGCAGTTTGCAAAAGCCCAAGGTCCGATCTTGTCAAGACCGGATCCCAGACGCACCGTTTCAAGCTTGTCGCACTCGGTAAAGGCGTGATCGCTGATGGAAACCAGACTGTCCGGAAGCCTGACGGTAGTCAGGTTGTCGCAGTCGGCAAATGCGTAGTCTCCCATCTTTTCAAGACCCTCACCCAAAGATAACTCCTTCAGCCCATCGCAGTCAAAAAAGGCACGTGTTTTTAGTTCGGTAAGCGACTTCGGCAGATTCACCTGTTTCAGCCCTGTGCACCCGTCAAATGCGCCGACGTCAATCGCCGTAACGCCTTCGGGAAGCATCACTTCCTCCAAACCCTTGAAGCCCTGAAACTGCGCTTTCTTTACGGTGGGCATACCGATTGTCCATGTTACCTTCTTCAGTGACTGCCGCAGCACGTCTTTGGGCCGGTTAGAGTTAAATGCTTCGACTTTCATTGCAGTCAAACTCTCCGGGAGCGTAAGCTCCGTCAGGGGACAGAAGGTGAACGCGTTGCTTCCGATTTCCTCCAAGCCTT
>JAEEGL012707430.1_pt1 | contig 10211 bp, 7 predicted proteins | sample 9134231 | NCBI WGS metagenome assembly JAEEGL01 (sample SAMN16246548, study PRJNA631951) | gut metagenome | biome: gut microbiome; feature: rumen; material: fiber-attached | host: Bos | place: Iran: Karaj | collected 2018-10 | reverse complement strand
CTGTCGTCCAGCGGGATATACGCGACAGTGCGGCTGATCGGAACCTGTTCCTCGGTGGTGGACAGCTCCGGCACCTCGCCCTGCGTGATCGCCGGAGCGGGCGCCTCCGGCTCTGTCTGCGCCGGCTTAGCCCCACAGGCCGCAAACGACAGAAGCATCGCCGCAGATATAAGTATGCAAATGTATTTCTTAATGCTGTTCATATGTTTAGTATACCATTATCTTTGCCGTAAAACCGCAACAAAAAAGCTCCGGGGGACCGGAGCTGTGATTGGCAGAGCGCCGAACGCGGATATGCTGTCATACCGTCCTGCCCGACATGACTATCTGCACGTCCGGCGCCGTCAGCAGGGAACCTAAGCCTTTGTTCCCTTTTCGAGATATTCGAGGTCTGTTCTGAACGCGTTGATCATCCTCATGATGTCCAGCGTGTACAGGAGAGCCTTGTAACCCTGCTTGTAGTTCATCGCCAGAGTGTCGAGGCTGTTGGAGAAGATGAGCGGCAGCTTTCCGTTCTTGTTGCAGGCGTCCGCGATGTGCTGCAGAGCGTCCTTGAATTCCGGATTGTCGAACTGTCCCGGGATTCCCATGGAGATGGAAAGGTCGAACGGGCCGACCATGATGCCGTCCACGCCTTCCAGAGCGGTGATCTTTTCGATCTGCTCAAGGCAGCCGACGGTCTCGCACTGAGGCATCAGGATGGTGTTCTTGTTTGCGTATTCCATATATCCGGGAAGACCCTTTTCGCAGTACATCGGTCCGAAGCTCCAGTCTCCGTCGCGGCTCATGCAGTATCCGCGGTTGCCGAGCGGAGCAAACTTGGCGTAGCCGATAAGCTCTTCTACTTCGGAAATGTCCTCGATGCAGGGGATGATAACGCCGTCTGCGCCTACGTCCAGTACGTGCAGCACTTCTGCCCTGGTGACGCCGGGAACGCGTACCAGCGCGTCTTTGCCGCAGGAATGAGCAGCGGTGATGTATCCGGTGACTTCAGCGCAGGTCTGGGGCGAATGCTCCATGTCCAATACGATGTAGTCCAGGCCGGTAACGCCCAGCGCTTCGACCGCCGTAAGGCTCCTGTTGTGAGAAATGGTGCCAACTGCGTAACCCTTGTCTGCTATTGCCTTATAAATGCTTCCCATAATTTCCGTCCTTTTTTCTATCGATTATTGTTTGGTTTTATCAAACCGATTTATTATACATCACATGTTTCGCGCGGGTCAACGTTGCTGACGGACATATTTATATGATTTTTCTTATTTATTTTTCGGCGCTATTTCACCGTAGATGCGTTCGGTAGTTTCGCCGAAGACGTAATCGTAAAAGTCGTTTTCGATGATCTTCGCAGTGCAGTCAAGCTTACAGGCCGCGAGTGTCTTCATGCGCTCGACGTAATCCTTCTGCTCTTCCTCGCTCATTTCGACGCCTTCGGCGGGGATAAACTTCTGTTTAAAGCGGTCGTACAGTCCCCTGTCCGTCTTCCAGCAGCGCGACGAGAACACGACCATGCCCTCGGCGGTGCTGAGAATGTCGGATCCGCTGAGCATGCGGGAATCGTATTCCAGCCCCAGCAGGTTGGAGACAGTCGGAAGGATGTCCACCTGGCAGCAGACCTTGTCGACCTCTACAGGCTCTTCCATGGTCGCGGCCCATATGATCAGCGAGCTGTGGTAGAGTTCAAAGTCTATTCCGGCCTCGTTTATGGCGCGGGCAGCGTCCGAGCTTCCGAGCTCCAGGCCGGACAGCTCTTCCAGGATCTCGACGTTGGCGTAGGGAATGTGGTCCGGGGCTATAACGAACAGCGTCTTATTCAGCTTTCCGGCGGCTTTGAGCCAGTCTATGAGTTTCTGAACAGCATGGTCGGCCTCCATCACGGAAGCTATATAGCCCTTCGCGAGCTCGCTGTACGGCGCGTCGGCAAGCGCCTCCTTATATTCCGCGGTCGCCCAGTTCCACCCGAAGGGCACGTGGCCCGAGACTGTCAGGTAATAGACGTTGAAGGGATCGGGCTCTATGGCGAAATCGTCGACGCTCTCATCGATCATCACAGTGTCCTTCTGCGGCCACTGCAGGTCCCCGTTGGGCTTGAGGTCGCCCGTCAGGCCGCGGTAGGAGAACTGCCAGTAGTATCCCAGATTGCTGTGCGAATCCATGCGGCCGTAGAGGTCCCAGTTGTCGTGATAACCCCAGTTTTTATACCCTTTGCGGCCGAGCTGCTGCGCCAGGCTGAAGTACATATTGTCCTTTAGTTCACCGGTGCGCTTCATGCTAATGGGGTTGCCATTTTTGGGATACAGGCCGAGCAGGTTCTGGCATTCACCGTTGGATGTGCTCGTGTAGTGCAGCGCGGTGTAGAAATTATTGAAGTGGAAACCTTCGTGCTGCAGCTTCCAGAGCGTCGGGGTGTATTCCTCGCTTATGGCGTAGCCGGAGAGCGCTTCGACGGTTATAAGGACTACATTGTAGCCCTCAAACATGCCGGTGTATTCGTTTTTATTTGTCGGCGTAAGGCTGGAGAAATAGTCGCAGAGCCACTGGACGTCCTTCTTTTTGGTCCCCTCGCGCAGCGCGGCAAAATCTATGTCCATCACGTTGGGAGAGGTGTCGATGACCGGCTCTTCCGGTATCTCCGGCTGTTCCGGGTCTGCGGGCTGAGGCTCGGCAGGAACAGGATCCGGCTGGGCAGGTTCGCTTGCCGCAGGCTCCGGAAGAGAAGCCTGCAGCGCCGAAAAGTCTGTTTCTTCCGTTTTTGCCGGGACTATCATATGGCGGACGTCCAGGCGGAGGAAGTTATACAGGCCAAGCTGCTCCACCTGGTAATTGAAGTCAGTATCGCTCTCGTAAAGCTGGCGCGGCGTGACGTCGTCAGCCCAGGGCAGAGCGTAGACCGCGGCAAGTCCGGCCAGATGGCAGACAGCAGCCGCGGCGATCAGCAGCGCAGCCGCTTTCCGGGGCATATCCTCGTCATCCTTGTGGATCAGATAATTGAGAAAACTCTTTAAACGCCCGTCTTTCAGCTTTCCGAACAGCTTTCCGCCTTTCGCGGTAAAAACAAGTTCAGCCAGAACTGGCAGGAACATAAGCAGTATCACAGGGATGCTCTGCAGGGTCTTTGTAATAATTATCCCGATAAACTGGTAAAGCTTATTGTCCGCGGCGGTTCCGAGAGTGCTCAGCGGGTAATAGGTCTGAAGGATCACCTTGGCGATGAATTCGATGCAGTACGCAAGGGGGATCAGCGCGCCGAGCACATCCGCGCTTACGCGCGATGCTTTGCCGTGGACCAGCGCAGGCACAAGATCCAGAACAAAACCCGCGGAAAGGCCGAAAAGTATATAGATTATGCAGTATTTGAGATCCGCCCCGTCAGCAATATGCAGCACCAGCTCGCACCAGACGAACAGCGCGGGGAAAAACAGCATCCTCAATACATGGTTTTTATTGTTTTTAAGCCAGTTAAACATACGTAAATTATAAGACTTCAGCCCAAATTTGCAATCCGCAAAAGCAAAAAGAAAAACGGGACAGGTAAACCTGTCCCGCAATACTGACAAAAGAACTACAGAGCAGCAGTTACGATAGCCATCTTGTAGACTTCTTCCGCGTCGCAGCCTCTGGAGAGGTCGTTGATCGGAGCGTTGAGTCCGAGGAGGACCGGGCCGTAAGCAGCGTATCCGCCGAGTCTCTGGGCGATCTTGTAGCCGATGTTGGAAGCTTCGATGCAGGGGAATACGAAGGTGTTGGCGTAGCCGGCAACCTTGCTTCCCGGGAACTTCAGCTGGCCGACAGTCGGGGAAACAGCAGCGTCGAACTGCATCTCGCCGTCGATAAGCATATCCGGATTCATTTCCTTTGCGATCTTAACAGCCTCGTGGGAGAGAGCAACAGTGCCGCCCTTGCCGGAACCGTTGGTGGAGAAACTCAGCATGGCGACTCTCGGCTCGATGCCGAATACGCGGGCGCACTTCTCGACTTCAACAGCAACCTCAGCAAGCTTCTGGGCGCCGGAGAGCTTTACGTTGCCTTCCTTGTCCAGATCGTCCTTGTAATCGATATTTACAGCGCAGTCGCCCATAGCGATGGTCCTGAGCTCTTCCGGTCCGTTGTCTCTTACGAGAATAAAGACAGAGCTTACGAGGTGCGCGCCGGGCTTGGTCTTAACAAGCTGGAGAGCCGGGCGGATGGTGTCAGCGGTGGAATAGGTAGCGCCGCCGAGCAGGCAGTCGGCCTTGCCCATCTTAACGAGCATGGTGCCGAAATAGTTGCCCTTGGACAGAGCGGCTTTGCACTCTTCGGGGCTCATCTTGCCCTTGCGGAGCTCTACCATGGTGTCTACCATAGCATCCATTTCCGGATAAGTGAGCGGGTCGAGGATGGTGGCCTTTTCGATATTGAATCCGCCGTCAGCAGCTGCCTTCTTTACAGCGTCGACTTCTCCGACCAGAACTACGTTCATCAGGCCTTCAGCAAGAAGCCTGGATGCAGCCTCGAGGATACGCGCGTCGGTACCCTCGGTGAAGACCATCGTCTTCGGTTCCGCCTTGATCTTTTCAATAAGCTTATTGAACATTTTAAACCTCCGTTTATAACTGTGACCGCTGCGCGTCCGCCGCGGTTCCGAAACGTTTAACAACTTATTATATCAATTTAATGTCCTTATGTGGACAAAAAACAAAGATTTTTGAAAAAAGCCCGGCTAAATCGAAAGACCGGGCAAACGCCCGGCCTTTCGCCGATAAAACCTTTTATAAGAAGGAAAACTTCCGGAATTACTTTCCGAGGACCTTCTTTACTGCCTCGAGGTTTACGCAGTGGTCAGGCTCCTGGCCTGCGAGTACCTTTGCGACCTGGTCGGCAGCGCCCCACTGCATCTCCCACATGGATTCCTGGGTATGCCATGCGCTGTGCGGAGTCATGATAACGTTGTCGAGAGTCATGAGCTCGTGGGTGGAAGGAATAGGCTCAACTTCGAATACATCGAGAGCCGCGCCGTAGATCTTCTTGTCGCGGAGGACTTCATAGAGATCGTGCTCGTCGATGATGGCGCCGCGGCTGCAGTTGACCATGTAAGCGGTCGGCTTCATCATTTCGAGTTCCTTCTTGGTGATCAGATGATAGGTGTCCTTGGTGAGGGATACGTTGATGGAGACGAAATCAGACTCTCTCATAACGGTCTCGAGATCGACCTTCTTGCCGCGGCCGGAAGCGACCTGCTCTTCGGTAAGGAACGGATCGTAAGCGATGATGTTCATCTGGAAAGCGTCGCTCATCTTCTGGGCAACCTGGCGCGCGATCTTGCCGAATCCGATAAATCCGAGGGTCTGTACGTTCGGACGGTGGAGTTCGTTGTCGAGATACATCCAGCCGTACTTGTCCTGACGCATAAGTCTGTCGGACGCGAAGAGCTGGCGGCTCAGAGCCATGATCATGGCGCAGATGTGGTTGGAAACCTCAAACTTGTTGTAGTCCGGGCTGTTGCATACATAGATGCCCTTTGCGGTAGCAGCTTCCACGTCGATCTTGTCAACGCCGATGCCGTAGGTAGCGATTACCTTGCACTTTTCCATTGCGTTGATGACGTCCGCGGTCAGGTGGTTCCACTGGTTGAGAACGCCGTCAGCGTCCTTGCAGGCAACCGCGCACTCCTCAGGGGTGGTGCATTTTGCTTCTACCAGGTCATAAGCCGGAAGGTTCTTAAAAGCGTCGTGTTCCGGGTTAAGATTGGGGAACTCATAGTCGGTGATTACGATTTTCATAACGTTCTATCTCCTGTAAAAAGCGTCAAATAATACAGGGTGCAGCGTACGCACCCTGCATAGTCATAACTTAAATTTATTGTCTGATCATATTGACCAGGAACAGGGAAATGCTCGGTATATAGGTTATGAGCAGCAGAACTGCAAGTTCTACGCCGAACAGACCCCAGATGTATTTGATTACATCGTTTAGCGTTACACGTTCGTCGATACCCGCGGCAACGAAGAGGTTGACGCCGAGCGGCGGGGTGATGAGGCCCATGGTGAGGTTCATTACCATTACCGCGCCGAACTGTACCGGGTCGTAGCCGAGCTGCATGATCAGCGGGTAGAGTATCGGGGTGTAAATGTAGGTGGATGCTGTGGTCTCGAGGAAGCAGCCGTTGATCAGCAGGATGATGTTGATCATCAGCAGAACGATCACCCAGTTGTCGGTGACGCCCATGATCAGGTTGGCCAGCTTTGCCGGTACCTGCTCCTTGGTTACGATGAAGCTGAAGATGTTAGCTGTCGCAACTATGAAGAGTATCATGGCGGAGGACTTTACGGAGTCGTAAGCAACTTCGACAACGTCCGGGAACTTGAAGCCCTTGTAGATGAAGAGGCCTGCAAGAAGTCCGTATACGCAGGAAACTGCTGCAGCTTCGGTCGGGGTGAAGATACCGCCGTAGATACCGCCGAGTATGATGATCGGTGTAAGCAGAGCCCAGAATGCGTGAACGAAAGTCTTTCCGCACTTCTTGAGGTCGATGCCCTTGTTGCGGGAACCCCAGCCGTGCTTTACAGCCATGACGGAGTTGAATACGCAGAGGCCGACGCCCATCAGGATTCCGGGGACCGCGCCCGCAGCGAACAGTTCGCTTACAGACTGCTGGGTAATGAGACCGTAGTTTACGAACGGGATACTCGGAGGAATGATGCATCCGATTACGCCGGCGGCTGCGGAGAGAGCTCCGGCATAGCCTGCGGGATATCCGTCATCGATCATGGACGGGATCATGAGACCGCCGATAGCGGCTACGGTAGCGGGAGCGGAACCGGAGATCGCCGCGAAGAACATGCAGGCGATTACGTTTACGACACCCAGGGAACCGGGGATCCATCCGAAGAGCTCATAGCTCATGTTTACGATCTGCTTGGAGATACCGCCCTTTCCCATGATTCCGCCTGCGAAGACGAAGAGAGGAATTGCCATGAGAACGGTGGAGTCGATACCGGTGACCATTCTCTGGGCGGTTATAAAGAGCTGCTGTGTCATTCCGCCGGAGATCATCGCGACGATAGGAGCAACACCGATAGCGACAGCGATCGGAGCGCCGAGCAGCATGAGAAGCAATAATGTAATAAATAACGGTGCTATCATGTTCGTACCTCCCTATACACGTTCTTTAAGATACGACTTATGATAGAAGATCTGGATCAGCATCTGGATTATGGACAGAACTGCCATTACCGGGATGACTGCATAGATAAACTGCATCGGGACATGGAGTGCCGGGGACACCTGATTGGTCGCGATGATCCTGTTATACATAACGATTCCGTAGTATGTAAGGAAGCAAAGGAAGGCTATTGTAACGAGGTCTGCGAACAGACGGAAATACTTCCTTGCCGGTGCCGGTATAACGTGTTCTACAAATACATAAATACCGATATGAACGCCGCTGTTGAAGCCGGCCGCGGTGCCGAAAAATGCCATGAATACGCAGAGGTAACGAAGGATCTCGTCGCCCCAGTTGAATGAGAAGCCGAAGATGTAGCGAAGGATAACGTTCATAGTCATAATGAGCGCCATCGCGATAAGGAACATCGACGACAGGAATCTCGATACAGGCACCTTGTCAAAGAATTCGATCACTTTCTTCATGTAAGAAATCTCCTTAAGGATGGCTGCCCGAAGAACTTCGGGCAGCCATGATTGTGCTGTAACTAACTGAGCGGTTAAATTACTTTAATGCCTGAACGCCTGCGATGTAAGCGTCAACAAGCTCGTCGCCGACCTTGTCTCTTACCATCTGCTCTACCGGCTTGGTAGCCTCGATGAAGAGCTGAGCTTCAGCTTCGGTCGGGGTGTAGGTATTGAGACCTGCAGCGGTCATTGCCTTGAGAGCGTCCTCGTCGTTCTGGAGGTTGAATTCTCTCTCATATACGCAATACTTCTGGCCGTACTCAAGCATGAGAGCCTGGAGGTCTGCGGGCAGGGAGTCGAACTTCTGCTGGTTCATCAGTACGAGGTATGCATCGTAGATGTGCGGGAGCAGGGTCATCTGGTTAACTACTTCATAGAATCCCATGGAGTAGGTAAGAGCAAGACCGTTCTCCTGGCCATCAACAGTACCCTGCTGAAGAGCGGTGTAGAGTTCGGAGAATGCGATCGGGGTAGCGGATCCGCCGAGGGAGTTTACGATAGCCATATGGATGTCGTTCTCCATGGTTCTGATCTTGAGACCCTTCATATCTTCCGGAGTTCTGATCTCTCTCTTGGAGTTGGAGAACTGACGGAGACCGTTTTCGCCCCAGCCAAGGAAGAGCCAGCCAGCTTCTTCAGAGGTCTTCTTTCCGAGCATCTTACCAAAGTCGCCGTCATAGAGCTTCTGGCCGATGAAACGGTCGGAAACCTGATAAGGCATATTGGTTACGAATACGGAAGGAGCGAAGCTTGCGGACGGACCGCCGGAGATTACGACGCAGTCGATGGTTCCGAGGAGGACGCCTTCGAGCTCTTCTCTCTCAGCACCCAGCTGGGAAGCGGGATAGTGATCGATGATGAGTCTGCCGTTGGAAGCCTCTTCGAGTTCCTTTGCCATCTTCTCGGTAGCGAGAGCAAGTCTGTCGCTGGTGGAAGAGCTGTGTGCCCAGGAGAGATGATAAACGGTATCATCAGTCTTTTCCGGAGTAGCTGCCGGAGTGCTGGCTGCCGGAGCCGGAGTGTTGGATGCCGGAGCAGGTTCAGTCTTGCTTCCGCCGCATGCAGCAAGTGCGAACATCATTGCTACAGCAACGAGTAAAGCTGTAAGCTTCTTAAGGTTTGTTTTCATTTCTTTCCTCACTTTCTGAAAATGTCTTACCTTCTTTTATATCGACCGGCGAAGCTTTAGGCAGGATCGCCGGGTGATAACTTTAATTTATGACGCGTGTCCTAATATTATATTATTTTTCTTCGATACCTGCAATACGCTTTGCAAGTTTCTTCTTTCCTTCCATGTCTCCCTGGCGGGCGATCATGATCCTCTGGGCCTGCGGGGAACCCGCGCCGTGGAGGGATTCTGTTCTGTAGCCTACCGCTGCGGAACCGAGGCAGATGTTTTCAAGGAATCTCATAACCTTCTGTCTGTCTTCAGTCGGGACTTCCGGACGGGTCGCGAAGAACTTGTTGCAGACGTCAGCGATGCTCTCGCCGTTCTTTCCGACTACGGTCGGGGACTTGAAGTCGGTCTCGGAGGGCATGGTGACCATGAGTCCGCCCGCGACGTCCTCAGCGAGTCTTACGATCTCGTAGGGGAATCTGGTTACGTTCTGCTTGCAGACGTTGGCCAGGAGCAGGTTGATCAGATAGCTTCCGGACTTGGTCTGGCAGCCTTCGCAGGAGCACGCGATGCCGCAGGAATACAGGGTCTCGTTGAGGTGGGTCATCTCGATGAGCTTGTCCTTGACTGCGGAAGCCTTCTCTACGCCGTTGTACTCAGCGGCGAGAGCGGTAGCGCCGATAAGAACGTCGCCTACGCCTACCTTGCAGCCGCCGTAGCTCTGACGGTGGAAGCCTGCAAAGCGCTCTACGAGCATGCCGGAGAAGTCATATTCGCCGTCCATGAAGATGTATTCGTTGGGGATGAATACGTCGTCCAGAACTACGAGGGCTTCCTGGCCGCCGAACTTGGCGTTGCCTACGTCGATGCTGCAGCCTTCGAGCTTTCTGGTATCGCAGGACTGACGTCCGTATACCATGTAGATGCCGTCGGCGTCGGAGGGGCACGCGAAGCAGATGGAGAAGTCCTTGTCAGCCTCTCTCATAGCCACGGTCGGCATAAAGAGGTGCCAGTGGGAGTTGACGGAACCGGTCTGGTGGCACTTTGCGCCGCTTACTACGATGCCGTCCGGGCGGCGTTCCTTGACATGAACGTACATGTCCGGATCAGCCTGCTCGTGGGGAGCCTTGCCTCTGTCGCCCTTGGGGTCGGTCATGGCGCCGTCGACAACGAGGTCGTTGTCCTGGACCATGATGAGGAACTTCTTGAATCTTTCGTGATACTCGGTGCCGTGCTTCTCGTCGATCTCAAAAGTGGTCGAATAAACGGCGTTCATTGCGTCCATACCTACGCAGCGCTGGAAGCAGCTTGCGGTCCTCTGTCCGAGGAGTCTCTGCATCTTGACCTTGTTTACGAGGTCTTCGGTGGACTGGTGGATGTGGCAGAAACGGTTGATCTTGTGGCCGGTGAGGTGGGAAGTCGCGGTCAT
>JAEEGL012449230.1_pt1 | contig 10211 bp, 13 predicted proteins | sample 9134231 | NCBI WGS metagenome assembly JAEEGL01 (sample SAMN16246548, study PRJNA631951) | gut metagenome | biome: gut microbiome; feature: rumen; material: fiber-attached | host: Bos | place: Iran: Karaj | collected 2018-10 | reverse complement strand
TCGATGCCGGTGGCGGCGGAGACGGTGTTGACGACCTTCTCCTGGACGCTGCGCGCGACGTTGACGATGTTGCTGCCGTAGGCGACGGTGATGATCGTGTCGACGATGACCTTGTCGTTGGCAAACTGCACCTTGACGCCCTTGGTCAGGGTCTTGATGCCGATGAGCTCGGCGATCTCGGCCCCGGCGGTGTTCGAAAGACCCGCGACGCCCTCGACCTCGATGATGGCGGAGCGGACCATGGCAGCGATCACGTCCTCCGAAATATTGATGCTGCCGTTTTCCTCCTGGCAGGTGATGTAGTTGTCGGCCATAGTGAATCCTCCTATGTTTAGTCAGAGTATTTTACCACGAAGAGAGTAAAAAAGAAAGACTTTATGCATAAAGTTTTGAATATTTTCATTTTCGTCAAAAAGCGCCCCTTCGGACGCTTCCGGTCCGAAGGGGCGCGGCGCTCAGGCGCGTACCTCGATGATGTTTAGCTGGGACGCGGCGTACTCGGTCTCGCTGCAGATGATGTCGGTGATGCGGGCGACCGCCTCCTCGCTCAAGCCCTCGCTCGGAGCGGGGACCGCGACCGTGACCGAGTCGTTGCCGATGTAAACCACGCAGTCGGCAAAATCCTTGGCGATCAGGAGGTTCTCGATCTGCGCCTCCTTCATCGAGCAGGTGGCCATGGCCGAGATCGCGTTCATCGCGCTGTCGATCGTCTCCTGCGAGGCTGTCTCCGCCGCGGCGGCGGTCTGCAGGAGCTGCAGCGCCTCGTCGCGCGAGACCTGCCTTGTCAGCCTCGCCTCGGCAAAATACTCCGAGGCGGCGACGGCGTCCTTTCCGTATTCCCCCACCCCCGCGGCCGCCATGGCGGCGTCCTCGGCGATCACCATCTCCGCGTCCGGCGTGCCCCAGCGCCTGTTGTACGACCAGTTGAGCGCCACGGCGGCGCAGACGAAGACGAGCACCGCCATCATCGTCAGATTGCGTTTTCGATTCTTCATGCTATGCCTCCCCTATCCTTTCCCTGCCATTTTCAGTATCGTGATGCGGTCCGAGGCCAGACCCGTGTAGGAGCGAACGGCCTGCAGCAGCGCGAGCCTGACCTGCGGATCCTCCGCGCCCTCGCAGACGATCACCGCGCCGTGCTCTGTCAGCGCCGCGGCACAATCCCCCACGCCCTCGGCGCGGCTGATCAGCTCGGAGAAGGCGTCCCTCTCCCCTGCCGCCGCTTCCGCAGTCGGCGAGCGGATGCCGCCCGGCAGCAGCAGAAGCATCACGCCGAGCAGCAGGATCAGCAGAGGATACTTATACGCCTCCAGCTTACGGAGCATCTCAGAGGCCTTCTTCATCCATCCAGCACAGCCTTTCCTCATTCAAGCCCAGCTCGGAGCGCAGCTCCCCCAGGAGGCGCGCCGCGGCTGCCGTATCGCCTCTGCCGCGGAGCTTCACCTCGTCCGGGAGCCAGAAGCCCTCCGTATCCCAGCGCAGCGCGATCTCGACGGCGGTGAGCTGCAGGCCCGTCTCCCCGGCTTTGTTCTGAATGTATGCTCTGAGCTCCTCTTCTATGACAAGCCGATCCAGGCGTCGGCGCGCGTCGTCGGCGCTCTGCGCGAAAAGCCGTTCGTTTTCCCGCAGGCGGGCCGTCTCGATGCGCAGCGTGTCGGCGTCGAAGCCTCCGGCGGCCCCGAGCATCGCGATCAGCAGCACGGCCGTCACCAGCACCCGCATCACACGCCTGACGGAGCCCTCCGGCGCGTGACGCAGCGCGGCCCCGCAGAAGACCGCGAGCACACATAATTCTTTCAGGATCTGATTCATCCGCTCACCGCCCGGATCCCCGCCATGAAGGAGAAAAACAGCATCACCGCGCTGCTGCCGACGAGGGCCAGCAGCAGGGAAAAGACCCCGGCGCAGTCGTCCAGGAAGCGCGCCAGCGCGCCGCCTGGCAGGATCTCCGCCAGCACGGCGGCCGCGCGCAGGAGCATGAGCTTGACGAGCAGGAAGACGAGCGGGCCCGCGCAGATCGCGCAGACGGCGACGAGGCACAGAGCGCCCGCCGCGCTCCGGATCACAGCCGCCGCGGAGACGAGCGCCGCCGCGGAATCCGACAGGATGCCCCCCACCACCGGCAGCAGGCCGGACAGGACGCTTCGCGCGGCCTTGACGGCGAGCGCGTCCGTGCTCCCGGCGACAAGCCCGGACAGACCCACATAGAGGCAAAATGCGGTTGTCAGCAGGCTCAGGAGCATGACCGCCGCTTTTCGGATCAGGCGCTGCACCGCGCGCAGCATCGGATCGTCACAGACGCAGAGCGTCAGCGACAGCGCGAGATACGCGTGGACGACGGGCAGCACGAGCGAGCGCGAGACCGTCATCAGCACTTCCATCGCAAGGGAGCTCGCCGCATAGCGGATCGGCGCGGAGCTGAGCGCACCGGCGGCAGCGGCCGCGGTATAGAGGACGGGCAGCGCCGCGCGGGAGTAGTCCGAGAGCCGATTCAGCGTTTCCGAAGCCTGGGCGATGCCGCTGCCCCAGTCCCCCGCGGCGAGCACGGCGGCACAGCAGCAGGCCGCGAGCGCGATGCCCTCCTTTGATGCGCTGCCGGAGCACACAGCGCCGCTCAGAGCGCAGAAGAAGATCAGGATGAGCAGGCGCAGGGCAAAGGAAAACTGCGCGCAGAACGCGTTTTTCGCGCTCTGCAGCACATGCTCCCAGAGGCGCGAGAGCGCTCCCTGCGTGTCAAAGGCGGCTTTGGCGTCCGTATCTCCCAGGATCCGCCTCTCCTCTTCGCTCAACCCCCGCGTCAGCTCCTCCGTTCCGGCGGCCTCAGCCGCGCTTTCGAGCAGGCTTTCGGCATGGGCCGTCGGGACAGCGGCGGCAAAGACGACGAGCATGCACAGCGCGAGGGCAAGCAGACGCTTCACAGCAGGCCTCCGATCCGTTTGAGCAGGGACAGGATCAGCGGCAGACTGATCCCCAGCGCGCAGAAGGCCCCGGCGAGCTCCACAGACGCCGCCAGGGCGCTCTGCGAGGCGTCGCGGCAGAGCTCGGCGCCGATGCGGGTGACGAGCGCGCAGGCGAGGCATTTGAGCACCGGCAGCAGCAGGGGCTCCCCGCCGCCGAGCGCCGCGCGCACCGTATGCGTCAGTTCGCGGAAGCCCTCCGCGCAGCGCAGCGCGGCAAGCAGCGAAACCGCGATCGCCGCCATGCTCAACAGCCCTGTCAGCTCCGCGTTCTTCCTTTTCAGCAGCGAACCGACGAGCGCCGCGGTCAGCGACAGGGCGGTGATGCGAAACAGCGTCTCCATCGCTACAGACTGAAGAGCGTCTTGATGAGCGTGAAGAGCTCGCTGATCTTCTGCACCACGATCATCAGCACCACGACCAGCGCGGCGATCGTCGTCATCAGCGCCTGCTCCTCACGGCCGGAGCGTGTCAGGAGGATATTGAGCACTGCCACCAGGATCCCCACGGCGGCGATGCGGAAAATCAGATCTACGTCCATGGCATCCTCACAGGAGCAGGATCAGCAGCAGGAGCCCGCCCGCGGCAGACAGTCCCCAGCTCAGGCGCGTGTCCTCGGGCAGGCTCCCGCGCGCCTGAAGCAGATGCTCCTCCAGCGTTTTTCGGCAGCGCGACAGGGCGGAAAGCTGCATGTCCAGCGGGTAGCGGCCGAGGGCTGCGCCGAGGGCGCACAGCGCCTCCCTCTCCGAGGCCTCGAGCGCCGGCAGCTCCGCCTCCGCCGCCTCGCACCAGAGCGCACGGAAGCTGCGTTCACCCAGAGAAGAGGCCCCGGCCGACAGGCGGGAAAAGAAGGAACGCGCCTCGCCCTCCTCCGCGAGCATCGCGGCGATGGCGGGCAGCGAGGCGTTTTTCCCCGCAAGCTCCGCCTCCATGCGGGACAGGTCGGCCGCAAGGCAGGACAGGCATGCGAGCCTTTGTCCGATCGCGCGCTGCCGGGCGGCGCCGAGCAGCAGGCTCCCGAGCAGGGTCAGCACGGCGGCGGCGGTCCTCATGCGCGCAGCTCCCGCAGCGCGTAGCGCCGCGCGCTCCCCTGCCCTTCAATGCAGACGGCACGCTGAAAGATCCCCGCATCCAGGAGCTGCCGATAGAGCGGACGCAGACGCATCCCTTCCGGGTCGGCCGCGTGGGCGGTCGCGAGGATGCCCACGCCGCAGCCGGCAAGCTCGATCACCGCCTCGAGATCCTCCGGCCTTGTGATCTCATCCATGGCCACAAGCCTCGGATTGAGCGAGCGCAGCAGCAGCATCGCGCCCTCCGCCTTCGGCACCCCCGTCAGCACATCGCTGCGGCAGCCGAGGTCGAAGCCCGCCGCGCCGTCGACCGCGCCCGTGAGTTCGCAGCGCTCGTCCACCACGCCGATGCGCAGCCCGCCGTCGGAGAGGCGGCGTATCATCTCCCGCAGGAGCGTGGTCTTGCCGCCGCCCGGCGCGGACAGGATCAGCGTGCCGCCCGAGGCGTTCTCGCGCAGGGCTGGCAGCAGCTCCTTCCCGATCCCACGGCACTCGCGCGGGATGCGCAGCGCGAGGGAGGAAAAGCTTTGAAAGCCGCCCCTTCCGCCGGAGAGCATGCGTCCGCACACGCCGATGCGCAGGCCCTGCGCGCTCAGCCAGCCGCCGCGCAGCTCGTCCGCCACCGTATGCAGGGACGCGCCGCTCGCCTTTTCGAGCACGTGCAGCAGGTCTTCCCGGCGGCAGAGCCTTTCGGAAAAGGGCCGCTCCGTTCCGCCGCACAGCAGCGTCGGCGCGCGGCCGCAGCGCAGCCGGATCTCCTCGACGCCGGCAGCGCCCGCTCGAAGGGCCTGTCTGTAATCACCGGGCAGCAGCGCCGCCGCCCTCGCCAATGCATCCATCGTCTCACTTCCCGTGAACAATCTATGCGCCCGGACCGGAATTATTCTTGCAACCTGAAAGGCACTGTGCTAAAATATGAAGCGATTTCGTCACGGAGGTACTGTTTTATGGAAGTCAAAATCATGCTCGTCGGCGCCATCTTCCTCGGCGGCTGGCTCTGGGCATATCTCTTTATCCGTCAGCTTATGTTCAATTTCCGCGTCGCCTATCCGCTCATCCGCGAGATGAACGCCCTGCGGGAGGAGCTGATCGCCGTCGGCGCGAGGCGCTATACCTCGATCTCGACCATCACCTGCTGCGTCGTGGCCGCGGGTATCCTGGCCCTGGTCGTGATCTTCTGCCCGCTGTATCTGCAGATCGGCTTCGGCGCCGGCGCGCTGCTGGCGATCATCCTGCTGATCCCCCGCGTGACGCCGAAGAACCGCGACATGTTCGACAGCTTCTGCTTCAGCTACTGCCGCTTCGTGCCCGACGATGAGCTGCGCACGGCGATGTACAACAAAAAGGCCGGCCAGATCAAGAGCCGCCTGAAGGCCATGGAGATCGAGGGCTCCTTCGTGCCGGAATTCAAGGAAAAGCAGTAACACATCATTTTTCATACGAAAGATCCCGGGCGGATCCGTTTGCATGCGGATCCGCCCGGGATCTGTATATTCGATTTGATAAATCAGCGGGCCTCCGCCTCTTTCATCCGCCGCAGGGAGGCGCGCAGGAAGGGCAGGCACAGCAGGAAGGTCAGCACGTCCGCCCAGGCCTGGGTCATCTCCACGCCGCGCAGGCCGAAGATCCGCGGCAGCGTCAGGATCAGCGGGATGAAGAAGATGCCGTTTCGCGCGGAGGAGGTGATGCTCGAACGCAGGCCCTGGCCGCTCGCCTGGAGCATCATATTGGTCAGGATCGAGGTCGCCATCAGCGGCAGCGCCGAAGCCTGCCAGCGCAGCGCGGTCGCCCCGACGGCGATCACGGCGGGGTCGTTGCGGAAAAAGGCGATGATCCGCGTCGGGAACAGGAGGCAGAGCAGAGACGCCGCGCTCATCAGGATCGTACCGCATTTGAGGCAGAAGAAAAAGCCTTCGCGCACGCGGCCGTAGAGCTTCGCGCCGTAGTTGAAGGAGCAGACGGGCTGATAGCCCTGGCCGAAGCCGATGAGCGCGGAGCTGAGGAGCATCATGACCCGGTTGACAATGGACATGCCGGCGATCGCCGCGTCCCCGCCGCAGGCGTTGGCATAGCGGTTGAGCAGCACGACCGCGATCGCGGCCATTCCCTGCCGCACGAGCGAGGGCAGGCCGCCGTTTACGATCTGGAGCAGATTATGCGCGCTCAGGCGTACGTTCCGCAGGTCCAGGCGTATGTTCTCGCCCCGGCGGCTGCCGACGAGCAGCGTGCAGAAGCCGATGAACTGTCCGCTGATCGTGGCGATGGCCGCGCCGGGGATGCCGAGCCCGAAGCCGAACATCAGAAGCGGGTCGAGACCGATGTTGACCACAGCGCCGCACATCAGGCCGATCATGGCGTAGAAGGCGCTGCCCTGAAAGCGGAGCTGGTTGTTGATGACGCACTGGCCCATCATGAAGGGCGCGCCGAGCAGGATGATGCGCAGATAAGAGACCGTCTCCTCCCGGGTCGAATCTGTCGCACCGAGCAGGTCTGCGAAGGGCCGCACGAAGAGCCTGCCGAAGAGAGCGAGCAGCACGCCGAGGATCAGCGCGAGCACGAAGCCCGTGGCGGCGATCTCATCGGCCTTTTTGCGCTCCCCCGCCCCGAGCAGGCGCGAGAGATAGTTCCCGGAGCCCTGGCCGCAGAAAAAGCCCATGGCCTGAATGATGGCCATGACGGAGAAGACGAGGCCCACCGCCGCGGTGCCCTGGGTCGAGATGCGGCCGACGAAATAGGTGTCGGCCGAATTGTAGATGCCGGTGACGAGCATGCTGAGGATCGTCGGCCCGGCGAGCGTGCAGATGAGCTTCGGCACGGGCGTCTCGGTCAGATAGGCGCGCCTGTCGCCCTTGAACGGTCTCAGCCCCATTTATTTCCCTTTCTCTCCGGCCAGGGCTCCATCACCCCGCGCCCGAGGATCAGATACGCGCGCTCGGCGAGCCGCGCCATCGGGAAATCCGTGATCGAGTCGGAGTAGAACGCGTCGACGCGCTCACCGGGATACTCGCGATAGAAGCGCGTCACCTTCTCATGGTCGTGGCAGTTTTTGCCGAGGATCCGGCCGGTATGCCTGTCCATGCGCGTCGCGATCAGGCGCACGCCGAGCCTCTCCGCCGCGGGGCGGAGCAGGAATTCCGGCGAGGCGGAGAGGATCAGATCGTCGCTTCGCTTCCGGAGGAGATACCATTCCGAGATCCCCTTGTCGAAATTCTCCGCCCAGAACTCCTCCACGACGCGGTCCACGTCGTCCAGATACGGGAGGAAGGAGAAGAGCTTCTCCTTGAGCGCGCGCGTCTCGCAGAGGCTGAGGAGCTTCAGGACGCCGGTCAGCCCGGCGCCGGGCAGGGCGCGCAGCACGGCCCGGGGATAGCGCCGCAGACAGTGCATGACGAAAAGAAAGGAGCTGTCGGGGAAAAAGACAGTCAGGTCAAAATCGTAGCAATTCATATCATTCAACCGTATAGCAGCGGAGCGAATTGAGCGCGGTCAGCACGGTGACGAGCGCGTCGGAGGCAGCGGCGATGGACACGGGCACCGCGTCGAAGGCCGCGAGGATCAGCAGCAGCGCCTTGACGGCGCAGCAGAGGATGATGTTCTGCCGGACGGCGTGCCAGGCGGTGGCAACGATGTGCTGCAGCTGCGGCAGGCGGCGGATCTCGCCGGACATGACGCAGACGTCGGCCTTGTCGACGCCGTCGTCGAAGCGCAGCGCGTCCATCGCGATGCCCACCTGCGCCGCGTCGAAGAGCGGCGCGTCGTGGATGCCGTCGCCCACGTAGGCGAGGGTGCCTCTCTCGCCGAGGCCCTGCATCAAAAAATGCAGCGCTGACAGCTTCCCCTCCGGGGAGAGCTCGGAGCGCACCATATCGAAATTGAGCGCGGCGGCAATGTTTTTGGAGACGGAGATCACGTCCCCCGTCAGCATGACCATCTGCTCGACACCCTGGGCGCGCAGATCCTCCACCGCGTCGAAGGCCCCGTCGCGCAGCTTGTCGCTGAGCAGGATATGGCCCCAGTACGCGCTGTCGACCGCGACATGGATCGCGGAGCCGGCGCGCGTCGGCGTCTGGAAGGTGATGCCGTGGTCGTGCATCAGCGCGGCGTTGCCCACATAGACGTGCCGCCCGGCGAAAAAGGCGGAGACGCCGCGGCCCGGGATCTCCTCGAGCTGCGTGACGCCCGCGGCGATCTCGCTCGTGCAGCCGCCGGCGCGGCGCAGGGCCTCGCCGATCGGGTTGCGGGCATGGCTCTCGGCCGCCGCGGCGACGCCGAGCAGCTCCGCCTCGCCTACGCCGGCGGGAAAGACGTCGGTGACTTCAAAGCGCCCCTCGGTGATGACGCCGGTCTTGCCGAAGACCATGGTCTTGAGCCGCGCAAGGCGCTCGACGATGCTCTTGCCGAAGACGCGCACGCCGCGGCGCTCGGCCGAGAGCAGCGCGCCCTCAAAGCACAGCGGCACCGAGATCAGCAGCGCGCAGGGCGAAGAGAGCAGCAGGAAGATCAGCGCGCGGCGCAGGCAGCCCGTCCAGTCCCCCGTGAAGAGCGGCAGGATCACGCCCAGCAGCAGCGCGCAGACGGCAGCGGCGGGCGTAAAGATCGCCGCGTAGCGGTTGAGGCGGGTCTCGAGGATGGAATCCATCGCCCGCGCCTGCTCGAAGCTCGTCAGGCGCAGCGCGGCGGCGGAATCGGCGAAGCTCTTCTCGGCGCGCATGGTCAGCGGCTGATCCAGATTCACGAAGCCCGAGCGGAGCCTGCTGCCGACGGAGACGGCGACGGCGTCCTCCTCGCCGGTCAGGGCGGAGCGGTCCACACGGCTCTCGCCGGAGAGCACTTCGCCGTCGACCGGGACGCACTCGCCCGCCTCGACGCGCAGCACGTCGCCGACCGCGACGTTCTCCGGCAGGGTCTCCGCCGCCTCTTCGCCGCGCAGGATGACGGCCTTGCCCGGCAGGATGCGCCGCAGCTGGTCTACACCTCTGTCGCAGCGGGCCAGCACATAGCCCTGCGTGAGCTCTCCCGCGCGGATCATGAGCAGGCTGAAGGCGCCGGCCGCATACTCGCCGATGCCGAAGGCGACAGCCGCCGCGATCAGGAACAGCAGGCCCTCGTCCGGGAGCTTTTTGTTCACGATGCGGATCAGGCAGCGCCGCAGCAGGTCAAAGGCCGAGCAGAGCGCCGAGGCGCCGAGCAGCAGGAGCTTGACCCAGGCCGGGCCGCGCAGCAGGAAGCCGACCAGAAACAGCAGCGCCGCGGCCAGCACCGGGATCATCGCACGCAGCGAGAACTCGCGCAGATAGCGCTTCTTCGTCTGCCCGAAGCGGAAGTCCACCACCCGCGGCAGCGCCTCCGTGTCGATCTCCGGCAGCCGGATCCTTTTCTTTGTTTTCTTCTCTTTTTCCGGGGCAAGATGCTTTGCCATTTTTCTCTCTCCCGTGCCGCTCCGCGGAGCGGTAATTGATTGTCATGTCCGTGCCTTCCCGGCCCGGCCCTGCGTCAGGCGCTGCAGCAGCCTGCACAGCAGGACGCCGAGGGCGATGCCCGCGCCGTCCACCAGCACGTCGGTAAAGCGGCAGGCCCGGCCGGGCACAAAGATCTGATGCACCTCGTCGGTGCATGCGTAAAGCAGGCTGAAGCCGAAGGCCAGCAGCGAAGCGCGCAGATCGCGCGGCCAGCGGCGGTATTCCGAGGCATAGAGGAACGCGCATACGGCGAGCACGAAAAACTCGCTCATGTGGGCGTATTTGCGGATGTCGATCTGCATGCCCTTTTCCGAGAGCCGGGGCAGAAAGGCGTCCAGAAAGCGGCCGATGAGGCTGGCCAGAAAACCGTCGCTCATCTGCTGGGAGACGACCGCGTTCTGGGCCGAGAACCAGAAGATCACGATCATCATGAGCAGGGTGAGCGCGGCGAAGAGCCAGAGCCGCGCCCTGTGTTTCGTCTCGTTCATTGCAGCATCCCGGCAAACTCGTCCTCGCTCAGCACGGGGATCCCGAGGCTCTGCGCCTTGGTGAGCTTGCTGCCGGCGTTCTCGCCCGCCACCACGTAGCTGGTCTTCTTCGAGACCGAGGAGCTGGCCTTGCCGCCGAAGCTCTCGATCAGGGCGCTGGCCTCGTCGCGGGTAAAGCGCTCGAGCGCGCCGGTGAGCACGAAGGTCATGCCCGCAAAGCGGTCGTCCTTCTTCTCC
>JAEEGL011829290.1_pt1 | contig 10211 bp, 8 predicted proteins | sample 9134231 | NCBI WGS metagenome assembly JAEEGL01 (sample SAMN16246548, study PRJNA631951) | gut metagenome | biome: gut microbiome; feature: rumen; material: fiber-attached | host: Bos | place: Iran: Karaj | collected 2018-10 | reverse complement strand
CACTTTGATAATATCTGGAACGTTTTGGAAGATTCGGATTCTGTGTGGTCTGCATCTCGACATCAAAAATTCGCTTTTCGTCCTTGGTGTATACGTCGAATCTCACGCTCTTGGAGTCGAAGCTTTCAAGCAATGTCATCTCAGCCTGAGGAGGCTCAAGTCTCTCTATTTTTATATGAAGAAGAATCTCCAACAAACGGCGGCACAGCTCCGGTTCGCTTTCCATAATCTTGCAGAAAAGAAAATTGTTCGCGAAGGTCAGATCCTCCCACGCGGGAGACTTTTGTATTTTTCCCATAATGCAGCTCCTTTTTTGTCTCTGCATTATAATATTCCGCAAATCTTCACCACGGTAATCAAATTCGCAAAGTTTTTTATAAAATCTTGTTATTATGGAACGATTTACAAGAAGTTAAAATCCATATTGAGCTTTTGCATTTTTTATTTAACAATCATTACACCCTTTAATGGCCAGATACTTTTGTCACCATTCCCGAGTGATAAATTATCCCAAAATTTCCAACAATGCCTTTACTGCACATACCGTATCTTTAAATTGAATGTCCTTTGCGTAAGGAAATCTTTTCTGGTATTTCTGCCACTGATTTTTTAGCTCGTCACTTGCTTCAATTATCCCAAGCCTTCGCTCTGCCTCGCTTTCGATGATGTTCCTTGTTCCCCTGTGTTCGCTTGTTGCAATAAGCGCTTCGTGCAGAATTTCCTTGTCAAATGAAACTGTCCTTGAAAGAATATAAACGTCGTAAAAATCACGTGGACGGGTGTTCAAAATGCTCCGGGTGATGATTGTCTCAAGTTTTTCCGCAAGCACGGTCTCAATCGGGTAGGCACGGATGGGGATGGAATCATCGCTAAATAGACGCTTGTATGAAAAGTCTAAAGGCTCGGGAGTGATTTCGTCACCTGTCGAAATATCTATAGAAAGAGGTGTGTCTATAGATTCATACTGTGCATCAATCCTAAGACATAGACCGCCGTAAACATCATCTTTTCTGATTGGTGCAAGAGAAATCAGCTTGAATTTGATGCCGTCTTCGACTGTAACTGAAATAATTTCATCCACGACAGAACGGATTTTTTCTTCTGACAATTCCATGTTTCTCAGCGTAGCATCCATATCCATTGTGGAGCGAACATCAAGCCCCACAATAGACGAAACAAGAATTCCGCCCTTTATGATAAAATTTTCTGCATATCTTGTTTTCGCGAGCCTGTCCAAGAAACACTCGAACATATAATTTTGGAGGACGACCTGGGCCATGATTCCGTGATTCTTTGCGTAATTATTTATTTTGGCTCTGAGCTGCATTGCGTTTGGAGTTGTCTGTTTCATATAAGAACCTCCATATATCTTTTTACCTGGGCAAGAACTTTGAGCTGCTTTGCATATTCATACAGAAGGAACAGATCTTTTTCTTTTGAGCCTGCATATTTTTTTATGCTTGAGATAACGGTTTCTTCATCCATTCGTGAACGACTTCTTAATATGTCGCAGATTGTGCGTTCAGGATTGTAACATCGCACTGGATTCCCGAATGTCGTTTTATACACGCAAAGACCTAATTCAAATAACTCACTCTTAATATAGAAATGAATCGTATTATTTTTCATGGACTCAGAAAGTATATAACCTGTTGGAACTGTAAAAGAATGAGTAAAGGGGGTGCGTTCGGAAATCCCGTTCAAGAAGAGGGCCGTCTCGTGCGAGAAAATAATCTTGTCATTCCTAAGCTGTAAAACATACATATCGTCTATCACCGTATCTGGGAGCGCATAAATACCGTTGCATACTCTTAATAAATCACCGTTAGCTACATATTTTGAAAGCATTGTCTTTGAAAAGCCTAACTCCATTACTTTTGAAGTCGTTATGAGATTTCCATTTTTTTCAGCCTCCAAAAGGATTCTTTCGTTCATTTTCACCTCGGTTTACTTTTATAATACAATTTTACATCATATTAATACAAAAGTAAACCAATGTATTTTCCAATACGGTAAAAAAAAACTTTTTTTGTCTCTGCATTATAATATTCCGCAAATCTTCACCACGGTAATCAAATCCACAAAGTTTTTTATAAAATCTTGTTATATGGGAAAAGTCAAAAAAACACCGGCTGTCGTTGGTGGCAACCGGTGTCATTTTATAAGAGAATCTGATAAATTTTCAGATGCTATTACTGCTCCGCCTTATCGTCTATATCAGCATCGGGAATAGTATAATTAGTGTCATCGTCATTGTCTACAAGGTTGAAGAGCTCAGAGTTGGATTTGGTGTTTGAATACATCCATACAGGCTCCTCCGGGGTGCCGCGTGCAGATATTCTTCCCATGTAGCGAACATTGTCTCCTTTCCAAGAACAGCCGTTGTGAATTCTAACGCCTCCCCTAAATGTTGTATCACCTATAGCGGATTCTCCTTCCCACTGGCTGTAAATTCCACCGAGATTCTCAGAGTCACCTCTTGCGTTTCTTGTGGTTGCCATAAGGCGTGTGTAACCGTACAATGAACCGTCCTTTAAGTTAAAGCGGAAGTATTCAATGTCCGAGCACTTAATGTCATTACCTTCTTTGCGAATCTGAATAAGAACAGGATTACCGGCTTTCTGATAATATCTGACCTTAGTGGTACTATCCGCCGGGCACAAGGAGCTGCTTACAGTAGTATAATCTGTCAAGACTGCTTGAAGTTCAGATGCATTTATATAATCATCGCGGTCCCAATCCCACAATGTGTCAAGACTTACATCTCCAACTCGACTACCATTGTAAATCATGCTATATCCACACTCATAGTACAGGTAAAGCTTACCTTTACTGCAGGAAGAATTTGCCTTGATTGCATATTCTCCGTACCAGAAGGTTTCGTCAGTTATCGCTGTCCTAGTTGAATTATACTTTATTAAGTGCTGCTTGAAAATTCCACCTGTTCCTGCAAACATATTCTCGGATTTTCCGTCAAACTTCCAAGTAACAGTGTAATATCCTCCATCGGCAGCATAATAGCTCACTGGCTCTCCATTAACAAAATCCAGCGTCATCCAAGTACCAAATAAATCATCCTTGCCGAAGCCCAAATCAGGACATCCCGTGAAAGTTACGGCGATGGCAGCCGCGGCGGCTACCAACAGTGCGCAAAGTTTAATAGTTTTCTTCATTATTATCTCCTCTTAAAATCGCCCTCCGTCGGAAAGCGTACTAAGATTAAAAAGGCCTCCAAACATCCCTCCCGGAAGCACGGAAAGACCTTCTAATTCCCGATTGTATAACACAAAAACAAAATAATCAACCGAAAATTTACAAAAAAAATCAAATAGTGAAAATTAAATGAAAAAAACTGAGGGCTCAGGCATATTCGGAGCAGAAAAGTCCGTTTTTGATTATGATTGAATAAATCATCATTGTAAGGAAAGTGTCCTCAAGGCCGGTACCGTTCTCGCGGATTTTCATGTCGGTGTCGGCAAGCAGGGCCAGAATTGAGGCCGTAGCACCCATAGACCAGACCTTCGACGCACTCCTGAACTTATCCTTGGCTTTGACCGAGGAAAAACCCGCCGCCTTGAGCTGAGCGTCATTCGGTGTCGCACCGTCCGCAAAAAGTCCGTGCCAAGTCCTGAGCTGCCTGAAACTGTAGGAGAGACCCGCAATCAAGGACACTCCGTTGGAATCCCTAGACAACCTGATTTTTTGCAGTATTTCCAGGGAAGACTCAAGTCTCTGCACCGGGGAGCGTGTGGAGTCGGCCATGGCGTTGAAGAGAGTGTATGCGTTTTCCTCCCTGTTGTGAGAAAGGATTTTGTCCACGTCTTCGGGAGTGATTGTGTGTCCCTTTTCAAAGCAGTAAAAGAAGCGCGAGCATTCGGACTTGAGGGTCTCCGTGTTGTTCTCCACCATCTCAAGAATCTGCTCCACCGCCTCGGGACTGACCGAATATCCGTTTTTCTTGAAAAATCCCTGCACCCACTGAGGCTTACGGTTCTCGAACATTTCCCAGAAGATTTTCCTGTGGCTCGAGGGAAAAAGCTGCTCGACTTTCTTTTCAATGGAATTTTCATCGGAAACAAGAATAAGAGTGTTGGGGCTGTCCTTCGCGCCTCCCGCCGTCCATCCGGAAAGAGTGTCTATGTCACCCTTGCCCTTAATCAGCTCGGCATTTTTCAGGACAATAAAAAGAGCTCCGGAAAAAAGCGACAAATTTTGAAGCTGCGAAACGACATCAATCACACGGGTCTCAGATGCGTAGTAAGTATAGACATCCAGCGGACCGTTTTTTTTCTCCGCCGCCTCCCGGATTGTCTCAATCGCCTCTTTTTTCTCGCCTATCTCCGGCCCTGTAAACAGATAAATTTCAGGTTCTTTCATTTAACTTTTAGAATTCGCGGATGATTCCCGCAATGACTCCAAGAACCCTCATGTCCTGGCAGAAAATCGGCTGCACCTCGGGATTGTCAGACTCAAGGCGGATTCTGTTGGGTTCCTTGTACATCCTGCGTATAATAACCTTGTTGTCCAGAGACAAAGCACAAATCTGCCCCTCGTCGGCGGAATCAGCCCTCAGGAAAATAGCAATGTCCCCGCGGCGCAAGCTGGTACCGTCCATGGAGGAGTCGGCGACGCTCACGGCAAAATAACTCTTGTCCACGCTGACAAACGGAACGGCGACATAAAGCAAGTCGGTACTTTCAGTAAGCTCTCCGTTTTCCTTCACCACGGCGGAATCCAGGAAGGGCACTCTCTGGGGAACAGGAATATTCGCCTTCTTTCTCTGATCCTTCAAAACCCTGATCGAGCGCGACCTTTTCTGACTCTGGGTGATAAATCCTTTCTTTTGCAACGCCGCAATATGATCCTGCACTGCCCGGAGAGAAATTCCAAAATGCTCGGAAATCTCACGGACTGTCGGTGGCGAAACATTGTCATCAGTGAACTGCGCTATGAAATTCAGCACTTGCCTTTGACGGTCTGTCAAATCCTTCATTTATCAGTCCTCTTCAAACTTTGATTCAAACAGATTCAAAATCGCCTCGGCTGCATCCACCTCATCGGGACCCTCGGCACGAAGCGTCAACGTGGTATTGTAAGCGGCCGCCATAGTAATCACACCCATAATGGACTTCGCGTTGACCGTGGAGCTGTCCTTCTCAATGATGATTTCGGATGCAAATTTATTTGCCGTCTGAGCAATCAACGCCGCAGGTCTCGCATGGATTCCCGCCCTGTTTCTGACTGTTAATATTTTTTCTACCACTTCGGCACTCCTTAAATTGATTTTAAATTATATTCAAAGCTGATTCCAGCCACTAGTACGAGTCATCGCTTCCATAATAGGCAGCCTGAGCTTCCCCGGATTCAATCCACTTGAGCACGTTCTGATTGAATTCCCTCGCCGAGAAATATCCCATGGATTTGAGACGCTCGTTCATCGCCGCCGCCTCCAATATAATAGGAAGATTTCGTCCAGGTTTAACAGGAATCTCAATGTACGGAACCTTCACGCCGAGCAAATCGGTCTTGTTGGTCTCCGTCCCGAGCCTGTCGTACACTTTGTTCTGGTCCCAGTTCTCCAGCTTAACGACCAGCTGCACTTCCTTCTGCTCACGGATTGCGCCCACACCATAGAGCTGCGTCACATTGATGATTCCAAGACCGCGGATCTCCATGTGGTGACTGATAAGCTTGTTCGCACCCTGCCCCATGATTGTATTTCCGTTCACGCACCTTATCTCAACGGAATCGTCAGCCACAAGCCGGTGTCCCCTTTGAATCAGCTCAAGGGCGGTCTCACTTTTTCCAACTCCGCTGTCCCCGATCAAGAGGATTCCTATACCGCTGACCTCAATCAAAACACCATGCAGGGTCTTTTTCGGAGCAAAAATATTGGAAAGCACGCGCAAAAGTCTTGTGGAAAACTCGGTGGACTCCAAATCTGACTGCAGGATAGGGCATCCGCGCTCCTCCGCCATAGAAAGAATCACTTCATCCGGCATGAGACTGCGGGTAAAAACACAGCATGGGAACTCATAGTTAAAGAATTCCTTTATAGTGTCGTACTGATCCTCAGCAAGAAGTTTTTTCAGATAGGCATACTCACCGCGACCGAAAAGCTGCACCCTCGCCCACGCGAAATTGTCATAAAACCCAGAAAGAGCAAGTCCGGGTCTGTTCACATCAGGCACAGTCAATTTGCGGGAAAGTCCCCTGCGGCCTGCAATGCACGTGAGATTCAGTGTGTCATGTCCTTTTAAGTCCAAGTCCAGCAAATCCAGGACGGTAAAAGCCTTGTCCGACATAAAACTAGTATACACTTAAAGAGAATAAATTTCAATAGAAATAACAATAAAAAAATGCCGCTACCCCAAAAAGGATAACGGCATCCACTTAAAATACTGTTAAATCGTATTATCTGTTAGCACGGAAGGTCTCGTACTCAACGTCGGGACTGTACACACCGTCGCGGTACTCACCGGTGATTGACGGAATCTCCATCTTCATGCCGGGGAGAATCAGGTTCGGATTCTCGCGATCAGGAATGTTGTCCTTGTTCACTTCGTAGAGGTTCTCCCAGAGCCACGGGTTGTTGTAGACATAGGGACGACCGGAGATGTTCCAGAAGCAGTCCTTTGACTCAGCCCACGGACGGACAATGTAGAACTTCGGCAGAGGATTCATCTCGTGCATGTCAGCAAGAGCGTCGATGACTTTCTGTGCGTCAGCGATAGCCTTCTGATACTGCTCCTTTGCGTAATCATCCAGAGCCTGCTCATAATATGCCTTTGCGGCGTTGTAAGCAATCGGATAGTCCCTAGGCGCGTTGATAGACTCAGCGTACTCAAGTTTCTCCTTCGCCTCAGCAATCGCTCTCTCCGCCTCAGACATGGCAAGCAGATTCTCGATGTAGGAATCAGGAAGAAGCTCCAGAACCTTCTCGGCGTCACTCTGTGCCTCAGGATAATTTCCACCCTCGAACTCATCCAGAGCGCGGTTGTAATATGCAAGCGCACCGTTGTATGCGGGATCATCGCGTCCAAGACCAACGGACTCAGCTTTTGCCAGGCGGTCCTTCGCGTCGTTAAGTGCCTTTTCAGCGGCAGACTTAGCACGGTCGGTCTCAGCGTTGTCAAGCATGTCCTCAATGGCATCGTCGGAAAGAAGATCCAGAACCTGATTAGCATAGTCAATGGCATCCTGATATTCCTCATCAGTGAAGCTGGACTGTGCCTTTCTATAGTAAGCGAGAGCATCGCGGTAGGGATCGTAGCTGGTGTCAAGGCCTGCATTGTTGGCGGCAAGGATTCTTTCCCTCGCAGCGGCAATGGCATCGGCGGCCTGTTTCTTGAGCTTGTCCTCCTTGGTGGATTCTGCGTCAAGAAGTCCGGGAACCTTGTCAGCCTTTTCCTTGGCGGTGATGTAGTCTCCCTCGTCATAAGCGGCTTTTGCCTCTTCGTATGCGGCATTGGCAGCCTTGTATTCATCGGACTCAGGATCCATTCCGGATTCCTTAGCGGCATCAAGGGCAGACTTAGCGGCGGCAAGAGAATCCTCGGCGGCTTTCTTCGCTTTTGCCACGGCTCCATCAATATCCTCGATCGGGAGAAGCTTGAGAACCTGCTCCGCGCTGTCCTTGGCATCCTCATACTTTCCGTTGTTGAAGTCGTCGATTGCCTCATTATAGTAGTCAACGGCCTCTCCGTAGTTCGGATAAGAGTCATCAAGTCCTGCATTCTCTGCATAAGCGAGACGTGCTTTTGCGGCTGCGATGGCTTTTGCGGCCTCGGTCATAGCCTTGAGATTGTCAATAAGATCCTCGTTCAGAAGATCGCACACCTTCTCAGCGTCTGCCTTTGCGGCATCGTAATCCTTGTTGTTGTACTCATCCCTTGCCTTATCGTAAGCATCAAGGGCCTGCTTGTAGACCTCGCTGTTCGGATCGATTCCGGCTTCCTCAGCGGCCTCAAGTGCCTTTCTTGCATCAGCGAGTGCCTTTTCAGCAGCTTCTTTTGCGGCGGCCACATCGTCATCAGCAGATTCAGTCTCATCATCCTTGTCTTTGCCAGACTCAGAAACCACGGATTTGAGGGCTTCAACAACCTTGTCAGCGTCTTCCTTGGCGGGAATGTACTCTTCGTTCTCAAGTTCTTCCACGGCCCTGTTGTAATCTGAGACTGCCTTATTGTATACAGGAGAATCCCTGTCAATTCCGGCCTTCTCAGCATCCTCAAGGGCTTTCTCTGCGGCTTCCACGGCTTCCTCAGCGGCTTTCTTCGCGTCTGCGATCTCCTTTGCCACTGACTCAGGTGAGAGCATCTCTACGATTTCATTCGCCTTTTTGATGCACTCGTCGTAGTCCTCGTCATTATAGTCGTACTGGGCATCCCTGTACTTGGAATTCGCGTCATTATACACGTCGTAGCTGTCATCCATTCCGGCGGCTTCTGCGGCTGTGATTGCGGCCTTTGCTTTCTGGAGAGCCTCTTTGGCGGCATCCTTCTTTGCATCGGCTTCCTTGGCGGCTTTTTCTTCGGCAAGTTTTGCAAGATACTCATCGCTGAGGATTGTCTTCACCTTCTGTGCGTCTTCCTTAGCCTGAGCGTAGTCCTCATCCTCGAATTCGTCCTGAGCCTTGTTCAAGTACGTCTGGGCCTCGGTATACTCCGATGATTTCGGATCCGCACCGTTGGCCAGAGACTCCTCCATGCGGGACTTTGCCTGCTCAATGGCATCCTCTGCCTCAGCCCTTGCAATCATCTTTGCGATGAATTCCTCGGAAAGGGCAGCGTTTTTCTTTGCCTCGGCCGCATATTCCTCTGCAAGCTCATAATATCCGGCATCCAGAGCTTTCTGAGCCTTCTGCGTATATTCCTCAGCCAGCTTATGATACGTATTGTTTGTATAGCTGACAGCGAACAGTGCTGTGGCTAAAATGCTCAGTGCTGCAATAATTGAAATTATCTTTCTCATTGTTCTGCTCCTACTGTTGACTCATCAACAGGTGCCTCAATCTCTGCAGCGGTCTCTGCATCAGAGAAATCATCATCCTTGAGTAGCTTTGCATCAGCATCTTCAATTCCTTCTACCGGCTCGTCTCCAAGCGGGGCTTCGGCATCTGCCTTAACAGCGGTCGTCTCACTGTGCGCAACACGTTTCTTAGCCTCGTCGATCTCTTTCTGAGCCTGTGCACGTGCCGCGGAGATTTCCTCAAAGAGCTTCAGGAACTCTTCCTTGGACATCTTATAGCTTTCGTTTGCAACCTTTGGATCAACTGAGCGGCGAAGCTCACCGTTTCTGTAGAGTGAAACAGCGTGAGTATACTCATCCTTGCGTGAAACATAAGCCTTAACAGAGTCCGCCTTCAACTTAGCGTTATAAGCGGCCGTTCTTTCATCCTTTGCGAGAGCGCTGTATGCGGTCTTGAGAACCAGACGGAAATCAGCCTCAGCGGTTGTTGCCTTCTGATTGAAATCCGCACCGGACTGCACGACTGAAAGCGGGTTGGTCAAATCCTTGTAGATTGCGTTTCCTGCGTCGTAAGTTCCCTGGCGGAATGAAGCGAGGTTGTTCGCGTCAATCTCTTCCTTGAGTTCCTTTGCCTGAGCAAGATTCTCAAGTCCCTGGTAGCGGGCAAGCAGGTCATTGAGCACCTGTGAGAGATCGGCCTTGGTTCCTGAGTCAACGGCAGCCTTTTCGGTCTTGTAGATTCCCTCGGTTGCTGTCCAGACAGTCTTTGCGGCGGAACTTGCACCAGCGTCAATCGCAGCCTGACGAGCGGCCTCAACTTTCTGCATGAGAATCTTGTTGTTGGTGCTGTAATCCTTTTCGGGGACTTCCTCAGTAGTATCCTCAGTCTTCTGCTCATCGGTCTGAGCTGTATCCTCGGTCTTCTGGTCGTCAGTCTTAGTTGTGTCATCAGACTTCTGCTCATCATCCTTTGTCGTGTCATCGGATTTCTGGTCGTCGGTCTTAGTTGTATCGTCAGACTTCTGCTCATCGTCCTTTGTTGTGTCATCGGATTTCTGGTCGTCGGTCTTGGTGGTGTCATCAGACTTCTGCTCATCTTCCTTTGTTGTGTCATCGGATTTCTGGTCGTCGGTCTTAGTTGTGTCGTCAGACTTCTGCTCATCTTCCTTTGTTGTGTCATCGGATTTCTGGTCGTCAGTCTTGGTGGTGTCATCAGACTTCTGCTCATCATCCTTTGTTGT
>JAEEGL011751869.1_pt1 | contig 10211 bp, 4 predicted proteins | sample 9134231 | NCBI WGS metagenome assembly JAEEGL01 (sample SAMN16246548, study PRJNA631951) | gut metagenome | biome: gut microbiome; feature: rumen; material: fiber-attached | host: Bos | place: Iran: Karaj | collected 2018-10 | reverse complement strand
CCCAATCCCCAATCCCCAATCCCCCATCCCCAATCCCCAATCCCCAATCCCCCAGTCAAAAATTTAAATCACATTTTTTTATATGAATAAATATTATATAAAATTATAAAAATGGAAATATATAATTTATAATTTTTACTCTCCTAATTAAAATAAAAAATGATTAATTTTTAAATGCTAAAAAATTTATAAATTAAAAAAGATATCTATTTATAAATAACTTAACTTTTATAAATAAACCTACAAAAACCTCTCCAACTTAATTTAACTTTAATTTCTAATGAAAAATAAATAAAAAATTAATTATCAATAAAACCAGATCAAATAATAGATTCTCATTTAAAATAAATGAAAAAAAAAAATAAAATAAAAAAAAAAATTTTAAATTTCCTTATCCACAATATAAATATATAAAACTTAAAATGTGGTCTCAACCATCAAATCTAACATCAAAATTTATTCCAATAACAGAAGTATCTCAAGTAAAAACAAATTTAACTCAAATATATAAAACTCCAATAATACAAACTATAATTCAAAATCAAACATATTACCCATTTAATTTTGATCTTAATCAATATTTTGAAAATTTAATTTCAACTGCAAATCCATTTCAAATTAAACCAAATCACTTTTATCAAAATCCTTTTATTCAAAATCAAGATTTTAACTTATTTCTTTTTAAAACCAGTTTTGAAAAAACTAATTTAAATAAAACTCCTAGTTCTGAATATAAAATTCATAATGAAAATAATAATTATTATTTAAGTAATAAAAATGATTATAATTTTGAAGGAGAAACTAAAAAAAATTTATATGAAATTTTTAATAGTACAAAACAAAAAGAAAGTAAAAATTATATTAATATAAATAATAATAGTAATAAAATTTATAATTCAAATTTAAATTTATTTTCTACTTCTCAAAAAAATAATGTTAAAAATAAAAAGATTTTTGAATGTTCAATTTCTTCAAATAAGGAAAGTTTAAGTTCAATTGGTAAAAAGAAAAAAAGATCAAGAAAAAATTCAGAACAATTAAAGTATCTTTCTATATTTTATAGTGAACATAAAATATGGACTAAAGAACAAATTAAAAAAATTAGTGAAGAAACTGGTTTAAAAGAAAATAAAGTTTATAAATGGTGGTGGGATCAAAAAAATAAAGAATATAAAAATAACAAATTTGTTATTACGAACAATAAGAAAAATAATTAAAAAGAGTTTTCATTTAAAATATTTATGTATATATATTTAATTTGAGTATAATTAATTAATTAAATAGCGTGGATTAACTATTTAATCTCTATAATCATTGAAAAACATCTGTAAAACTTGTAAAACAAAAAAAAATATAATTTAAAAAAATAATTGTTTTTTTTATATTTATTTTTTAAAAGCCTAACTAATAATATAATTAAAGAAGAAAACTAATATTTATGATAATGAATATTATTTTCATATTCATATTTTAAAATTTCTAAAGTCATTTTTTTATTTTGATTACATTTAATTAAAGTATTTAAAATAATAGCATCATCAAGAAATAAATTATCACTTTCTTTTTTTATTTCATTAACCAATTCATTCAAATCTTTTTCTTTTTTCAAACCTTTCTTAATTAAAAATTCATCAGTTGAAATAGGTTTAATATCATTATGATATTCATAAACTTCAATAAATTCAGGTTTAATTCTTAAAGAATCATCAAAAATACAATTCACAGTAATTGTAAATATATTTCCATAAGAATTTCCTTTTTCATCGAATAATTGCCATAAAGAAATAAATTTACCATTATCTTTAATATTAGATAAATCTAATATTATTTTTATTTCTATTGAATTAGAAGATGAAATTTCTTTATTTATTTTTACTCTTTTACCTTTTATTCCCGATCCATATTTTAAACAAGTTAAAAAAGAAGGATTTGGCCAATTTAATTTTCCATTATTTATTAAATTTAAATTTATTGTTATTGAATCATTATTATTTCTTGTATTAAAATTTAAATTATTATTTAAATAATTTGATGAAAGATCTTTTTTAAAAGGAGCAGTTAATCCATTTAATAAATAATTATATAAATTATTTAATCCTTGATAAATATAATTTTGTTTCTGTTGATATATATTTAATTTACTTATTGATTTTAAAGATTCTTTTGTGTCATTTTCAGAAGACACTTTAATTGTTATTGTCTTTTTTTGAGTTTTTGAAAAATTAATTAAATGTAAAAAATCCATAGAATCTGAAACTGAAATTATATCATTTTCTTCATCTGTATATGATAAAGAAAATAAATTATCTTTAGGTAATTGAAAAGCATTTTTAATTAATGATACTAATTTTTCCAAAGATTCTGGAATTGGAATCATTTTGCAAAAATTATTGTATTTTATTTTAAAACTTGATGGTGCATTCATTTTTATAATTTTTTTTATTTATTTATATTTAAAATTAATTGACATATTAATTTTATTAATTTTTAAATATTTTTTTTTCTAAATAGGTAATGAAGAATTTAATAGCAATAAATATTGGTTCTCAAACAACAAAGTTTTCTTCAGGATCTTTAAAAGCAAAGAAAAATAAATATAAAACAAAAGACTTTCAAATAAATATTTTATTAAATGATATTACAGATAGAAATCTTCCTTCAGTTATTCAATATAAAGAAATCAATAGATTATTTGGTGGTTCAACTAAATTAGGTTATAGAAAATATAACTTAAGTACTTTTAATAATTTATCAAGATTGATTGGATTTATATATAAATTAAAAATAAACGATGAAGAAACAAAATATTTTATCACAAAAGATAATTATAATAAAGAAGAAGGAACATTTAATTTTTCTTTTAATGAAAAAGAATATAAATTATTTGGAGATAATATTGTTTGTTCTTTTTTAAGTAAATTAGATGAAAAAATAAAATCAAAATTAAATACAAATGAAAAGCAAACATATATTTTTACAATTCCCGATTATTATACTTTATATCAAAAAGAAGCTTTAAAACTAATATTAAAGACAATAAATTTAAACAATGAATTTCCATTTATAAATGAATCAACAGCTTTAACAATGTATTATGGTTTTTTATATTATAGTCAATTAACACATAATAAAATGTATATATTATTTATAGATATTGGTCATTCAAAAACTTCATTTATTGTATCAGCATTTTCACTAAGGAAATTTTCAGTTAAGGAAGTAGAAAATATTCCTTTTTTAGGAGGAAGAGATTTAAATAATAAAATATTCGAAGAATGTATTAAAGTTTTTGAAAAAGAAAATTCAATTAAATTAACAATTGATGGTAAAGTAAAATATAAATTTATGGAAGAAATTGAAAAAGCAAGAATAAATTTAACAGTTAATACAGAAACTCGAATTAAAGTTGATGCAGTTTTGGGAGAAAAAGATTTTGAATATACCTTAACAAGAGATAAATTTTTTAGTTTAATTAAAGATGAAATTAATCTATTCACAGAAACTTTTACAAATTTTTATAATAGAATAAAAGAGAAATATACTATATCAAGGATAGAAATGGCAGGAGGAGCTTTTAAAAGTATATTCCAAGAGAAAATTATTGAAATAACTAATTTTAATATATCTAAAACTATTTCTTTAGATGAATGTCATAGTTTAGGTGCTTTATTATATAGTATTTTTATTTTAGGAAAAAATCAATTTAGTCATTTAAAAGAAGTTGAATCATATAATATGTATTCTTTAGCTTATTCGAATAAAAATAATAATGAAGATAGTGAAATTTTTTATGAAAGAGGAGAACATTATAAAGATTTTATTACTCTGAAATTTGGTTCTCTTGATTATTATAATAAAAATTTTTCAATTTATTTTTTTTATAAAGATAATGATTTTAATAAATATTTTAAAGATTGTGATTTTTTATTTTCATTAAATGTGAATGTTGAAAAAATAAAAGAATATTTGGAAAAAAACAATAAACTTAATTGTAAAGATTTAAATTTAGAAGTTAAAATAAATCAAGGAAATGAATTAATATCTGAATTCAATGACTTTGAGTTTAAATTAAAATGTGATAATTTATATTTTAAAAAAGGAGCTTTAATAAAAGATTTTGAAAACAGTGAATGTCCATTTTTGGATGAAATAGAGATTAATGATTTAATTGATATCTATTCTGAAAAAGAAAATGAATTTAAAAATCTTGATGAAGAGTATATTAAACTTACTGAAAAAAAAAAACAATTTGAAAATGAGTTAAGAGAAATTAAAAAAAATATTAAAAATAAAAATATAAATAATAACCAATTAAATAAGGATATTAGAGATATTGAAAAATCATTAAAAAATGTTAATAAAATAAGTGATTTAGAAAATATAGAAAAAAAAATTTCTTTGATTCAAATTTAAAATCAATAAAAATAAATTTTAAATTTATTTAAACATTTTTCTTAAATAATTCTTAAAAATTAATTTCAATTATTTATATATTTAATAATATCATTTCATTTATTATATTATTATTCACATAAAATGATTCTTTTTAATTCATAAACTCTTTAAAATTAAATTAATCAATTCCGAATTTCACACTAAACTTTGAATGAATATCTGAAATTTCTTTTTTAATAAATGGAGTATAAACTACTTCAAAAGAATATAATTTAGATAATATTGATATTCCAAATCCACTTGATAATCTTATAGAACCATTTTTAAAATTCTGAATTAATTTTTTATAATCAAAATTATAATTTGTAAATAACGAACTGAAATGAATGAAAGGAGAAATTTCAAACCCATCTTTATTAAGATTAAAGTTATTAAAAATTGGTAATTGTTTAAAAAATATTTTATTTGAAAAAAGAGAATAAAAATAATTACCTAACATATAAGAATGTGAATTTTTTACTTGATTGTTATTAATTGAATTTTTTGTATTTTTGTTATTATTATTATTTTCATTATTAATTATTTCAATATTACTATTATCAAGATTATTATTATGTAAATTATTATTTAAATTATTATTTATATTATTATTTGGATTAATATTATTATTTAAATTATTATCAGTAATTATTGTACATTTTTTAGATGGATTTAATATTCCTTTAAAATTATATATATATAATTTTTCATGAACTTTTAAAGAATTTAAATCATAATCATTTGATATATTAAAAATTCCAGAACTTTCATAATTAAATTGCATAGAAATAAGATTATTTATTGTAAATAATCTCCTGAAAAAAACTTTACTTTTAATAAAAGAATTATTTAAAGTTTTAACAAAAGAAATACTAGAATTAAATTTTATATTATCAAAATTAAATCCAAGATAATTATATTCATAAAATAATTTACTATTAAATTGAGAGTCTTGTTCAGGTAAATTTGAAATAATTTCATTTGGTCTTTGATTAACATTAACTTCTTCAAATATATTATTATATTCTTTATGAGTAACTTGAATTCCTATTCTATTTATTGGATGTAAAGGAAGAAAATTGTTAAAAATAAAAGAATATTTTCTGTTTAAATCATAAATAAATGAAGCTTTACTTGAAAAAATTTTACTTTTTCTTTTAAAATCATTTTCGCTTTTATTTCCAATATATTTTAAAATTAATTGAAAATTATTTTTAAAAAATGAATGATTAACTAAAAAAAAGTTTTTTTTGTTTTTTCTTTGACAATATGAAACTCCTAAAGATGAAATATTATCATTAAATAATATTTTAGTATTTTTATTTGAATTTATCCTAAAAGGAGAAATATTGACTTGAGCTTGAATATAATTTGGTTTAATTAAATAATAATATTCCATTGGACTCATAAAAAGTTTTTTATATGAAAATTTTTGAGTAATATCTAAATTTGAAGTAAAGACAGATTCTCTTGATCTTTGAATATCTAAATTTTTTATTCTATTTGTACATTTAAGTATATTGTCTATTAAATTCTTTGATTTATAATAATATTCTTTCATTTGAAAATTTTTCCAATAATCTTTTGTAATTAAATCATTTTCTATTATATCTATATCATTATCACTTATATTATCATATTTTAATTTAGCATTTATATTCTTATTACCGAAAAATTCAAATATATCATTTTTTTCATTACTCATTTTTTTTTCAAATAGAAATAAATAAAAAAAATAAATTAAAAAATTAAATAATAACTTGAACCTTTCAAAAAATTTAAATATTAAAAAATAAAAGTTATAAATCTTAATTAATAAACCTAAAAAATAAAATTACATACTTTCATCATCATAATTATTTCTATAATTCATATCAATATTCTCTGGATTATCAGGATTAGCTTTATCAGCATTAATAGAAACATTATCTAAATTAATAGCAGTTAAAATTTTATTTTTCATAATTTCCTTTGAAGAATATTCAGGTAATTCCAAAGCAAAAAAGCAAGTATCAGCTTTTGGGAAAATATCTTTTTTATTTTTATCAACCGTAGGTTTAATAGAAAAAATAACTTGTAATCTTTCATATTCATCTTTAGTACTTGGTAATTTTTCCTGAGCCCAACAAAATTTAATAAATTTCTTTTTATCATTTTGACTAAATTCTCTTAAAATTTCCCATAACCATTTTATTCTATTTGAATTTTCATTTAAATCCATTAAATATTTAGTAAATTGTTTTAATAAATCAATATCAATTTCATCATCATTTCCTCCTGAAACAAATCTTTCTAATTCTAAATGAGTCATTAATTTAATTAATGAAGCTGGAATTAAATTATATAATCCTTTTTTAATTGCTTCAATTTGTTTATTTGATTCAGTTAATCTTGCTTTAACATATAATTCTAAATATTTCTTTCTATCATCAAATCTAACTTTTTCATATTTTCCATTTGGAATTAAATCAAATATTGTACCATCATTTAATTGACAAGAATAAGTTAAATTATAACTATCGAAATTTTCACTATTATCAATTTCCATAATAAAGTTTATTTGTTCTATTATTCCTTGATCAACTTCTTTAATATCATCAATATTAATTGAAGTATCAGTCATTTTCTTCCATTCTAAATTACATAAATTTAAAGGAATATGAACTCCAGTTCTAATACAAATTCCCATTAAAACACCTAAAAATTCATAATGACATAAATCACTATTATTATTATTTGAAGAATTAATAACATATAAATCATTAATATTATCAGTATTAATATTATCATTATTACTATTATTATTAAAGTTATTATTAGGACAAGGACAAAATAATTTTAATCTTTTATTATTTTTTTCAGTTGGAATACATTCATTACTTATATCACTAAAGAATTGTCTATAAGGACCTCCTAAGCCTTGAACTAATTCTCCTTTAAATTCTATTTTAAATCCCATATGAGGATCACCTGGAGCTTTTTGACTTCTATAAAAAGCTATATCTATATCTTTTCCTTGTTCATATGCTTGTAAAAATAAACTTTCTTCGTTTGTTAAATAATTTTGAATTAAAAAATTATCATTTTGATTATTTTTATTATATGATATTTGTAATCTTTCAAATTTAAATGTTGGTATTTGAACTTCTTCTTCTGAAAATTCAGTAAATCTTAATACATCATATAATAAATTATTCTTTGTTGTACTTAATATTATTCCCTTAGCACTTGATAAAAATATTGAAATTGTTTTTGGGAAAGGAATATAAAAGTATTCATTATCTTCTCTTTTTAAATTAATTGAAGAATAAGGTTCTGGAGGTTTAATTAAAGGCAAAGCTGAAATTAAACAATAATTAAAATATTTTATTATAGACCAATAATAACGTAATTTAATTAAAGGAGTATTTACTAAATCTTTATAATGATTTTCTAAAATTGATATTTTGTTATGATTAATATTATTTAAGAAATAATTGGGAATAAATCTTATTGAAGATGTTGGAAAGACATATGATATTTTACTCTCTTTACATAATTGATAATCTACTAATTGACGTATTGTTTCTATTAAATTAATATCTATATTTTGAGAAAATAAATCTTGTTGAATTGATAAATTTATATGATAAATATCTATTGAGTTATTTTTTTCTAATGATGAATAGAAATTTAAATAATCAAAAGATGTTATTTTTTTTGATTCTTCTGTGGAATTTTCATTTAAGATTTTTTGGAAATTATCTTTTTCTTTGTCGTATAATTTTTTTATTTTAAGAATTATTGATTCATCTTTTTGAAGTTTTGTTATTGGGAGAAGATAGTCTTTGTAATAGTCATCTATTTTTATTAAACTAATTAAACGTAGTAAAAGGAATTCATTTATGAGATTTTTATTTTGTTGTTTATCTATTTCTTTATATAATTGGACAATTATTTTACATGTATTGTCTTCTTTCTTTTCTTCTTTTTTTTCTTCTTTCTTTTCTTCTTTTTTCTCTTCTTTCTTTTCTTCTTTCTTTTCTTCTTTTTTCTCTTCTTTCTTTTCTTCTTTTTTCTCTTCTTTTTTCTCTTCTTTCTTTTCTTCTTTTTTCTCTTCCTTTTTCTCTTCTTTTTTTTCCTCTTTTTTCTCTTCTTTAATATATAATCTGTTATCCTCAATAATGTATTTCTTAAATTCATTTAATTGATCATTAACTTTTTCCAAATAAGCTTCATTTTTAATTAAAGTGTTTTTCTTTTTGCTTTTTGGTTCTTTTTTATCAAGTTCCTCAGGTTTATCAGAATCACAAGCACAACAAATATCATTATCTGGAGCATTATCCATTCCACAAATAAGACATTTCCAAAATTGTTCTTCATACACTAATTCTTCTTCTTTTTCTTCTTCTTCTTCCATTTCTTTTAATTCTTCAACTTGAAAACCATCAGACAACAAAACAATATTTTTTAAATTATTTACTTTATCTAAAATAATATGAACATCACTTTCAAAATTAACTATTTTCATTTTACTTTTTAAAGCAATATCTCTTATAATATTTAATATATCATCATCTTTTAAATTTATATTTAAACCTTTAATAACGATAATATTATTATTTATTAAATCATCATTTTTGAAATCAATTTGAGTTTTTATTTCATTTAATATATTTTTTTCTAAAGAAGAATTTCCTTGAAGAAAAGATAAAATATTACCTAATTTAATTATTGCTTCTACCCAAATTGGTAAAGAATATTCAAAAGTTTCTCTAAAGTAATTTTCTAAAGTTAAATAATCTTCTTGAATGAAAGATAATATTGCTAATAAAATTTCAAATAAATCTACAATATATGAAGAAGAAAAATTCTTATTTTGTTTATTAGCTAAACAATTATCTATTTTTTTAATGATTCCAATAACAGTAAACTCATCTAATCCAATAAGAGAAAATTTTTCATTAATAGATAAATAAATGAAATTTTTTTTCTCAGTAATAGAAACATATTTCATAGCTTTTAAAATGACTCTATTAGTTAAAATGAATATATTTTGTTGTAATTCCGCAGGAATAGAAAGTGAATTACATAAACTTAATAAATTAACAATTAAATTTTTGAAAATTTCAATATTATCATCTTTTAAATCTTCTTTATTAGTATTTTCAATATTTAAATTATTAAAAGCAATATTAGAGCAAAAATCAACTAACCAACAAATTAAACTCCATTCATATGGAATAAAAGTAATATAACAAGGTAAAATAGAATCTCTATCATGTATACTCCAATCGTGAATATAAAAAGCAGTAGTTCCTTCAACATAATCCATGTATATTTCACTTTGATTAAATAATAAACTTTCTATATTTGTTCTTTCTGTTTTTGGTGAAGTTACTTCTTTTAATATATTCGTTCCATTTTCATCTGAATAAAACTTTAATGTTGCGTTAGGACCTAATTTTCCATTTTCTTCAAATGATATTATACAACCACAATAATTTTTTGGGTTTTTTATTTTACATAATTTTGATAAAGATAATAATTTCGAACCCATTGTTCCTATATTAAATATATCTTTTGATAATATATTTGAATGATATATTTTAGATAAATCATCTATTTGAATGTGGATTAATTCCTGTGAAAATTTCTTTATTTTTTCTATACATAATAAAGTTAAGTTTGGTATTGAAAAACATTCTTCTTCATTTTCATTTAATTCTGTTTCTATTTTATTCAATGAAGTTAAATCATCAATGTCATTAATATTATTAGTTGTTGAATGCATAACT
>JAEEGL011521466.1_pt1 | contig 10211 bp, 8 predicted proteins | sample 9134231 | NCBI WGS metagenome assembly JAEEGL01 (sample SAMN16246548, study PRJNA631951) | gut metagenome | biome: gut microbiome; feature: rumen; material: fiber-attached | host: Bos | place: Iran: Karaj | collected 2018-10 | reverse complement strand
TCAGGATTCAAGATTCAGGGCCGCTCAAGATTCAGGATTCAAGATTCAGGGCCGCTCAAGATTCAGGATTCAAGATTCAGGGCCGCTCAAGATTCGGGATTCGCCGTCAAGATTCAGGATTCAAGATTCAAGGCCGCTCAAGATTCCAGATTCAAGATTCAGGGCGGCTCAAGATTCCAGATTCAAGATTCAGGGCGGCTCAAGATTCATGGGCAACCAAGTCTCAAAATGCATGGCGCATTTTTCCCCGCAATTCCCGCCTTTTCTATGATTATTGTTGTCTTTGCGACACTTGATTTGCAATCTCAGAAAGTGGGCTTATCATTCGCATTCGGGCAAATGCCCAACGTTTGATTTCACCCATGAACAAGGAGGATTCGCAAATGACACAAATCATCGGTCCGTACGGCGGCTATCGGAAAATGTTCGCCTTTGCATACGTCTGCCTCGTGTATCATTTCACCTGCACCTTCTGCCGCAGAAACTACAGTTATCAAAATGATGCCTTGGGGAAGACCGTTGGCCAAATGGTCGGAGCAGCGCGCAGCGCCAGGCAGAATATTGTGGAAGGTTCTGTTCGCGCAGGCACCAGCAAGGAAACAGAATTGCGGCTTTATGATGTCGCGAAGGGATCTCTAGAGGAACTGGCGGGGGACTATGAGGCTTTTATTTTGGAAAACAAACTTTCGCCTTGGGCTGAATCGGATATTCAAATGCAGGAAATCCTGAAACTTTCCCTGGCACCTTTTGAATCTGGAACACCTGGGAATCTCCGTCACGACTACGGGGAATATCTGCTGGCAATGCAACGACGCTTTGCCCCGTGGTGTGAGGCCGAAGATCCAGTGCTTGCCGCCAATTCCATTCTCGTGTTGATTGAACAGGCCTGCAAACTCTTGCACCGCCACATGGAACTCATCGCAACGGATTTTTCGCAGAATGGCGGCTTCACTGAACGAATGAGCAAAGCCCGTTTAGAACAACGGGATGCCCAGTTAAATGAAACCCCGACGCCAAACTGTCCGTTCTGTGGCAAACCGATGCGCAAGGTCCTTGCTAAAAAGGGCCGCAATGCAGGTCGCCCATTCTGGAGTTGCTCGGCATACCCAGATTGCCGCGGCAGCATGGAATATGAGGCTGGTCTGGCGGTAGCAAGTGAAAAGGGGAAAATGGGACTCGAATCTTGAGCCGCCTTGAATCTTGAATCCGGAATCTTGAGCCGCCTTGAATCTTGAATCCGGAATCTTGAATCATGAATCTTGAGCCGCCTTGAATCTTGAATCCGGAATCTTGAATCTGGAATCTTGAGCCGCCCGGAATCTTGAATCCAGAATCTTGACGGTGAATCCGGAATCTTGAGCCGCCCGGAATCTTGAATCCAGAATCTTGACGGTGAATCCCGAATCTTGAGCCGCCTTGAATCTTGAATCCGGAATCTTGAATCCGGAATCTTGAGCCGCCTTGAATCCGGAATCTTGAATCCGGAATCTTGAGCCGCCTTGAATCCTGAATCTTGAATCCAGAATCTTGAGCCGCCCGGAATCTTGAATCCAGAATCTTGAGCCGCCCGGAATCTTGAATCCAGAATCTTGACGGTGAATTCGGAATCTTGAGCCGCCCGGAATCTTGAATCCAGAATCTTGAGCCGCCCGGAATCTTGAGCCGCCCGGAATCTTGAATCTTGAATCTTGAGCCGCGTGTGCCAGCGGGCTTGCCCGCTGGTTGGCTCGAATCGCCCGATCTCATTCCAATCCGCCCCGAAAACCGCGCGGGGTCACTTCAGCGGTGCCTCGGTTGCGCCAGGCGGAATCTCAAGGCAGCCGCAGTGCGCGGAATGGCGGCGGAGCCCCCTGAGGCAGGGACCGCTTTCGGGGAGGGCGAAAAAGACGCGCCACGGCTTGGGGCGCGGGCGGACATGGAGCATGCGGCCGTCGAAGGCAGTGATTTCGACGGCGCCCATGGTGAAATGCGCGTCGGTCCCCAGGATCTGGAGCGCGCCAGTATGGCGCCGAATGGCGAAGAGCCGCGTATGGTGCGGCGGGAGGTCGCGGACGGTGAAGGCGCCGCGCGCCGTGCCGCAGTCGGCCGACGTCCAAAACTCGAACAGCCGATAGTCGCTGTCGGGGTCGAGGCCGAGTTCCTGGAAGTCGAGGACATAGTCGCGATTGCGCTTGGGCAGGTCGGTGTTGGTGACGGAAACCAGCAGCCAGTCGCCCACGGCATTCCGCAGCGGCATGGCCAGAATCGCGGGGACATTGCGCCGAAAGAAATCGACGGGACGGGCCGCGGCGGGGGCGTGGGGAAGGATCTTCTCCACGATCTCCAGCCGCTCGGGAAGCAGTTCGCCAGGCGGATCGGCGAGCATGACGGTGCCCTGGCTCATGGCGACGACAGTCGCCCAGGAACGGGCCTCCTCCAGGGACAACTCGGAGTTCAGCCCCTCCTGGCGCACCACCAGGTAGTCGGGGTCGTTGGTCCAGAGGCGCTTGTGCAGGTAGAAATGGTTGTTGGCGGCCGCAATGGCCCGCAGCACTTCGCCAGGGCCGTTGAAACGGTCCCGCTCGCCGTGGTCCTTGGCGATCTTCGAGGCATCCCAGCGCCCGCCTGCGTCCTCCCCGACGCGCATCGCATCGGAGATGCCCAGCGAAAGGCCGAAGGTCGAACCATTGAGGAGGATCGCGCCAGGGCGCATCCCCTCGCGGAAGGCGGCAAGCCCCCGCCGCATCGCCTCGCCGCGCCCGACCCCCGCATCCTGCGGAAAGCCCAGACGGGAAAGCACCTGCCGATTGGCGCCGTCCAATTTGAGGTAGTCGAAGCCGTAGTCGACGGTGAGCGCATGCGCCAGCCCGCGCAGATAGTCGAGCACGCCAGGGACGGTGCAGTCCAGGCCATGCACCTCCCGCACCGCATAGCCGTTGAGGACAAGCGGGGCGCCAGTCCTGCCGCGCAGCAGCCACTCGGGATGCTCCACGGCGACCCGCGACTGCGGCGCCGCCAGGAACGGGCACACCCACAGCCCCGCCTGGAAGCCCGCCGCGTGCACTTCGTCGGCCAGCCACTTCAGGCCATGCGGGAACTTCTCGTTGGCCAGCAGCCAGTCCCCCTCGCGCACCTCGTAGCCGTCGTCCAGCTGGATGTAGGAGACAGGGACGGTCGAACGGTGTTCGGCCAGCCAGCGGACGTTGCGCATGACCTCCGCCTCGGTGATGCCGCGCTGGTAGTAGTCCCAGGTCGCCCAGCCCGTGAGGTCGGGAAAACGGCGGCGCGGGCCATGCCGCCTGGCCAGTTCGTCCGTGTATTCGAGCATCATCTGCGCGGGGGCGCCGCCGACGCGCACCAGCAGGGGCTCGCTCACGCATTGGGCGCCAGGGGGCAGCGGACACCCCGCCAGTTCGCAGCGCGCCACGAGTTGCTCCAGGCGGACGTTGTCCCGTTCGGCATGGAGGGCGATGCGCGTGTCCTGGCGGTCGAACTCCAGGAAGCCGAACAGCAGATAGCGGCCGCGGGCGTTGTTGCCGAAGAGCGCGTAGTCCCGCGCGTGGAAGTCCCGCGCCTTGTGGGAGAAGCACTCCGTGCAGAGGGCGCGCACTCCAGGGCCGAGACCGCCCGCGAGCATCGTCCAGGCGGTCACGCTCTCGCCCAGCGCGGTCGTTCCGCCGACATCGGCCTCCAGGCTGGCTGGCGCGAGGCACTCCAGGAAGAGCGGGTAGTCCTGGCAGTTGCGGCAGCGCAGGCGCACGACGAGGGTGTCTGGGCGGGGGAACTCCGCCTCCAGACGGACTTTGACGAAGGGGTTTTCCTGACCTGCGCAAACCTGCACGCGGCAGCCACCCGGCAACCGGAATTGCACGAAACCCGTCAGATTGGCGAGTTCCCCGCCAAGGGAGAGGAAGTCCATGGCTACAGTTTCCTGACGATGCAATAGGCGACACAGAGGAATGGCGGACCCGCAATCGCGTCGGAGGGGGCGAGGTTCTCCAGAAGCACGTGGTTGCCGCGGAAGATCTCCTTTCCAGGGATGCGGAAGGTATGGAGGGTCCATCCGTCCCGTTGGAAAGGCGCCGGTCCCTCGTGGGCGACGAAGTTGTTGACGGTAATCCGGATGGGGCATGGCACCGGGGCGTCATCATCGAGCGCGCACACAATGAGTTCGTAGTCGCCCTCGGCTGGCCACGGATGGGCGGGGAAGTCGAACGTGATCCGCCCGAAGTTCGTCCGCGAGCCATTCACCACCACGCACCAGCGCTCCTCGGTGTAGTTTTTGCCGCCAGACCGGCGCTGGCGGTATTTGCGTGGCGGCGCACCATCCAGGTCGAAGGAGGTGACGAGTCGGTCGGTCGCGGCGGAGAGGCCGGCCTCGCGCACCGCCGTCTTGCGGATCGCCTCCGCCGCCGCGTCGAAGGCCTCCAAGCCGATCCGCTGCTCCAGCTGGTGGACGAAGGCGATGGCGTGGTTGAGGAAGGGCAGCGTGTAGTCGAGCGCGAGGGGGGCGGCCGCCGGCCGCGCCGCCAGCATTTCGCGGTATGCGGCGATGCCCTCGTCGCGCGCCCGTGTCAACCGCGGGAGGTCGCGCACAGCCCCCGGTGTCACCCGGAATTCGGTGCGGTTGAATGCATTCAGCGCATCATGCAGACGTTTCAGGGCGGGTTGCAACTCCACCCCGAGGTACTGGGCAAGGACGGCATCGGAGGTGCGCGCGGGATCGTATGCGTCTGGATTCCAGAGGAATTGGGAGACCAGGGCGTTCAGAACGGGATTGGAGTAGTTGAAGTAGTATCCGTCGATTTCCTTCAGAAAGCCAGGGAAGTAGAAGGTCTGGAAGCCCTTGAGGTGGTCGCCCGGGTAGTAGACGACGGGGCGGCGGCCGTAGTCGGCGCGGTTCTGGAAATAGAGCGGCTTGCGCCCCAGCAGCCCGGTGATCCATTGGAGATGCTCCCGCGTCACGTGCGTGGAGCAGACGCGCGGCCCTGTCCAGCAGATGTCGACATCCTTGGGGAAGCGCGCGCCGATGCCCCGGAGATACTCCTCCCGGTCCTCGTCCAGGAACGGCGAGGGCGCCCCTTCAGGGCCATGGTAAAAAGGCGGGCAGAAGATGAACCGGAGTTTCGGGTATTTGACGCGCAGGGCATGGTAGAGGCGGTTGACGAGGAAGATGTCGGCCTCCCGTGCGCTGCCGAAGCGCTCGCGGTCGGCCTTCCCGATGGGCTTGCGGTGGTCTTCCCAGTAGAACATGGGGTTGCCGCCAGCCTCGGCGATTGCGGTGCACAACTTCATGAGAATCTCAAAGTCGCGGTCGCTGCCGGAATCGAGCATCCACTCCTGCTGCTGGGGACTGTCGCGCTTCCCGAAGGCGATGATGCCGCAGTACCAGGTGATGCCGAGCGGGTTCAGGGCCTCGCCGATGCGCTTGAGCTGCGCCAGGAAACGCTCCGGGCGCGGTTCCCGCCAATAGGTGTTCGGGCCGTGGTTGGGGATGAGCGCCGTATATGAGAGGATGATTTCGTTGTTCTTGGCGTAGAGCGCCATGTTCAGCAGTTCGGGGCTCGTGTAGTCCGAAAACCACTTGCGGCTGTCAAGACGCCGCGGGATGCCCCCGATGCGGCGGGCGACCGCCGGCCAGTCCTCAACGGCGGCGGGGCGGAAGCCCTTGGGACCGACCAATTGCGCCAGCGATGTGACCGCCCAGGTGAAGCCGAGGTTGTCCCGCCAGGCGACCGCGACGAGACCAGGACGTACCATCCGGAAGGCGTAGCCCTCCGGATGCGCCGGCGCCTGGATTTCCGCAAGGCCGGTCTCGCCGAGGGACAGCACCAGCGGCCACCGCGCGGCATTGGCCGCCTGGATGACCTCCGCGCGGCCGCCGTAGCGTACGATGCGCTCCGCCAGCAGCCGCACACGGGGATCGTCGGCCGCCACGCCCTTCCCCAGCACCAGCCCGACCCGCCCAATCGGCAGATGGGCGTCGCCATACTCGACACGTTCCGGCACGGGGACAATCCCGCCTGCATCATACGGGAACATCATCGGGTCGCTTCGCAAGCGCTCCTCCACCGTGCGGGCCTCACGGGACAGATTCTCCCAGCGCTTGTCCCGCTCCAGCACCGGCGCCTTCGGCCGCGCGGGCCGACGCGGCGCGGCCGTCAGCAAGGCGGCCGCAGCCGCAATAAATACTCCCAGGCACAATGTCTTCATGGCTTCCTCCTACAGTTTGTCCATCCAGGGGACGACTTTCTTCCAGGCGACGGCGCGATAGCCCGGCGGAAAATGCGCACTGGTCACGACGTGGCCGTCCATCGCGAGGAAATTGACGGCCTCCAGGTGATTCGGAGTCTCCCCGGGCAACTTCGTGCCCTTGTCAAAGTGGATGTCAAAGACAATCTTGTTGTTGGGGGAGGCCATGCCGGAGAGGCGATTGCGGCTGCGCAGCGGCGCCTCCGCCGCCGTGTATCCCAGCGCCGTCACACGGCTGCCATACAGCGGGATGTAGTAGTAGGAGAACTTGTTGTTGGAGGCGACGGCCGCGCCGCCCGAATTGTCCTGTCCGAAGTTCACCCGGTCGGACGGGCACTTGTAGCAGGCCGCCTTGGTCGCGCCCGAGCCGCCGAAATAGCCCTGGCGGATGACGGCGTTCATGCCGCACGTCTCATACGATGAACCGCCCCGCGTAGGGGCGACCTGCGCCTCGGGCGGCCCCGTCTGGATGTTGATCACTGGCAGCCAGGCCTGGTTGTCATCCGCATACAAGGTGTAGGTCAGGCCAATCTGCTTGAGTTTGTTGACACAGGCTGTGTTGCGCGCCTTCTCGCGCGCCTTCGACAACGCCGGCAGCAGCATGGACGCCAAAATCGCGATGATCGCGATCACGACCAGTAATTCAATCAATGTGAAGAATTTCTCAAAAGCGTGCATGGGGTGGTTTCTCCTCTGTTCAATGGGGGTCGTTGGTAACGTCAAAAGCAAAAATCCGATTGGCTCCAGTTGCGCCGCGCACGGCGTCGGCCGTCAGACGCAATGCGCTCCCGCGGAAGTCGCCCTGCAGTTGAATGAGGCGCTGGTAGTTCTCACCGGTGCGGTGGAGTTCGCGCCATACGCCGCCCTCCTCCAATTCAATATGGAAGGCGGGAAGCAGGGTCTCCGGCGGGCGGCGCAACTGGAACGAAAGCGGCCAGGAGGTCGGCATGTTCAAATGGCTCTTGTCCCTCGTACGCCCCAGGTCGCTGTCGCATACCAGCCGAATCCCAAGGAACGCAGTCTCCTGCGGCCAGCGCCAGGTCAGGCTTTCGCCCGGCCGCAGCGCGACGGCATGGCGCCCGCCGTCCTCGTCGCGCTCCACGCCGTCCAGCAACGCCTCGCATTCAGTCGGGCCGCAGAGGACGGCGCCGCGCATCACGTCAGGGAGGGCGCGGACGAGGCCAGGCAAGGTCGCGTCGTCGTCCATGAGCCACCGCTGCAATTCGGCGATGTGCGCGCCGACCTCCCGCGGCGTCGCGAGGCGGTGGCGGCGGGCGAGGGCGGCGGCGGTGCCGACGGCTTGCCCAAGAAGCGCGCAGGTCGCCATGACACGCGTGCCGCTCAAGGCCGCGTGGGTGACGCTGATGTTGCGGCCCGCGAAGAAGAGGTTCTCGATATTGCGGGAGTAGAGGCAGCGGTAGGGGATGCCATAGGTCGGCGGGACGGGATGGAAGATGGTGGCGGCACCGCGGTGCGCGAAGCCATCGGGATGGTGGTCGTCCATCGGCCAGCCGCTGTAGGCGACGATGTCGGGGAAGCGCCCGCCGGCGTGCACGTCGCCCTGCGTCAGGATGTAGTCGCCCAAGCAGCGGCGGCTCTCGCGCTTGCCCGGCAGGAACCCCATCCATTCCAGACGCCAGTTCGCCGCCGCATGATCGCCGGTGTTCTTGACGTGGTCCCATACGCCCAGCGCTATTTTCACCAGTTCGTCCCGATCCCGCTCCGCCTCCCGCAGCACATCCCCCGCGCCTCCCGTCTCGATCCACCAGTAGTTCGTCTGCCCCGGCAGATGCGAAGGCCGATGGGCGAGGGATTTCTCGTCCGGATAGCGGTGCGCCCAGGGAAAAGGCACGAACGGACTCGGGCGCATCTCCTCCCGCGCCTCCAGCAGCAGGCTCATCCCCATCGTCTTGCCATCCGCCACGGGCGGCTCGATGTCCTCCCCGAACTCGTCGGCGGCCTCCCGCCCGATGCGCCACTCCGCACCGGACAGCACCGCCAGGATGCTGTCCCCCGAGCAGTCCGCGAAGCAGTCGGCCTCGACCTCGTGCCAGGAATAGGTCGTCAATTGCCAGCCCCGGACGGCGGCGATACGTGGCCCGTCCATGACCGCCTCCTGGCAGGTGGTGTTCAAGAGCAGCGTCAGATTGGGTTCGGCGATGGCCTTGCCGAAAAGCACGGCGTCCCACAGGGACCAATTGGCCTCCGGATTCGCATGCGCATTCTCCAGCCGCAGTTCCTCCACCAGCCCCGTCTCCAGCAAGCGCTTCGACCCGGAGATGTGCATCCGGACCTCGCTCGATGCATTTCCTCCCAGCACTGGCCGGTCGTGCATCAACAGCGTTTGAACACCGCGCCGCGCCGCCGACAACGCCGCGCACAGCCCCGCGATGCCGCCGCCGACAATGCAGAGTTCGACCGCATGGCGGCGGACTTCCTTCATGGCACGCGCTTCTTTCATGACCATCCTCCCTGACGCTCCATGGGCTGCACCCGCCGCGGCGCGCCGCCCTTGCGCAGCGCCTCCACCAGCACCTCGACCGCCGCCCGCCCCTCCTCCTCGGGAGCCCCCAGGAAATGCGGATAGTCTGGCGACTTGCCCTGCATGGCAAGGCCGATCAGCGCCAGCCCTGGATCCGCGGCATGGATGGCCTCCGCCACCGTGCCGTGCGCGCAAAGCACCGCGTCGTACGGCGCCAGCCGACGCAGCAGTTCAGGCACACAGGCCGCGACCTCCGACGACGACGGCGTCTTCAGGAAAAGTTCAATGACCGGGACGGAGACGCCGTCTTCCCGCGCCGCCAGCGCAAAGCCCCGAAGCAGTTGCAACTGCGGCTTCTCCCATTGCACAAAGGTCGGCGTCGCGAAGGCGGGCCTGCGGCACCCCCGCCTCCGAAATTCCTCATACGCCAGCCGCCCTCCCCCCGCGTAATCCCGCGCGACCTGCGCAAAGCCCGCATAGAGTTCTGGTGGACGCGCGTTCACCACCACCACTGGCAGGCCGCCCGCGCGGATGCTCTCCAGCCACTCCAGCTGCCGCAGCAGCGGCTGGACGCAGATCAACCCGCACAAGTCGCGCGCGCGCAAAGCCTCCGCCGACGGCGCCTCCCCCATCCCCCCCAGCACCATCATGTTCCAGCCCTCCGTCTCCAAGGCCGACAGGATGCCCTGCACAAACCGAAAGTGGTTCGGACTCGTCTGCGCCGTCAGCGGAAGGCCCATCTGCGGAAGCATCACCCCCACCGTGTCCCCCGCCACGGGACGGCGCGCCCCGCACACCACCGTCCGACGACCAGGACGGCGCTCCAGATACCCCTCCTTCGCCAGTTCCGACAGCGTCCGCTGCGCCGACATCAGCGACAGCCCGAAACGGCGCGCCAGCACCGCCGTCCCCGCCAACTCCGTCCCCGCCGCCAGCTTCCCCGACCGAATCCGCTCCAAAAACCACGCCCGCATCCGAAGCCGCCCGCGACCCGACTCCACGGCATACTCCTGCCCCATTCCTGAAGAAGACATTGCCACAACTATTCTAAAACTATTCTATCTTATTGCATCACAACGAAAAATCGAACGCCTTCCCGCATATTATAGCCCGTTTTCCTGAAATATCAATGCCCGCCCGCCGTTTTTACCATCATATTTTGTTGACAGGGCGCGCTTTGCATTATAAAACCATTCTACTTTTCCAAGCCCCCTGCTCCGCGCCTGATGCGAGTCGCGAATCATGAACCAGCCCAAAAATGGGCTGGCACAGAACGCCGGGGCCTCCGATGGGTCTGGGGTCATTTACCGCCCCAAGAATGGGGCGGCACAGAACGCCGAGCCCCCGATGGGTCTGAAGTCTGGGGTCTGGGGTCTCCGATAGGTCTGGGGTCTCGGGTCTGGGGTCTCCGATGGGTCTGGGGTCTCGGGTCTGGGGTCTCGGGTCTGGGGTCTCCGATGGGTCTGGGGTCTCGGGTCTGGGGTCTCCGATGGGTCTG
>JAEEGL011056673.1_pt1 | contig 10211 bp, 12 predicted proteins | sample 9134231 | NCBI WGS metagenome assembly JAEEGL01 (sample SAMN16246548, study PRJNA631951) | gut metagenome | biome: gut microbiome; feature: rumen; material: fiber-attached | host: Bos | place: Iran: Karaj | collected 2018-10 | reverse complement strand
TCTGTCATAGTTACGCCCATTTCTTCGATTGTTTCGCGCCGAGCGGCTTCTTCTATAGTTTCGTTCTCTTCTATACCGCCACCTGGGATTTGGGAGTAATTGTATCTATATGATTTAACTAATCCGATTTGATTTTGGTTATTTGTAAGTAAGATTCTTACAGTAAAACGGCGTGGACGGTCGGAAATTTTTTCATTTTTAAGACCAAAATTATCATCAGAAAGATAGCCGATAAGTTGCCATTTAAAATCTTTTTCTTGTGCGCTTGCGCCGGATGGAAATTCAATTTGTCTATACATATTTTTCCCAGATGTTTCGGATAAATTTAAGTGATAGAGTTGATAAGATAAAACCGATTACTGGGATAATAGACGACAAGAATGGGTTTGATATGGTTTGAATTGCTACGGAATAAATAACGACGATTATATATGTCAGTATACATATGATAATTTTTCGTGTCCAAGAGGTTTCCCATTTTTTATCAAGTTCTACTTTGGCATTGCGGGTTTTAATTTTATTTATTTCTTTTTTTAATTCTTCTATATTCATATTTTTAAAATCCTTTCCTATATTTTTTATATATGCACTATTCCTGCGTGATGTAGTTTTCTAAGCCGTCTAAAAGTTTGTTCATATTTTTACGGATTCGCCAATTGGTAACGAAATGTGAAACTTGGTTTTCTGTATTTTCTAGAGACCCGAGCAGTTTGTTGCATTTTTGTGCACATGCTCCAACGGCTACAAGAAAGCGTGCAAATTCACCATTGACAAAGTACGGCTCCTCTAATTCTTTTTCTGTTGCAGATATAGACTCGAATCTTAAACGAACTTCTTCGAGAGGCATGGTAAAAAAGATTTTTTCGAACGTTTTTTCGCCAATTATTTCTTCAATACCGTGAGCTAAAGAAGTTTCTATTTTATAAGTGTCTATATAATTTTGAAAGCCCATCTTATATAAATCTTTGTGAGATAAATAATTAGTTGCCCCTTCACAAATTGTAGTTACTCCGATTTTGAATAAGTCCCATTGTTTTTCGTCATCCTTGTCGTTTTTTGAAAATCTTTCGGGAACAGTTATAGTTGAGGCACCGATATCGGCGCCAGCGCCATTTTCAATGCCAAAATAGTGAAATGCTTCGTGTAATAACACATCGTAAGCTGCTTCGTAGTTTTTAAATTGCCAACTATCTTTGTTGAGATATATAGCGCTTGATACAAAGTTGTAGTATCCAGGAGGAAGGTCGTTGTCGTGAATTTCTTCATTGTCGCCTTTTTTAAATTCATCAGAATAGTCTTTTTCTCCTAAGAAATGAAACTTATCTTTATTGAAACTTTTGGCGATTTCTGATATCCCTTCATATTGAGAGTAATTATCTAAAAAATGTTCAGAAATCGTAGTAGCAATAATTTCCTTTTCCTCTTCTGTCGGATCTTCAAAGTTAATATTTCGAATTTGTTCCGGAATGGATGATTGAACTTTCTCGATAGTTAAATTATCAATAGACGTGGCGTTATGCATGTCATCTTTTATTGATTCCGAGTCGTCGTTTTTGGCGTTAAATTTTTCTTTAGATTTTACTTTCACCCATTTTTCTCCCGATAATTTTTAATTGCGTCTTTAAGAGCGTCATGACCTAAAACGGAGCAATGGAATTTGTTAGGCGGTAGGCCGCCAAGAAATTCATTAATATCTTCAGCGGTAATTTCTAAGGCTTCGTCTAAAGTTTTACCAACGGCAAGGTCAGAAAGAGCGGAAGTACTGGCGATAGCAGAGGCACAACCGTAAGTTTTCCATTTTACTTCTTCGATTTTGCCACTTTCTTTGTCGATTTGTAAAAACATTTTCATTTGATCGCCACATATGGGGTTGCCCACAATTCCTTCAGCATCGTGTGGATATTTACTTTCGTCACCCATTAGAAAATTATGTGGTCGCAAAAAATGTTCTTTGACAATATCGGAATAAACCCAAGCGTTGCACGTAGAATCATCTTTAGACATCTTGTTCTCCTTTCTTGATTTTTACGGTTGATATTTGTTGTAGGTTATGAATAATTTCGGGCAAAGTTTGCATAACTGCATCGAGATCTTTTTTACTAGTGTTTAGTCCGAGTGAAAAGCGGATGGAGCTGTGGGCTACTTCGGCGTCGTTTTTGGTTGCCATTAAAACATGGCTGGGCTCGGTGTCGCCAGAAGCGCAGGCGGAGCCGGTGGATACGATTATGTCGTGTGCATCAAGGTATAGCTGGATGGATTCGCCTTCAGCTGCCTCAAAACTGACATTTAAAATATTTGGGAGAGAATTTTCAAGCGGAGTATTGAGTGATGAATATGGAATTTCTTTTAGAATGCGTTCAGCGAGATAATTACGAAGTGGATAAATTTTTTCTTCATATTTTATGGGTGTATTTTGAGCAATTTTAGCTGCGGTGCCGAATCCGGCAATATTAACCGTTTGAGAAGTGCCAGCACGTTTACCTTGTTCTTGATGTCCGCCAATAATTAGAGGTTTAAATGGCATGTTTTTCTTGACGTATAATGCACCAATGCCAACTGGGCCGCCGATTTTGTGAGCGGAAAGCGTCATGTAGTCTACGCCAAGCTTTTTGACATCGATAGGAATTTTGCCAAGTGCCTGTGTAGCATCGCAGTGAAAGAGTGTGTGATTTGGCGCTGGTATTGGCTTGGCAAACCTTTGAGTTGGTGTTGGTGTCTTGATGGGTTCGGTAATATGCGTGTGGGTTTGTTTTGCTAGTTCTTGAATAGGTTCAATGGTACCGAGTTCATTATTAGCAAGCATGATAGAGGCTAATTTGACGTTTGGTTCTAGATTGAGCCTTTCGATAATTCCTTGTTCGTTTACGGGGAGGATTTGACAATTTTTGGCACGAAGTTTGGCGGATTCTAAAAGGCTAGGATGTTCAATGGCAGAGACGGCTATATCGTAGCCGGCAAAAATATTTGTGATTGTATTATTGGATTCGGAGCCACCAGATGTGAAAATGATTTCTTCTGGTGTGGCATTGATCAGTCTTGCGATATTGGCACGGGCTTCTTCTATGAGGTTATGGGCTAGATGTCCTGGTGTATGAAGAGAAGAAGCATTGCCGACCATTTTCATAGCCTGCTCCATAGCCTTTTTGGCTTCTGGTAGAAGTGGGCTGGTGGCAGAATAGTCAAGATAGATCATAGATATATTATACCGCTATGATTCCTGAGATGGTTCTTTTTTAGTATCCTTCGTCTTCGTATTCCTCGTCTTCGTACTCTTCGTCTTCTTCGTCTTCCTCGTCGTATTCTTCGTCGTCTTCACTATCGTACTCTTCTTCATCTTCATCTGAATTGATTAATTCTTGGATATCGTATGTCTTGCAACGTATGCGGCCATCGCCTTCATAATCATTATAATTGTCATAAGAATATGAATATGAAATCTTCTTGCGTTCATTATACTCAAGTTCCTGAGTGTCGTCTGGCTCAGTAAAGAAGAGTCCGCAAACTTGATATTCGTTTGAATTTTGCTTCATGTATTTATAATTGCTACTTTTTAGTATTTTCTTTGTAGATTCACTTGTTCCTTGAAATGTTACTAAATCGTCCTTGTCTTCTGGTAGATGATTATTGGTTTTTGCATATTTCTTTACGGACTTATTTATTGTGTTGAGGTTGCGCATTGTTATAATATCTCTAAAATTGGGCAATCCGACGGCTAGAGTTGCTACTATTAGGATGAATGCTATAGAAGATGTAATGATAGCATACGCTGTGCGATGAATGACAATTTTAGTATTTAATTGTACTAGTATGGCAAAGACAAAAAGAAGGATCGAAATAAAAGATGCGATAATTTGTGCGGAGATATTTATGTCATTATTGACACCCATAAGTGACGTAAAAAGCGGTAAGATTACGGAGAATAACGATATACTTGCGCCTAAGCCAAGACCTACACAGTAAAAAATAGGAACTTTTTGTTGTTTAAGGTGCTTATTTTCTGCAAACCAAGTTAAGACTATATGCAAAATAGCTGATATGGAGAAGGCGGTCAAAAGCCATGCTGTTGCGCTGCGCTCGTAATTTGAATAGTAACTACCGTCTAGGATGTTGTGCGATATTTTATATAGGAGACCGGCCGCAAAGCCATAAAAAGCCCATCCCGCAAGTAGAGAGGTGATGCGTAAGAATTTGCCTACCGCGTCGAGAGATTTGTTGACTTGATTTGTATCCCCTGCTGTGTTTTGAGTGTCTTGTTCGTTTGCTTGTTTTTCATTTATAGCCTGGACGTTTCCAGTAGCGTCATTGTTTGTTGTATTTTCTGTAGTGACACTGGGGGCTGGAGCCACCTCTGTTTTCGTCTCTAGTTTCGTTTCTGATTCTGTTTGCGCTTTTGTTTCTGTTTCTTCCTTTACTATCGTTGGCTTTGCTTTTGATGTTTCTAGTTGTGTGGCACTTGCGCTTGTTGCTTGTTCAATCGGCTGTTCTGAAGTTTCTATTTTTTGCCCGTCATCTTCTTCCATATAATCTCCTTATGCTTAAATTCATTTTAACATAGATTGCCCTTGATACTATCTTGCTAAACAGATAGAAATAGGTTAAAATATATGAAGTTTACAAATAATTTAATTAAAGGATAATATGAGCGAAAATAAATTGACTTTAAAGGTGAGTAAGCGTGAGCTTTCCGGTAAGAAAGTTAAAGCTCTTCGCGAAAAAGGCTTGATTCCTGCTGTTATTGCAACTAACAAGAAGGGTGACGTTTTAATTCAATCAGAATATGTAGCTACTGAGAAAGTAGTACGCAAGGCTGGTTACCACTCTCCTATTTTCTTGGACGTAGATGGTAAGCAACAGATGGTTCTAGTGAATGATGTGAATTTTGACCCAGTTAAGCGCACTATTATTAATATTGAATTTAAGGGTATTAAAGCTACTGAAGTTGTTGAAGCTACAACTCCTATCGTAATCGTAAACTTTGAGGCTTCCGAAGCGGCTAAGTTAGGTTTGACTGTGTCTCAGATTATGGATGAGGTTGATGTTAAGGCGAAACCTGCGGATCTTCCAGAACGTCTAGAAGCTGATGCTAGTAAATTGGTTGATGGCGATAGCAAGATTACGCTTACTGACGTTAAGCTCCCTGAAAATGTTGAGTTTGCCGAAAAAGATATCGATATGACTGAGCTAGTTGCCACCGTCTTTGATGCAGAAGCTGAGGCTGCGGCTCGTGATGCTGAAGAAGCTGCAAGTAAAGCAGCAGAAGAAGCTAGTGCGGCAGAAGCTGAAATTGAAGCTGAGGCGTCTGCAGAAGAAGAATCTGCCGAGACTCCTTCTGAAGAAGCTTAATCCATTTAAAAACCGGCTTAAATAGCCGGTTTTTGGTGGGCTATAAGCCCGGGTTATACATTTTCAGGGCTTTACGATGTCTTTTATACTGTGGATCATGATCGGCAACTTCTGACCAGAAAGCCGGAGAATGATCCATATGATTAATGTGAGCTAGCTCGTGGATAATGACATAATCGCGCAATTTTTCTGGTAATTTCATTAGGCCGATATTAAGAGAAATTGTGCCAGAACTAGAGCGACTTCCCCAGCGCGTGTTAGCATGAGATAGGCGTAATTTTGTGTAAGTATAGCCGTATTTTTTAGCCCAGAAATCTAGTCTGTACGGTAGGTATTCCTTTGCTTTTTTGGTGAGTAATTTCTTTTGTGTGTCGCGAGCGCGTTGAGTTTTAGGATCTTTGATAGGGAGTTTTTGACGTATTTGTTCACGATTTTGATTTAAGAAACGTTTTAATAAAAAATCTGGCGTGTGTTTTGGTACCGACATAGAAAGTCTACCGGAGGTTGATACGGAAAATTTGATACTAGTAGAAAGTCCGTTTTTGCGGACTACTACTTCGCCAAAGTCTTTATCTTGTAAGATCATTATTAGGCTTTAGTAGCCTTAGAATTATTGGTGTATTTTGATAAGGCTTTTAATAGAAGACGGCATTGGATTTCAAAAGAGAATTTACCAGAAATTGTGACGTAATGCTCATGTGCAGATGGCGCCTCAAGATCTTTATATTCCGCCTTGAGTTCTTTGGCGGCGGTTTTGCTTTTGCGAGAACGTTGGTTGATAGTGGCTACGTCGGTTTGTACCCATACAAGAACTGGAATATATCCAGCATCACGGCAGGCATTGCGGATATTAGAACGATCTTTTTCAGTGTCTAGACAACCTTCGATAATAACATTACGTTTAGTTTTGAAAGCAGAATTATTGAGGAATTGTTGAATATCTTCACTTTTGATTTTATATTTACGGCTAAAAGTGCTGAAATCTAAGAATAGGGTATGATATTTTGTGCTTAATTGTTCGGCTAGATAGGTTTTTCCGCTCTTAGGTGCCCCGAATATCAAGATGGCAAAAGGTTTGGTTTTCTGCTTCATGATTTTAGTTTATCCGATATTATATTTTTTTGCAATCTTGTAACAGGTAGAGAGCTGTGGCTTAAGAGAGCTTGCGATGGCAGATAGAAGATCCAGACTAAAAACGAGACGATAGGAAGGATAAGATCAAGTGCTAAACCATCCATAATAACGTGACGAAGTGCTACGCAAATATCGCATGCAACAAAGGTAATGAAGCCATATTTCAGGTAAATTGCCGCTTTTGATTGATGATTTTTGCGGTACATAATAGCTGAGATGAGGTTAAAGACTAATAGGAAGGCATATAGGGTCGCTACGGTGTAAATTGGCACAAAATTATATAAGTACGCTACAACCATGATGATAGCTAGAAATATTAAAAAACCAAAGAAATAGATAGTTCTAAGATTATGAATACGTTTAGCATGAAAGAATTGGGCAAGACAAAAAATGATAACACCAGCTACTTCGTAATGTGTCCAAACCAAAATGGTATCAGCAATTACCGTAAAGAATAAGGCGGCAATTAAATTATGATCGTTACGATATTTGTTCAAGACGTAGGCTAGGCAAATAGCAATGCCGGCATATTTGAGTGCTGCGCTGAGGTGCGGTGCGATCTGAAAAAGATCAAACAATATAAAGATGACATAAATAATGCCAAGATACAAAAAGAATAATTGTTCAGAATTCAATTTACTATACATATCGATCAGGCGATTGTATTGCTTCTGTAACTCTGCTTTCACCATCTATAGATAATATTTTAATGAAAAATCAACAAGATGGCAATTATGTCAGTGAGATATTTGATAATCCGACTTTATATCGTCCCAATTGGTAGGTTTGTATACTGTTCCAATAAACCAAATTTCGTCGTTACTTTTATCGCGTACGAGATATAAGAAAGGTTGATTTAGGGTGAGATCTTTCCATTCAGTTTTATCTATTGATGTTCCGTAACTCAATTCTATAACTGTGACTGCTGCGGCTTTGATCCCTTTTTCGCTAAATTTGAAATTGGCTTTATGCAAAGCTTCGTTGACATAAAAGTTTATATCTTCATCTGTTTTTTGTTTATTTTTAATATTCTCAAAGTTGGCCGCTTTTTGAGAGAATGCATCTGTTACACCTAATTTTTTGAGATCTTCTTTAAGCGAAAATTTGTAGTCGTATTCGAATCTAGGAAGATGAATTCTGACATGTTCTTTTGACTTTTCAACGGTAGTTAGTTTATCGTTAATTTGCTGAATTTCTCCTGCTTTAAGATTCTGAATGAATTCTGATAATTTTTCTTTCTTTGGCATGATAGCGGTAAATTCTAATTGAGTGTCATTGTATTTTTTAAGGTTGCCACTAATAGATAGAATTTCATCATCATCATAATATGAAAAATCTTCTCCAGAGAGCTTTTGATTCATGCTTGCGGTTTTATAATTCTCATCTTCTTCTGTCTTAAATTTCATAGTTGAGGTATTTTCGCTGTCAAATTTTTGCGCCCATTCCATATCTATGGCAAGGGCGTTGATTAGGATGGCTAGAGCATCTGAATCTGTAACGGTTTCGTCTTGAAGCATATTTTTAATTTCGCCGTAGGTTTTTTGCTCGATCCAGTAATTGATATTTTGAGCGCTAGCAAAAGGATCTATTTTCACTTCAGCATTGTATTTTTCTTGGAGTGTTTTTGTGTAATCTGGCGAAATTTTGTCAGCATATTTATCTCTAATATAAATTGCGTTTGCTAGAGATAAAATATTTTCAATGTTTTGGTATTTAGCTAAAGTAGTATCCTTCAGTAAGGACTGGATTTGCTTTTTTGTATTGCCGTCTGCGCCGTCTTTTAACATGTTTAATGCATATTTAACTGATAATGGGCTATAAATGAAATTACTTTGTTTGTATTCTTGTTTAAGAAAGTTCATTGCAAATTTTTCATTTGCCTTGATATTTGCGGAAGCATTAATTTCTTCTTCGGTTGTCACCGGTGTATCAGTAGTGCGATGATCGTTGTATTTTTTAATATCGATAAAAATAACTAGTCCAGCTACTATTGAAACGAAAATCAATGTAGCTAGCAGTTTGATAATATCTCTACTTTTATTGCTCATTTTCCCGTCCATAATTCTTATGTTTATTAACTTTATCTTCGCATAAAATGATAATAAAAACAAATGGTTTGGAATTAAACTCCCCCTAATTTATTTCTATAAGTTCATATTTTCTAGTTCCTAAACCGATCTCTTCAGCATATTCTGTAATATGTCTACCTAGTCGACTATCGATACGCTCTTGTAAAAGTTTTGCGCCGGGATCTTTACTATTCCATATGAAGTCGAAAAATGCTTGGTCATTAGCGACGGGATCGAGAGACGCCACAATCCCAATATCATCCATAACGGGATCTCCTTGATTAGCGTCGCAATCACAATCCACTGAAAGTGCATTCATTATGGTTATATAAAGAATTGGTTTGGCTTGCTCTTTAAAGTAGTCAGAAACGGCTTTTGCGGCTTCGGCCATGGATTCTATAAAATCTTTTTGATCGAATTTGGTCATCCAGCATCTAGTGGGGCTTGTGGTTTTACCTACGGAGTGAATATATGCTTTACCCTTGCGGGATGCAATGCCGATAGATTGATTTTTAAGATTAGCGCCCGCTCCGCCCATTACGTGCCCTTTACCGTGCGCAAGATTTAAAATACAATCGTAATTAGCTAAATTTTTACCTACTAGATCATATTTTAAATGCTTACCATTTTTAATAGGTATTTTGAAATCCCCTTTTGCATCCATAATGTCTATGTTGGCAAAAGAAGTAAAACCGTGCTCTTCAGCTACTTTAAGGTGTTCTTTTGTGTTGGTTCTTGCGCCAGGATAAGCTGTATTGCATTCTATAATCGTTCCGTTTATTTTCTTTACAAGTGGGCCAACCAAATTTGCCTTTAGATATCCTTTTGCGCCTCTTTCTCCCGTAGATACTTTTACTCCAACTTTACCTTTAAGTTTAACCCCGAGTTTCTCATATATCTTAATTAGGTTTTCAGGTGTAATTTCTTTACAGAAGTATACTTTGGTTTTTTGCATTTTTTTGCTCCTTTTTAGAATGATACCATATTGAAAGTATGAAAAATCCCGGTCCATGATGCAGATATTTATCTGCGGACCGGGATAGCTTTACTTTCCCTCCTTCTGTAATTCTTCGATCAGGACTTTGTCCGTCAGGTACAGCTTTTCGAGCTCATCTTCCTTTACTTCCTCTTTGTATTCCGTATCGGCAAGATATTCGTAACCGTAACGCCAATAGACTATCAGAACGCTTAAGGCCCATCTGTAGGTGAAGCCAGAATTACCGACGATATTGGCTAGTTTTCCGCATTGTCTGATCGTCTCTTTGTCGAGTGTTCCCTTTTCGTTGAGTTCTTTCTCCATTAGCCTTGCCCAGTTGATGGCAAAATACAGGAATGGTGACTCTGGATTGAGCCTCCGAACATTCTGAAAGCAGATCATTGCCTCCTGATCGCGAAATGTGAACATGTCTGGAGCGTCTAATAAAGCTCTTTTTAATTCTTTTTCCATAATATTTCCCCCTTATTATGAAATTTTCTAAAATACTTTCGATTGAACTGTTTGGTATTATATCATTTTTGTTATAAAAGTCAATAGATACTAGATGTAGTAAAAGGAAAAAGAGACTCCGGATAAATCCGAAGTCTCTTTTGGTGCTGGGAGTAGGATTCGAACCTACGAAGGCCGTAGACCGACAGATTTACAGTCTGTTGCGTTTAACCACTTCG